>Ga0114129_10012109_pt1 | contig 12280 bp, 10 predicted proteins | sample RhiMetdeltSRZDD1_FD_80071 | JGI IMG/M metagenome (GOLD analysis project Ga0114129, IMG submission 80071) | Populus rhizosphere microbial communities from Tennessee, USA - Rhizosphere MetaG P. deltoides SRZDD1 (version 2) (version 2) | ecosystem: Host-associated > Plants > Roots > Rhizosphere >...
TATGGGGAACTTTGCGCAAGTCCCCGATGCGGTACTGACCGCCGGCCAGGCGCGTGGGACCATGTGCGTGGGATAGCTTCCAGCCCGTGCAGCTCGCCGGACGCAGAGCCCTGGTGACCGGAGCCACAGGGGGCATCGGCAACGCGATCGCGCACGCGCTCCACGAGCGCGGCGCACGGGTGCTGTTGAGCGGACGCCGGCTCGAGGCCCTCGACGAGCTTGCGGCTGAGCTGGGGGAGCGGGCCGAGGTGCTCGTGGCCGACCTGAGCGAGCGCGGCGCGCCCGCCGAGCTCGCCGAGGCCGCCGGAGTGGTGGACGTGCTGGTGGCGAACGCGGCGCTTCCCGCGAGCGGGCGCGTTGAGGAGTTCGACCCCGACCAGATCGACCGCGCGCTCGACGTGAATCTGCGCGCGCCGGTCCAGCTCACCCGCGCCCTGCTGCCCGGGATGCTCGAGCGGGGGCGCGGGCACGTGGTGTTCGTCTCCTCACTGTCCGGCAAAACGGCGTCGCCGAGGTCGGGGATCTACTCCGCCACCAAGTTCGGCCTCCGCGGTTTCGCGGCCGGGCTGCGCGAGGACGTGGAGGCGAAGGGCCTCGGCGTGACCGTCGTCTTCCCAGGCTTCGTGAGCGAGGCCGGCCTGTACGCCGAAAGCGGCGTGAAGCTGCCGCCCTGGGTCGGGACCCGCACGCCCGAGCAGGTGGCGGCGGCGGTGGTGCGCGGGATCGAGCGCGAGCGAGCCGAGGTCGACGTGGCCCCGCTCGGCCTGAGGCTGGGCACGCGAATCGCGGGCCTCGCGCCGGTCACCGCGGCCCGCGTCCAGCGCAGGCTCGGCTCGGAGCGGATCGCGGATGCGCTCGCCGAGGCACAGCGCGACAAGCGCTGACGCCTGCGGCGAACTACGGATAAAGCTTCAGGTTGCCTTCAGCCGATATGGCAAGCATGGGAACCATGACGCGCACGTCCATGCTCACCCGTCTCGGCCTGCTCGCCGCGCTCGCGGTCGTGGCCGTCTTCGCGGTGGTGGCGCTCGCCGGGCCCGGGAAGAGCGAGCCCGCCAGGAGCGGTGCGGCCCCGGACTCGTTGCTGGGGGGCATACCGCAGTCCGGCATCACGCTCGGCTCGCCCGACGCGCCTGTGACGCTGGTCGAGTTCGCGGACCTCCAGTGCCCGTTCTGCGCGCAATACGAGCGAGACGTCCTCCCGGACATCGTCAGGCGCTACGTGCGCACCGGCAAGCTGCGGCTCGAGCTGCGGCTGCTGCGCTTCCTCGGCCCCGACTCGGACCGCCTGGCGCGTGCCGCCGCCGGTGCAGGAGCGCACGACCGCATGTGGCAGTTCGTCGCGCTCGCCTACCAGCGGCAGGGGCGGGAGAACTCGGGCTACGCCACCCAGGACTTCATCGAGGGACTCGCGGCTGACGCCGGCATCCGTAGCCTCGACGCGGGTACGGCCGCGGAGCGTCAGGTTCGCCGCGCCGAGCAGGCCGCGCGCACGCTCGGCATCGACTCCACGCCCTCCTTCCTGATCGGCCGAACCGGCGGGAGGCTGTCGACCTTCCAGCCAGGCGAGCTCACCCCGGGCGCGTTCGTGCCCCGCATCGAGAAGGAGCTCCAGGGGTGAGGACGACGGCGATTGCGGGTCTCGCCCTGCTCGGACTCGCGATCAGCGCCTACCTCACCTGGGTGCACTACGCGGGCATCGAGCCGGTCTGCACCGGCATCAGCGACTGCGAGCGCGTGCAGGGCTCCGAGTACGCCGAGCTCGTGGGCATTCCCGTCGCGCTGCTCGGCGTGGCGGGCTACGCGGCGCTGCTCGGGTCGCTCTGGGTGCGGGTCGAGCTGACCGCCCTGCTCTCCTATTTCGCTCTGGCGTTCAGCGCCTACCTCACCTGGGCCGAGCTGTTCCGCATCGATGCGATCTGCCAGTGGTGCGTGGTCAGCGCCCTTACGACGCTGGCGATAGCGGTGCTGGCGACGCTGCGCGCGCTCGGCGCGCCGCTACATCACCGGCCGCTGAGCTGAGCTGTCCGGCTCGAGCTTCTCGTCCTCGAGGTCGAGCGCGACGCGGACGATGCGCGCCTGCTCGCGCTTGTGCGCCGCGGAGTAGCCCTCGCCGGTGGCGGCCCGCAGCTGCCGGCCGACGTAGTCGTAGGACATGCTCTCGGGGAGGATCTTCGCCATGCGGCGGCGCATGAACGCGCGCGCCCCCATGTTGCGCGGCTCCTCCTGGACCCAGACCACGCGCTCGAGGTTGGGGTAGCTCGCCATCAGCTCCACGAGGTCCTCCTCGGGGAACGGGTAGAGCAGCTCCACGCGCGCGATCGCGATGTGCCCCTGGGCGTCGCGCTCCTCGTGGCCGGCGATGTCGTAGTAGACCTTGCCCGAGCAGAGCACCAGCTTGGTCACAGCCTCGCGGCCGCCGTCGGCGAAGCGCGGGTCGTCGATCACGCGCCCGAAGTGGCCCTCGGCCAGCTCGGCCAGCGTCGAACTGGCCTCCGGCATGCGCAGCAGGCTCTTGGGCGTCATCACGATCAGCGGGCGCGGCTTCGACACCAGCGCCTGGCGCCGCAGCAGGTGGAAGTACTGCGCCGGCGTGGTGCAGTTGGCCACGCGGATGTTGCCCTCGGCCGCCGCCTGGAGGAAGCGCTCGATGCGAGCGCTCGAGTGCTCGGGGCCTGAGCCCTCGTAGCCGTGCGGCAGCAGCAGCGTCAGGCGCGAGGTCTGCCCCCACTTGGCGAGGCCCGAGACCATGAACTGGTCGATGATCACCTGCGCGCCGTTCACGAAGTCGCCGAACTGCGCCTCCCACAGCACCAGCGCGTCGGGCGCCTGCACGCTGTAGCCGTACTCGAAGCCCATGCAGGCCTGTTCTGAGAGCGGGCTGTTGTGAAGCTCGAACGGAGCGTTGGCGTCGCGCAGGTGCTGGAGCGGGCTGTAGCGATCGCCCGACCCTGCGTCGTGCAGGACGGCGTGGCGCTGGCTGAAGGTGCCGCGCTCGGTGTCCTGGCCGGTGAGCCGGATCGGCACTCCGAGCGCGAGCAGCGACGCGAACGCAAGCGCCTCCGCGTGCGCCCAGTCGATCGGACCGCCCGACTCGAGCGCCTCGCGGCGGCGGTCGAGGAATGGGCGCAGCTTGCGATGCACCTCGAAGCCCTCCGGGAGGCGCAGCAGCTGGTCGCCGAGCGAGAGCAGCGTGTCCCTCGGCACGGTGGTGCGCGGCTCGCGGCTCATCGTGCGGTCGAGCTCGTGCGTGCCGGTGTCGGGCGGCGCGCCGATCGACTCCTTCAGCTCGGCGTGCGCCTCGCCCACGCGCGCATAGGCCTCGCTCGCCATGCGCTCGGCCTCCTCCTGGCTCACGACCCCGTCCTCCACCAGGCGGTCGGCGTAGAGCTTTCGAACCGGCGGGTGGTTCTTGATCAGCTCGTACATCTGCGGCTGCGTGTACGCCGGCTCGTCGGTCTCGTTGTGGCCGAAGCGGCGGTAGCCGATCAGGTCGATGAGCGCGTCGCGGCCGAACGTCTCGCGGAAGGCGTGTGCCAGGCGCACCGCCGAGACGCAGGCCTCCACGTCGTCGGCGTTCACGTGGATGATCGGCATGTCGAAGCCCTTGGCCGGGTCCGACGCGTAGCGCGTGGAGCGGCTCTCCTGGGGATCGGTCGTGAAGCCGAGCTGGTTGTTCGCGATCAGGTGGATCGTGCCGCCCGTGGAGTAGCCGGCAAGCGCCTGGAGGTTGAGCGTCTCGGAGACGATGCCCTGGCCCGGGAACGCGGCGTCGCCGTGGATCAGCACGGGCACCACCGCGGCTGGGTCGTGCGCGAGCTCGCGCGCCTTGCGCGTGGTCTGGTCGGCGCGGGCGCGGCCCTCGATCACGGGGTTCACGAACTCGAGGTGGCTCGGGTTGGGGGAGAGCGTGACCGTGACGCTGCGCCCCGACTTCGTCGGGTAGGTGCCGCTGGCGCCGTAGTGGTACTTCACGTCGCCCGTGCCGCCCTCGGGCGCGGCGGTGTCCACCGCGAGCGTCTGCTCGCCCTCGAACTCGGCCAGGATCGCCGCGTACGGGCGGCCGACCGTATGGGCCAGCACGTTCAGCCGACCGCGGTGCGCCATGCCGAGCACCACCTCGCGCGCGCCGGCTGCCGCGCCGAGCTCGATCTCCTCGTCGAGCATCGGGACGATCGAGTCGAGGCCCTCGATCGAGAACTGCTTCTTGCCGAGGAAGGCCTTGTGCAGGTAGCTCTCGAGCGCCTCCACCTCGGACAGCCGCTGGAGCAGCTGCAGCCGCGCCTCGGCGGCGAGCGGCTGGCGGTAGGTCCCGGACTCGATGTGCTTGCGCAGCCACACGCGCTGCTCGTGGTCCGAGATGTGCTCGATCTCGTAGGCGATCGTGCCCGTGTAGGTGTCGCGCAGCTTCGGCAGCGCGTCGGCGAAGGTGTCGCCGGGCACCGCCACGCGCAGGACCGACGCGGGTATGCGCCGCATCAGCTCCTCGTTGAGGCCCACCGTGGCCGGCTCGAGCGCAGGGTCACCGACCGGCTCCGATCCAAGCGGGTCGAGGCGCGCTGCCAGGTGGCCGTGCATGCGGTGCGCCTTCACCAGCGACGTGGCCGCCTGGACCGCCTGGAGCAGTGCTGCGTCCGCCACGGCGCCCGCGGCGGGGCTGGTGGTCGCGGGCACCGGCTCGGCGGCGGTCACCGCTGCGGGCGCGGCATCCGCGCTGGGGGTCACGCCCACGGCCTCGAAGACCGAGTCGTAGAAGCCGTCCTCGCCCTGGAGCAGCTGGTCGATCCGTCGCAGGAACGCGCCCGACTCGGCGCCCTGGATCACGCGGTGGTCGTAGGTGGAGGTCATCGTCATGACCTTCTGCACGCCGAGCTCCGCAAGCCGCCCCGGATCCACTGTGGTCATGCCCGGCGGGTAGCCGATCGCGCCCGTGGCCACGATCGTGCCCTGGCCCGGCATGAGGCGCGGCACGCTCGCCACGGTGCCGATCCCGCCCGGGTTGGTGAGCGTGATGTTGGCGCCCTGGTAGGCGTCGGGCTGAAGCGTGTTGTCGCGGGCGCCCACCACGAGCTCGTCGTAGCGGGCCACGAAGTCGGCGAAGCCGAGCTCGCTCGCGTCGCGCAGGACGGGCACGACCAGCGAGCGGGTGCCGTCCTTGCGCTCCACGTCCACGGCGAGGCCGAGGCTCACGGTGCTCGGGCTCACGCGCTGTGGCTTGCCGTCCTGCTCGGCGTAGGCGTTGCCCATCACGGGCATGTCGCGCGCGGCCTGCACGATCGCCCAGGCGATCAGGTGCGTGAACGAGAGCTTCTTGCCGCCCGCCTTCAGCTCCTTGCGCCGCCCGTCGAGCGCGTCCACCGGCAGCGTGCGGAAGCTCGTGGCCGTCGGGATCGAGCGGCTGTCGTTCATGAACTTCACGAGCGTCGCGGCCGGTCCGCGGATCGGCTGCACCTCGGCGCCGGCGGGCGCCGCAGCGGCGGGCGCCGCAGCCGCGGGGGCGCCGCCGCCATTGCCCTCGACGGCGGCGAGCACGTCCTCCTTGGTCACCCGCCCGCGGGGGCCCGAGCCGGTGAGGTCACTCACATCGATGCCGTGCGCGCTGGCGATCCGGGCGGCCACCGGGGTTGCGTTGCCGCCGTTCGTGGCCGGTGCAGTCTCCGCGGGGCTCTTCTCGGTCGGCTCCGCGCTCGGCTGCACGGGCTCGTGCGCCGCGGCGGCTCCGGCAGCGATCCGGCATAGCACCGAACCGACTGCCACTGTCTGGTCGGCTTCCACGAGGATCTCCGCGATCGTTCCCGCCACGGGCGATGGCACCTCGGCATCGACCTTGTCCGTCGAGATCTCGACGAGCGGATCATCGACTCCGACGGCGTCTCCCACCTTCACACGCCACTCGAGAACCGTGCCCTCGGCCACCGAATCGCCCATTTCCGGGAACGCGACGTCGGTCAACTCGCCGCCGGCATCCGGGGCCTCCTCGGGGGCCGCCGGAGCGGCTCCGTCGCCGTCGGGCTCTATCTCGCCGAGCACGCTTCCCACCTGAACCGTCTCATCGGCTTCGGCGGCGATGTTTACAAGCGTTCCGGACACCGGGGCCGGGACCTCCGCGTCGACCTTGTCGGTCGAGATCTCCACCAGCGGCTCGTCCGCCTCCACGCGGTCGCCTACCTGCTTCAGCCAGCCCAGGATGGTGCCTTCGGTAACCGACTCCCCCATCTGGGGCATGGTGATCTGAACGCTCGTGGCGCGTGTGGCCATCCCTGCCCTCAACTGTAGCCCCCGAGCGGCGCGCCGCTACTTTGTGGGCGGTGAGGACCATCCGCAGCGCTGCGGCTGTGGCCCTCGTCGTGATCGCCGTTCTCGGCGGGGGGCTGCTGGCGCTCGCGACCTATAGCGCGGAGCGTGAGCTCAGCGTGGGCCGGATCGAGCTCTCGGTTCAGCCGTTCCACGGCGGCGCGCTCGACGTGTACGTCCCGCTCGTGGACTGGGGCGCGCGCTTCGAGGCGGTGCGTCTTCCGGCCCGTTTGTCCGTGGACGTGCGGACCGTGGATCGCGAGGCCGCCGAGCGCCTCGCCGCGGGCCAGCTCCCAGACGTGCGGGCCGTGCGGCACGAGGCCCGGGACGCGATGGCGTCTTACCTACGGGTGCTCCTGCTCGTGATGTTCGCCTTCGCCGTCACCGCCGGGCTCGTGACGGCGCTGGCCGTGCGGGGGCACGGAGCCCCGCGGCTTCGATGGCTGTTCGCCACGGCGATCGGAACGACGCTCGCGCTATGCCTAGCCGTGGGCCTGCTGCTGCCGCCGCGCGGCGAGATCGCCGACCCCGAGTACTACGCCAACGGCCCGGACATCCCGGTTGCCCTGCGCGCGGTCGAGCAGGCGCAGGGCTCCGCCCGCGCGATTTCCGAGGAGCTGAACGAGCAGCTGGTGGGGCTCGCCCGGCTGGTGGCGGCCAGCTCGCGCCGCGAGGCGGGGCGCGATCTCCACCACCTGGTGCTCGCATCCGACCTGCACAACAACCTGCTCGCGCTGCCCGCACTCGACCGTGCCGTGGGGAGCAGGCCGCTCTTCTTCGCCGGCGACCTGACCTCGAGCGGCTCGCCGTTCGAGTTCACGCTCGTGGAGCGGATCGTGCGGATCGGCCACCCGTTCGTGTTCGTCTCCGGCAACCACGACTCGGACGCGCTCGTGCGCAGAATGGTCCTCGCCGGAGGGATCGTCCTGACCGAGCGCGGTCGCCTGCGCCCGGACGGCAGCTACGGGCCCGAGGTAGTCAAGGTGCGAGGCCTGCGGGTGGCCGGCTACTCCGACCCCTTCGAGCGCCGGGCGCGCGAGCACTTCCGCTCGGTCGGCGAGCCCCAGCCGACACCGGAGCAGGAGGAGGAATTCCGCGACTGGCTGCGGCCGCTCCTGGGGCGGGTCGACGTGGTGATGGTGCACTCGCCCATGCTGGCCGAGGAGGCCGCCGAGGAGCTGCGCCGCGTGCCGCCCCGGCGCCCGCTCGTCCTGCTCACCGGGCACACCCACATGCAGAGCTTCCGATCGTCCACGAACTTCGTGGAGCTGAACGGCGGGACGGTCGGCGGGGGCGGCACCGGCAACCTCGAGAAGGGGCAGCCGTTCGGGCTCGCCGTCCTGATCTACGCGCGCGAGGGCGGCTTCGAGCCGACGGCCGCCGATTTGGTCCAGATCGACGCCCACAACGGCTCGGCGCTGGCGGAGCGCCTTAGGGTGGGCCGGTGAGCGAGCGACGGAGGAAATTCTGGGGCTGGGGCTTCGAGGACCAGCAGCCGCCGCACGCCGAGGTCGAGGCGGCGGCCGTCGCGGTCCGCGAGCACCTCGGCTTCGGCCCCGCCGAGGTCGAGCGGCCGGCTTCCGTCGAGGAGCTCGAGCTTCCGAGCCCGCGCCTGGAGCCGCCCGCCTCGCTGGCCGCGATCTGCCGGACCGATCCCTACGAGCGAGCCGCCCACGCCTACGGTAAGTCCTACCGCGACGTGGTCCGCGCGTTCCGCGGTCGCTTCGACAACCCACCCGACGTGGTGGCCCACCCGTCCGACGAGGCGGAGCTCGAGCGCGTGCTCTCATGGTGCGAGGAGGCCGGCGCCGCGGCGATCCCCTTCGGCGGCGGCACGAGCGTGGTGGGCGGGGTGGAGCCGCCGGCCGATCGCCCCGCCGTCTCCATCGACCTCAAGCGTCTCGATCGCGTTGTCGAGCTGGATCGGGTGTCGCGGGCGGCGCGCATCCAGGCGGGCGTGACCGGACCGGCGCTCGAGGACCAGCTGCGCGGCCGCGGCCTGACCCTTCGCCACTTCCCGCAGTCGTTCGAGTTCTCGACCCTGGGCGGCTGGATCGCCACGCGAGCGGGCGGCCACTACGCCACGCTCCACACGCACATCGACGATTTCGTCGAGTCGGTGCGCGCACTGACGCCGCGCGGCTGGTGGGAGAGCCGCCGCCTGCCCGCGTCCGGCGCGGGACCGAGCCCGGACCGGATGCTGATCGGGTCCGAGGGGACCCTCGGTGTGATCACTGAGGCGTGGATGCGCGTGCAGGACGCGCCGCGATTCAGGGAATCCACGGCGGTCCTGTTCGATTCGTTCGAGGGCGGCGCGCAGGCCGTGCTCGCGCTGTCGCAGTCCGGCCTCCACCCGTCGAACTGCCGGCTGCTCGACCCGGTCGAGGCCGCGCTGACCGGCGCGGCGCCCGACGGCAAGGCGCTGCTCGTCCTCGGGTTCGAATCCGCCGATCACGAGTTGGACGCATGGATTGCGCGAGCGCTCGAGCTCTGCGCGGACCACGGCGGCAGGCCGCGCGAGCGCTCCGCGACCGGCGGCGAGGGCGCCTGGCGCGACGCCTTCCTGCAGGCCCCGTACCTGCGCGACACTCTCGTCGCCGCCGGCGTCCTGGCCGAGACCTTCGAGACCGCGATCACCTGGGATCGCTTCGCCGACCTCGTGGAGGGCGTGCGCAAGCGTGTCCGGGAAGCGCTCGATGGTGACGGCGCAGTGACCTGTCGGCTCACGCACGTCTACCCGGACGGCGCCGCGCCCTACTTCACCGTGCTCGCGCCCGCCCGCCGCGGCGAGGAGCTCGGGCAGTGGGGTGAGTTGAAGCAGGCGGCGTCGGAGGCGATCCTCGGAGCGGGCGGCACGATCACGCACCACCACGCGGTCGGCCGCGACCACCGACCCTGGTACGACAGGCAGCGTCCGGAGCCTTTCGCCACCGCGCTGCGCGCCGCGAAGTCGGCCGTCGACCCCGCCAGCATCCTGAACCCCGGCGTTCTGATCGACCCGTGACGGCGCGCCGACGCGAGCTCGCCCGCGCCGACCGGGTGCTGCCGGGTCTCTGGCGGCTGCGCCTGCCGCTGCCCTGGCCCGGGGTTCCGCACGGCAACGCCTATGCGATAGCCGCCGGTGACGGCGTCGTGCTCGTCGACACCGGCCTCCACGAACCCGGCTCGATGCGCCAGCTCGAGCTGGCGCTGGACCAGGCCGGCCTGCGCGTGGAGCACGTGCGGCTTGTGGTCTGCACGCACGCCCATTCCGACCATTACGGCCAGGCCGCGCCGATCATCGAGGGGAGCGGCGCGGAGCTGTGGATGCACCCGAACCACAGACACATGACGGAGGCCGCCGAGGACCCCGCTCGCGCATTCGACCGGCGCTTCGAGATCCAGCGCCAGTCGGGCGTGCCGACGGAGGCGCTGGCGGCGTTCAAGGAGGCCCGCAGCGGCCAGCGGTTCGGGATCGCCGAGATCGTGATGCCAGACCGCGAGCTCGTCCCGGGGGTGGAGGTGGACACAGACCTCGGCAGCTGGCAGGTGTATGAGACACCCGGTCATGCGCCCTCGCACGTCGTGCTCCACCAGCCGGAGCGCCGACTGCTCCTGTCAGGCGACCACCTCCTCGGCCGCGTCTCCCTCTACTACGACTTCGGCTACACGCCCGACCCGGCCGGCGAGTTCCTTCAGAGCCTCGACGTGGTCGACGGCCTAGACGTGGGACTGGTGCTCGCGGGCCACGGTCGCCCCGTCCGCGACGCGCGTGCCCTGGCAGCCGCGAATCGCCGCACGATCGAGGAGCGCATCGAGAGGATCCGCACCGCGCTCGCGGACGGTCCGCGCACGGCCTTCGAGCTCGTCCCGGTGATGTGGGAGGACGTCGACGTGCCGCAGCCGATGATGATCGGCTGGGGGCTGACCGAGGCGCTCTGCTACCTGACCCACATGCAGCTGCACGGGGAGGTCGAGAAGCTCGACGGCGACGACCCGGAGCGCTGGAGGCTCGCCTAGACCGCGGCCTTCGCGCGCGTCCAGGGGTGCGCCGCGCGCAGCGCCGCCAGGATCGCCCGCGTTGCCGGCGAGCGGTTGAGGGTGTAGAAGTGGATTCCGGGCGCGCCTCGTGCCAGGAGATCGGAGCACTGGAGGGTCGCGTAAGCGACCCCGAGCTCTGCAACCGCTTCCGGGTCATCGGCGCGCCCGGTTAGCTGCCGCTCCAGGTCCTCCGGAATCGTGGCGCCGCACATGTCCGTGAAGCGGTGGATCTGGCCGTAGTTCGTGATCGGCATGATCCCCGGGATGATCGGCACGTCGATGCCGGCCGAGCGCGCGTCGTCCACGTACTCGAAGTAGAAGTCGTTGTCGAAGAAGAGCTGGGTGATGAGGAAGCCCGCGCCGGCCTCGACCTTCTCCCGCGCGTAGCGGAGGTCACTCTCGCGGTCGGGCGCGTCGAGGTGCACCTCGGGGAAGCACGCCGCGCCCACGCAGAAGTCGAACCGCTCGCGGATCAACCTGATCAGCTCGACCGAGAACGAGAGTCCGCCGGGGTGGGGCTTCCACGCCGTCTCGCCGCGGGGCGGATCGCCCCTGAGCGCGAGCACGTTCTGGATCCCGGCGGCATCGATCTCCTCGAGGATCTCCACGAGCCGCTCGCTCGGCTCGCCCACGCAGGACAGGTGCGCCATCGCCTCGATGCCGAAGTCGCGCTTGATCGTCTTGGTGATCTCGACGGTCCGGTTACGAGTGGTGCCACCGGCGCCATAGGTCACGGAGACGTAGTCCGGAGCGTCGTCCTTCAGGACCTCGAGCGTGTTCCGAAGCGTCTGCTGCCCCTCGTCGGTCTTCGGCGGGAAGAACTCGAAGGAGAACACCGGCCGCTGGCGCTCCAGCAGGTCTGCGATCCGCATGGAAACAGACCTTAACACGGTCGTGTCAAGGTTGGCCCCAACGGCACGCTAACTGTCCGGCGGGATGATCTCCAATCCCGTGGCCACCGTGTCGCGCCCGCCGACCCGGTATTGCACGTCCACCGAGTCGTTCTTCCCGTAGTAGCCCCACAGGCCGAAGAAGATCGCGGTCCACTTGCCCTTGCTGAGGCGTTCCTTCTCGAGCGGCTTGTCGAAGTGGAGCTCGCGGCCGATCAGCTCGTAGTCACGTCCCTCCTCCTGCGGGACGCCGTTCACGAAGACGCGGATCGGCGGCTCGGCTCCTCTCGGCAGTGGCACGCGCCAGCGCTTCATGTGAGCTCGCGGCGCAGTGCATCGTAGGAACTCTCGCCGCCGCGCTGCTCCACGACGCTTCGCCGCAGTCGCCCGGTGAAGGCCTCGCTCGATCCGTCCCCGCGAACGTCCACCCCGGCGCGCAGGCGGCCGGGCCCCGACAGCTCCAGTCGCGCAACCACGATCTGCACCGGCTCCAGCCGGCGAATGAGCGTCCCGCCCTCGGGCCGACCGTCCGCGCCCGCCTCCAGCTCACGTCCCTCCCGCTCGAGCACATCCAATGCATCAGTCAAAGCGGAGCAGCGCAGCTTGCGCACCTTGCCCCGACTACGCACCCGAAGCGTGTACGACTCAGCCGCCAATAGCCGACATCGTGCGCGGCGGCTGGCGGAAGCCCGGCTCGCCCACGTGGTGCTTCAGCTCCTTGCGCCAGACGGCGTCGCGGATGACGCGCGCCAGCTCCGCGTCTGTCGCGCCCTCGCGGAGGGGCGCGCGCAGGTCGGTCTCGTGGATCGAGAACAGACAGGTGCGCAGCTTGCCGTCGGCGGTGAGGCGGATGCGGTTGCAGTCCGCGCAGAAGGGCTCGGAGACCGGGTTGATCAAGCCGATCTCACCGCGCCCGTCGGCGAAGCGGAACACGCGCGCGGTCGAGTGCGGCTCGCGCGGCAGCTCCTCGAGCGGATGCACGCGGTCGATGATCGCGCGGATCTCCTCGCCCGGAAGCACCTGGTCGCTCGACCACGCGTGGTCCCCGTCCAGCGGCATGAACTCGATGAAGCGCA
>Ga0114129_10012110_pt1 | contig 12280 bp, 12 predicted proteins | sample RhiMetdeltSRZDD1_FD_80071 | JGI IMG/M metagenome (GOLD analysis project Ga0114129, IMG submission 80071) | Populus rhizosphere microbial communities from Tennessee, USA - Rhizosphere MetaG P. deltoides SRZDD1 (version 2) (version 2) | ecosystem: Host-associated > Plants > Roots > Rhizosphere >...
AACATGTCCTTTCGAGCTACAAGCATACCCTGCACGCCGCCGTCGCGATCACGGACGGTGCCACAGAGCCACCGAGTCACGGAGAAAACACAGAGTTGAATAAAACCACAGAGTCACAAAGACACGAAGTCAACGCCGCGCTCAGAGGGCGCGCGAAGCGCGCCGGTGAGCGCCGATCGCGTCGATGGGTTGGCCGGCGGAGCCGGCCAACGTGCGGACGGAGAGGATCCGGTGAAAACGAGTCGCACGTGATCTCACGCGACTCGTTTTCGCCGGCTCCTCTCCCGTTCGCCGCGGCGCTTCGCGCCGCCCATCGACGCGAGGCGCTCGGTGGCTCTGTGCCTCTGTGGTTTCGTACGTGATCGCAGCGCGGCGTTTGACGTTCAGAGCTGCTCGACGCGGTAGCCTTTGGCCTTGAACATCGCGACCAAGCCGTCCGGTCCGACGAGGTGGGCGGCGCCGACGACGACGAGCGCACGCCCCTTGCGCGCGAACAGCGCGTCGAGCTTCGGCAGCCAGTTCTTGTTCCGCTCGACGAGCAGACGCTGATAGAGCTGCGGCTCCTGCTGCAGGTCCTTCAGCACAATGCGTTCGACCGTCGCGGCGTCGCCGATTCGCCACGATTCGATCAGCTTCGACATGCTCGCCTGTTCCGTGTCGATGCTCTTGAGCGTCTCGGAGAGCAGCCGATCCTGCAGATCCTGCGGCATCTCGTCGAACCGCGCGATCTGGTAGTCCATCGTCTCGAGGCCCTGGACGGCCTTCGAATCGCGCTTGGCCTGGTTGTAGAAATGCTTGTCGAGGCCGAGCTCCGGATCGAAGCCGGCCTTGAGCCACTGCATCGCCTCGATCGTCAGCGCGATCATCCACGGCTTGAACTGCTTCAGCGCCTCGATCGGCATCCCGAGGTCGCCCGCCTTCTTCGTCAGCAGCGCCATCGTCGATGGTGAGAGCGCCTTGTCGAGCGGCTGCGACGAGGGCTGGATGCCGCGCGTCAGCATCGTGAGCTGCGCGCCCGCGCCGTCCATCTCGCCGAGATCGATTTCCTCGACGAGCAGGTCGGTGTCCTTGTACGCGGTCTCCAGCGACGGGTTGAGCGGGTAGAAATCCTTGCTCAGCAGGTGAACCGACCCGACCAGATAGATGGCGCCCTGGCCGCCGGTGACCTTCCATGCGAAGGCCCGTCCGGGCGCAGCGGACACCGCCTGCACGCAGAAGATTGCGACGACAATCAGACGCAGGACGATCGCCCGCGCGCGCATATTTTTCATGCGGTGCTCCCACGGTCCGCCTAAAGGCGGACACTACTGACGCAAGCTTGCCTCGAAGTCGGCGAACGAGCGCTGCATCCGATGCTCGAACGCCGTATCGAACGGGATCCCCTCGCCCAAATCACGCAGCAGATTCGCGACGGCGACGCCCCCGGCCTCCTCGAGCAATCGACGCGCGGCCGTCGCGCTGACCGCGTACGCGGCCTGCGCCTGCGCGTCGCTGAATCGCCCGAAGCTCGCCGGCAGCCCGCGGAGCGAGAACTTCCGCGGCAGCTGCACGGCCGGCTTGGTCGCCTCGCACTCCGGGCAGCCCGGCGCGTCGGTTTCCAGCGCGCCGGCCAGGCCCTCGTTCAGCCACGTCGGCACGCCGCGCGCGGCGAGCGTCCGGATCAGCGCGTGCGTGAACTCGTGCGACAACACGCGGTCGAGCTCCTCGACCTTCGCCAGCGCACCACGCATCGGCACGCGGATCGTTCCATCGTACGCGGCCGCGGCCCACGCCGGCGAGCGGGTGATGTCGCGGAATTGCTCGCCGGTGTACAGAATCACCGGAATTGCGCGCGTCGGGTACACGCTCAGCAACTGGCCGATGCGCCAGTACGCGCGATCCAGCGACTCGATCGCGTGCGCGGCAAGCGCCGCTTCCTCGGGTCCCTCGAACGAGACGGTGAAGTGCGAGCCGACGGCCTCCTGCATGCGGCCGTGCAGCTCCGCCTCGCGGCGCCATCGCTCCAGCGACGCGCGGGCGCTCTGGTCCGAGGGAGCTTCGGCGGCGAGCGACTCGTACACGCGAATCGCACCCTGAAGATCGCCGAGCCGGTAGAGCAGCTGGCCGAGGAGCGCTCGGGCCTCCGTCACCGTCTGATCGATGGCGAGCGCGCGCTCGCACTCGCGCCGCGCGTCCTCGTCGCGCCGCTGCAGCGCCGCGGCCATCGCGGCGCCGAGATGCAGCCGCGCGTTGTTCGGATCCGCGGCCAGGGCCTCGCGGAACGCGCTCGCCGCCGCCTCGACGCGTCCCGCCGCCAGCGCGTCCCATCCCGCGCGGCCGAGCAGCGCGCTCTTCGGGTCGATCTGGCCGAACGCAACGGCAGGCACGAGGACAAGTTGCGAGACGACGAGCAGCGAGAGGACGAGACGGCGAGCCCGCATCCTGTCATATCCTACCGCTGCCGGGAGGACCGCATGACTGTTCGACTCGCTGCCCTTGTGCTGACGACGATCGCGCTCGGCTCGGTGTCCGCGCAGCCGCCGCGACTGCAGGATGTGAAGCTCGCGGGCGACCGGTTCAAGCCGCTCGCGTACGCCGACATGACGCCGGAGCAGCGCGCGATGATCGAGCATCTGCTCGCCGGCGAACGGGGAACGACCAGCGGGCCGTTCAACGTGTTCCTGCGCAGCCCGCGGCTCGGCGACCTCGCACAGCAGCTCGGCGCGGAAGTGCGATTTCACTCGTCGCTGCCGACGCGGCTGAACGAGATGGCGATTCTCCTCACGGCTCGCCACTGGACGTCGCAGTACGAGTGGTACGCGCACAAGCCGCGCGCGATCCAGGCCGGCCTGAACGCCGCGATCGTCGACGCGATCGCGGCCGGCCGACGGCCGGCGGCCATGGCGGCCGACGAGGAGGCGCTGTACAACTTCGCGACCGAGCTGCTCGAGACGAAAGAGGTGACGGATCCGACGTTCGCCGCCGCGATCAGGACGTTCGGCGAGCGCGGGGTCGTCGACGCGATCGGCGTGATCGGCTACTACCACCTCGTGTCGATGGCGCTCAACGTCGATCGGTATCCGCTGCCGGGCGGCGCGAAGCCGGAATTAGTGCCGCTACGCCGCTGAAACTTCAAACTTCAGATTGAAAACTTTCAACACGGTTAAAGTTTGAAGTTGAACGTTCAAACTTTCAGATGTGTCGGATGGCCAGCACGGCGTTGAGGCCGCCGAACGCGAACGAGTTCGAGATGGCGGCGCGAATCGGCAGCGGCCTCGCGACGTTCGGCACGTAGTCGAGATCGCACGCCGGATCCGGCGCCGTGTAGTGCGCGGTCGGCGGCGCGATGCCACGCTGCATGGCCAGGATCGTGGCGATCAGCTCGAGCGCGGCCGACGCGCCCATCGCGTGGCCGTGGACCGCTTTCGTCGAGCTGATCGCCAGCTTCGCGGCGTGCGCGCCGAACGCGGTCTTCAGCACCGTCGTTTCCGTCGAGTCGTTCAGGCGAGTTCCGGTTCCATGCGCGTTGACGTAGTCGACGTCGGATGGATCCAGGTGTGCCTGCTCGAGCGCCAGCGCGATCGCGCGCGCGGGCGCGTGCACGCCCGGCTGCGTGATGTGCTCGGCGTCCGCGGTTGCGCCGTACCCTGCCAGCTCGGCGAGAATCGCCGCGCCGCGGCGCGTGGCGTGCTCCCACGATTCGAGGACCAGGATGCCCGCGCCTTCGCCGAGGACCATGCCGAGTCGATCCCTGCTGAACGGGCGGCACGCTCGGGATGGATCGTCGCACGGCGCAGGCGCCATCACCCGCATCGCCTCCCAGCAGCGGACGACGCCCGGCGCGATCGGCGCGTCGGCGCCCCCCGCGATCATCACGTCGGCCCGCCCCGCGCGAATCATCTCCGCGGCTTCGCCCACCGCGTGCGCTGACGCGGCGCACGCCGTGGCAAACGACAACGCCGGACCGCGCAGCCCGGCGTGCATGCTGACCTGCGCGGCCGCCGAGTTGTTCATGATTCGCGGGATTGAAAACGGATGGATGCGCGAGATGCGCTGGCCGTACAGCCGCTCGTACCGCTCGTCCTGCGTGAGCGCGCCGCCCATCGCGCTGCCGATGGCGACGCCGGCGCGATCGCGGTCCGCCTCCGCCAGCGCCAGCCGTGCGTGCTGCAGCGCCTCGCGGGTCGCGACCAGCGCGAGCTGCGCGAACCGATCGAGCAGATCGAGCGCCGCCTCGTCGAAATGCTGTGCCGGATCGTAGTCGGGAACTTCGGCCGCGATCTGCGTGAGGAGGTCGGCCGGATCGAAGCTGGCGATCCGGCGCACGCCGCTGCGCGCGTTCGCGACGCCGGTCCACAGCGCTTCGACGCCGACGCCCAGCGCGGATACGGCGCCGAGGCCCGTGATGGCGACGCGCCTCGCGGCCTCGTGCCGCACGCCTCAGTTTACTCCTGCGCTTCCGGGGTTCGCCGCGACCAGCTGGCGGATGCCGGCGACGACCTGGCCCACCGTGCGCATCGACTGCGCCGCCTCGTCCGGCACCAGGATCTTGAATTTCTCCTCGACGACGAACATGAGATCGGCGGCGTCGAGCGAATCGATACCCAGCTCTTCGAATGTGGTCGCGGACGTGATGGAGGCCGGATCCATTTTTTTCTTCGCCGCGACGATCTCGATCACCTGGCGCTCGACGTCGTTGGCCGCGTTCACAGATTCACCAGTTCGAAGGGTTCTCAGGGTTCGCAACGATCATACCGATTATCGTTTCCTAATGGCCTGATGATATTCTTACCGGCCCACATCTGATGCCGCCTGCCTCCGCTCCCATCGAAAACGGTGTCATCGACGCGCTCAAGACCGTCAGCCGCCGGCCGATCGAGCCGACACTCGAGAGCGATCTCGTTGCCGATCTCGGCTTCGACTCGCTGCAGGTGCTCGAACTCATCGCCGAGCTCGAGGACCGCTTCGACATCTCCATTCCGCTGAACGATGTGCCCGCCACGCGCACGGTCGCGCAGGTCGTGGCGCAGGTCGCGGAGCTGGTGGGGAGCAGGACCGAGCGGTCGACCCCCTGATGACGAAATCGCGGGATCCCCGCACTCTGCCGCAGGCGCTTGCGGAAGCCGCGCATGCCGGCAAAGGCTACTGCTTCGTGCAGAATGGCGTCGATGTCCCGCGCCCGTACGGAGAAATCGAGCGCGCGGCGTTTCAGGTCGCGCGCTCGCTCCGCGATGCCGGTCTCCGGCGCGGCGATGTCGTCGCGATCGTCCTTGCCGACGCGGAGCAGTTCCTCACGACGCTCTTCGGCGCGTCGATTGCCGGCGTCATCCCCGCGTCGCTCTATCCACCGTCGCCGACGCGCGACCTTCAGCGCTACTTCGAGCTGACCGCGAACACGCTGCGCGCCGCCGATGCCCGCGCCGTCGTCACTTCGTCGTCGCTGGCGCCCGACTTCGAGGCGCTGCGCGGCACGTGCCGGCGCCTGTCGCTGGTCCTGGTGCGCGACGCGCTCGATGCCGCGCCGATCGCGCCCGACCGGATGCCGGGTCTCGACGACATCGCGTTCGTACAGTACACATCCGGCTCCACGTCGGCGCCGAAGGGCGTCGCGCTGACGCACCGCAACGTCTGCGCGAACGTCGACGCGATCAACGGACCGTCCGGCGTCGCGTCCTCGAAGGGAGACGTTGCGGTCAGCTGGCTGCCCTTGAATCACGACATGGGCCTGGTCGGCATGGCCCTCGGACCGCTCTACTGCGGACTGCCCGGCGTCATCCTTCCGCCGCATTTATTCGTCCGCCGGCCCGCCGAATGGCTCCGCGCGATGACGCGGCATCGCGGGACGATCAGCTTCGCGCCGAACTTCGCCTTCGACCTGTGCCTCCGCCGGCTGAAGGATCGCGATCTGGACGGGCTGGACCTTTCGCCCTGGCGCATCGCGGGCTGCGGCGCGGAGCCGGTTCACGCGCAGACGCTCGCCGCGTTCACGGAAAAATTCGCGAGCGTCGGCTTCCGCGCGTCGAGCCTCTTTCCGAGCTACGGGCTCGCGGAACATGTTCTCGCGGCGACATTTCCGCCGCGCGGGCGTCCGCCAGTCGCCGAGACGGTCTCCCTCGACGACCTGAATCGCCTTCGCCTCGCGCGGCCGGCGACGGACGAGCACAATACGGTGACGATCGTCAGCTGCGGCCGCCCGTTCCCCGGACACGCGGTACGAATCGTCGACGAAAGCGGACGACCGCTCGGTGAGCGTGAAGTTGGCGAGATTACACTGAATGGACCGTCGGTGATGCTGGGCTACTATAGGCAGGAGGCGCTGACCGCCCAGACCATCCGCGACGGATGGCTTCATACCGGCGACCTCGGATACCTCTCGGGCGGCGAGCTATTTGTATGCGGCCGGGAGAAAGACATCATCATTGCGAACGGCCGCAAGTATCATCCGCAGGATCTCGAATGGGCTGTTGACGATCTCGCCGGTGTCCGCCGGGGCCGCGTCGTCGCGTTCGGCGACGCGAAGCCCGGCCGTGCGGACCGCGTCGTGATCGTCGTCGAGCCAAACGGGACCGTGCCGGGCGCGGCGCTGACCGACAGCATCCGCCGGCAGGTCAGCGACCTGTTCGGGTTGTACGTCGACGAAGTGGCGCTCGTGCCGAGCGGCACCGTCGGACGAACGACCAGCGGGAAAGTGCAACGGGCCGCGACGCGGGCGCGCTACCACGAGCTGAGGGCTGATGGACCTGCTGGAGAAGCTGCGGGCGGTTGAAGAGCGCTGCGCACGGTTCGCCGACGAATCGGCCACGCCCGGCCTGACAGTCATCGACGGCGTCCTCGGTCCGTGCGAGGTGATTGTCGACGGGCGGCCGACGCTGATGTTCGGCTCGAACAATTACCTCGGCCTGACCCTGCACCCCGCGGTCGTCGATGCGGCGCAGCGCGCGATCGCGGAGTACGGCACCGGGACGACCGGATCGCGCACGGCGAACGGCACGCTGGCCCTCCACGAAGATCTCGAACGCGCGTTCGCCGACTGGTACGGGAAACGCCACGCGCTGATCTTCAGCACGGGTTATCAGGCCAACCTGTCGCTCATCGGCGGACTGTGCGGCCAGGGCGACGTCATTCTGATCGACAGCGACAGCCACGCGAGCATTTACGACGCCACGCGCCAGACCCCGGCGCAGGTCATCGGCTTCCGTCACAATTCGCCCGAGAGCCTGCGCCGGAAGCTGGAGCGGCTGCCGGCAGGCGAGCGCAACCGCCTCGTCGTCGTCGAAGGGCTGTACTCGATTCGCGGCGACGTGGCGCCGCTGAAAGACATCCTCGCGGTGTGCCGCGCGCACGGCGCGTACCTGCTCGTCGACGAGGCGCATTCCCTCGGCACGTACGGCGCGCACGGACGCGGGTGCGCGGAAGAGCAGGGCGTGCTCGACGATGTCGACTTCGTCGTCGGAACGTTCTCGAAGTCGCTGGCGGGCATCGGCGGCGTCTGCGTCTCGGATCACGCGGAGCTGCGCGCGCTGCACTTCTACGCGCGCGCCTACGTCTTCACCGCGTCCGGATCGCCGTCGAACATCGCCGGCGTCGCCGCGGCGATGCGCGTCGTCCGCGACCATCCGGAGCTGCGCGAGCGGCTCTGGGCCAACGTGCGGCTGCTCCGCAAGGGCCTGCGCGAGATCGGCTACGCGATCGGCGAGAGCGAGTCGCCGATCGTGCCGATCATGACCGGCGACGAAGAGCGGACCATCGCGCTCTGGAAGACCCTGCTGCGCGGCGGGCTCTACGTCAATGTGATCGTCCCGCCGGGATGCCCCATGGACGACTGCGTTCTGCGCGCCAGCTGCTCCGCGGCCCATACCCCGGCGCAGGTCGCGCGAGCCCTCGAAATCTTCGCGCACGCCGGCGCCGGCGTCGTGCTGGCGGACGGCGTCCGCTGACCCCGTGCCCGTCGACGTCTGATTCCTCCGTGCGCATCGCGTTCGCAAGCGACTGGTGGCCGCCTCGCATCGGAGGGGTCGAGCGCCAGACGTTCGACCTCGCCACCGAGCTCGCCGCGCGCGGTCACGACGTCCACGTGCTGACGACGAGCCGCGGGCCGACCCGGCTTCCGAACGCTCCGTCCGATCGGGTGCAGCACGTCGACGTGCCGATGGCGGGCGCCATCGCGCTGCCGGATCCCCGTCTCGTGTCGACGATTGCGGATCGGCTGCGGCGCATCGCGCCCGACCTCGTGCACGCGCACGGGATGTTCTCCGCGTTTGCCGTGGCCGCGATCGTGGCGGCGGACCGGCTGGGCGTGCCGTCGGTCTTCACAGTGCACTCCCTGCTGCGGCCGCTTCCGGTGATGGTGAGCTCGCGCGCGCTGTTTCGCGCCTGCGTCAACCGGGCGACGGCGATCACGACCGTTTCGGCGGCCACCGCCGGGGACGTTCGGGCCGCGTCGGGCCGAGACGTCGTCCACATTCCGAACGGACTCCGGCTCACGGAGTGGCTGGCCGGCGCGGACACACCGGTCCGCCCCTCTGCGACAGCGGAGACCCCAGTCCGCGCCGATGAACGCGACGATGTCGTGCGCATCGTGGCGGTCATGCGGCTCGCGCCGAAGAAGCGTCCGCTCGATCTGGTGCGCGCGCTGGCGGCGGCGACACGGCGCTCGCGGTCGAGGCCGGTGGTGCTCGAGATCGCAGGCGACGGCTCGCAGCGCGCGGCGGTCGAGCGCGAGGCGCACCGGCTGGGCGTGCGCGAGCACCTCGTCGTCCACGGCGCATGCTCACGGCCGCAGGTGCGCGCGCTGCTGCAGCGCGCCTCGTTTCTCGCGCAGCCGGGAAGCCGCGAGGCGTTCGGCCTCGCGGTGCTCGAGGCGCGCGCCTGCGGCGTGCCGGTGGTCGCAATGGCGGCCGGCGGCGTGGCGGAGCTCGTCGACCACGGCCGCAACGGGTTGCTGGCGCGCTCGTCGCGCGAGTTTCACGACCTTGTGGCGACGATGGCGGTCGATGCCCAGCTGCGGCGGCGGTGCGCGCTCGCCGCGCCGCGCGATCTGGAGCGATACGACTGGTCGCGGATCGCGGCGCAGCATGAAGCGCTGTACGAGCGATCGGGCGTCGTCCCCTGGGCTACACCAACGGACGCCAGGTGAAGAACCAGGCGGCGGCGACCGCCTGGCCGGCCGCGAAGATCGCAATCAGCCAGCGACGTCGATGCGCGGGCACCGCGATCGCCAGCCAGACGAACATGGGGAACAGCACCGACGTGAAGCGGCCGAGTGACTGCAGGCCGTGTCGAAGGAGCGGCGGCGCGAGCGAGATGGCGATGAGGATGGCGCTGGCGCCGCCGAGCAGCCGTGCGGCCGGCCGGAGCGATGCGGCCGCCAGTAATAATGTTGCGGCGTTGGCGGCGTGAATCGCGATGACGGTCCAGTCGAACGGCGTCGCCGGACCGAGCCGCAGGTCGCCCCACGGCGCGACGGTCGACCAGGCCGCCTGTCCGCGAATCCACGCCCACGCGTCGCCGACGGTTGCAGCGAGATAGGCGCTGTGGAGGAGCATGCCCGCGATGGGTGCCGCCACGATGAGCGCGGACGGCCAGGGATTCAGCCGGGTCCGTTGGACCCGGCTGGGAACGAACATCAACCATGCGAGCGGCGCGGCGAGCAGAAAGCCGTTCGGCCGCAGGAGGCCGGCGGCGACGCCGAACGCCGACGCGGATGACACGTCGCGATGCTCCGCGTGATACCACGCGCCGGCCGTCGCGAGCAGGAACAACGACTCGGTGTACACCGCGCTGAAGAACACGGCAAACGGAAAGGCGGCGATCAGGGCGACCGTTGTCGTCGCGGTCGCCTCGTCGCGGCGTTCTGCCGTCCATCGCCACACGTACGCGAGCGCCGCCGCACAGGCGGTCAGCGCGACCACCACTCCGATCCACAGGCGCTGCAGCGCGGACGATCCGCCCGCATGCAGCAGCGCCGGCAGCAGCGGAAAGAAGACGACGTTCTGCTGCTCGAGCGGGTTGCCGTTCCACTGATAACCGCGCTGCGCGATGTCGAGATACCAGAACGTGTCCCATCGCGCGAACAGATTGCGCAGCGGATCCGAGGCGACGCGCCACGTTGCACTCGGATTGCGAGCGGGATCCTCGCCGAACAGCATCACGGCGGTCAGGCCGGCGAGAAGCACACCGGCCCGGCTGACCAGAAAGGGAACGGCGACAGCCCGCAGCGCGCGCCCGAAGGGGATCGGGCTAGTATACGAAGGCATTCGATGCTGTCGATGGTAACGCACGCGTCGCTCGCGCTCGCCGCGTACGCGGTGAGCGTCCCCGCCGTGGCGATGCGCTGGCGCGCGGTGCTTTGCGGCGTCACCGGCCGCCGGCTGCCGCTCGGCAAACTGGTGCTCGCCTCGCTCGCCTCGTCGTTCGTCAACAACGTGACGGCCGGACCGGGCGGCGAAGCGTGCCGGATCGTCGCGCTCGTGCGGCTGAAGTTCGCGTCGGCGTCGCGCGCGACGGCGGCGGTCGTCTACGAGCGTCTCAGCGAGGTTCCGGCGTTCGCGCTGATGGTGCTGGCCTGCGTGGTGGCGTTCGCGCGCGGACCGTGGCAGCAGCTCGGGCGCATCGCGCGGCCGACGCTCGTGATTGGCTTCGCTTTGTGCGCCGCACTGTGGATCGTCCGCGGCCCGCTCGTTCGTCAGTGGCGCCGCCTTCACGATCGGCACGATCGCGATCCGATCGTGATTGCGCCGCGGACGTTCGCAATCTCGACCGCCTGGTCGTTCGCCATCTGGACGCTGGACATCACGCGCCTGTGGCTGATCGCGCGCGTGTTCGACGCGGCGATCAGCGTGCCGCAGGCGGCGGCCCTGTCGGCGATCGCGATCGTGGGCGGCCTCGCGCCGACCGTCGGCGGGCTGGGCGTCATCGAAGGCGGCCTGATCGCGGGTCTGCTCGCCTTCGGCGTGCCGTCTCCAACGGCCATCGCGATTACCGTCGCCGAGCGGTCGATCTCGTACGGCCTCGCGACCGCCGCCGGCGCCGGCGCGCTGGCGCTGCTGGGCGGCCGCGAGCTGTGGTCCGCGATGCGCGCAACGCCAAGAACCCTGTGAACCCTCCGAACCCTCGGAACCCTCGGAACCCTCGGAACCCTCCGAACCTTTTGAACCTGGTTCATTTCACGGTGGACGTGGAGCAAGACTGTCCTCCGTACATGCGCACCTGGCGCGGCATCGAGGAGGGCCTGCCACGTCTGCTCGACATGCTGACCGAGGAAGGCGTGCGCGGGACGTTCTTCACGACGGGCGAGGTCGCACGCCGGTACCCGCGCGCGGTGCAGGCGATTGTCGACGCCGGCCACGAGCTCGGCTGCCACGGCGACACCCACCGGAACTTCACGACCCTCACCGCGCGCGAGTCGGAAGACGAAATTGCGCGCGCGTCGGCGGCGCTGCGTGCGTTCGGACCGGTCGTGTCGTTTCGCGCGCCGTACCTGCAGTTCCCGGCGGCGCTCGTGCCGATCCTCGCGCGTCACGGCTACGCGCTCGATTCGTCCGAAGGGCGCCATAAACGGTTCCGCGCGTCCGTTCGCATGGAGCACGACGTGCTGCGCGTGCCGACGTCGGTGACGTCGTCGACGCTTCGATGGCCGCACGTGCCGCGCGACGTGCTGTTCGTCCGGCTGCGCGCGCCGGTCGTGCTGTTCGTCCACCCGTGGGAGTTCGTCGATCTGCGGCGCGAGCGGCTGCGCTTCGACTGCCGGTTCAGGACCGGCGACGCAGCGCTCGCGTGCGCGCGATCGGCCGTGCGGCTCTTTGCCGCGCGCGGCGCGACGTTCGCGCCGATGCGTGAGTGTGTCGATCGCTAGACCGGCGATCCCGTGGTCGTGGCGGTGGTATGCGTGGTCGGCGCTGCTGCTGACCGCGTCGTTTGCGATCCTGCCGCTCTTCAGCTCGAACCAGAATCACCACTTTCTGATCGGCCTCGCGCGCGCGGGCGAGGGATGGCTGGCCGACGATTGGCTGGTCACGACCGCCGATCCCTTTCCGGTCTTCACCGCGTACGTCGCGTTCCTGCATCGGCATCATCTCGACACCTTGCATCAGATCGTCTATTGCCTGCTGTTCGGCGCGTACGCGTACGGATTGATCCGAATCGTCGAGCACGTCCAACCGGCGCCCGCGTCCTCGGCGAGCCTGGCGCGTCTGACATTGCTGGCCGCGTTGTGCGTGCTGCACAACGAAACGATCGGCTATCTGCTCGGCCTCTCGCCGTCGCGGCTGCCGTGGTGGCAGATGACGCACTGGGGCGTGGC
>Ga0114129_10012112_pt1 | contig 12280 bp, 8 predicted proteins | sample RhiMetdeltSRZDD1_FD_80071 | JGI IMG/M metagenome (GOLD analysis project Ga0114129, IMG submission 80071) | Populus rhizosphere microbial communities from Tennessee, USA - Rhizosphere MetaG P. deltoides SRZDD1 (version 2) (version 2) | ecosystem: Host-associated > Plants > Roots > Rhizosphere >...
CATGGGCGTGGGCGATCGGTGTTGTCCTCGTGCTCGTGATCGGTGGCGGACTCGGGTATTACTACTACTACGCTTCTCACCGAGCTCCGTCGCAGGCAGCGCGTGCGGTCGCCGCACCGCAGCAGGCGGTCGCTCCGCAACCGCAGGCCCCGTCACTGACCGCGGACCCCATCAACCTTCCGCCACTTCCCGAAACCGATTCAGTCGTACGCGACCTCGTCAGCAGGTTGTCGTCACATTCGGCGGTTGCGGCGTGGTTGACGAGCAAGGGTCTCATCGCGAACTTCACGGTCGTCGCGCTCAACATCTCTGAAGGAAAGGCGCCGACCGGCTTTCTTCGAGCGGTTGCGCCGCGCGGACGCTTCAAGACCATGGGCTCGGGAAGCGCGCTCGTCCTGGATCCTCGCAGCTACGACCGGTACAACGGCCACGCCGAGGCGATCAGGGGGCTCGACGCCACGGGCACTGCTCGCCTGTATTTGACGCTGAAGCCACGCATTCAGGATGCCTATCGTGAACTGGGCTATCCAGACGGCGACTTCGACCGCGTGCTCGAGCGTGCAATCGGCGAACTGCTCCGCGCGCCCGTGGTCAACGGGAACGTACCGCTGCGGCCGAAGGTCGTGTCGTTCGCGTTTGCCGATCCGAAGCTGGAGTCGCTCTCACCGGCGCAGAAGCAGTTCCTGCGCATGGGGCCGCAGAATGTGCAGGCCGTTCAGGCGAAGCTTCTGGAAATCTCCCGGCTCTTGAATCTCCATCCGGAAGGCTCGACATCGACACAGTAGTGCGAGGGTGCTCACCGTCGCACCGTCGCCCCGTCACACCGTCGCACCTTATTCCTATGCCGCTGACTCGGCCGGCTCGCTGTCCTTCCACCGGAATTCCAGCATCAGTCCGCTGACGTTCAGGAGGTCACCATCCTTCAACGTGTGCCGTCTCACCAACGGCTCGTTGTTGATCAACGTCTTGCCTCCCAGCAGCGTGACGACATAGCCATCGCTGCTTCGTGCGATCGACACGGCAACGTCCGGCTTGAACCAGCCTCGCAGGCGGACCAGCGCGGACTGTGATCTTCCGATCAACGACGTGTGCGCGTCGAGGTCGTACTCATACTGATCCGCGCCTCCGGCCACGACACGCAGCACTCCGGTGCGTCGTCGCGGGACGGCCGCCTTTGCCGACGGCCGCATGCTCACCGCCTGCGCCTTCGCATCTTCCAGCGTCTGACGCAATTCCCGATGCTGCTTCGTGTCGAGATAGACGGTGTCGCCCAGCCCGGAGAGCACCGGTCCCGGCATGGCGGCCTCCGCGCTGTTGTCGAAGACCAAATGATGCTTGCCCACGAGCACGATGTCTCCAGCACGCAACACGTGTCGGAGCACGTGCTCGCCGTTGACGAATGTGCCGTTCGTGCTCTGCAGATCTTCGAGGACGACGCTGCCCGTATCACAGATCAGGCGCGCGTGGTGTCCCGACACGGCGGGATTGTCGATGATCACAGCGTTGTCCGGCAGGCGCCCAATGGTCAGGCCCGACCCGACGGCGTACTCTTTCAGGAGCCGCCCTTCAAACTGCAACGTTAGCTTCGGCATACTGCCCTCGTCTATCCGATCGTGTCCGGCGGTTCAGCAGACGGCGCCACCAACTGTCGGCGACTTCCACCACCACCACGGTGATGTTGTCGGCGCCGCCGTGGCTGTTGGCGGCTGCAATCAGGGAATCGCAGATCCGCTGCGGCTCCCGACTCTCCACGAACGTGTGCGCGAGCATGCTCTCGGGGACCATGCGCGTGAGACCATCGCTGCACAGCAAGACGTAGTCACCGACGCGCACGGTGACTTCCCTGACGTCCACGTCCACGTCGGGCTCGCGTCCCAACACTCGCAGGAGCACGTTCTTGTGCTCCGCGGCCGATGCAGTGTGCTCGTCCAGCAGCCCGGCATCGATCTGCATTTGGATCAGCGAGTGATCGCGCGTCAGCGGTTCGAGTCGATCGTCGTGCCACAGATACGCGCGACTGTCACCGACATGCGCGACGCTCACCACATGCTGTCGAATCCAGACGCCCACGAGCGTGGTTCCCATCCCTGCCTGACGCGGATCGTCCCGCGCCCGGTCGTAGATGAATTGATTCGACTGACGGACTGCTGCCGCCAGCCGGGTCGTGTGCGGCAGGTAACTCGGGTCGTGCGCGGCCGATGATGTCGGCGCGGGCTGTGGCGTCTCGCGCAGCTCGCGGACAATCGCATCGACCGCCATCTGACTTGCCACTTCCCCGGCCGGCGCGCCGCCCATGCCGTCGCACACCACGAACAGGCCCTCGTCTTCGCGCAGCAGGTACGCGTCCTCGTTCAGCGAGCGGACCCGCCCGATGTGGGTGCCCGCACCGACTCGCAGCCGCATGAGGTGATCACCTACAAGGACTGCGCCGAGGTTGGCCGTGCCTGGAAGTAGTTGGACGTCGGTGAGATGTGGCTGAGCTTAGAGGTGTGCCGGGGTGCGCGACGCGTGAATCGTGGGCGGTTTTGGTACGCGCCTTACAGAACTGGGATCAGAGTTGCACTATTTTTCTTTCTCGTTCGTAGGCGTCGCGACGACTTCCGGCTTGTGGCCCGTCCGCTCCTCGAGCGCCAGCAACACACGCTTGATGATCACCTCGTCGAAACGCATCGAGACGAACTGCTCGTCGGTGCTCGTGCGCAACGAGATCCATTCGCGCGAGACAGAGATCCCAAACTTGCTGAGCGTGCCGCCCGCGCGCGCGACGGGCGCCGGGCCCTGCGGTGAATTCCAGAGAGGATCACGACTGCGCGACACGCTGATCGAAATGATGCGTCCGTACGGGATCGAACAGAGCCGCGTGGTCGGATCCGATTGCGGAATGATCGTGATCTTGCCGTCGCCGAGCACGAGCTGCGCGCCCTGCTCGCGCGGCTTGCGCGTGCCAACGAACGCCTTCGTTTCGAACACGAGCGAGGCTTCGGGTACGACCGCCGCTGGTGCTGGAGCCGCCGCGACCGGAGCAGGACGCTCTTCCGCCGGCCACTCTTCTGCCTTGGGCTTCTTCGCTGAAATGGCCAGGGCCGGATGTGGTGCGGCCGGCGTCGCTGCCGCGACGATCGATTCGGCAGGTGGAGATGGCGGCCCGTCGACGATCGGCTCGGCCCCCGCAGGTGCAGATGGCCCAATCTCGCTGACCGGAGCCGAAGGGGCGGCGGCGACTGTGTCGGGCGCTTCGCTCGCCTCGGTCGTCTCGCGCTGCAGGAGCACGTGGCCGATCGTCAATGCCCCGATCACGGTCGCAGCGGCGACCATTGCGGGCGCCCACGTGGACCGTGTGCGCGACACGGTGACAGCCGCAGCGGCAACCGCGGGAGCCGGACTCACGGGCGCGTCGTGGCGTGACAAGTCGATCGTATCGGTCGGACCGGGGACCGCCGGCGAAGGACCATCTTTGCCTGTCGCGAAACTCTTCGCGAGATCGGCGACGGGCAACGGCCCGACCGCGCGACTCAAAGCATCCCGGAATTCTTCAGCCGACTGGAACCGATCGGCCGGCGTCTTCGCGAGCGCGCGCTGCACGATCTGATCGCACCAGTCGGGCAGGCTCGGTCGATGCACGTGCATCGGTGTAGGCGTATCCCGGATCTGCCGTTGCAACATGCCGAGCGCCGTGTCTGCGCTGAACGGCAGCGTGCCGGTCAACAGGCGATAGAAGAGGACGCCGACCGAGTACAGGTCGGTCCGACCGTCGACTTCTTCGCCCATCACCTGCTCGGGTGACATGTAGGCGGGCGTGCCCATCAGACGGAAGTCCACGGTCTTCTGTTCCGCGCCCAGCACTCGCGCGATGCCGAAGTCCATGATCTTGATGCTGCCCTCGTCGGTGACCATCACGTTCGCAGGCTTGACGTCGCGATGGACGATGCCGGCGCGATGCGCGTGCTCGAGCCCCGAGAGAATGAGGTCGATCAGGTACGCGACGCGGTCAGGCGCAATTGGACCAAGACGCTCCGACAACTTGTCGAGTGCCTCGCCGCGCACGTATTCCATCACCATCAGGAGGTCGTTCTCCGAGCGGAACAACTCGAAGATGGTCGCAATGTGCGGATGATTGAGCTTGGCGAGGATCGTCGCCTCCGCGCGAAAGCGGCTCATGATCTCGGTGTTGGCGAGATCGGGATTCAGCGTTTTGACGGCGACGTCGCGATTGAGCGTTTCGTCGACGGCCTTGTACACGATGCCCGCGCCGCCCCGTCCGAGCTGCCCGACGATCCTGTACTTGCCGATGGTTCTACCAATCATCACGGTCTTGGAGAGTTCGTCGCGGTCTCGCCCAGCGCTGCGCGCCAAGGCGCACGAAGGCGCACGGCTCCCGTCTGAAACCTCTCTGTCCGTTTCGGCCCTATCGGGAACTCGCGATAGGCAGCTCGACATTGAGAGGCGACTGGCCAGCCAGGTGGTTAGCTTCTTAATATCGTTCAACCACGAAGGTCACGAAGATCTCGGAGAGCCAATTGGTTCGTGTCCTTCGCGGATTTCGTGTTCTTCGTGGTTATCGATGCGCTCGCACGCGACGCAACGTCTCACGCATCGACTGACGCCCAGCCGAATATCTCGCAAAGGATGCTCGATGCGAACAGCCCGGCGCCCAGGAACGCCGGAGCGAGATGGACGGGGTTCACGTAGCCCTCAACAAAATGAGTTCCGAGAGCACAGCCGAAGCCAGCGCAGCCCGCGACGAGGACGGCCTCGTGGAACGCACGACTGGGTGGCGCGTGCCATCCACACACCAAGAGGAGAACGCCGACGGTGGCGAGACCTCCACCGAAGCCAGCGCGGTCATGCGCGATAAGCGGCACGAGGCGCGGATTGATCCCGTCAATGAGTTGGCGCGTCAGCCCCATGAATCCCAGGTCTTCCGCCACAAACACCTCCGTTGCGCCGAGATACATAATCACGAGCCCCGCCAACGTGAGACCCGATCCGGTTGCCAATAGCCCCCATCGTCCTAAACGGACCGACGCTGGAGCCCGGCGGCCTTCAGTTGTTCGCAGCCAACCCGCCACACGTATAGTTGCGTGCGGTCGGGATGCTACAAGGCCGGTCACGAATACAGGAAGAAGCGCGATGGTTGCGGCGCCATGCCAAGTATCGAGGTACCCGTATCCCAGATACGACAAGAAGCTGGCAAACCCGAGGAGGCCGCTGCCCAGAAACGCCCACCACGCCCACGCGGCGCTTTGCCGCAGCGGAAAGGCGACCAGCCACAGATACAGCGTGGCAATAGCGAGCAGCGTGCCTCCAAAGGCCACGCGATCGTGAAACATGAATCGCACGATCCGGCAGTCTGCGATTGCACACAGCTCCGCCGCAGTCATCCCGATAAACGTCACATCCTGTGGCAGGAACTCGCGTCTGAATGACAGAAATATCGCGAAGGCGCCTGACAGGAGTAGGGCAACGGCCGTCAATGCGAGGGCCGGCCGCCCGTCTCCGATCAGTTCACCAAGGAGTCCGCGTTGTTCGCCAACGTAGCGCATCAGGATCCGCGGCCCTAACTGACGATGAGCCGCAACGCGAGGTCACCGTTACGGCGTTCGGGCTGTCGGCTCCAGCGCGGTACTAGGGTTCGCGCCTGGAACCCCACGATCCCCATCACCAGAATCGTGATATGCCAACCTACATAACACCACACCAACGCGCCAGGATAAAGCATTGGAGGCGACGCGCCGCCTGAGTGGCCGCTGAAAAGCGCACCCACTACTAACGTTGACTGGAGAGAGTAGACTCGGCCCCGCCGCTATACTGGCGTGGTCACGCACGAAGCGCACGAAGATCTCGAAGAACCAATCGATTTCGCGCCCTTCGTGAATTCTGTGTTCTTCGTGGTTATCCTTTGTTGACGTCGTTAACCACGACAGTCACGAAGATCTCGAAGAGCCAATTGGTTTTGCGATCTTTGTGTTCTTCGTGGTTATCCCGTATTTCCGGAGATCGGCGATGCAAATCGGGATGGTCGGGCTGGGACGGATGGGATCGAACATGGTGCGGCGACTCATGCGATCGGGTCATGCCTGCGTCGTGACCGATCGATCCTCCGCCGCGATCGACGCGCTCGCACGCGAGGGCGCGACAGGTGCGCGCTCGGTGGCCGATCTCGTACGTCAGCTTCGCCCGCCGCGAGCCGTGTGTCTCATGGTGCCAGTCGCGGCCGTCGACGGTCTGATCGGCGAGATCGCGCCGGTCCTCGAGCGCGATGACGTGTTGATCGACGGTGGCAACTCGTTCTTCGGCGACGACATCACACGGAGTACGGCATTGCGGCCGCGCGGTGTGCACTACGTCGACATGGGAACGAGCGGCGGAGTGTGGGGGCTCGAGCGCGGTTTCTGTCTGATGATCGGGGGCGAGGAGGCCGTCGTGACGAGGCTCGACCCGATGTTTGCGGCGCTCTCTCCCGGAGGCCCGTCATCAGAATCGACGCGTGATCCGAAGGGCACGGCGGCCCGTGGCTATCTACACTGCGGGCCGTCCGGCGCCGGTCACTTCGTGAAGATGATTCACAACGGCATCGAGTACGGCTTGATGGCCGCCTATGGCGAGGGGCTCAACATCCTGAAGCACGCCAACGTCGGATCGTCGTCGGTCGCACACGACGCTGAGACCACACCGATTCGACAACCCGAGCACTATCGATTCGATTTCGATCTCGCGGCGATCACCGAGGTCTGGAGGCACGGCAGCGTGATCAGCTCCTGGCTGCTCGACCTGACGGCGGCAGCGCTCGCGAAGGATGGCGCGCTGGCCGCGTTCTCGGGCCGCGTGTCCGATTCGGGCGAGGGTCGTTGGGCGCTGGCCGCGGCGAATGACGAAGGGGTGCCCGCTCATGTGCTCGCAGCGGCGCTCTTCGAACGGTTCGCGTCTCGCGGCGAAGACGACTTTCAAAACCGCGTTCTCTCGGCGATGCGCCTGGGATTTGGCGGCCACGCGGAAAAAGCATGAGCCACGGGCCTCCCTCCGATGCGATCGTTCTCTTCGGGGTCACCGGCGATCTCGTCTTCAAGAAGATCTTTCCGGCGCTCCACGCGCTGGAGCGACGACACCGTCTCAACGGGCCCGTGATTGGCGTCGCCCGCTCTCCCATGAAAGACGAGGCGCTCATCGATCGCGCGAAACAAAGCGTGACGGCGTATGGCGATTTCGACGAGGCAACGTTCGCTGCGCTCGCCAGTCGACTTCGATATGTCTCGGTCGATTATCACGACTCCGAGACGTTCGCGCGTATCAAGACGGCGCTCGCGTCCGCCGCGCACCCGCTGCACTATCTCGCGATCCCTCCAACCGTCTTCCCAACCGTCATTCAGCATCTTGCCGAATCCGGTTGCAACAACGGCGCCCGGATCATCGTGGAGAAACCCTTCGGCCGGGATCTGCAATCCGCGCGATCGCTCAATGCGATACTCAGCGCGGTGTTTCCCGAAGGCAGCATCTTTCGCATCGATCACTATCTGGGCAAGGAGGCGGTTCAGAACATCCTCTACTTCCGCTTTGCCAATGCATTTCTGGAGCCTATCTGGAATCGTCTGTACGTCGAGAGCATCCAGATCACGATGGCCGAGAAGATGGGCGTGGAAGGTCGCGGCGCCTTTTACGAGGAAACCGGTGTGATCCGCGATGTGATTCAAAACCACTTGCTGCAGATCGTGAGCTACCTCGCGATGGAAGCGCCCTCATCCACATATGCGGAGGCGGTGCGAGATGAGCAAGTCGAGGTGCTGAGAAGGATCCGTCCGCTGTCAGAGCGCGATCTTGTGCTCGGTCAATTCCGCGGGTACACGTCCGAACAAGGTGTGCCACCCAACTCACGTGTGCCAACGTTCGCCGCGATGCAGCTGTTCGTGGACTCCTGGCGCTGGGAGGGTGTCCCTTTGTTCGTTCGCGCCGGAAAGTGTCTGGCAGCATCGTGCACGGAGATCGTCGTGCGATTGAAGGAGGCGCCGCCTGTCGTCTTCCGCGACGACGCACAACATCGGAGCAATTACGTGCGGTTCAGGCTCGCGCCTCGAGTGACGATCGACATCGGGGCCAACGCGAAGCTTCCCGGCGCCGGGATGTCAGGGCAGGCCGTCGAGTTGTCGGTCGTCGCCGGACCACGCCAGGGCTCGGGCCCAAGGCTTGGGCCCTACGAGCGTTTGATTGGCGACGCGATGATCGGTGATGCCACGCTTTTCGCGCGTCAAGACTTCGTCGAAGCCGCATGGGCCATCGTCGATCCGGTGCTGGCGTTGGAGAGACAACCCGTCCTCTATGAGTGCGGGAGTTGGGGTCCGCAAGAGGCCGAGCGTCTTGTCGGCGATGAAGGGTGGACGGTGGCTCCTGTCGAGTCCGAAGCTCCCGCCTGAACATGCGGCCGGAGCTGTTCGTCGGGGATAACGACTCGCTGCGGTCCAGGCTCGCGCAAGAGTTCAGCGACGAGGCGAGTCGCGCGATCGCTCGACGGGGCTTCTGTACGATTGCTGTTGCTGGCGGCTCCGTTGCGGTCGAGGGGCTGCCGGCGCTCGCGACGCTGTCGATTGACTGGCAGCGAGTCCACGTCTTCTGGGCGGATGAGCGCGCGGTGCCGCCGACCGATCCCGAGTCGAACTACGTGTCGGCGAAAGCCGTATGGCTGGAGCCGGCTGGCGTCCCTCTCGTGAACATCCATCGCATGCGCGCCGACGATGCGGACTTGTTTGTGGCCGCGACCGCGTATGAGAGCGAGATGCGCGCGGTGCTCGGCGCCTCAGGTCAACTCGACTTCGTCCTGCTTGGCGTTGGCCCGGATGGCCATGTCGCTTCACTCTTCCCTGGACATCCGGCATTGTCGGAGCAGCACCGACTGGTGACTGCCGTCATCGATGCTCCAAAGCCGCCGCCAAGAAGGTTGACGATGACAATGCCCGTGCTCGCTCATGCCGAACGACTGATCGTGATGGCGTTCGGAGCGTCGAAGGCTGCCATGGTTGCCGAGACGATCTCGCAGGAGGACTCGCGGCTGCCGGTATCGATGGTCCTGCGTCGGTCGCGACGGCCGCTGGTCCTCGCCGACAGCGACGCAGCGTCGTTGCTGTAGACTGTACTCTCTCCCGCGTCAACGAAAGTCTCCGCCCGCAAGGACACAATTCATACCGTAGGCACACTTTAATGCGGAGTCCAGGCAGACCCGCTAAAAACCGCGGTTCTAGCGCGATTTCTCGCGTGATTCCGCTTGACTCGCTAGCTGATCAGTTGGACGATCCGACCCTTGGCGATCTCCAGAAGGAGCAACTGCCGGAGGTGAGGACGTTCATGGAGTCACGACTTCGCATCACGATACGCGCGTTCTGTATCCTATCGTTCCTCTTACTACCTGGTCTCTCGAGAGAGAGTCACGCTGCCCTGATCGAGCTCGACAACGATGTCGTGATCGACTGGCAGCAAAAGGCCTACGCGAATTTCCTTCCAACGGTCGTCAACGGAAACTTCACTGTCAATAACGCAGACGAATTGACCGCCGTTTTGATTTCGATTGTGGTCCAGAGAACCGATCTGCTCGGAGGTTTCGACCTGACGTTGAACGTTTTTGATCCGTTGTCGCAGCCGTTGCCAGGACAATATGAGGCGATCCTCCTTAATGGGTCGGCATTGAAGCTCACCTTCGCCTCAGGCAAGAACAATTCGGGCCAGCTCTTGGACAACATTACTGATCCTGACTTCACCAAACCCACATACAACAAACAATGGACGCTCAATGACTTTGTAAATCCTTTGCAGACGTTCGACGAAGAGAATGGCGTCTGGACAGGCACGTCAACGTACGAGCTACTGCTGGGGCTGCTTGCGAATGGGCCTCTTGGATTCTCACTCGACGGACACTTCTATGGGTCCAACAGCCTCCCGGTGGACCTTGCGTGCCAGCAAGATCCGACCGTATGCAAAAAGTTTCCAGGTTCGGCGTCAGTCACTGAGTCGGGGGGGCAACCCATTGCCACCCCCGAGCCAGGCTCTCTCTCACTCCTGCTCGCCGGCATCATCAGCGTTGCCGGTGTGAGACGTCGCCGCCGCTAGCTAGTTGAAGGCCTGACGCCAGTCTCCGGACTGGATGAAGCTCGCCCAGTAGAAGGGGTGGTTTCGTGTGGAGCCACCCCGCACGAAACCTCGCTGCACGTTGCGCAGCGCCTCTGCTCTTCCTTCTCCCGCCTTGAGACGCTGATAGTACGCAATCATCAGATCCGTCGTCGCCGTATCGGACACTTGCCACAGGCTCATCACCTGACTCTCGGAGCCGGCGAGCACCAGCGCTCTCCGAAGGCCGTACACGCCTTCGCCGTTTCTTGCATCACCGACACCGGTCTCGCACGCCGAGAGCACGACGAGGCGTGTGCCCCACAGGTTGAGTCCTGCGGCCTCGAGGGCGGTCAGGATACCGTCCTGGTCGGGCCCGCTCGAGCGCTGGTTGACACCCGCGAGGGCGAGCCCGGACAGCACCAGTGCGTCCGCGCGATCGCCATTCGCGGCCGCCGCGGAGGGAACGATCGCCAACCCGCGGCTCGAAGTCGGACCTGCGTTTGCGGTGGCCGTCGGCCGTAGAAAAAACCCGTGGGTGGCGATGTGAAGTATCGACGGCGCGTTCACCTGCTTCAGAAGGGCTTCGGTCGCACTTGCACCGGTATAAACACGCGCGTCGGTCAAGACCTTCGCCAACGCGGCCGCTTCCGCGGCCGTCCCTGGAAGCGGCTCGAAACGCAGCCGCTGCTCCGTCGATTTCGCGTCGAGTGCTCGAGAGGTATCAGCTCGATCGGATGCGGCCGTCGCTCCTGCATTCGGAATTTCGAACAATGGATTCGCCACAACCATCGGTGGCGTCGCGCGCGCCGCGTCGCGAGCTGACTCACGGAAGCGAATGAAATCGCGGCCGCTCGTCACGTACGAGATCGTGTGACTCTCGAGCAGGTACTTGTTATCGCCACCAACGAGCGCCGCGAACGGAATGAGATTCAGCGCTCCATCGGGCGAGATGAAGATCTGCTCCACGCCGCGGAGGGACGCCTCGATTGGTTGGATCACGGCCTGATACAGCGTACGGCCGGCCATACGGACGTCCTGGTTGGCGGGGGTTCCGAGCGCCGCACGAAATCGCTGGACGCTCTGGTCGACGCGCGCCACATCCCCAAGGTCGACGCTGGCGACGATGCCGTTCTTCCCCAGGACGTACGCCGCGTATCGAAGTGGGCCGAAGGTGTCGGTTCGCGATTTGTGGACGTCGAACGGTCGATAGGAAGCAAACTCAATCAGCAGCGCACCGTTCGGCATCGCGTCCTCAATGTCGCGCAGCGTCGCCACGCGAGATGCCGCGCGGAATTCCGCGCTCCTGGTGCTGATGGTCTGCTCGAGCTCTTGAATCTCGCCCCGAAGCTTGGTCACGGTCCCCTGTTGTGCCGCGGTACTGACTCCATTCAAGACCAGGGCCGCGAGCCGACTTTGTGCGCTCGACAGTCGGTCGAGTACGTCCCGGTCGGCGCCATCGAGTCGGCGACGAAGGTTGGCCAGGTGGTCAGCCATGGCATCGAGCGACCGCCCTTTCCGCTGCACGATGTCGGTGAGCGCCAACGTCGCCGCATGTGCCGATGCCCGCGCCGAGTCGAGGTGCAACGAGACGGCAATGTCGGTCTCGTCGGCAATCTTGCTGAGATATTGGCGCTTCGCGTCCTCGGATCCGGTCGTCAGTACGAGGGCCAGCGTCTCCTCGCGCAGATCGGATCCACGAGACAGGAACTCCGCCGCACCGGCGAAATCCCCGCGTGCGTATCGAAGCAGCGACCGCGCGATCCAGGCGTCCGCCACCTCGGGATGTGATGCGCCCAACGCCTGTTCTCGAATCGCAAGGACCCGCTCGTAGAGCGGCTCTGCGCGTTGGTATTCGCCCCGCAGCCGGAGCACTTCCGCAAGGCCATTGAGCCGTATCGCCAGCCGCGGGTGGCGCGGGTCGAGCACTCGCTCGTCGATATCGAGGGCGCGCTGGAAGAGGGGCTCCGCATTCGCGTAGTCCCCTTGGTTCAAGTACACGGCCGCAAGGTTGAACGCGGTCGTCGCAAGCGTTGGGTGATTCGCGGGCAGCGTCTTTTCCTGGATGGCCATCGCGCGCGTCAGAGTCTGCACCGCTTTGTCGTATTCCCCAGACGCGTAATAGAACCCACCCAGGTTCGTGGCGGCTGACGCGACCGAGGGATCGTCCGGCCCGGCTACGCTCTCGCGGATC
>Ga0114129_10012113_pt1 | contig 12279 bp, 9 predicted proteins | sample RhiMetdeltSRZDD1_FD_80071 | JGI IMG/M metagenome (GOLD analysis project Ga0114129, IMG submission 80071) | Populus rhizosphere microbial communities from Tennessee, USA - Rhizosphere MetaG P. deltoides SRZDD1 (version 2) (version 2) | ecosystem: Host-associated > Plants > Roots > Rhizosphere >...
GCTGGTACCAGCGTCTCGACTGTCGCCGCCTCCGTTGTCGAAGCAGCCTTCATCTTTTCGGAAAGACTTTGGATCGGCGCCGTTACGATCGGACCTACGGGCGCGACTTTCTCGGGAGCCTTTAGATCCGCAGATTTGTTCTCTTTTGCTGACTGGCCAGGTGCGCGCTCTTGAGGCGTCACCTTAGGCATCTCTTCCTTGGGCACCAGTTTTGGTGCCGATGTCTGCGCTTTCATCTCCTGAGACTCTACGTTCGCTTTCGCGATCGGTGTTGCGGGAATCGCTGCCTTCGCTTCCACCGGTCGCGGCCCTTCGGTGGATTTCACCGCCGGCGCCTCAGTCCTGATCGGCTCGGGCGCTTTTGTTTCCGAAGCCTTCCCGCTCGATGGCGCACTCTCCCGCGCCGGTGCAAGTGGCGCAACCAGCGGTTCAAACTTTGCCACTGGTGTTGGCGGCTCACGACTCTTCTTTTCTTCCTTCTGGGGCGCACTGATAGGTTTTTCGTTGGGCGACTTTCCAACCGACGTTTCTGGTGACCTATTGTCGGACATCATCTCAGGTCTTTTCGCTTCGATCACGGATTTCGGTGCAGTCACTGCGGGTGGCGGCTTGGGCCCTTCGACAATTCGTTTCACTTCCGCTGCATCTTTTTTTTCTCCAATAACAGCCTTTTGCGCCGGAGAAGCGGATGGTTCTATCTGTGCCTCTTCGATTTTCTTGCGTACAGTTTCCGCCATCGGAGCTGGTGCCGGCTTTGGCGCAGCATGAGGATTCATCTTTTGCGGCTCCGGTTTGGCTACGGTGGTCGGCGGTGTTATCTCTTGCGCTCGTGGGAAAGCCAACTCCGGCGCCACCATCGTCTCGGGCTTTGTTTCATTTGCCGGCGCGGCGGGCTCGGTGGTTTCCGTGCGCTTGCTTATTGCGACTTGCTCGGCGGTGTCCCGCGGCATGGGCCTTGGGTTTTCAAGTTCATCGCCTTCGTTACCTTTTGGTTTTGCAAGCGCACTATTTTTTTGTGCGGCTGCGACCTCCTTTGATTCTACTTTCGCTTCCGACAGGCTCGGTTTGACAACCGTTGAGCTCGATATGTCCTTAGCGCTCGGCGCGTCCTTTTTGGCGATTTCGAGCTTTGACTCAACTTTTTGATTCGGCTCTCTCCCCGGTCCTGGGGCCGGTTCAGTGGAGGTTGCTTTGGATCCCGTGGGCACTGAGGCCAAATCGTCTTCACGGATCGCCGGGCGAAAATCCGGCCGCATTTCCCGCGGCTGATACGAAACCAGAGTTAGCGGTCCATCTTCTTCAACAGAATAAATTACGGCATTTCCAAGCAACTGGTTCTGGTTAAGGTCGTGGCGAAGGAAATTCCTAACCCGATCTTTTGGAAAGTAGATAATCGCCCGCGCCATCGTAACGCGATTGCCCACTGGTTCTGAGAGGATGTTGCGCCACGCGAGATTCAATCCGTATCCGCTCAGTTCCTTGTCTTGATAGATATCGCTATCTCCGCTGATAATTCCGAGTAGTTCGAAACCATATTGAGAAAACAGGCGGTGCACTTTCTCACTAAGCTCTCCCTTGGTCTCGAAGGTCTCCGGAGTTGCCAAAACAACTTCAAGGTAACGCTCATCAGCGGTTTTGGCAGCGGAGTGGGTAAAGAAGCCTATGCCGCCGACCGATGAAATATTATTGGCAAACTGGAGGGTGGACGTCTTCGGATTGCGCACGATGCGCTCGACCATCCGGTCCAAGTTTTCCTTATACTTCCCACCGAGGTATCTGGCCTTGGCCGTACTGTAGTATGACGCTGGGGTAGCGATGAGCCCGCTAGGAGCAGTTTTTTTTGGGGTGTTATCATCTAACAGCGCGCACCCGATAGCTAGCCATGGGGAAACTAGCAGTAATACTTTAAATTTACGCCTAAACACATCGCACCTCCACTTCGCCCAAACCGCACGGGAATCAAAGTTTTCTTGACACGTTCCCGCGATCACATATAATGAAACGGCTTTTTGCAGGTTATACCGCAATATAATTGTTGCCGGATCTAAACACAAGATTTTTTTGAAAAGAGAGCGAGTTATATGGCGATAGGCGAACTCTTATTAGCAAAAGGTGTAATTGACGATAAGCAGCTTAAGAAAGTCGTCGAGCAACAGAAAATCGCCGGCGGTCGCCTCGGTGATAATTTGGTTGCCCTAGGGTACATTAGTCGCCCCGACTTAGAAGCGATACTTCAAGAACCTCCTCCCGTAGCAAAAAGCGTCGACCAGACCGGAATGGACGCCAACTTTTTGCTCAACTGCCTACTCCGGACCATGTACATCTCAGCGCTCCAAACCATTCCGGAGATCTCGGAACAGATCAAGCTCACCCGTTGGGTCGTTGAAGAACTCCTGACATTCGCCAAGAAAGAGGCTCTCGTTGAGATCCGCGGCCCCTCTGAAAAAAACTACAACATCATGCGCTACGCGCTCACCAACGCGGGCAAAGAGAGAGCCAGCGAGGCAATGCGGCGTTGCGAGTATATCGGTCCCGTCCCGGTGCCTCTGGAAACATACCAGACACAAGTTCAAAAGCAGACGATCACCAACGAAGTTATCAGTATCGAAAAACTCAAAAAAGCGCTGTCCCACCTCGTACTATCCGACGACATTGTGCGCCGCTTGGGACCGGCCTCCAATTCCGGTCGAGCGATATTGGTTTACGGCGCGGCAGGCAACGGCAAAACCTCCATCGCCGAAGCCCTTGTCGGGGCTTTTGAACAACCGGTGTATGTTCCCTATGCCATCGAAGCGGACAATCAGATCATCAAGATCTACGATCCTTCGGTCCACGTGATGTTTCCGTCGAGCGACAAAAGCAACAGCGACTCGCACCCGATGTTTCTGCCGCATCTCGAGCATGATCCCCGCTGGGTGCGCTGCAGACGGCCCTATATCATATCGGGCGGTGAATTGACTCTCGAGATGCTCGATCTGGATTTCGATCCCCATTCGAAATACTATGAGGCCCCGCTTCAGATGAAAGCGATCGGCGGTGTCTTCGTTATCGACGACTTTGGCCGCCAGCGGGTGCGGCCGCACGAGTTGCTGAATCGCTGGATTTTTCCACTAGAGCGGAAAGTCGATTATTTGACACTGCACACCGGTAAAAAGTTTGCGCTGTTGTTCGATCAATTGGTAATATTCGCGACGAACTTTCCGCCGGAGGAGTTGATGGATCCCGCGCAGTTACGCCGTGTCCATTACAAGATGAAAATCAATCCGCCGACGGTGGACGAATTCAAGGAAATCTTCAAACGCATTTGCGATTCCTATGGGTTGGAGTTTTCTGAAGAGACTATGGCATACTTGCTCAACTCGTTTTACGTCAAATACAAAATTCCGTTCGCGGGTTTTCACCCCAAGTTCATAGCGGAACATGTCATCGCGGCTTGCAACTATCTCGGTACGCCGCCGCGGATCAGTCGACAACTTCTCGCCGATTCGCTCGAAAACATGGTTATCCTCCCGAACGCACCGGTCCCGGATTGATTGCCCATGGCCAAGCCTCTCGCGCTGATCATTAACTCAAGCGATTCGCCGCTCGCCGGCATTTCCAAACTCGTCGAAGCGCGCGACTGCTCGGTTCATGTCAGCCGATCGATTGAGGAAGCCGAGCGCGTGCTCGTGGCTTTTCCCCTTGAGCAGCAAAAGTTTATCTTCGCTGATCTCGCGATGTGCCAAGATACAGGTTGGCACGTTTTTGCAGAACGATTGCGTGGAAACTCCAGTAGCCTCGCGTTGATTTGCTATGATCCGAATCATCCGCAAGCGCTTTATGGATTATTCGGCCAAGTAAACCAGGCAAGCAGCGACAACAACAACCCCCACGCTATTAAGACACCGATGATGATCGGCGATACACCTCAGTTTCATGATGTTTTAAATTTAGCCAACCGTTACGGCATGCACGATATCACTGTGCTCATTACCGGCGAGACCGGCACGGGCAAGGAAGTCATGGCCCAATATATCCACTCCCGTGGGCCGCGCGCCGATAAGCCCTTTGTTGGCTGCAACATGACCGCAATCCCGGAAACGCTAGTCGAAAGCGAACTCTTCGGTTACGTCAAGGGCGCGTTCACTGGCGCTGACCGCAATAAGAAAGGTTTCATCGAGGCGGCGGAAGGTGGCACGCTCTTCTTAGACGAGATCGGCGATCTCGCGCCCGCCATTCAACTGAAACTCTTGCGCTTTTTGGAAACCCGCCAATATTACCGAGTTGGCGAATCGACGCCGAAGACGAGCGATGTCCGTATCATTGCGGCGACCAACAAGGAACTCGAAGAAGCCATTCAAGGCAATGGCTTTCGCAAGGATCTGTACTTCCGGCTTAACAGCGCGCGCATTATTTTGCCGCCGCTACGCGAACGAAGAGAGGACATGATCCTGCTCATCGCCAACTTCGTCTACCAGGCCTGTAATCAATTTCAAAAGCCGCTCAAAAAATTGACCAGCTCCACTAAGGCGCTTTTTCTCGATTACCCCTGGCCCGGCAACATCAGGGAGCTTCGGAGCGTGATCGAAAGCGCGGTCATGGTCTCCGACGGTGACTACATCACGATCAGCGATCTGCCGATGAATTTGCAGCATTATGCAACGGGCCGACGCGAAGAGATCGGCACCAAGGCGATCCGAAACATAGAAGAAGGCGAACGAAGCGTCATCGAGGAAGCGTTGCGCCAAACCAATGGCAACAAAGCCAAGGCCGCCGAGGCGCTCGGCATCTCGACTCGCACACTATATCGTAAGCTTGAGAAGTTTGCTTTGGCCAGTTTTTGAAAATTCGCGCCGAGGTGGACTTGGCTCTAGAAAAACTCGTGGCCGTGCACTTTGTTTCCCCGTAAAGCACGTTTTAGTACTGGATCCACCGTTGGCCTGGCGCTGATTTTCTCCAAGAAAACCAGAAACATAGCGCAACTTTAGCTCGTACAATTTTGTTCGTGCTGAACAGAATTGGTGGCATTATCTAGGATTTGCTGGACAAGGCTGTCTTCAGGGGGCTGAAATCACATGCGTTTTCGGCGGGGTATTCGTGGCAACCGTTTTGCTTAGTTGATAACAGGTGTTCCAGCCCCTACGGTAACGTTCGCAGTAGTGAACTAACTAACTCTATGTTTCCAGCTCAGAAACAAGAGACGCCGCCTGCCGACGCAACAGCGTCTGCCACGGGCGGGTTTGGTAAGGTGCTCAATTCGATTCAAGGGCTACAGCAGCGGCTTGACGACTTTTCGGTTGAGGACGTGAGCCGCGCGCAGAGCAAGGCGGAGAACTTGATTCGTGAGCTTTCCCTCCTGCAGCTGAAATTAAACGGTCTCGCGATCACGGAACAGGTCTTAACCGATGCGCGTCGGACAATCATCTCAATCCCCGAGAACAATTTCGACCTGGTCGATTTCGACACCTTGGAAAAATACCCAACGCTTCATCTACTGGTCAAAGCGAGCACGCTGGTTGAGCTCGTCAGGGTCCGGGCACAAGCGTTTGCCAACTATATCGATGAATTGAATGCCGCGCGTGAAAGCGCAGAAGCGATTACCGTCAATTTCGAGCCGCAGGGCTCAAAAGCGTCGGCGAGCCCATTTCCACAACTGGGAGCAAGGGCAGCCTTCGAAGCAGGCGGCGGTGAAAATGCCACCGCAGAGCTACTGGTACCGAGGGTGCAGCTCGACGAATTACCAGCACAAAGGCCAGGGCCAGAAAAAGAGGGGCGACACTCGCAAAGTGCAAGCTTGCTTGACCAGCCCCATGGCGGAAGCGACAAAAAAAAGACTACTGTGGCAAAGTCTGGCTTTAATCAGCGTCTACTCGACGATCTGATCGACACGTATGGCGACTTTGCTAGCTCGCCGAATCTACCCGCGTTACTCAAAGCAACCAAACCGATGATGCCAAAAGCTTCCGAGTATGAACCTTTCGAAGCCCATTCGGTGAAGCGCGAAGATGTGACTCTGCCAGCCTTGTTGCCTGAAGCGGTACGGGTCAAGGTCGGAACGGCGAAGCCGGTACCAACCAAAATTACGCAAGATGAAATCATTTTTCCACCCGCAGTGGAACATCCACGACCAACTAAACAGAACGAAATCGACCGTCAGCTCAAGAATATCATTAAAGATTATGGGGAATACGACTTGTACCAGCGCCACAGTTCGCTGAACCTGAAGGTAGTGGGGATCTTAGCCTTTACCTTTCTATTGTTGGTTTTGGGCGGCTTATATTTTTTCACATCCCGCGCCCCGGTAGCATCCGTTCCAGCCAGTTCGGCCTGGCAATCAAACGTGCAATCGTCTTCGAGTTCACCGGGAAGCGAAGGCGCGGGAACCAACTCCGCAGGGCGCGCGAGCAGCCGCAATATAACCAGCAACCCAGGCGCAGCGGAGACGCTTTCGGACCCAGTTATCAATACGAAGCAGAAGAAATAACAGAAGGTTGGATAATACGATGAAGAACGATTTGCAGAATCTCACGGAAGATATTTCTCGACTCTACGAGGACATCACGCAAAAGACCGAGTCGCTCGGCCAGATCGATAGCATCACGCGTCTGTACGACGAACTGCAATCGCAGCTGCAAGGAATCTCCACCGAGGAAGTCGATCTGCTGCAGAGTCAGATCAAGTCGACTCTCGAGCAGATGGTGGGAATCAGCAAGAGCCTCGCGGTCATCAAGACCTTGAAGGTCACCTTGAACGGTCACGATGAACTGGCCGACTTGGCCAAAAAGGTCACTCGCGAGAAGGATACGAAGCGTTCCATGGAGGACCGTTAACGAATCCGATTCACTAACGGACCAACGCAATGCAAGGAAATCTTTCACATATCAGCTTCACTGACCTCCTCCTTCTCGCCACCACCGGGAAGAAATCGGGAGTGTTGAAGCTAGTCCGCGGTAAAGAAACAGTTGAAGTCTATTTAACCGATGGGAAAATCGTTCACGCCACCTGCCCCATCGGCGAAGGTGATAAAGCACTGCTTTATCCCGTGACTTGGGGCGAGGGGACATTTAATCTACATCCCAATGGAACATTGCCTGCCACAACGATCAAGAAAACTTCCGACGAGATTCTCGATGAAGTCAAAGCGATGACCCACGAGTGGGAAACCATCTTAGAGGTGATCCCATCAGGCAAAGCCGTATTCCGTATAGCCAATTTGCCCGAGGATCATACGGGTCCGGTTACCGTGCCGAACGTGGGCTGGCGCGTTCTCAGCAAACTCGACGGCGTTCGAACGGTGCAGGAAATTGCCGAGATGCTGCGCATCCCGTTCGCTTACACTGCCAAGGTCATCTTTAGCTTGTGCCAATCTGGGCTTGCCGAAACGGCTGGAGCGGTTGTAAAATCAGTTGCCGATGTCGTACCGCCGGCGCTATTGAACCGTGTGGCGAGCATCCTGACCGAAGTGATCGGCCCAATGGCTCCGCTGGTGTTGCGCGATCAGATTGAAGCCATGGGCGAGTCGCCGAGCAGCCTGCCGGAGGCCAAACTCGATGAACTCGTTAGTCTTATCGGCCGAGAGATCTCTGACGGAAAGCTAAAAAATAAATTCGAGGAATCGATGTTCCAAGAGATCTCGAACTTCAAACGTTTCTAATACACACCAGCCACCCATTCTGTGGAGGAAAGACAATGCCTCAGGAAACCGCGTCTATGGAAAGTTCCAAATACCTCAAGCCAGTTAATATCGGCTGGCAGCGCGGTGGTCTCAAATGGAAGATCAGCACGACATTCAGCGGACTGATTTTAGTTTTGGGACTGCTCGTCATCGGAATCGTGTACTATTTTACCGGTAATGCTTTACAACGACAGGTCGATTTGCGTTCTACCGCTCTAGCGGCCAATCTCGCCGACGCCGCTGCCGGCTTTGTGACGCGCAAGAGCACTTTGGACCTAGACGCGCTCGTCGCCAAGTATGGCCGCTTGGAAGGCGTCGCCTATGCTTTGATTCAAGCTCCGAAAGGTGAGATCCTGGCGAGTAGCATGCAGCCTTTTCCAGCCGAGCTCAAAGAAGCGGAGGGTTTATCCCGAGCATCGCGAGTGACTAGGGTGCGCGGCAAAAGCGTTTACGAGACGCGCTCGGCACTGCTCGACGGCCAACTCGGAACCGTTCGCGTCGGACTGTGGGAAGAAACCGTTCAAGACGACATGCGCGCAACGATATTGCCGATCGTCGGGCTGATCGTCGCCTGCCTCGCGCTTGGCGTCGGCTTGTCGATCATGGTTGCCGGCAAGACGATCCGGCCAATTTTGGATCTGAAGGCCATCGCCGACGAAATCAGCCGCGGCCGTCTCGACACGACGGTTTCAATTCAGAGTAACGACGAAGTCGGTGAATTGGGCCGTTCCCTTGAGCGAATGAGAGCCAGTTTGAAAGCGGCGATGATTCGTCTAAATCGCGAATGACCATAACGATTGCAAACCGTTTAACAAGGAGAAGAAAGATGAGGAAAAAATTAGCCTTACCAGGACGATTCGCTCTAGCGACAGTGAGCGTGTTCAGCGCGCTTGTCGTCATGCTGCCATCAGCCTCCTTGACTGCCGATCGTCCACTACAGAAAATCAACGTTGCCTACAGTTCTATATCTGGGAACCAAGCCGCCTTGTGGGTCGCCCAGGACAAAGGTTTTTTCCGAAAGTATGGTCTGGAAGTCCAAGCGGTCCTCATTGAATCAGGCACTACCACTTCGCAAGCTTTGGTTTCCGGTGATCTTACCTTCGCCAACGTAGCCGGCCCTGCGGTCATCCAAAGCAATCTACGAGGCGCGGACGCGGTCATTATCGCAGGCGTGCTCAACACGCTGATTTTTCAACTCTACACGGACAAAAACATTACTCGGCCGGACCAATTCAAGGGCAAATCGGTCAGTGTAACACGGTTCGGTTCGGCCACTGATTTCGCGATGCGCTACGCCCTGGAGAAATACGGGCTCGACGTCAATAAAGACGTCGCAATCCTTCAACTAGGCAACCACCCTGCGCAGCTAGCCGCGCTTGAGGCCGGTAGAGTCCAAGGCGCGATGCTTTCGATGCCGACGTCACTGAGAGCCAAAAAAATGGGCTTCCCAATGATGGCCGATTTACAAATGCTCGGCTTGGAGTACCAACATACCAGCATCGCGACCACCAAAACTTTGATTAAATCGAAGCCTGATATGGTTCGGGATTTTCTGCGGGCTTATATCGAAGGCATTCACTACGCCAAAACCCATCGCAAGGAAACGCTTGAAGTTCTCGCCAAGTATCTACGCGTGGATGACAAGGAAGTGCTTGATGAGACTTACGAGACCGTCGTTTCCACGCTTATGCCCGAGAAGCCTTATCCGACGCAAAAAGGAATTCAAACTATCCTGCGAGAATTGGGCGCAAAAGACCCCGTTGCGCGCTCTGCTCGTCCGGAACAGTTCGTCGATATTAGCATCATAAAAGAGCTCGACGCTTCCGGATTCATTGATCGGCTTTACAAATCAACTGCTGTGGCTAAGGCCACGCCACCGCGCCCTGAATCCGTGACAGCTCCCGCGGCGGCCGCCAAACCACAAATCGCGGATGCCAAAACGAAGCCGGTGGCCGTCGAAGAAAAAGTCAAGCCGACAGCCAAGCAGGTTCCCGGATCAACCGATAAAGCTCAGGCATCCGCGCCGGTCAGTAGAGCAGGTTCTCAGGAGTACACCGTCAAACCCGGCGATACGCTCAGTAGATTGGCGCAGCAATTTTACAATTCCCCCAGCCAGTGGGGAAAAATCTACGAGGCAAATAAGGAAGTGCTCAAAAACCCGGATTATATCTACATCGGTATGAAGCTGATGATCCCAATGGACGGCAGACCCAGCTAAACGGAATCATCCCCAACGCAAAAGAGCCGGGCGCTTTGAAACGCTCGGCTCTTATTTTCGCCTGCCCTAACTAATCAGTCGACCAATTCTTTTAGATAAGCGAAATTATCGATCACGCGGAAGTTTTGTTGGTAAGGTTGCAAGTTTTCGCCTATCTGCTCGATTTGCTCGTAGCCGAGATTTCCCAGGAATGCGGCGGCTAAGTCGAGGTATTTCACCTTGCGCGGCTCGATCTTCATTAGTCTTGCCGCTGTGGCGTCAACCGCCACCAGATCGTCGCCGAAGATCAACACACCGCTTTTCTTCTCCTGTCCCTGCAGCGGACCGTTGCCTTCCATGCCAACGATGCCATCAACGATAGCGAAACGCGGGAGCGGCAACGAACTATTTATATCGAGAATACTGCCGACGATGCCAGCCCAGTGAAGAGCGTTCTTGGGCCAACCATAGACCGACCCGGGCACGACTCCGAACATGTTTTTCAGCGACAGCGTCACGCCCGCCCAGTGATGGGTTTTGAGCTTGGGCATGGAGACCAGCAAGTCGGCGTTGTATAGCGTCTCCGGCAGATATAACTGCTTGAAGTTGGTAAAGTTGCTCTTTAGTTTAGTCAGGCGAATGTCGTCCGTGTTTAGATCGACATAGCGGATCCGGTGTTCTTTGATCACATCGTAAAGACCGGACGCGACCAACAAATACTCGTTGTCGCGACGGTGTCCGGGCCCTTCAGCGACGATCACTTCACGAGCGCCAAGCGTTTTGAAAGCAGTAATCGTCGCTTCAATCACAGCCGGGTGGGTATTAATCGCGCCCTTGGGGTCGAACTCAACGAGATTCGGCTTGAGCAGAATCCGCTTACCTTTTACATCCAAGCGAAACAGATCGATACCGCGACGGACAGTGTCCTGCAACGAACCGCCGTACTGCTCAGCAGCCAGAATCGCTACGCGAGAATTCTTCGCTTTGAGAAAGGCTTCTTTTTCCCAGAGGACCTGTTGGTCGCAACCAGGCAGGAAAGGATATAAAGACGCCCCGGCGGATGCTTTGAGAAACTGGCGGCGATTCATCACGTCTCCCTAGACTCGAAACAATCGTGCACCGTTGCCTATCGCCAAAATCCCCAGCGCGATTGCTTTGGTTTCGCCGAGAAATTTGGTTTTGGCAAAGCGTTCGACCAGTCGCTTCCTGAGTTCGGCATCTTCTTGCCCATAAAGAGAGAAACAAATCGCGCTCCAACTCAGAGCCAGCCCCGAATCGGTGCTTTTGGTCATCTCGGCTAGAGCCCGGATGCTCATCTGGTTCTCTTTACGCTCGCGCCAATTCTGCAGCGCGATGAGAGCGACTGCGGTAGTATCGGGATACGGCAAAAGCTGATCACCATACACGGTAGAATTGCCGTAGTTCCAGCCGCCGTTGTCACACATTCGATCGTAGATCATTAATTCACCCTGCCGGATGCGGTCTTCTAGCGTTTTGCTGGCCAGGAGGCGCTTTGTCTTTTTTAACGCGAGAAGAAAATAGCTGGTCGGCTCGACCCAACTGAAGCTGTTCGGAGTCCATGACCAACCGATCAAGTCCTCGTTCAACTGAACGGCCTTTTTCTGAAACGTCAGCGCCAGTATCAGGTTGGCGAATATGCCCGGCTTACTCCCCTCCTGTTCGAGCGCCCAGCTGCCTGCTTTGACTAGGCGTTCCTCAAACTGGCCGGACTCACTGAGCGCGATCATCGCCAACGCCGTGCTCCAGGACGGTGCTTTTAGACTGTCGTTAAGTGGCCAACTCCCGTCGGCATTTTGCCGCTTGATGAGCCACTCTTTACCTTTTCGAAGTGCCGGCTCTTCGGCGTTATCATGAGCCGCCTGCAGAGCCAATAGCGCAAGCGCGGTGATCTCGGTGGCGCTTCGCTTGCTGGCGAACGCTCCCCACCCTCCATCGGGATTCTGGCTGGTCAATAATATTTTTACTGCTTCTTGCAACATAAGCCAGAGCTTTCGATGTGACGCCTCGAGAATAACCACCATTCTTAAGGTCGTTTTAAGGCATAGATCTGATGCTTGCCGTCCGAGCTTGTAAAAACATGGGTAGCTTTAGTGCCGTAAGAGTTCACCAGCTGCTCAAGTAGCCTGAGGGTTGCCTTCCCCTCCGCGTAGCCATCGAGTGGGTCGATGATGAGATATGTAACGCCAAGCCCGTCGAGCTGCGGTTTGATCTCATCGCTCGAGCCGACGTCGGGATTTGCTTGGCCGTACGGATAAAAATAAGTCCCCGAACGATGAAGCGCCGGCCGAATCGCCCGCCGGCCAGTGTACAGATAATACATCGGATCGTACACGGTGGCGAGCAAAGCATCCGTTTGCGTATTAACCTTAATCCAGGCAAAGCTTTCTTCAAATCCGCGCCAGCCATA
>Ga0114129_10012115_pt1 | contig 12276 bp, 11 predicted proteins | sample RhiMetdeltSRZDD1_FD_80071 | JGI IMG/M metagenome (GOLD analysis project Ga0114129, IMG submission 80071) | Populus rhizosphere microbial communities from Tennessee, USA - Rhizosphere MetaG P. deltoides SRZDD1 (version 2) (version 2) | ecosystem: Host-associated > Plants > Roots > Rhizosphere >...
ATCGAGAACACCCCGCTGGAGGGCGCGCCCGCCGCACCGGCCCTGCGCGAGCATCGGCTCTACCAGGCCGATCACCTCATGCGGAGCTACGGCTTCGAGGCGGACGAGGTGGTCTTCGAACCGACGGGCAATCTTCCGCTCGCGGTGGACCCGAAGGCCGCCTGGGCCATCGCCCACCCCGAGCGGTTCCCGGTCGAAGTTCGCAGCGCCTCACCGGAGGAGCTGCTCCGCGTCCCCGGCATCGGCCCGACCTCGGCACGCAGAATCGTGGCCGAGCGAGCCGGGACGACCTTTCGCGGCCTGGCGGACCTTCGGAAGCTCGGTGTCGTCACCAATCGGGCGGCCGGGTTCATCACGCTGGGCGGCCGCCGGCTACAGACCTCACGCTGGATCCAGCAACTTGGCTTCTGGGCACCTGAAGAGGAGGTGGGCATTCCCCACCTGCTCTATCAGGTAAGCCCGGGAACCTTCAGGTAGCCTCGTCCTCGTCTCCGATCACGAACGTTACGCGACTCGGCCGGTACCTCTCGCATCATCGTACAGGGTGACCGTGCTCACAGACCACGGGTGTACGCCGGGGCTAATCAACCGGCGAGGTCGGCCAACGTTCAGGAACGAGGAATCCAATGACTAGTGCGACTCATAGATACGATCCCGCGAGCGCGGAAGAGCGTCGGCGCGCGGGCAATGGCGGGCACGCGGACGACGGTGAGCGGCTGACGAGAGCGCTCGGCGTCTTCAGCATCGGCCTCGGGCTGGCCCAGATTCTGGTACCGCGCAACGTCGCCCGCGCCATCGGGGTCGACGGCGACGCGAATCAGAAGACAGTGCGGGCCGTGGGGTTTCGGGAGATCGCCACGGGCGTGGGACTGCTCACTCAGCAGCGCCCGTCCCGGTTCGTCTGGGGGCGGGTGACCGGCGACGCGATGGATCTGGCGCTGCTCGGCCGGGCGTTCAACTCCCGTCGGAACGACCATGGGCGCCTCGCCGCCGCCACCGCGGCGGTTGCGGGCGTCACCATCCTGGACATCGTCGCGAGTCGGCGGCTCATCCGGTCCGGGGATGACGTCACCATCGGTACGTCCACGCGTCGGCAAGGGATACGGGTGCGCAAGGCGATCACCATCAAGCGCACGCCGGAGGAGGTCTACCGGTTCTGGCGCCACCTCGAGAACCTGCCCCGGTTCATGGCCCACCTCGAAGCGGTCCGCGTGCTGGACGACCGGCGCTCCTACTGGAAAGCGCATGCGCCTCTCGGGCTGACGGTGGAGTGGACGGCAGAGATCGTCGAGGAGCGGCCCAACGAGCTCATCTCCTGGCGCTCGGTGGAGGACTCCCAGGTGCCGAACTCGGGGACCGTGCGCTTCGTCCGGGCCCCGGGCGATCGCGGCACCGAGGTGCACCTCGACATCCGCTACGATCCCCCGGCGGGCGCGGTCGGCGCGGCGATCGCGAAGCTCTTCGGGGAGGAGCCCTCACAGCAGGTGGATGGCGATCTGCGCCGGCTCAAGCAGGTGCTCGAGACCGGTGAGGTGGTTCACTCCGACTCCAGTATCCACCGCGGCCCGCACCCCGCACGGCCGCCCGAGGAGGTGCCGAGCCAGGCCGCGCACGGCGGTTCGCGGTCGTTTGCCTCCCAGAGAGGGGGTTTCTGATGAGGGCCACCTGCTGGGAGGGCAAGCGCACCGTCAAGGTCGAGACGGTGCCCGACCCGAAGATCCTGAACCAGCGCGACGCGATCGTGCGGATCACCTCGACCGCCATCTGCGGCTCCGACCTCCACCTCTACAACGGCTTCGTACCCACGATGGAGCGGGGCGATATCCTCGGCCACGAGTTCATGGGCGAGGTGGTAGAGGTGGGGCGCGCGGTGAAGAACCTGTCGGTGGGCGACCGCGTGGTGGTGCCGTTCCCCATCGCCTGCGGCAACTGCACCATGTGCCAACGGGATCTCTTCTCGCTGTGCGAGAACTCCAACCCCAACCAATGGCTGGCGCGCAAGCTCTGGGGACACTCGCCCGCCGGCATCTACGGCTACTCCCATCTCACCGGTGGCTACGCGGGTGGGCAGGCGGAGTACGCCCGGGTCCCGTTCGCCGACGTCGGGCCGCTCAAGGTGCCGTCCGGCCTGGCGGACGAGCAGGTGCTCTTCCTCTCGGACATCTTCCCGACCGGCTATATGGGCGCGGAGATGTGCGACATCAAGCAGGGCGACATCATCGCCGTGTGGGGAGCCGGGCCAGTAGGCCAGTTCGCCATCGCCAGCGCGAAGCTTCTCGGCGCGGAGCGGGTGGTGGCGATCGACCGCTTCCCGTACCGGCTCCGCATGGCGAAGGAGAAGGCGGGCGCCACCGACGTCATCAACTACGAGGAGACCAGCGTCTCCGAGGCGCTGATGGAGCTGACCGCCGGGCGCGGTCCGGATTCCTGCATAGACGCCGTCGGCATGGAGGCCCACGGCCACCACCCGATGTACGCCTACGACCGCGCCAAGCAGGCGCTGATGCTGGAAACCGACCGGCTGCTGGCGCTCCGGGAGGCGATTCATGCCTGCCGGAACGGGGGCATCGTGTCCGTCATCGGCGTGTACGGAGGATTCATCGACAAGTTCCCGATGGGCTCGGTGATGAATCGCTCGCTCACCATCAGGACCGGGCAGTGCCACGTGCAGCGCTACCTGAAGCCGCTGCTGGAACGGATCGAGCGGGGCGAGATCGATCCCGGCTTCGTCATCACCCACCGGCTCAAGCTGGAGGACGCGCCCCGCGGCTACGACATGTTCCTCCACAAGGAGGACGGCTGCGAGAAGGTGGTCTTGAGCACCTGATCGCGGCACCCGCGGTATGAACCGGCCGCCCGACCTCGGGCGGCCGGTTATCTTTCGCCCACTCAACATCCCAGGACCAGAGTAGCCGACCCCTCGCGACGGAGCCCATCCCGGTGCGCTTCCCGTCCCTCGACCTGCTGGCCCGCAACGCCCTCGCGGTGCTCCGCCGCTTTCCCTGGACGCTCGCGGTCGGAGCGCTGGCCGCGTTCGCCGCGATCGTGGGCTCCCTGTCGGGCAGCGACGAGGGGTGGGAGCGCCTCGCGTTCGTCGCCGCGCTGGGACTTCCGCTCACGATCGGGCTGACGCTGCTGGGCGAGACCCGCGGCTGGGCGAGCGGCATCCGCCACCTGGTCGTCTTGGGAGGGCTGCTCGGACTGGCCGCGTTCTTCCTGACCTGGCCGGGGATCGACCGGCGGCACGACGCCATCCGCTACCTGCAACTCAGCGCCGCCCTCCACCTGAGCGTGGCGTTTCTTCCTTTCTTCGGCGTTTCCGAAACCATCGCGTTCTGGCAGTACAACCGCCGGCTGTTCCTCGGCTTCCTGCGGGCCGTGGTGTTCTCGGGCGTGATCTACGTGGGCATCGTGATCGCGCTGGGCGCGCTCGACAAGCTGTTCGGCGTGGACGTGGACAGCGAAGCCTATATCCGGATCTGGTTCGTGGTCGCGTTCCTGGTGAACACCTGGATCTTTCTCGCGGTCGTGCCCGAGCGGCTCCCCGAGCTGGAGCACGACCGCGAGTACCCGAGAGCGCTCAAGATCTTCGCCCAGTACATCCTGACGCCGCTCGCCTTCACCTACCTGGTGATCCTGCTGGCCTACCTGGTGAAGATCGTGGCGGGCGCCCAGTGGCCCAGCGGATGGATCGGCTGGCTGGTGGCCAGCGTCTCGGTGACCGGGCTGCTCGGGTTCCTGCTGGTGCACCCGCTGCGGTCGGACCCGGCCGAGGGGTGGATCCGGACCTACGCGCGCTGGCTGTTCGTGGGACTCATCCCCGCCGCGCTGATGCTGCTGGTGGCGTTCTGGAAGCGGATTCTCCCGTACGGCCTGACCGAGCCGAGACTGCTCGGCGTGGTGCTGGGGCTGTGGCTGCTCGGCATCGCCGTGCTGTTCACGGTGCGGAGCGGGTCGAGCATCCGGGTCATTCCGGTCACGCTCGCCGCGGTGCTGCTGCTGACGCTGTACGGGCCCTTCGGTCTGACGCGGCTCTCGGTGAACAGTCAGGCGCGGCGACTGGCCCGCATGCTGGAGCCGTCGGCGCCGACGGAGGTGCGCGCGCGTGAGGCCAGCGCCGCGCTTCGCTTCCTGATCGACCACAGCGAGGGCGAGGCGATCGCACGGGCGATCGGCCGCGAGATCCCGCCGGTGGACTGGGCCAAGGTCCCGCGCTACGGCACCGAGAGGGATTCGCTGGCGCGGATGGTGCTGGAGCTGGCCGGTGCCCGGTATGTGCCCGAGTACGCCTATCAGCCGGGCGGCTGGTTCCATCTCAACGGCAACGGGCCGATCAACGTGACGGGCTACGCGTGGGCGGTCCAGCTGGGGACGCATGACGCGACCAGGCAGGTGATCGGCGGCGACACGGTGCAGGTCGTGCCTCAGGCCGGCGGGGATGGAACGGCGCGGATCCGCGTGGGTCGGGACACGCTCTTTTTCGATCTGAGGCCCGTGGCCGACCGGTACGCCGACTCGGTCCCCTTGGTCGCCGGCAAGGCGGTGGAGCGGATCGAGATCGAGGCGGCGGGCGGTTCGCGCCGGTCCGCGCTCGTCCTCACCAGTCTGAGCGGTCAGCGCGCGGGCGACTCCCTGGCTACCGTCTCGTGGGTCGGCACCCTGCTCCTGGGAGAGTGACGTCGCGCCGCTGGGTCAGACCATCGCGCGCGGCGCCTCCCGGTCGAGCAATCGCCACCCGGTCCACGGATCGGCCGGCCGGTCGCACCAGTTGTGGTACACCTCCCCGTTGATCCCGACCACGAACGCCTCGAGTCCGTCCACGTAGCCCTGTCTGACCGCGAGGCTTCTCGCTTCCCCCCGCAAATTCAGCCACCGGCTCCAGGCTCCGAACGGCCTCGACTGTAGCCGGCAGCGCACCTCGCGATCGACGCCGATGGTGAGGATCGCGAGACCGCCGGCCGGCGTCCTGGTCACGTCGAAGCAGGCCACGTGCTCTCCCAGCTTCTCCCACTCGTGCCAGGGCCGGAAGGGCTTGTCCTGCCAGCGGTGGTAGACAGCGTCGTCCTCACCGAGGGCGAAGATCACCAGTCCACCACCCTCGATGCTGGTCGCGCGCACCGCCTTGACGGCGACGCCCGGCGTGCCGAACGCGATCCATTCTCCCCATCGCTCGGCCGGCCGCTCCTGCCAGCGGTGCCGCACCTCACCGCCGGTGATCCCGAACGCGGCCAGGCCTCCGCCGGGGATCAGCGTCGCCGTCACCCCGCTCACCGGACCGCCGAGCCGTTCCCACTCGGCCCACGGAGCCGAAGGCGAGGGCTTCCAGGTGTAGTGAAGCTCGCCCGCCTCCACCGCGAACAGCGCGGGGGCACCGTCGGCCAGGTTGGCCGCAGCGAGCTCATCGGCTCGAAGCTCCCATACCCGCCACGGCAGGGGTGGCACCCGTTGCAGCGCCGAGACGCGGCCCTCCGGGTCGAGCCGACCGAGCACCGGCCCAGCGTGCACGATAGTCCGGCCGCGGACCCCGGCCTCCTGCCACGGCCCCCAGAGACCTTCCTCCGCTCGGGCGATGTACCGGAGCTCGCCGTCGGGGCCGAGGATGTAGACGCTGTCGCCGGAAACCGCTAGCTGACGGGCTTGCATGCAGCCTCGGAATGGTCGGGACGATTGCGAGAACCCTTGCACCACGCCCCTGAAGCCTCGGGGCCACAAGGTCGTGGACGACTGCAACATTCTGCATGCCGGGGCGAATCGGAAGGGCCTAAGGCCCCCGTTCCCGCCACAAGGGCCCCGAAGACGGTGTGACCGTGAGAGATGGGCCGATGAGCGGGCCGGAGGCCCGTGCCTTGCAACTCCGCGACCCGCCTTGCGGCTGGTTCGGGCAGTCTCCCCCTGCTACTCGCTCGACCTCACACCACAGATCCTTCGCAAGAGAGTCCGATCATGACTTTTACGTTCAAGCTCGCCCGCAGGATCGCTCGCTTTCGAGCGCCGCTGGCCGCAGCCGCCATCCTCACTCTCGCCGGGTGTGACTCCGACAACTCGTTCAGTCCCGAACAACCAGCCGTCCTCGATCCGGGCAGCACCCCGTCCGCCGCGTTCGCCGGCGGCATACCGATCGGCTTCTTCGCCCATCCGACCACGATGTTCAACAGCCGCTACAACGGCGGCCACCAGAACATCTCGGAGGGCGCACTGCTGAAGGAGCTGACCGAGATCAAGTCGCGGGGCGGCAAGGTGCTGCTCTCCCTCGCCGGCAGCCCCAAGTACTACCTCCAGGACGGACACTTCAGCTTCACCAAGTGGAAGGAGCGGATCAACCGCTACCGGGACGTCAATTTCTCGTCCTTCATCAACGACGGCACCGTCATCGGTCACTTCATGATCGACGAGCCGAACGACCCCGCCAACTGGAACGGCGTGGCGGTCTCGCCCGCGGTGCTGGAGGAGATGGGCAAGTACAGCAAGCAGCTCTGGCCCGAGATGCCGACCATCGTCCGGGTGGAGCCCGGCTATCTGGGGATGAGCCACAAGTTCGTGGACGCCGCCTGGGCGCAGTACCTCCACCGCCGCGGCGATGTGGGCGACTACATCAGGCGGAACGTCGCGGATGCACAGGAGCGCGGGGTGGCGCTGGTCATCGGGATGAACGTGCTCAAGGGCGGGAACCCGAACGGCACGGCGATGAGCGCGAGCGAGGTCGAGTCCTGGGGCTCGACGCTGCTGGGCAGCACCTATCCCTGCGCGTTCATCAGCTGGGAGTACGATGCCGGCTTCCTCTCCAGCAGCGGCATGGGGGCCGCGATGGATGAGCTGCGCCGCAAGGCGGAGAACCGGAGCACCCGGAGCTGCCGGCGCACCTCGGGGGGCACCACGACGCCGCCGCCTTCGCCGGAACCGGAGCCCGAGCCGGACCCCGAGGACCCCCCGACATCCCAAGGCCTGATGTTCGGTCCCTACGGGCTGCCGGTGTCGGCGATGGGCTCGTTCAGCAGCTCGGTCCGCGTGGTGACGCCGAGGAACGTGGTCTCCAACCTCCAGTCCGCCAGGCAGGCCGGGGCGAAGGTCATCCTGCGCATGACCGCCGTCGATCTGCAGAACAGCAACGGCACCTTCAGCCTCACCAAGTGGAAGGCCGCGGTGGATCGCTTCGCGAGCGTGGACCTCTCCTCCTACGTGCGCGACGGCACGATGGCTGGGCACCTGCTCGTCCTGTCTCCGGATGACGCGAGACGGTGGGGCGGGCAGCGGATCTCCCACGCGACGCTGGACGAGATGGCGCGCTACAGCCGCAGCCGCTGGTCGGCCGTTCCGACTCTGGTCGAGGCGGACGCCGCGTGGCTGGCAACGACGACGTCCTGGAGCTGGCTCGACGCGGCCTGGGCCGTCTACAGCGCCGCCGCGGGCGACGCCGCCACCTGGGTGGGACGCCAGGCCAGCGCGGCGGGCCGGGCCCGGCTGGGCATCATGGTCGGGATGAACGTGCTCAACGGGGGAACCAGTGCCAGCGGTATCGCCGGGACGCAGGCCGGGAAGTACGCGATGAGCGCGACGCAGCTGCGCGGCTGGGGATCCACCCTGGTCGCCGACAGCCGGGTCTGCGGCCTGGTCCTGCAGCGCTACGAGTCCCGCTACTTCGGTCGGACGGACATCGCGGGCGCGGTCGCCGAGCTCGGCCGGAAGGCCGCTGACCGGCAAGCTACTTCGTGCAAGAGGCGCTAGCAGAAGCGCAGGCGCTGGAAGGAAAACCGCCGCCCATGGGGGCGGCGGTTTTCGTTTGAGGCCTACTGGCGGCAGGAGGTCTTCGTGTGCTGTCGGGCACGGTTGGAGACGTCCGCCATCGCGCTCTTGATGGAAGAGACGCCGTAGTAGCCGGTGTCGTGCTGCCAGTTGAAGAAGGCGCAGGCGTGGCCCTCGCCGAGCATGGCGTAGCCGTAGCTCCTGATCTCGCTGGCGCTCATGGCCCACTCACCACTGCGGTCGCCGCGGATGCCACTGGAGCCGTTGCCGCCATTGATCACGTTGAGACCCACCACCAGTCCAAGCCCCTTGTTCTTCGCGGCCGCGGCCTCGGCGGCCACCCACTTGGCCGCGTCACCCTTGCCGGCAGTGTACTGGGCCCACCCGGCGTCCAACTGGCGGTAGCTGAGGGAAGCGCTCTTCAGCCAGCTGGGCGCCACCCGCACCAGCGTTGTCATCTCGGGCCAGAGCTGCTTGCTGTAGGCCGCCATCTCCTCGAGTGTCTTCTGCGAGATCACTTTGCCGCCCCAGCGCGAGGCGCGGTGCGGCTCGTCGATCAGGTAGTGACCGACGATGGTGCCGTCCTTGATGTAGGAGGCCAGGTTGATGGTACGATAGCGACTCACCAGCGACTTCCACTTGGTCAGGCTGAAAGTGCCGTCACCGTTCTTCACGTACGAGTCCTTACCCTTGCACAGCTTGATCACCACCCGGCCGCCCTTGGCGCGGGCCCCGGAGAGCCAGGTCAGGATGTTGGAGGGCTCGAGCGGCCCGCCGTTCATCCACCCGGTGTGCACGCTGCTCAGGTAGTCGTTCCGCATGTTGAACGTGCCGAACACGATGCCGGGACGGTCGGACCTGGTGTCGAGGACGGCGTCAGCCGGTGCCGGCGTATCGGGCGGCGGGACCGGAGCGTCCGCCGGGTCGGCCGGCGGTTCCGCCGGAGGTGTCTCAGGCGCCGGCGCCTCGGTCTCGATGGGCTCGGGGGCGGACGGGAGGGCTCTCTCCTCGTCACACGCGACGGAGAGGACGGCTAGCACTGCGATCCACGGCCCGAGGTGCCGGGTGCGTGGGAACATTGGCGATCGGAACATGGACCGGGCTTCCCCTCTGCATGGAGAAGGTGAGTACCTGGACTCCGAAGTCCGCCGGGCCACGGGCGTCAGGCCGTGGACATGCGGGCTGGAGGACCGTGTGTCGGAGACCTCGCGCCAGCCGAGGTCGGAGTGTTGATTGGAGAGGTGTCCGTGCCGTTGACGGCCACGGTCGCGACGGAATGGCGGCCCGGATGGCCCCATCTCGTGGTCAGGTGCTCGCGGGGGGGAAATATCCGGCTGACACCGGAGCCCTGTCAACCAGGGGCCGTGTGCCGTCTCACAGCCTCAAGTCCGTCCCAGAGTTAGGTAGCGGTACGCGGCGCTCGGGGCGCCGGCGTCAGATTCGAGAACAGTCCCCCTCGTCGTGGCGAGGGCTTACCGGATTCGACACCCGGAGGCCCCGTGTCCGACAGCGCTCTTGCCGGCATTGCCCCACTTCGCACCGGCCCCCTGATCCTGGTGGTGGATGACGACCAGCCCGACCGCATCGCGGCCACCCGCATGGTGCGGGGGCTCGGCTATCCGGCCCGGAGTTTCCGGCAGGGCCGGGACGCGCTCCAGTTCGTGGAGCGGCATCCCCAGGTCGCTCGAGTACTGCTGGCGGATCTCGGCATGCCCCTGATGGACGGCGGCGAGCTGGTGGAGCGGGCGCTGGACGCCGACCCGACGATGCGGGCGGCCCTGATGGCGGACCGGGGCGATCCCGCGGCGGCCGACTTGCTGGAGGGCTACCGCGACCTGCCGATCCTCGAGAAGCCGCTCCGGTTCGCGGACCTCTACCAGGTACTCACCAGACTGGCCGGCCTTCCGCCGCACGTCGCCGAGGCCCAGCCCGCGTCCATCTCGGCCGCGACCCAGTGGAGCCGGCGGAGAACGTCAGGGGGATCGTTGGCACCCTGACCGGCTCCCCTGTCACCCTGAACGAAGTGAAGGGGACCATATCGAGCATGGCCCCCTTCGCGGGCGCTCAGGGTGACAAAATGTTTCCTACCCCCTCTGAACCGTGATGTCCTCCACCCGATCCGTCGCCACGTTGGGGTGCTCGCCCAGATACTCCACCCACAGCTTCTTCAGCGGCCGGTAGCGCGTAGCCGCCTCCACCAGCTCGAGGAAGCATTCGATCGTCCGCTCGAAGCGCTGCTGCAGAACCGGCGTGGCGATCCTGCCTGTCGCGTCGAAGGCCTCGTGTGCCTGCGCCAGGGAGAACATGTCGGGATAGACCCTGGCCCCGAGATGCTCCAGCGGCACCCGCAGCGACCAGACCCCCCGATTGCCTCCGGCCATGGAGGGTGAAGCGGAGAGCAGCATCCCCTGCCGGCCGTTGAACGGCTGGGGCCGGACCCGGGACACCCAGTCGATGGCGTTCTTCAGGCAACCAGGCATGGATGCGTTGTACTCCGGAGCCGAGATGATGAACGCGTCGGCACCGACGAGCCGGTCGCGAAGTCGTCGGGCTCCAGCCGGCACGCCACTCTCCCGCTCGACGTCGCCGTTGAAGGAGGGGCAGTCGAAGTCGGCCATGACCGCGCGGTCGGCCGTGGCTCCCTTCTCCTCCACCACCACCGCGGCGAGCTCGGCGAGCCGCCGGTTGAGTGACGCGCTGCGCAACGAGGCGCCGAAGATCAACACCCGGACCCGCTGTACGTCGCGTGATTCGCTCATCGTGTGTACCTCCTGCTCCAGGTCTGGGACATCCGTGTCTCCGGGACCACCACGGCCGCGATGAGAAGCCCGGCGACCAGTGCCACCGCCGTCAGGATCATGCTGAAGATGGTCTCGATTCCCGCCACTGCCTGGCGATCGATCAGCGAAGTCAGGCCGCGAAAGCCCACGCTGCCCGGAACCAGCAATAGAATCCCGGGCACGGAAACCACCGCCGCGGGTCGCTGCGTCAGACGCTCGTAGACACTACTCGCCACCCCGACGGCGAGCGCACCGGCGAAGGTGCCGAGCTCGACACCCAGTGTGGCGGCGCCGGCCCGGCCGCCGATCACGCCCAAGGCACCGATCGCCACGATCCAGAAGGCGTCGCGCGGCTCCGCCCGGAGCACGACGACGAAGCCGAGGCCCGCCGCCACTACCGCGACATAGGGCGACCACTCGGGGAGGGGGCGCGGAGGCCGCGGCCGGCAGCACGCCGCCGAACAGCGCCCCGCCGATCCGGTTTCCCAGCGCCACGCCGAAGCCGATCGCCAGGAAGGTCATGAAGGCGCCGCTGATGCGCGCCGTGCCGGAGGCGAGGTTCCGGGTGGCCAGCTCGGACATCGCGACCGTAAGGGTGAGGCCGGGCAGGAGCACGATCAGCCCGCCGAGTGTGGCGATCAGCACGCTCACAGGGGACGCGGCCCGCGCGAGGGCGATCGCGCCGGCGCTCACGAAGAACGCGGCGACGGGCTCGAACACCCGGCCGAGGCGCGGGCGCCCTCGGGTGCAGAGCGCGAGCACGCCGAGACCCAGACCCAGTACCGCAGCGACCGCGACCTCCCGCCCCCCGCCTCCGAGGAACTGGGTGGCGGCTCCCGAGACGACGCCGTACGCCAGCGTGGTGAGTGCGGGACCGTAGGGCGCCGGTGCGGAGGTGATCCGGTTGATGGCGACGACGCCCTCCGCCGGTGACATGCGTCCCTGCGCCACGTCGAGCGACAGCTGCTCCAGGGTCGCCAGAGTGCCGAGGTTGACCTCACCCGGCGTCACCCGGAGCATGTGGGTTCGCTGGCGGCCGATGGGGCCGAACGAGGCCATGATCGAGGTCGGCGTGGAGAAGAACTGATGATTGACGAGTCCCAAGCGGTCGGAGATCGCCCCGAGGCTGTCCTCGAGACGCTGGGCGGAGTGACCCGCACTGTGCAGCGCGCGGCCGAGCTCGAGAACGAAGCCGACCGCGGTGGGATCCGGCTCGTCGCGGCGGCGCTCGAGCGGGGTGTCGCTGGAGTCGGGCACGGAAGCTCCGGCTGGGGGCGCCGAAACTTGACACCGATCGGGGCCGAGGAGAACCGCGAGCTTCCTCTTGACAATCAAGAGGTGACGGACGTATGCTGGGCTCGTCCCCTCTCCGGAGCTTCGGTGGACCAGCCCAGCACCGACGTCGTCCAGGGCACGCTCGACATGCTGATCCTGAAGTCGGTCAGCCTCCAGCCGATGCACGGCTGGGGCATCGCCCGCCGGATCGAGCAGATCTCCCGCGGCGTCTTCCGGATCAATCCCGGTTCGCTGCTCACGGCCCTCAAGCGGCTCGAGCGCGCCGGCTGGCTCGACGCCGAGTGGCGGGAGACGGAGAACGCGCGCCGGGCGAAGTATTACACCCTCACCCGCGCGGGCCGGAAGCAGCTCGCGGTGGAGACCGCGGAGTGGTCGCGCCGGGTTTCCGCCATCGCCCGACTGCTCGAGGCCGAGGGCTAGCATGCCGTTCCTGCGAAGGGTGGCCCGCGGGCTTCGCGCG
>Ga0114129_10012116_pt1 | contig 12274 bp, 16 predicted proteins | sample RhiMetdeltSRZDD1_FD_80071 | JGI IMG/M metagenome (GOLD analysis project Ga0114129, IMG submission 80071) | Populus rhizosphere microbial communities from Tennessee, USA - Rhizosphere MetaG P. deltoides SRZDD1 (version 2) (version 2) | ecosystem: Host-associated > Plants > Roots > Rhizosphere >...
AAAGCGCTGGTATCCGGGAGCACCGCAAACGATGCAGTGACCGAGAACTTCAGCCTGTTCGAGCGACTCGGAGGGCGTGAGATTTGCGGGCAAGCCGGCGGCGACGATCAACTTCTCGATGTTGATCCTTCGTGTACTCGGATCCTCGTTGGACGTCTGCAGCATCGGCCCCCCTACTGACTTACCTATCAGGGAAAACACGGAGAGTGTCCTCCATCTATCGGCGTGCGTCAAGCCCGGCGTTTTCCTAGACAAACCGCCCACGACCCACGATCAGCTTTCGGTGCCGCATCGCCGTCGGCTTCGTTGTGCAGCGGCTATCGACGGCTTCGAGGGAATCAAGGCGCTGGGAACCACGTGCAAAGGAAGCTGATGCCCTTGACTTCAAGGTAATCAAGCCACCCATGGCTAAACCGCGCCCTGAGAAGCAGAGCAAGCCGAGCGCGCCTGCCGAGCACCGCGTCCTTCCGATGGAGCTTCAGATCGGCGACCGGCTCACGGACGAGACGGGTGTATGGGAAGTGATCGGCCGGCCTTACACATCGCCGAACGGCAAGACCGTTCACGCCCGGGTTCAGCGTGTTGGTCAGTTCAGCGGCACGGTGTTATTCGCGTGGGGCGCACACGAGCGCGTCACGGTGAAGCGAGCGAGCGCCGAGGAGGACTAGGCAGTTTCGCGTCTCGTCCTCTTCGACATGGAGTCGCGCAGAGCTTGCTGCGACTCGAAAAGCGCAGCCTCAAGCTGTCGGAGCAGCACGTGCGAGGTGTCGTGCAGTTCGTGGGCCGCCTTGACCAAGAGTTGCGCCTTCTCTCGTACCGCCTGCGCCGTGCGCCGTATTTCAGCAGGAGCCATCGAGCAACCGTAGAGGTGTGTTCGGATACTGTCGGTAAGGTCTCGACGGCATCCAGGGCACATGTTGGTCCGTCCGCCGATAGGGTCTGAGCTAAGTTGCGCAAAGTGGTAACTGGCATCACAAGCCGAGCATTCGGCGACGACGTGACCAAAGCAATAGACGAAGACCAGTTGTCTCTCTGCCGGAGTCAGGGTCGAACGCCGCGAGCAATCAATGTGCGATAGGCGACCTTCAGACGACTCGATAACGTCGGTGAGCCAGATCGGCTGAGAGCACTTAGAGCACTTCACCCGCATGCAGCACCGCAGACCATTGACGACGTGCACTGCAAGTCGAAGCCGTACGCTACGACGGTTCCTCTATGCGGGCCACAATAGTGCTATTCCACTACATACGCATCAGGGAATTACCCTAAGTCGTAAGTATCGAATTTGAATGGCTAGCCTCGTTAGTGGACCACATAACAACTGGAACACGCTCAGGGCGCTCATCTCTGGGCGCAAGAAGGTGAGCGACGATCAGCGTGAGGCGCTGGAGCTACTCCGCGCGTGGAGGACGATATTGAGGGATATGAAAGACCGCGTCGGGGGGACTGTCGTCGCCCATCTGTCGGCCGCTGTCGAACAAGACTCGGCCTCCTGCTCAGATAGCCAACCTGAGCAATTCTGACCGACCACAAGCCTGAGCAATTCTGATCAGACATCAGAACCTGAGTGGCCGACCCTGGCGTGCATGCCGCAAAGCTTAAAAGCGGTGCACCGGTCCCGGCCGCTTCACACGGGAACGCGCGGGCGTGGAGACCTTCGGTGGACTGCGGCGCGTTCACCTGCCGCCGACACCTGGGAGGCTCTAATGAAGATTGAAGCTCTTCGTCTCCTCATCAGGGAGAAGCTCGAAGACGCCCGTTTGCCTCACGAGCGGATCTCAAGAGTGCAGAGCTGTCCAGCCGACGGAGAGAAGTGCGACGCTTGCGAGACGCGCATTACGATGGCTCAGTTCGTGGTGACGGGGGCCATCCTCGCGGGTCGCGGGTCCATGCAATTGCACGTCCAATGCTTCCAGCTCTGGGATGGCGAGCGGCTGCCCGCCATCGCCTCGCCACAGGGCTCGACATTCGCGGCTAAACCCGCGCGTGTCGCGTAGTGCTCATGCCCAAGGCGCGCAGGATGTCCTCGGGCCTGACGATCAGCTCTTCGCCAGCTAGTCGAGCGGCCACCGGCGCCCCCATCCCGGCTCCAACGTGAGCATGCGGGCATGAAGATTCAGTTGATCGTGTCACGTACGAAACCAGGCACCTATAACTACATGAAACTTGTCAGCGAGACCGAGCACCATGTGATCCTTGACCGCCGGAACGGGGAGCGTCGGCGAATCCATCAACGGGCGACCCCTGAGCGCCGCCACGGCGAACGGCGCCGCCACGACATCATGACGGACCTCCGGAAATCCGGCTGGGCGCTGGTGCACCATCATCCTCGGTAGTCGCTCGCTTCTCCCGGGACTCCAGATTCCCAGGAGGCGCACATGGAAACCCAAGCGATTCGAACAAAGCGCGACGACGACGTCAGGCACTGCATTGAGGCTGCGATCGCACGGCGGAAGGATGAGTTCGATGGCCGGCTGCCGTATGACAGCATGCCGAGATTCTGGGGTGGTCCAGGCGACGGGGAACAGTGCGATGCCTGCGATACGCGCATCACGAAGGAACAGCTCGTGATGGAGGGCATTGCCTCCGTATTCACCAGTAAGAAGCCTTTTCAATTTCACGTGCAGTGCTCCTACGCCTGGGATGCCGAGAGGCGCGTACCGAAGTCGTAGCGCAGGGCACTTCGCTAGCTGCACTCCCGCCGCCGATCGGGCCCTCGCGGCCCTTCGCTACTATCGCGCCGGTCGCGTTGACTTCGCTGTGGCTGGTCTTCTCGCGATAGGCTTCTTCTTCAGTGCGTCGATCAGAGCGATTGTCGCCACGCGGATCGAAGGGCACGTGCTCCGCAAGGTGTTCGGCGTTTCTCGTTGCATATGAGTTCGGTCGCGCGCTGAACGAGCAGGCAGCCGCGATCAGTCACGGTGCGCGTCCGGCTCGATCCTCGCGCCGCACGTACAGGTCATCCAGATCCGAACGCCCTCGACCGCGCGGCGTCTATGTCGCCGCACCGACGGTGCTTCGTGCTACGCTAAATGAGCCTGCACCTCGGCCTTACGGGTTGCGCCTCCCAGGCGCGAGACCCCGGTGAATCTGGCGTTGTCGCCGTTCCGTGTCACCCGTAAGGCAAACCATGGAAAGCACTGCGATTCGTGCGCTCATTCGGCAGAAGCTTCAGAGTTGCGATTTGCCGCTGAACGGCATCCCTCGGTTTTGGGCCGGTCCAAGCAATGGCGAAGAGTGCAACGCCTGTGGCCGATTGATCGTGGGGCCGTTCGTAGTCGAGGGTATTGCTGCGACGGATAGTGTCAAGACGCCGATTCAGTTGCATGTCGAGTGCTTCGTTCTCTGGGATGAGGAGCGCCGGAAGCCACAATCGTAGGCCAATGCACGAAGTTATCCGTGCCCTCGTCCGCGAGAAGCTCCGGGACGGTCGCCTGCCGCTCGATAGCATCCACAGATTGTATGGTGGTCCAGCCGACGGTGAGATGTGCGATGCGTGCGACGCGCCCATCCCGAGGCAGCAGGTGATAATCGAGGGCATCACCTCTACGCTCCGTAACAAGCAGGGCATTCAGTTCCACGTCAGATGCTTCGAGATCTGGAATACCGAGAGGCAAGTACTGATGGCGTAAGCTTCTAGCGTTCGCTACTTCCCCTCGGTGGACTTCCGACGATAGATCTCGCCGATCATCGTACCTTTCGGACGGCGCGCTTGCCGCGAGGTTTTGGCTGCCGAGCGTCGATCCACTGTTTCACGGCTCGTGCGGCTGCCGCCTTGCTCGCAACAGTTTTGAGCCATACGGGCTCGTCGCGTCGGCTATTCGCGTCAGCCCACCAGACGGCGAAGTGATACCGTCCATCGAGACGAATCCGGATCTTGTACTTGAAGCCTTGATATTTGGTCATTACCGCCCTTCTACAACCCCTTGATCCCGGACAGATGGTCAAGTTTGACCAGACATCAAAACCCTAGCCGTGGTGTGCTTGCTTCTGTCGGAGAAACGCTTCATCCCATCCTGACGACCTCGACGGGCAGCAGGGATTGCCATGGTGGGGGCGGTACTAGGCCATCAACCCGCTGCCTCGGCGAGGTCGGCCATGCTACAAGCCCTGTTCTCTCGTGTATCGCTTTTCCGCCAGCGCGCTGTGGCGCTGTTTCACCGCACCGATCAGCTCAAGGCAGATTCTGCTGAACGGCGTGAGCGCTGGAATCAAGTGATTGCCGACCACAAGAAGGACCAGCAACCGAGCAAGCCCTGACCGATCGATGAGAAAGAATAAGCTGGCAAATTCGAGTCAGAATCGTCGTTCGGCCCCCTGCCGCGTCCTTCCCACAGGCACGCCGGCCTCATACCTGGCACCAGCACGACCGCAGTCAGCGCGGAACAGATGAAGCTCGTGGCGCTCGGGTGGAGCGCCAAGAAGGAGATCATGGGCAAGCCCGTGTACAACGACGCTCACGAGAAGATCGGTGTGGTCGACGATCTCATCATCACGCCCGACAAATCCGTGTCCTACGCGATCATCGGGGTCGGCCGATTCCTCGGGGTGGGGCAAGCGCGAGGTAGCCGTCCTGGCGAGCCTGTTGAAGGAAGACAAGGGCAAGATCGTCCTGCCCGCTGCGACCAAAGACGCCGTCAACGCAATGCCGGAGTTCGAGTACGCGATGTAGCGCGTAGGACCGAGACCGACGGCACCTCGCCTGCCCCTGGGCGGCGATGGTCGCGTGCGTTGAGGGAAGCAGAGTGGGCGAGGTGCCCGGCTAGGGGATGCGCGCCCAGCAGTGGTTCTCTGACACCATCCGGATCGACCACTACCCTGGTGTCCGCCTGGGAGCGCTACTTCATGCTCGACTGGACGGTCGAGCTGGCGCAAAGCGACACCCGTCGGATCCGTGGCTATATCACGAGCCGATACGGGGGAGTATGCCGAGCCGGTAGGCATTCTGGCGCAGGCGCTCGGCGAGGCCGCCCCACGACCTCTCGCATGAATTCGCCCACCCCCGGGTCCGCGTAGACACCGAACGCGTCCGCCAAGGTCCCGCAAAGGCCGCTGCGTGTCTTGATCGCGTAGAGGATCGCCATGTCGTCAGGATCCGAGACCCCTTCGAAACGGTGATACTCCGAAACCGTCACCTCCTCCGCCGGGAACACCTTCCCGCTGTCGGCGGCACGCAGCTTTCCGTTCGCCAGCATGAAGTGCTCGGTGAAACCCCGACCGGCCAGCTCGGCCATCGTGCCGGCCATGGTCGGGATTTCGATGGACACCGCCATAGCGTCGACTAGCTCGACGAGCTCGGCCGCGTGCGATACGGCGTCGGCACGTATTCGACCGAGGGACGGGTGCGCGTCGGCTGGGGGAACAGCCCCATGAACTGCGTGACCTCTTCGGGCATCTCCGTGCTGACCGGCAGCCCCAGCGCCTTCGCTTCCTCGGCCATGATCGGGTAGTCGTGGGTCCAGGTGCCGGTCGCGAGCTTCTCGGCAAGCGCGGCGGCCTGGTCCGCGGGCATCCGCTCCGAGAGGAGATCCTGGACCGTCCGCCGCACCTGCGCGATGGCCTTGCGCGAGACGTCGGCCAGAATGATGGTCTTGTCCTCGATGTCATCCGGCTTCTTCTTGTCGAGCACGGTCAGTACGGACGCAGCGGGCGACTCGCCGAGCTGCGGATCTACCGGCCCCAGTACCGCGTTCGGATCCAGCACGATCTCGTCAGCCGCGAGAGCAATCAGGGTCCCGCCCGACATCGCGTAGTGCGGCACGAAGACGGTAACCTTCGCGCGGTGACGCCGCAGCGCATGGGCGATCTGCCCGGCGGCGAGCACCAGGCCACCCGGCGTGTGGACGACCAAGTCGACGGGACAGTCGGGATCGGTCAGCCTGATCGCCCGCAGCACGTCTTCCGAGTCGTTGACGTCGATGTAGCGCATGACCGGAAATCCCAGGAAGCTCATCGTCTCCTGGCGGTGTATGAGCGCGATCACCCGGCTCTTTCGCGCGCGCTCGAACCGGTGCAGCACGCGCAAGCGCGCAGCCTCGAGCATCTTCTGCCGGATTACCGGCTGCAAAGCCGAGATCATGAAGAACAGCCACAGCACGTCACCGATGCTCATCGCCAAACTCCCTTTGCGATTTTCACTGCGTTCACCACGGGCCAACTTCCGTCCGCCAGACCCGCGGGTGGCTGCGGCGGCGGAGCAAGAGCGGCACTAAGATCACACCCACCATGAATCCCCCGACGTGCGCCCATGTCAGCCTCCCAACTCATGGCTGTGATGCGGCGAACGTAGAAACACGTGCTACCAGCGCCGGAGCCGCCCCGCGAGCCAGTGCCAGGTCATCTCGTCCGGGCGCTCCACAGCCAGCTCGTCGAGCACCGCATACGCCGCGCTCGTCGCCTCGGGCAGCCAGCGCGCGGTCTCGCCGCCGTGGCCGCGCACCGCGTCGAGCGCCGAGCGGCAGACGATCTCGGCCAGCTCCTCCGGTGCGTCCAGCTCGCGGACGAGGCGGCAGGCGGCACGAACCGCCGCGTCGATGACATCGCCGACCTCGCGCGCGCCGAGTGGGCCGCGTTCCATCCGCGTGACCACCAGCTCGCGCACGGTGATGTGAACGCCGCGTGCCGGCACGCCCGCCCGCAAGAGTCCCGCAAGCTCGGACGCCATTGCTTCCTCGAAGGGCCTCACGCCGGCTCCACCCGCAACTCATCGCCGACCACGTGCACGCGCACGGCCCCGCCGTCGCGGAGCTTACCGGCCACGATCAGCCGGGCGACGGGCGTCTCGACCTCGCGCTGAATCGCGCGCTTCAACGGGCGCGCGCCGAAGACGGGGTCGTAGCCGACCTTGGCCAAGTGGTTGCGCGCCGCCTCGGTCACTTCGAGCGTGATCCGCCGATCGGCCAGGCGACGCCGCAATCCATCGAGCTGGATCTCGACGATCTTCGCCAGCTCCGCCTCGGTCAGCGCCCGGAAGACCACGATCTCGTCGACGCGGTTCAGGAACTCCGGCCGGAAGTGACGCCGGAGCGCGTCCAGCACCTGCTCGCGCATCCGCTGGTAGGTCCGCTCGTCGGCGCCGCGCATCTCGAGGATGAGCTGGCTGCCGATGTTCGACGTCATGATGATCACGGTGTTCCTGAAGTTGACCGTGCGGCCGTGCCCGTCGGTCAACCGCCCATCGTCCAGAACTTGAAGGAGCACGTTGAAGACGTCCGGGTGCGCCTTCTCGATCTCGTCGAGCAGCACCACGGAATACGGCTTGCGCCGGACCGCCTCGGTGAGCTGGCCGCCCTCGTCGTAGCCAACATATCCGGGCGGCGCGCCGATCAGCCGGGCGACGGTGTGCTTCTCCATGTACTCGGACATGTCCAGGCGGATCATGTTGTCTTCGTTGTCGAACAGCGTCGCGGCCAGCGCGCGCGCCAGCTCGGTCTTGCCGACGCCCGTCGGGCCGAGGAAGAGGAACGAGCCGATCGGACGCTTCGGGTCCTTGATGCCGGCGCGGGCGCGAACCACCGCGTCCGCCACCGCGCGCACGGCCTCGTCCTGACCCACGACGCGCTTGTGTAGCTCCTCCGGAAGGCGCAGGAGCTTCTGCATCTCGCCTTCCATGAGCTTCGACACCGGGATGCCGGTCCAGCGCGAGACCACCTCGGCGATATCCTCCTCGTCGACCTCTTCCTTGATGAGACGCCGGCCGCCGGCGCTCTGGGACTGGCCTTCCAGCTCCTTCAGCTCGCGCTCGAGCGCGGCCAAGGTCCCGTACTGCAGCTCGGCCGCCCGCGACAGGTCGCCGACGCGCATCGCCTTTTCGATTGCGAGCTTCGTCTCCTCGATCCGCTTGCGGAGCTCGCTCGGCTTCTCGATCGCCGCCTTCTCGGCTTCCCACTGGGCTCGAAGCTCCCTGGCCTTCTCCTGCAGGTCGGCCAGCTCCTGCTCAAGCTTCGCCAGCCGGTCCCGGGACGCGGCGTCGCTCTCTTTGCGCAGGGCTTCGCGCTCTATCTCGAGCTGCAGGATTCGCCGGGTGATCTCGTCAAGCTCCGCCGGCATCGAGTCGATCTCGGTCCGGAGCCGGGCCGCGGCCTCGTCGATCAGGTCGATGGCCTTGTCGGGCAGGAACCGATCGGCGATGTAGCGGTGCGAGAGCACGGCGGCGGCGACCAGAGCCGCGTCCTTGATGCGCACGCCGTGATGGATCTCGTAGCGCTCCTTGAGGCCGCGGAGGATGGAGATCGTGTCCTCCACCGTGGGCTCGTCGAGCATGACGGGCTGGAAACGCCGCTCCAGCGCCGCGTCCTTCTCGATGTACTTCTTGTACTCGTCGAGGGTCGTCGCGCCGATGCAGTGGAGCTCGCCGCGCGCCAGCAGGGGCTTCAACAGATTGCTCGCGTCCATGGCGCCCTCGGCGGCGCCCGCGCCCACCACCGTGTGCAGCTCGTCGATAAAGAGGATGATCTCGCCCTGCGAGTCGGTCACCGCCTTGAGCACCGCCTTGAGCCGCTCCTCGAACTCGCCGCGGTACTTGGCGCCGGCGATCAGCGAGCCCATGTCGAGCGCGACGATCCGCTTCTTCTTCAGCCCTTCGGGCACGTCGCCCCGTACGATCCGCTGAGCCAGCCCCTCCACGATCGCGGTCTTGCCGACACCAGGCGGACCGATCAGCACCGGGTTGTTCTTGGTGCGGCGCGAGAGGATCTGGATGACGCGACGGATCTCCTCGTCACGGCCGATGACCGGATCGAGCTTGCCCTGCTGGGCGAGCGCCGTGAGGTCTCGCCCGTACTTCTCGAGCGCCTCGTACGTGCCCTCGGGCGTCTGGCTCGTCACGCGCTGGCCGCCCCGGACGGCCGCCACCGCCTCGAGGAGCTTCTCGCGCGACAGGCCGGCGGCGCGGAAGGCGTCGGCCACGGCGCCGTCCTTGACGTCGGCGAGCGCCAGCAGCAGGTGCTCGACGCTCACGTACTCGTCCTTCATGCGCTGCGCCTCGGTCTCGGCTCCAGTCAGGACGTCGTTCACGCGCGGCGCGATGTACACCTGGCCCGCGGGCGCGCCGGGTCCCGAGACGCGCGGCAGGCGGTCGAGCGCTTGCTCGATTCGCTGGACGAGCGATGCCGGGTTCCCACCCGCCTTCTCCACGATGCGGGGCGCAACCCCACCGTCCTGGCTGAGCAGCGCCACCGCCAGATGCTCGACGTCGATCTGGGCGTGGCCCCGGCGCTGTGCCAGCGCCTGCGCCCCGCGGATCACGTCCTGAGCCTTCTCGGTCAGTCGGTTGAGATCCATGGCCGTCGCTCCCTTTTTAAGCGTGTAAGCACGCCTCGGCCGGCGGGGCCCCAGCCCCGCGACGGCCTGCAGCGTGCACTGCGCTGTCGTTCAATCGCGCCGTTCACCAGCCGGCCCCGCCCGGCTGGTGCTCGAGCCGCTCTACGAGGTCCACGATGATGGCCGCTCCGGTGAAGTTCACGCCGAGGTCGCGATGGAGCCGCAGCATCCGTCGAAGGCGTGACGCCATCGCCACCGAGAACATCGGCGCGAGCCTGCGCGGATTCGGCGCCGGCTCCACGAGCCCAAGGCTCATCAATCGCGCCAAGGTCACCATGCTGATGCCGGCGGCGTGCGCGAGCTGCTCACCGGAGAGATACGCCTCGTCACGCCGCGAGCTCTCGACTGTCGGTGCGCCCGGCCGTGTCCGTGGTGGTGTGCTCACGCTTGCTCATCCCCCCGCCGGCCGGTCGGCCGGAGCCGCGGCGCGCTGCTTCAAGATTTCGTACGCCTCGCGCTCTGCGGCGCTCGGGCGCTCGGGGACCATGATTCGCACGACCGCGTAGAGGTCGCCACGGCTGCCGTCCGGGCGTGGCAGCCCGCGTCCGCGCAGCCGCAGGCGCCGTCCGGTCTGAGTGCCGGGCGATACCGAGAGCGTCACCGGCCCGTCGGGCGTTTCAATTCTCACGTCGTCGGCCCCGAGGACCGCTTGCCACGGCCAGAGCGGCAGATCCATCTCCAGGTCGTCGCCGATGACGCGGTAGCGTGGATGCGGGATCATGCGAAGGCGCAGATATACGTCGCCTGGCGGGCGGCCATTCACCCCGGGCTCACCTTGGCCCGCAAGGCGCAGCACCGTGCCCTCGCGCGCCCCGCGTGGAATCTCGACCTCGAGGCTCCGGTTACCGTTCAGCGTGACCCGGCGTCGAGCATTATTCTGGAGCAGCTCCTCCAGGGTCACCGGCATCTCGGCCTCGATGTCGCTCCCCGGGATCGTGACGCGGACCTCGCCGCGTCTCGTTCGGCCGGTGCTGGTGCCCCGCCCGAAGAGCGACGCGAAGAAGTCGCTCATGTCGCCGAGGTCTTCCCACTCCGCCGCTCGCGCGTAGCCTGCATCTCCGCCGGACGGCGAAAAGTCCATCCCGCTCTTCCAGTTCGCACCGAGAGCGTCGTACTTCCCGCGCTTGTCGGGATCGCTCAGGACCTCGTAGGCCTCGTTGATCTCCTTGAACCGCTCGGCGGCCCGCGATCGCTCGGCGGCGGGCTGGAGGTCGGGATGGTGCTTGCGGGCCAGCTGGCGGTACGCGCGCTTGATCTCGTCAGCGCTCGCCGTGCGTGGCACGCCCAGCACCTCGTAGTAGTCGCGGAACTTCACCGCCACGCGTCGGACTCCTGCCGCGATGCCGCGACGACGACCTGGGCGGGACGGAGCAGGTCGTCCCCGAGTCGCCATCCGCGCCGGACCTCACGCATGACGGTCCCAGGCTCCGCGCTTGTGGAAGGCACAGTCGCGATCGCCTCGTGAACCTTCGGGTCGAACGGCCGGCCGACGCTTTCGACGGGCTCGGCGCCCGCCTCGTGGAGGGCATTGACGAACAGCCGGTGAGTGGCGGCCACTCCCTCGTAGAAATCGGGATCGGTCGACCCGGCGGCCAGCGCCCGCTCGAGGGAGTCCAGGACGGGCAAGAGCGGGAGCAGCGCCGCGCGCTGCCCGTCGCGGCGCGCGGCCTCCAGCTCGCGCGAAGCGCGCCGCCGAACGTTTTCGAAATCGGCGCGAAGGCGAAGGTAGTGCTCTCGCTCCTCGTCGAGCGCACGACGCAGGCGTTCGACCTCGTCGTCTTGAACGCCTGGTCGGCTGGTGCCGTCTTCGAGATCGTCCATCCCATCATCGTCCTGCCGCATATGCCCTCATCGGAGGTCCCGGGCCGTCGTCACGGCTTCCGGTCGTCGACGTTCTTGAATTCCGCGTCCACGACGTCGTCCTTCGGCGGCCCGGTGCTCTGAGGGCCGTTGGAGCCGCTGCGGGCTTCGCGGTACGCCGCGTCGCTCAGCGTCTGGGACGCGCGCGTCAGGCTCTCCTGAGCCCTCCGGATGCGTTCGATGTCGTCTCCCTTCACCGCTTCCCGCGCTTCGGCGAGCGCCTGCTCGATCGCTGCGCGCTCGGCTTCCGCGAGCTTCGCGCCGTGCTCGGCGAGCGCGCGCTCGGTCGAGTACAGGAGCGCGTCCGTCTGGTTGCGGAGCTCGATCTCCTGCCGCCGGCGCGTGTCGTCGCTCGCGTTGGCCTCCGCTTCCCTCACCATTCGCTCGACTTCCGCCTTGCTGAGCCCCGACGACGCGGTGATCGTGATCTGCTGCTGCTTGCCGGAAGCCTTGTCCTGCGCGGAGACGTTCAGGATGCCGTTGGCGTCGATGTCGAACGTCACCTCGACTTGTGGCACGCCGCGCGGCGCGGGTGGAATGCCCTCCAGGCGGAACCGACCGAGGGTCCGGTTGTCCCTCGCCAGCGGCCGCTCCCCCTGCAGGACGTGGATGTCCACCGCGGTCTGGTTGTCGGCGGCGGTGCTGAAGATCTCGCTCTTCCTCGTGGGGAGCGTCGTGTTGCGCGGGATCAAGACGGTCATCGCGCCGCCGAGGGTCTCGACACCGAGGGACAGCGGCGTCACGTCGAGCAGCACGACGTCCTTGACGTCGCCGCCGAGGACCCCTCCCTGGATGGCGGCGCCGACGGCGACCACCTCGTCGGGGTTCACGCCCTTGTGAGCTTCCTTGCCGAAGAGTTGCTTGACGGTCTCCTGGACCTTCGGCATCCGTGTCTGCCCGCCGACCAGGACGACCTCGTCGTTGTCGGCGGCCGTCACGCCCGCGTCCTTCATCGCCTGGCGGCACGGCTCGACCGTCCGCTCGATGAGGTCGGCGACGAGCGACTCCAGCTTGGCGCGGGTCAACGTCATCACCAGATGCTTGGGACCGGTCTGGTCGGCGGTGATGAACGGCAGGTTGATCTCGGTCTGCA
>Ga0114129_10012118_pt1 | contig 12274 bp, 5 predicted proteins | sample RhiMetdeltSRZDD1_FD_80071 | JGI IMG/M metagenome (GOLD analysis project Ga0114129, IMG submission 80071) | Populus rhizosphere microbial communities from Tennessee, USA - Rhizosphere MetaG P. deltoides SRZDD1 (version 2) (version 2) | ecosystem: Host-associated > Plants > Roots > Rhizosphere >...
GAGATGATCCGCCCTTTTGCGACGCCGAGCGCCTCCACGCGCGGCCGTGACGGATCGAGCGTGACGAATTGGCCGACGAGAATCGTTTCGGGAGCAGGCGTTTGCGAGCCGGAAGCCGAGCAGCCGACCGTTGCTGCGCTCAAGCTGCCAAGCAGTGCCGCGGCGAATGCCCATTGCCGGGCGAGGCTTCGCAGCAGTTGCCGCGATCGCGCCGCCGGCAGCGCCGGGTACTCGGCCGTGCCCTGATCGGCTTTCACGGTCGTCAGCGTCCGCGAGCTCGCTTCTTCGGCGGCGTCAGCGGCCGCGCCGGCAACGGACGCGACAATGTTTTCAGAAACTCTTGGCAGCTCGATTTGTCTCGCACGTCGATCGTTGCGGGTGAGTTGCACGCCGGTCGAGATCGCACACGCCGCGACTCCCTCGCGCGCCGCCGGCACGCTGCCCAGCCGCGCCAGGCCGTGAAGGCTCGTCGCGGCGACTCGACGGCACTGCCGATCGTCGAGCGGAGCGTCGGTCGCGATGACGATGAATGCCGTACCGCGGAGCGGAGGTGGAGGGCCCGCCGCCGAGCCGCCTGCGCGCAGCGCTTCACGCGTGCCAAGGTTGAGCATCGCCAGTGCTCCGACGATGAACGTGACGTTGTCGATGACGACCTGACGCGAGGCGGATCCAATGCCGCTCTTGTAACCGAACGCGACGAGACCCGCCGCGGCGCCGATTGCGCCCTCCGCGATCTTCTCCTCGCGAGCGTCATCGAGCACCTTGATTACATCGTCTTCGCCGACCATCGCGCGCCGCTGGTCGCTCAGTCGCCCGTCATCGAAGCCGACGACGATGGGAGGCCAGCCGAGTGGAGCGCGCGTGCGGCGGCTGAGCATCGCGTCGTACACGCGTCCCAGCGATCGCATGCTGGTCGCGACGATGGGACTCGTCAGGAAGCCGAAGTCGTCGACGAAGTTCAGCCCGGTGATTTCGGTCCGCCCGCCGAGCGTCACGATCGCGGCCGGGCGCGCCCCGTTGCTTTCCTCCGGCGAGGCAAAAATCGCCGTCAGACCCGTCCGAACCCGCGACGCACCCGCCGTTCGTACGAGTGTGAAGTGGCCCGCGCGCACGCCAGGCACGTCAGTGAGCGAGTTGTTCCGGCCTGCCGCGTACGCCATTTACCGCCGCCGTTCCTCGAGCCGGCCGAACCGCCGCATGACCTCGGCGAGGCGGTCGAGCGGAATCGCGTGCACGGTGTGGTGGTTTCTTCCCGTCATCGTGACCGCCATCGTCATCGCGTTGACGATCGCTTCTTCGGTGGCTTCGACGGTCGGTTGATACAGCGACGAGATGGATCCGTCGGACACCACCTGCACCGGTTGCAGCGGTCGTCCGTCGTCGGCCGACAGGCGGTTGGCTGTCGAGAACGCGAGAAAGATGTCGCCGCTCGAATGCTGCGACACGGCGCCGGTCCTCGCGAGGCCCATCGAACATCGCTTCGCCATTCGAAAGAGCTGATTCGGCAGCAGCGGCGCATCCGTGGCCGCGACGATGATGATGGATTTCGTGGGAGCGCGATCCTCGGGCAACAGGTCGGGAATTTCGCGGCCGACGGGCACGCCGTCGATCCTCAGGATCGGTCTCGTTCCATGATTCGCCTGCACGAGCACGCCGACGGTCCAGCCGCCCTGCTCCTGCGGCAGCCGGCGCGACGCCGTGCCGATGCCGCCCTTGAACTGGTAGGCGACCATGCCGGTTCCGCCGCCGACCGCGCCTTCGGGCACTGGTCCGGTCCGTGCCGTCTCGATTGCGGCAGCGACATCCTCGTACGTGATCTGCCGGCTCTGCTGATCGTTGAGCGATGCGTCCGACGTTTCGGTCACGATGGGAACCGGACACGGAAACGCGTCGCCGAGGGCGGGATCCTTCGACAACAAATAGTCGAGCGCGAAGTCCCAGACGCGCCCGACGTTCCACGTGCCGGTGATCAGAATCGGCGAGGCGATGAAGCCGGCTTCCCGAATCTGAAGAGAACCGAGCATCTCGCCGTTGCCGTTGTGATCGTAGATGGCGGCCGTCACCGCTTCGCGCGCGAGGTTCCCGTCGTGCGGAAGAATCGCGGTCACGCCCGTACGCGCCGGTCCCTTTCCTGCGGCTCCCGGTCCGTCGCCTTTGATGATCGTCGTGTGACCGACGCGGATCCCGGCGACGTCGGTAATCGCGTTCAACGGACCCGCCGGCAAGTCGCCGAAACGGATGCCGAGGTCGCGTGCGCGCACGCGCGTTCCGGACGTGGGGATCTGCTCTGCACTCGTCGTCGCTGTGCCTGCCGGCAGCGGCAGCATCGCCATCGCTCCGGTCGTCTTCAGAAATCGTCTGCGCGTCGGCGTCACGCTCATGGACGAATCACCACGTGATGTTCTTCGACACCTTCACGCCGGCCGGACCGAACGTGATCATCGGCGAGCGGTTCGCGTGACGCTTGCCGATCAACAACACGGCGCCGCCGCCGAATGCGGTCAGGAGACCGGCCGCTCCGAGCGCGCGGTTCGTCGCGTAGTACTCGTCCTGTCCCGGGAACCGACCGTTCTTGTTGTGAATGAAGGCGTAGAGTCCGACCGCCATTCCGCCGACGAACATCCCCGTTCCGGTCCACAAATACGCCTTCGGTATCGGCTTGCTCTCCGCCGGTTGGCCTCCCTCGCGCGGCGGCTGTTGACCGGCCTGCGCAAGACTCACGCGCAGATCACCCGCCAGCGCCGACGTGCTCAGCCCCGTCACGAGAAGCGCGACGACAACAGTTCGCAGCGTGCGCATGTACGTCTCCTCTACCACTGAAGTTTGGTGCCGAGCTGTATGCGCCGCGGCGTGACGAAGTTGACGGGCACGCCAAACGCTGAAGACGTTCCGAGCTGGGAACCAAGTCCTTCGTACGCGGCGCTGTTGGTGAAGTTCAACGCATCGAAGAACAGACCGAGCCTCAGCGCCGACCGTGGAATCGCGACATCCTTCTGAACGCGAAGATCGACGAAGTTGACGTCGGCGACCCGCCGATCGCCGGTGTTCGCTTCCATGTTGATCGTCGGCGCGCTCGGAAACCCGAGTCCGGCCGGGCGAATCTGCCGCGACCAGAGCCGTCCGGTCTGATGCTGCAGGTTGGCGGCGACCATCACGCGCCACGGGAGGCGGTACACCAGGTTCGCTTTCATGACGACCGGTTTGTCGCCGATCAGGCGGCCCTCCGTGTTGACGTAGTCGTTGGGACCGGCGGCGTCGCGGCCGAACGACCCCGCAGCGCTGCTCTGACTCGAGCTCGGGCTCGTGCGCGCGCTCGAGCTGATGCGGCCCTCTGCCTTCGAGAGCACCAGCGAAAACGTGCCCTGCCAGTTGTCGGACATGCGCTTGGTGCCGATGAACGTCACGCCGTTGTACCGCGTGAAGAGTCCCGGCGGCGTCGTCAGGAGGAAGATGCGGTCGTTGGGCGGCGTGACGAGCCGGGAGACCATGAACGTCTGGCCGGTGGCGCCGGCGCCAAGGCTGTCGACGTACGGCACCTGCACGTACTGGCCGGCGATGTCCTGCCAGCCGGCGTAGTCGTCGCCCCGCTTGTAGACGTAGTTCACCTGAAGCCCGATGTTTCGGAACAGCTCCCGCTCCGCCTGCACGATGACTTGATCGGTTTTTGCCAATTTGCGCGACTGCTCGACGCGGAGGTTCGCTGGCGTTTGCGAGGTGAAGTTGACGCGGTTGCCTGCGGCATCGAATCGGAACGTGTACGACGGCGTGGTCGAGGGAACGATCGCGGAGAAATCTGCCGGCAGCTCCGCGTAGTACCGGCCGTAGTGACCCTTGAGGACCGTCTTGCTCGAAGCCTTGAAGCTGATGCCCGCGCGCGGCGACACCGAATTGGTGTGAACCACGTCGTCATTCGCCGCCGACAGAACGCCGGTCGGCCGCGCGAATTGATCGAGCATCGGAAACGACGGATAGAATCCGCTGGCCCGGTCGTATCGCACGCCAACGTTGATGGTCGTTCGTCCGCCGACGCGATAGACGTCGTCCGCATAGACGCCCAGCCATCGCCCGTTGGTGCCGGTGTAGTACGGCAATTGCGTCGTGCCGAACGATGACCGTCCGGTGAGGCCATAGGTCGTGATGGTGTCGTTCGAACCGAAGAGACCGGACGTCCCGGTCGTGATGTACTGCACACCCAGGTTGAGATCGTGGCCGCCGCCGAGGAACTGATCGGCGTACCGCGTGAACTTCACCTGGCCGCCGGATCGATACGACCGCTGCTCGTCCCAGCCCGAGATGCCGCCGGTGATGTAGCCCGTGTCCGCATCGACGTAGCGCGTCATGATCGTCGGCTCGTCGAGGTTCGGCCCGTCCGATCGCATCCACCAGAAGCCGGAGTATCGCGCTTCGAGAACCATCTTCGGCGACAGCACGCCCGTGTACACGATGTTGGGCGTCGGGTTGTGGCCGCGGCCCTGGCTGGCCGCGCTCGGCGCGACGAACGCCGACACCGCGCCGCCGCCGATGCCGTTGTCGTCGTGATACCCGTGCATCAGCCGATGGTTCGGCGTGAGGTTGTAATTGAACTTCCAGAACCACCGGCTCGTGGTCGTCCGGCCGGGGAAACTGGGATCGACGCCCGGCTGCGAATCGGCGTACCGCTGCCAGCCGAGAGATCCGAAGAAGAAGAACTTGTCCCTGATGAACGGCCCCGTCGCCTGGAACGTGACGTCGTTGAACTCGTCGAGGTGGTACGGCCATCCCCGATCGAAGTCGGGTGTCGTGTTGCGGCTGACGAGCGCGTCGTTCTGGTAGTAGTAGTTGAGATCGCCGTGGAAGACGTTGCTGCCCTGCCGCGTGACGACGTTGAACACCACCCCCTGAACGCCGCCGAACTCCGCGGACGCTCCGAGCTGAAGCACCTGAACTTCGTCGAGGATGTCGGTGTTCAGCCATGGGAACGAGCTGATGTTCGTACCGTCGATCAAATACTGGTTCTCGTTCGTGCTCGAACCGAGCGACGTCGCCGACGTGGTGGTTCCGCGATACGACGTCTGACTGATGCCGGGCGCCGAATTCAGATAATCGAAGTACGAGTTCCGCCTGACGGGCGCGTTCTGCGTCCACTCCTTCGTGTAGTTCGTGCTCATCTCCGTGGCCGTGACGTTGACCACCGGGGATTCTCCGGTGACGGTGACTGTTTCAGCGACCGCGCTCAACTTCAGTGTGACATCGAGCGTGACGGTCGCGCCGACGCCTACGGGGATGCCCGCGCGGCGCAGCGTGCCGAATCCCTGAAGCGCGTAATCGACGTCGTAGGTTCCGGCAGGCAGCACCGGGAATCGATAGTCGCCGGTCTCGGAGGTGACGGCGGTCGGCGCACCCGCGACGCCGAGCCCACGAATCGTGACGGTGACGCCGGGCAGCACGGCGCCCGATTCATCGGTGACCTTCCCGACAATTTCACCCGTCGTCCGCTGCGCGGCGACGATCGCGGGAGCCGCGAGCACGAGCACGGACGTCAGTATCGCTATCAACCGTGGCATGTTCACCTCCACTTCTCTCACATGCCCTTTCGGATTTGATGGCCGAAATGGCGCGATGCTACACCCTTCGCTCGCGACCGCCGCCGGATTCTTCATGATGTTTTCGCGCCGGCGCGCGAACGTTCGGCGCGTGCATCCCGTCAAAGGACCTATGCGAAATGCCCTCATCGCCGTCGCCGCCGTCGCCGCTGTCGGCGCTGTCGCGCTCGCCGGGGCCGGCGCCAGCGCCGCCTTGCACGAAACAGAACGCGTCAGTCGAACGGTGGGCCTGGATCCCGGCGGGACGCTGCGGCTCAAGAACTTCTCGGGCCGCGTGACGATCACGGGGTCCGATCGATCCGAGGTCGTCGTCGATGCGGTGCGCCGCGCGGATCGCGACGAGCTCGATCGCATCACGCTCGACGTCCACAAGGACGGCGACACCGTCGTCGTCGACGCGAACCACCGCGAGCGGAGCTCCTGGTCTCGTCGCAACAACGACGTCGTCGAGACCGATTTCGACATCAAGGTCCCGCGCCGCACGAACCTCGACGTCGACGTCTTCAGCGCGCCCGTGACCGTGAGCGGCGTCGAAGGGTCGTACAAGGTCCATACGTTTTCATCGCGCGTGCGATTGACCGATGTGATCTGGGGGAATCGGCAGACGATCGACGTCAACACGTTCAGCGGCGACGTCGAGGTTCAATTGCCCGCGAGCGCGGCCGGCAGCGTGAGGTTCGACTCGTTCAGCGGCCGCCTCAGCTCCGACCTGCCCCTGACGCTCCACGGTTCGAGCCGCCGATCGTTTACGGCCGAGCTCGGCGCCGGCGGCGACAACCGGCTGCGCGTCAGGACGTTCAGCGGCAGCGTCAGAATCGCGCGATGAAATAAAAGTAAGTCAGGTGGGTCAGGTGGGTCGCGTGGGTCAGATGGGGTCGGGTGGGTCAGGTGCGTCTGCGCCAGGCCGACTCCACCCACCAGACGTACCAGACCTACCAGACCCACCCACCAAACCCACCCACCAGACCCACCAGACCCACCCGGCCTACCAGACCTACCAGACCTATCCGCTTGATACAATCGTAGTTGCCGCGTCTGCCCCAAGCTCAAGCACAGAAAAGATGGGCCGGCTTCCATTGTTGTGAGTACCGCACTCCAGGTTGACCCCGAGGTCCTCCGCGATCTTGCACAGACGGCGTCCGCGCCAATCGTGGCGGACGGCAAATTCCTGGGCATAGGCGGCCAGCGATTCCTGATCAAAGGCGTGACGTACGGGACGTTCGCCCCGGACGCGGACGGCCATCAGTTCCCTCCGCTCGCGCGCATCGCCGAAGACTTCCGATTGATGTCGACGCTCGGCATCAACACGGTGCGCACGTACACGCCGCCGCGGCGCGATCTGCTGGACGAAGCGGCGCGGCACGATCTGCGCGTCATGGTCGGACTGCCCTGGTCGCAGCACGTCGCATTTCTCGACGACTCCAGGCTGAGGCGATCGATTCGTCGCGAGCTCGCCGCGAAAGTCACCGAGCTCTGCGATCACCCGGCGGTGCTGATGTTCGCGCTCGGCAACGAGATTCCGCCGGGCGTCGTCCGCTGGCACGGCCACGTGCGGATGGAGCGTTTTCTCCGCAGTCTGTACGAGGACGCGAAGGACACGGCGCCCGGCAGTCTCTTCACGTACGTGAATTTTCCGCCGACTGAATTCCTCGATCTCTCGTTCTTCGACGTCTGCGCGTTCAACGTCTACCTGCACCGCGAGCCGGAGCTGCGCGCGTATCTCGCGCGCCTGCAGCACATCGCCGGCCAGAAGCCGCTGCTGCTGGCCGAAGCCGGCTGCGACAGCATCCGCGAGGGCGAGGGCGGGCAGGCGGCGATTACGTCGATGCACATCCGCGCCTCGTTCGAGGAAGGCGCCTGCGGCGCGATCGCGTTCGCGTGGACCGACGAATGGTGGCGCGGCGGCCATCCGGTGACCGACTGGAGCTTCGGCCTCGTCGATCGCGATCGCCAGATGAAGCCGGCGGCCGCCGCCGTGTCGGCCGCGTTCGCCGACGCGCCGTTCTCGCACGAGCGGCAGCGCACCTGGCCGCGCGTATCGGTCGTCGTGTGCGCCTACAACGCCGCGGAGACGATCGAGGACAATCTTCAATCGCTCGAGCGGCTCACGTATCCCGACTACGAGATCATCCTCGTCAACGACGGGTCGAAAGATCGCACGAGCGAGATCGGCCGCAGCCATCCGCGCGTCCGCGTCATCGACATCCCGAACGGCGGATTGAGCGCGGCGCGCAACATCGGGCTGGCCGCGGCCACCGGCGACATCGTCGCCTACACCGACGCCGACACGCGGGTCGATCGCGACTGGCTCACCTTCCTCGTGCAGCCGTTCCTCACGTCCGATGTCGTCGGCTCGGGAGGACCGAACGTCGTGCCGGCCGACGATCCGCCGATGGCGCAGTGCATCGCGCGCGCGCCCGGCGGACCGACGCACGTGCTGCTCGACGACCGCATCGCCGAGCACGTGCCCGGCTGCAACATGGCCTTCCGCCGCGACGCGCTGCTCGCCATCGACGGCTTCAATCCCATCTACCTCCGCGCGGGCGACGATGTGGATGTGTGCTGGCGGCTGCAGGCGCGGGGCTGGAAGATCGGATTCGCGTCGGCGGCGCTCGTCTGGCATCACCACCGCTCGTCGGTGACGGCGTACTGGCGCCAGCAGGTCGGCTACGGCGAGGGCGAAACGTGGCTGATGGCGCATCACCCGGACAAATTCCTCGACGGCCGCATGCTGTGGCGCGGACGGATTTACAGCCCGCTGCCGTTCGTCCGATCGCTGTGGGGCACGCGCATCAACGCGGGCGTCTGGGGGACGGCGGCGTTTCCGTCGGTCTACCGGACCGACGTGCATCCATTCGCGTTCCTGCCGCACTCGATCCGGTGGCAGGTCATCTCGTGTCTCATGGCGCTCGCCGGCGGCGTCGTCGCGGCCAGCGGCGATCACCAGTGGGCCGCCGCCATTCTGCTCGGCGGCGGCGTGGTCGGCCTTGCCGCGACGATCGCGAAGAACATCGCGTACGCGATGCGATCCGAGGTCGATTCGCTGCGCGACGTCGGACCGCGCGTCACGTTCCGCAAGGTGTTCACGCGGCTCTGGTATCGCACGACGGTCGCGTATCTTCATTTCATCCAGCCGCTGGCGCGCATCCGCGGACGCATCCGCGGCGTGCTGTCGCCGCCGGAAGTCGCGCTGCCGCACGCGGAGAAGCAGCGGAGCCGCGGTCCGCGGCCCTCGCTCGGTGAAGCGTGGCGCGCGCTGCTGCTGATCTCCGGGAACGTGAACGAGGACCGCTTCTGGAGTGAAACGTGGACCTCGGCCGAGCGCGTCCTCGCAAGCCTGACCGACTGGCTGCGGCAGTCGCGCGCCGTGCGAACGATCGAGATAGACGAGGGATGGTCGGACGATCGCGACGTCAGCGTCTTCGTCGGGCGATGGGCGTGGCTCGACGTGCGGGCGCTGGTCGAAGATCACGGCGGCGGCCGATCGCTCTTGCGCGTCAGCACGCATCTGCGGCCGACCGCGTTCGGCGTCGTGACGGCGCTCACGCTCGGCGCCGCGCTGTTCGCCGGCGCGGTCTTCGGCGTCGCGCTGCGCTGGCCGCTCGCGGGCGTCATCGCCGCGGTGCTCACGTTGATGCTCGCGGCGGTCGCCGCCTGGCGCACCGCGCAGACGGCGGCGATCGTCGGCCGGGGCCTCGACAAAGTGACGGCCGGGTCGGGCCTGATCGCGATGCGCTCGGGCCCCGCGCGCCCGCCGCTCGTCGCGCCGTCGCTCCTGCGCATGTACGGGCTGCGTACCGCGATCATCTTCGTCATCATGATCCTGTCGCTCGGCGCCAGCACGTTCATGCTGCGCGAGGCCGCGACCGGTCCGGTGGTCGGCGGCCGCAAAGGCTATGCGGGCGACTTCGGGCCGGCCGTGGAAGCCTGGCTCGACACACCCAACGGCATCGTCGCCGCGCCGAGCGGCGACGTGTACTTCGCCGACTCGAACAACGACGTCATCCGCCGCATCGATCCGAAGACGAACGTCATCACGACGATCGTCGGCAACCACGATCTCGGCAGCGGCTTCTCGGGCGACAACGGTCCCGCGCTCGAGGCGCAGCTCGACACGCCGGACGGCGTCACGATCGCGCCCGACGGCGACCTCATCGTCGCCGACTCGCACAACGATCGCGTCCGCCGCGTCGACAAGCCGACGTGGGTGATCACGACGATCGCCGGGTCGGGAGAAAACGGCTACGACGGCGACGAGAAGCCGGCAACCGAGGCGGCGCTCAACACGCCGAGCGCCGTCGCGGCGGCGCCGAACGGCGACGTCTACATCGCCGACACGCTGAACTATCGCGTGCGCATGGTCGAAGCCAAGACAGGCCTCATTCACACGGTCGCGGGCGACGGCACGCCGGGCGACATGGACGACGTCGGCGACGGCGGCCCGGCGACGAGCGCGCACCTGAACATGCCGAGCGACGTGGCGATTGCGCCGAACGGCGACATCTACATCGCCGACATGCATCACAACCGCGTCAGGAAAGTCGACGCGACGACGCGCATCATCACGACGGTGGCCGGCAACGGCCGCTGGGGCACGGGCGGCGACGACGGCCCTGCCACGCGCGCGATGTTGTCGGGGCCGGCCGGCGTCGCGGTGATGCCCGAGCCCGGCGGCAAAGTGACGATCTTCATCGCCGACTTCTACAACGGTCACGTCCGCGCCGTCGGCCCCGACGGCATCATCCGCGACCTGAGCGACGAAGGGCGGCAGGCATTCGGCGCACCGTCGCGCGTGGCGTATGCGACCGCGGGCCCGCGGCGCGGATGGCTCTACGTCGCCGATTCGAGCAACGACCGCATCGTGCCGCTCATCGTGTCCAACATCGCGCCGAATCTCGTGCCGCCCCGCCGGCTCGCACCCCCGAAGAGGGCCGGCGAATGAGCGCGAACACCCAGCCCGGCCTCCTGCGCTGGACGCTGTCGTTCCTGCAGCCGTACCGGCGGCGCGTGGTCCTGCTGTCGTTCCTGCTGCTCGCCGAGATTGGACTCGGCGCGCTGCAGCCGTGGCCGCTGGCGATCGTCATCGACTACGTGCTCGGCGGCAAACCGTTTCCGCCGAGCGTCGCACCCTGGATCGCCACGATGGCGAACCATCGCTTCGCGCTGCTCGTCGCCGTCGTCGTCGCCGGCGTCGTGCTGCAGGTGGTGAATCAGCTCGTGTCGGCGTACGGCACGCAGGTGCAGGTCGACGCGGGCCAGCGGATGGTGTACGACCTTCGCCGGCGGCTGTTCCAGCATCTGACGGCGCTCGGGCTGCACCATCACATCACGACCAGCACGGCGGACGCCGTCTATCGCGTGGACGTCGACGCGTACGCGATCGAGAACCTCGTCATGAGCGGCATCTTCCCGCTCGCCACCTCGATCACGTCGCTGGCGGTGATGTTCGGCGTGCTGCTGTGGCTCAACGTCACGATCGCCCTGCTGTCGCTCGCCGTCGTGCCGTTCATGTACTTCTGCCTGCGGTACTACACGTCGACGCTCGTGAACCGCGAAGAGCGCGTCAAGGAGCTCGAAACCAAGCTGCTCGAGCGGCTGTACGAAACGTTCGGCGCGATTCGCCTCGTGAAGAGCTTCGCGCGCGAGCCGCACGAGCTGCGGCGATACGCCGCTGCGGGCGACACCACGATGAACGCGCGGATCGCCATCACGTGGCAATCGTCGCTCTTCTCGATGGTCGTCAGCACGATCACGATCCTCGGTACCGCGCTCGTCGTCATCGTGGGCGGGACGTTCGTGATGCGCGGCCGCCTGACCGTCGGTCAATTGATCGTCGTCATCAACTACCTGGCGGCGGTGTACGGGCCGTTGTCGGCCATCGCGCACACGACCGGGCATCTGCAGGGCGCGCTTGCCGGCGCGAAGCGCGTGCGGGCGATGTTCGCGCTGATGCCGGAGACGGTGGAAGCGCCCGACGCGATCGACGCCGACGCCGTCAAGGGCGACATCGTGTTCGACCACGTCGGCTTCAGCTATCCCGACGGCACGAACGTCCTGCACGACATCAGCTTCCGCGCGAAGCCGGGCGAGATGGTCGCGGTGGTCGGACTCACCGGCGCCGGCAAGACGACGCTGGTCAGTCTGATCCCGCGGTTCTACAACGCGACGAGCGGCCGCGTGCTCATCGACGGCGTCGAGGTGCGCGCGTACCGCGTCCGATCGCTGCGCGACAAGATCGCGATCGTTCTCCAGGATCCGGTCCTGTTCTCCGGCACGATCGCCGACAATCTGCGGTACGGCCGGCTCGACGCGACGCCGCAGGAGATCGAGGACGCGGCGCGCGCGGCGCACGCGCACGAATTCATCTCGCACCTCGCGAAGACGTACGACACGGAAATCGCCGAGGCGGGCGGGGGGCTCTCCGGCGGCGAACGCCAGCGGCTCAGCGTCGCGCGCGCGATTCTCAAGAACGCGCCGATTCTCATCCTCGACGAGCCCACCTCGTCGCTCGACGCGATCTCGGAGGAAATCGTCTTCGCCGCGCTGCGTCGGCTGCGCGCCGGCCGCACGACCATCGTCATCGCGCACCGCCTGTCCACGGTCCGCGACGCCGATCGGATCCTCGTGCTCGACGGCGGCAAGATCGCCGCGCAAGGGCGGCACGACGAGCTGCTGAAAACCAGTCAGCTGTA
>Ga0114129_10012119_pt1 | contig 12273 bp, 7 predicted proteins | sample RhiMetdeltSRZDD1_FD_80071 | JGI IMG/M metagenome (GOLD analysis project Ga0114129, IMG submission 80071) | Populus rhizosphere microbial communities from Tennessee, USA - Rhizosphere MetaG P. deltoides SRZDD1 (version 2) (version 2) | ecosystem: Host-associated > Plants > Roots > Rhizosphere >...
AGCGCGCGCGAGGTGCGAATCAGCTTGTTGATCGTCTCGATCATGTGGACCGGGATGCGGATCGTCCGCGCCTGGTCGGCAATCGCCCGCGTGATCGCCTGGCGGATCCACCACGTGGCGTAGGTCGAGAACTTGTAGCCGCGGCGGTACTCGAACTTGTCGACCGCCTTCATCAGGCCGATGTTGCCCTCCTGAATGAGGTCGAGGAACTGCAGGCCGCGGTTCGTGTACTTCTTCGCGATCGAGACGACGAGCCGGAGGTTGGCTTCGACCAGCTCCTTCTTGGCCTGCTCCGCCTGCCACTCGCCGCGCAGGATCACGTCGAGCGTCTTCTTCAGCTCGTCGGGCGACTGCTCGAGGTTGTCGGTGAGCGTCTTGATCTTCGCCTTCAGATCCTTGATCTGGCGCTGGATGTTCTTCTTGTCCTCTTCCTTGAGCTTGAGCTTCTTGTTCTTCGGATTGAGCTGCCGCTCGAGGGCGTCGACCTCGCGCTGCACCGACTTGACGCTCTCGACGGCGTCCTTCATCTCGTCGATGAGGCGGCGCTTCACCGCTTCGGTGAACTCGATCTCGCGGATCCGCTGCGAGAGCTCCACGCGCGCGCGCATGGCCGCCCACCGGCACCGGCGGTACTTCCGCTTGTCGCGCGTCGTCGCGCCGCGCGGCGTCTCGGCGAGCTTCTCCTCGAGCTTCTCGGACACGGCGCGCGCCTTCCGGACCGCGTCGATCTGCTTCTGGACCTGCTTGCTGCGCTCGATGATGCGCTCGTCGGTGATCTCCTCGTCGTTGAAGATCACCAGCTCGCGGATCGTGCGCTCGCCGCTGTGCAGCTGATCGCCGAGGGTGATGACGCGCTTGGCGATGATCGGCGTGCGCGAGATCGATTTGATGACGGCGAGCTTGCCGCGCTCGATGCGCCGCGCGATCTCGACCTCGCCTTCGCGCGTGAGCAGCGGCACCGTGCCCATCTCGCGCAGGTACATCCGCACCGGGTCGTTGGTCTTGTCGAGCGCGCCCGGCGTCAGATCGAGCTCGAGCTCCTCGGCGCCCTCCTGCGTGCGATCGATCGACTTGTCGTCGCGCAGGTACTTCTGGTCCGAGTCGATGACCTCGATGCCGGCGCTGCCGAAGGTGTTGAACAGGTCGTCGAGCTCGTCCGAGGAGGTGATCTCGGACGGCAGCAGCTCGTTCACCTCGTCGTACAGCAGGTAGCCCTTTTCCTTGCCGATATTAATCAGCTGCCGTACTTCGTCGTATTTCTCTTCAATCGACATTCATTAATCCTCGCGGGGTGCCCCCGCCCGACTACGTCAGTTCCTCGATGCGGTGCAGTAGATCTTTCTTTCTTTGCCAGAGGGCGTCAATCTCGCGGCCATGCTGGCCGGCGCCGAGCTCCTGGAGCCGATCGATTTCGCGTTGAATGGCGGCGCGCTCGCGCTCCCACCTGAGCCGTTTGATGGCGCGGGCGCACTCCACCGCCGGCGCAGGCGAGATCGGCGTCGCGGCGATGCTGGTCACGAGCTGCGCGTTCACTGTACTTAGACGCTGCAACAGGGCCGTTGGTAAGAGTTCTGCCGGGCCATCCTGCAGGCTCCGCGCCACTTCCAGAATCTCACGGCACGCCAGGTTTTCGAGGTCCTCGTCGTCGAGGGCGGCCATCGCGTCGAGCGCTTCAGGCGTCGTGTGGACCAGGCCCCAAATCAGCCCTTTTTCCGCATATTTCATCTGTCCGAACGAGGGCAGCTCCCGGGCTGTGAGCCTGGTCTGGCGCGTGACCGCCGCCTTTCGGATTTCGGCACGGACCACCTCTTCCGTAATACGGGCTTTGTGCGCGATGCGATCTGCGAACTGGTCCCGGGCGGCGGCATCGGGGATGCGGGCCGCGACCTCCAGCATCTTGCCCAGGAACTGGCGGCGGCTCTCGTCGTGGCCGAAATCGTGCCCGCGCGCCGCCTGATCGAGCAGATATTCCAGATACGGTCGTGAGCTACGCAGCGTTTCGCGGTATCGCTCCGGCCCGTGCTTTCGGATGTATGTATCGGGATCTTCGCCCTTGTCCAGCACCACGACGTTGACGTCGAAGCCTTCGGCGACGAGCAGCTCGCACGATCGGACGGCCGCCCCCTGGCCGGCCGCGTCCGGGTCGAAGCTGAGCACGATCCTGGTCGTGAACCGCCGGAGCAGCTGGGCCTGCTGCGGCGTGAGCGCCGTGCCGCATGAGGCGACTACGGGCGCCGCCTGCGTCTGAAACACCTGCGCGAAATCGAAGTACCCCTCGACGAGCACCGCGTACCCGAGCTTTCGGATCGCGTTCTTCGTCAGGCTCAGGCCGTAGAGCGTGCGTCCTTTCGAGTAGATCGGCGTCTCGGGCGAGTTCAGGTACTTCGGCCCGCCCTGGTCCGGATCCATCTGCCGTCCGCCGAACGCGACGACCGAGCCGCTCTCGCGGCAGATCGGCACCATGAGCCGGTTGCGAAACCGGTCGACGACCTCCCCCGTGTCTCGCTGGACGACGAGGCCGCTCTGGATCAGGAGTCCCTGCGCGAACCCCTGATCGAGCAGGCGCTTCTTCAATCCGTCGCGCGACGGCGGGGCGAAGCCGAGCCCGAGCTGCGCGATGGTCGGTGCGCTGACGCCGCGATCGGCGAGCTGCTGGCGCGCGCGCGCGCCCGCCGGCGCCGCCAGCTGCTCGCGAAAGTACGCCGACGCGATTTCATGCGCCTTGAGCAGCGCCTCGCGCAGGCTCGCATCGCGCCGCTGGTCGTCGCTCGTCCCGTCGACTTCCTCGGGAATCGCCACGCCGAACTTCTGCGCGAGCATGCGGACCGCATCCTGGAAGCCGACCTTCTCGTGCAGCTCCAGGAACTTGAACACGTCGCCGCCGGCGCTGCAGCCGAAGCAGTGGAAGAACCCCTTGTCCGGATCGACGTGAAACGACGGCGTCTTCTCCGAGTGGAACGGACAGAGGCCCTTGTAGGTCCGCCCCGCGCGCTTCAGCGGGACGTACTCCTGCACGACCTGCACGATGTTCGCCTGCAGGCGCAGATCCTCGATGAACCGCTGGGGGAACAGGCCCATCACTCCTTCAGTTCCACGACGGTGACGCCGCCGCCGCCCTGCTCCGGCGGCGCCGTGTCGAACTTCGCGACGAGCGGATGCTGCTGCAGGAACCCGGCGAGCGCGCGCTTCAGCTGACCGGTCCCGTAGCCGTGAATCACGCGCACGACGCGCTGATCGGTGAGCAGCGACTCGTCGAGAAAGCGCTCGGCGCGCGCCAGCGCCTCGTCGACCGTGCAGCCGATGACGTTCAGATCCGCCAGCGCCGTCTCGCGCGGCCGCAGCTCGACGTGGACGTTCACCTTCGGCGGCGCGGACGCCGGCGCGCCGCCCATCACGCGGAGATCGCGCAGGCTGGCCCGCATGCGTTTGCCGCGCATATCGACTTCCGCGCTGCCGTCGTGCACCGCGGTCACGACGCCCTCCATCCCGAAGCCGCCGACGACGACGCGGTCGCCGACCGAGACCGTCTCGTCCGCGGCCGCCTGCTGGGCGCTGGCGGGGACGGGGCTCGGCCTGGAATCAGATCGAGGCCCATCCCCCAGAGCACGTTTCCCGATCTCGTCGACCGCCGAGCGCGCGCTCGTTCTCGCGCCGCCCGTCTCACCTGTCGTCACGACCTGCCGCGCCGCGTGCTCGGCGAGCGCGCTCGTCTTCGCTTTCAGGTCCGCGATGACCTCGTCTATCTCGCGGCGCGCCGTGCGCACCTGCGTCTCGATCTCCTCCGTCAGCCGGCGGCGGTGGGACTCCTCGCGCTGCTTGAGGACGTCCTCGCGCTGGCGCATGCGCGTTTCCGCTTCGCTCAGCGTCTCGCGCTCGCGCACGACGAGGCGCTGCTCGTGCTCGAGGGCGCGCATGTCGCGGTCGACCTTCGCCAGGTGCTCGGCGAGCTGCGCTTCGCGCGCGGTCAGATTGCCGCGAGCGGCGTCCACGACCGACGGGTTCAACCCGAGGCGCGCCGCGATTTCGAGCGCGAGGCTGCGGCCCGGCGACCCGTACAGCAGCTGATAGGTCGGGGCGAACGTCTCGGCGTCGAACCCGAACGCGGCGCTCGCCACGCCCGCGGTCGTCGACGCGTACGTCTTGAGCGCGTCGTAGTGGCTCGTCGCGATCACGCACGCGCCGCGGCGCCGGAAGTGATCGACGATCGCGACGCCGAGCGCGCCGCCCTCGATCGGATCGGTGCCCGATCCGACTTCGTCGAGCAGCACGAGCGCCGGCGCCGCGAGGTGCCGGTCCATCGAGGCGATGTTCGTGATGTGCCCGGAGAACGTGCTGAGGCTCGCCTCGATCGACTGCTCGTCGCCGATGTCCGCGAAGATCGATCGGAACACCGGGACGCGCGATCCATCGGCCGCCGGAATACGAAGGCCCGACTGCGCCATCAGCGCGAGAAGCCCGGCCGTCTTCAGCGCCACCGTCTTGCCGCCCGTGTTCGGGCCCGTGATCAGCAGCGAGGTGGCCGGCGGGACGATCTTGATCGTTACCGGCACGGGATTCTTCAGCAGGGGATGCCGCGCCGCCTGCAGCTCGAACGCGCCGTCGACGGAGAGCGCCGGCTCCACCGCGTCGATCGAATCGGAATACCGCGCGCGCGCCTGCACCACGTCGAGCTCGGTCGCCGCCTCGATCGTGCGATGCAGGTCGGACGCGCGCGAGCGGAGGGCGTCGGTCAGCGCCAGCAGGATCCGATGCACCTCCGCCGCTTCCTGCTCCTGCACGGCGACGATGTCGTTGTTGATCTCGACGGTGCTGAGCGGCTCCAGAAACAGGCTCGCGCCGCTCGTCGACGCGCCGTGCACGATCCCCGGAATCGCGTTCCGGTGCTCGCTCCGGACGACGAGCACGTAGCGGCCGTTCCGCTCCGTCACGACCTGATCCTGCAGGTACTTCGCCGTGTCCTTGCCGCGCAGGTACGACTCCAGCGTGCCGCGCAGCCGCTGCCGCTGCTTGCGCAGCCGATCGCGCAGCGTCTTCAGCTCGGCGCTGGCATGATCGGCGACGTCGCCGGACGCATCGATCTTGTCGCGCGTCTGCGCGATCTCGCCCTTGAACGACGCGGCGGCGCCGGAGACGGAGACGAGGTACGGAAACGATCCCGCCGCGCGGCGGATAGCGGCGCGCGACTCGTCCACCGACTCGAGGAACGCCGCCACACCGAGCAGCCGCAGCGGCTCGAGCGCGCGGCCTTCCATGCTGAGCGCCGTGAGAATCTGCGGCAGGTCGGCCGGCGCATGGAGCGGGAGCGTGCCGTTGGCGGCCAGAAACCTGGACGTTTCGGTTGTTGCCGAGAGCAGGTGCGCCACTTTCTGCGCATCCGTGGACGGCGAGAGCCGGGCGAGGCGTTCGCCGCCCATCGGCGTCAGCGCGAAGCCCTGAACGGCCTCGACAATCCGATCGAATTCGAGCGCCCGCAGGGCGCCTTGCTGCATAGAGCGTTACCGGATGGGCGGGGAACCTCTAACTATAACGCACAGCGGGGATTCGGGACCAGGGATTCGGGGGCTCGGGTTCTGACGACGAGGCCCGCCGAATCCCGAATCCCTACTCCCCGAACCCCGGCGCGGTCACAGATGGTTGATCAGCGACGCGATAGCGGCCGCTCCGAACCCGTTGTCGATGTTGACCACCGATACCCCCGTCGCGCAGCTGTTCAGCATACTCAACAGCGCCGCGATGCCGCCGAAGCTCGCGCCGTACCCGATGCTGGTCGGCACCGCAACCACCGGCGCGCTGACCAGCCCGGCGACCACGCTCGGCAGCGCGCCTTCCATCCCGGCCACGACGATGATGACGCGGGCGGCCTCGAGGCGCCCGCGTTCGCCGAGCAGCCGATGAATGCCGGCCACGCCCACGTCGTACAGGCGCTCGACACGGTTGCCCATTAGCTCAGCCGTGATGGCCGCTTCTTCCGCGACACCGAGATCCGAGGTGCCGGCGGCCGCCACGAGCACGGTTCCCTTTCCCTCGGCGACATCCTGCTGGCGATACGCGATGATCGCTGCATCGGCGTAATACGTGGCCTGCGGCACTTCCGCGCGAACCGCCTCGAACGCCGCGGCCGTCGCACGCGTCACGAGCAGCGAAGACCGGCGGCGAACGATCTCGGCCGCGATCGCGGCGATCTGGGCAGGCGTTTTGCCTATGCCGAGGACGACTTCGGGAAAGCCCTGGCGGATGGAGCGGTGGTGATCGACGCGCGCGAATCCCAAATCCTCGAACGGCCGCGCGCGCAGCGCGTCGACGACGCGCCGGTGCGCCGTGGCGGTGTCGATCGTCCCCTTCGCCACCTGGTCCAGCAGTGTTTCGAGCTCAGTCGTCGTCATGCGCGGAACGCGCCACCTTTATTGATCGCCAATCAAACCCGGCAGTAATATAAACGATTGCGCTGTGACCCCAGCTGAAACTCTGACGCTCGCCGCGTACTTCTTCGTTCTCATCATTCTCGCCGTCTACGGCTGGCACCGCTACTACCTCGTGTACCTGTACATGCGATACCGCGACCGCGTGCCGAAGGCGCCGCCGGCGCCCGAGCAGTGGCCGGTCGTCACGGTGCAGCTGCCGCTCTTCAACGAGGTGTACGTCGCGGATCGATTGATCGAGGCCGTCTGCCGGTTCGAGTACCCGCGCGATCGACTGGAGATCCAGGTGCTCGACGATTCGACGGACGAAACGCGCGGCGTCGCGGAGGCCGCCGTCCGCCGGTTCGCGGCGCAGGGCGTCGACGTCAAGTATTTCCATCGCACCGATCGCGTCGGCTACAAAGCGGGCGCGCTCGAAGCGGGCCTGAAGGCCGCGCGCGGCGAGTTCATCGCGATCTTCGACGCCGACTTCATTCCGACCGCCGATTTTCTGCACCGGCTGATGCCGCACTTCGCAGACCCGACCGTGGGGATGGTGCAGGCGCGGTGGGGGCACATCAATCAGGACTACTCGCTGCTCACGAAGATCCAGGCGATCCTGCTCGACGGTCATTTCGTCCTCGAGCACGGCGGCCGCAATCGCAGCGGCCGCTTCTTCAACTTCAACGGGACCGCCGGCGTCTGGCGGCGCACGGCGATCGACGACGCGGGCGGCTGGCAGCACGACACGCTGACCGAGGACCTGGATCTGAGCTACCGGGCCCAGCTGCGCGGCTGGCGGTTCGTGTTCGTCTCGAACCTCATCGCGCCGGCCGAAGTCCCGGTCGAGATGAACGCCTTCAAGTCGCAGCAGCACCGCTGGGCGAAAGGATCGATCCAGACGTGCCTCAAGCTGCTGCCCGATCTGCTGCGCGCGAGGATTCCGCTCGGCGTGAAGGCCGAGGCCTTCTTCCATCTCACGGCGAACTTCAACTACCCGCTGATGTGCGTGCTGTCGATCCTGATATTCCCGTCGATGGTGATCCGCTACAACATGGGCTGGTACGAGATGCTGCTGATCGACGTCCCGCTGTTCTTCGCCGCGACGTTTTCGGTCTGCAACTTCTACATGGTGTGCCAGCGCGAGATTCACCACGACTGGCGTGCGCGGATCAAGTACCTGCCGTTCCTGATGTCGATCGGCATCGGCCTGTCGATCAACAACACGCGCGCCGTGTTCGAGGCGCTGCTCGGCAGGCGCAGCGAGTTCACTCGCACGCCGAAGTATCGCATCGAGGGCGACAACGACGAGTGGGTCGGCAAGAAGTACCGCCAGACGGTCGCGGTGCAGCCGCTCATCGAGCTCGCGCTCGGCCTCTACTTCTCGTTCACCGTCTTCTACGCGCTCGCCAACCAGATCTACGGCACGGTGCCGTTCCTCATGCTCTTCCAGATCGGCTTCCTTTATACTGGGCTTGTCTCGATCGTCCAGCAGTACGCGGACGATACGGTGGTCCTCAATACCCAGGTGGCGAGTGGGAAGTAAGGCTCAGGTCGCGGTTCTGCGCGTCTCACCCGCCAACATCCTGTCCGACATCGATCGCCTGGTCGAGCTCGCCGGCGTCTCGCGCGCGCTCGCGCGCGGCAAGACGACGATCCTCAAGGACAACATCTCCTGGCATTTTCCGTTTCCCGCGGCGAACACGACGCCGTGGCAGCTCGAAGGCACCATTCAGGCGCTCGCGCGCCGCGGCTTCGCCAGTCAGGTCTGCGTCCAGAACAAGACGGTGGTCACCAACGCGTTCAAGGGCGAGGATCTCAACCACTACGTGCCGATCTTCAAGCGGTACGGCGTCCCCGTCCTCTACAACTTCAAGGACGAGGACATGCAGTGGGTGCCGTACCAGCCGAAGGCGCGGATGCGAGTGCTGCACCGCATCTACCCGGAAGGCATCCACATTCCCGACTACTTCCTCGGCAAGAACATCGTCCATCTGCCGACGACCAAGTGCCACATCTACACGACGACGACCGGAGCGATGAAGAACGCGTTCGGCGGCCTGCTGAACACGCGCCGGCACTACACGCACTCGTGGATCCACGAGACGCTCGTCGATCTGCTCGCGATTCAGAAGGAGATCCACACCGGTCTCTTCGCGATCATGGACGGGACGACGGCGGGCAACGGTCCGGGACCGCGGACGATGTATCCGGTCGTCAAGAACGTGATGCTCGCGTCGGCCGATCAGGTCGCGATCGATGCCGTGTCCGCGAAGATGATGGGGTTCGATCCGATGTCGATCGACTACATTCGTCTCGCGGACGAGGACGGCCTCGGCGTCGGCGATCCGCGCCGCATCGAGATCGTCGGCGACACCGATGCGGCGAACGAAAACTGGAAGTTCCACGTCGGCAAGAATCTGGTCCGCGTCGCCGGCGGCGACCTCATCTGGTTCGGGCCGCTGAAGCGGTTCCAGAAGCTGTTCTTCCACACGCCGCTCGTCAACGGCTTCATCCTCGCGAGCGACATCTACCACGACTTCTACCGGTGGCCGCTGGTCGATCGCCGCGCCTTCGAGCGGTGGACGGAATCGACGGCGTGGGGCCAGCTGTTCCTCCGCTACGCGCAGATGGGGCCGCAGGGCGAGCCGCCGGTCGCCGACACGCGCGTCCCCGTCGCCCCGGTTTCCGCGCGGATCCATTGAACGGATTCGCCTGAGGCTGTTTCCTACAGCCTTCGGATCCAATAGACTCTGCCCGTCTACCACCGACGTCCTGTTCTGGATACGCGCGAGCGCCACGGCGCGAGCGCGTCTGGCGTGGGGGTGGCCCCCGCAGTAACGAAAAGGAGTGTGCGATGAATCTCTCCCGCGTCGCGCTCGCCGCCGTCGTCGCCTTCGTCGTCGACAAGGTGTACGGATTCGCGGTGTGGGGGAAACTCCTCCTGCCGGACTTCGAGTTCTACAGCGGTGTCTTCCGCTCGAAGGACGCCGTGATGGCGAACATGCCGCTGATGATGGCCGGCAGCCTCATCGCGACGTTCGCGCTCGCCTACATCTACGCGAAAGGGTACGAGGGCGGCCGGCCGGGCGTCGTCGAAGGGCTGCGCTTCGGCTTCGTGTTCGGCGTCTTCATGGTCGCTGCCATCGCCGTCGGCAACTACGGGGTGCTGAACATCGGCCGCAAGCTCGCCGTGGAAACGGCCGTGGCGACGTTCGTCGAGGCGCTGATGGTGGGCGCGCTGCTCGGCGCCGTCTACAAGCCGGCGCCCCGGGCGCGAGTCGCTGCCGTCTGACCCGCCTTCGCGGTCGCGCGCGCTGCGGCGTGGCAAGCCGGGGCTGTTATCATGGACGTGATGACCACGGCGGCCAAACCGAAGGCGGGACTGGAAGACACGGTCGCCACCTCGTCGGCGATCTGCTACCTCGATGGCGATCGCGGCGTGCTCGCCTACTGCGGCTACGACATCCACGATCTCGCGCGGATGGCGACCTTCGAGGAGGTCTGCTTCCTGCTGTGGCATCGGCGGCTGCCGACGCGCGCCGAGCTCGGCGATCTGCAGTCGCAGCTGACGGACGCGCGCGCGCTCCCCGAGCCGGTGCTCCGGCTGATGCGCACGCTGCCGCCGGGCGATTCGATGGATCTGCTGCGGACGCTCGCGTCCGCGCTCGGCCATTACGATCCCGACGCCTCCTCCAACTCGCCGCAGGCGAACGACCGCAAGGCCGTTCGCCTCACGTCGCAGATCGCTTCGATCGTCGCGACGCTGGGCCGGCTGCAGGCGGGCGGCGGGCTCATCCAGCCGGATCCGGTGCTCGGCCACGCCGCGAATCTCCTCTACATGCTGACGGGCGAGCGGCCGAGCGGCCTCGCGACGCGGGCGTTCGACATCGCGCTGATCCTGCACGCGGATCATGAGCTGAACGCGTCGACGTTCGCGGCGCGCGTCGCCGCCGCGACGCTGACCGACATCCACTCGACGATCGCGGCGGCGATCGGGACGCTCAAGGGACCGCTCCACGGCGGCGCGAACGCGGACGTGATGCGGATGCTGCTCGAGATTGGTCCGGGCGGTCCGGTCGAAAAGGCCGAAGAGGTCGTGCGCGCGCGGCTGGCGCGGAAGGAAAAGATTCCCGGCTTCGGTCACCGCGTCTACCACACCGAGGATCCGCGCGCGACGCACCTGCGGCAGATGTCGCGCGATCTCGGCCAGCGCGCGGGGCAGCCGATCTGGTACGAGATGTCGCAGCGCATCGAGGCGGTCATGAAGGCCGAGAAGAAGCTGAACGCGAACGTCGACTTCTACTCGGCGTCGACCTACTACGCCCTCGGCATCCCGATCGAGCTCTTCACGCCGATCTTCGCGGTGAGCCGCATCTCGGGCTGGACGGCGCACGTGCTGGAGCAGTACGCGAACAACCGGCTGATTCGCCCGCGCGCGGAATACGTCGGCCCCGATTACCCGCAGCGCTACGTGCCGCTCGAGCACCGGTAGAGATTTGGATCAGCGTTTCGTCCGGAATTTTTCCGTCATCGCCCACATCGACCACGGCAAGTCGACGCTGGCCGACCGCTTTCTCGAGCTGACCGGCGCGCTGCAGGCGCGCGAGATGGAGTCGCAGGTGCTCGACGCGATGGATCTCGAGCGCGAGCGCGGCATCACCATCAAGGCGCATCCGGTCCGCCTGAACTACACGTCGGCCGCGGGCGACGCGTACGTCCTCAACCTGATCGATACGCCGGGCCACGTCGACTTCTCCTACGAGGTGACGCGCTCGCTCGCCGCGTGCGAGGGCGCGGTGCTGCTGGTCGACGCGTCGCAGGGCGTCGAGGCGCAGACGCTGGCCAACGCCTACCTCGCCGTCGACAACAACCTCGACATCATCCCGGTGATCAACAAGATCGATCTGCCGGGCGCGCAGCCGGACGAGACGCGCCGGCAGATCGAGGAGATCATCGGCCTCGACGGGTCGGGCGCGATCCTGGCGAGCGCGAAGCAGGGCACCGGCGTGCCCGACATCCTCGAGGCCATCGTTCACCGGCTGCCGCCGCCCAAGGGCGATCCCGACGCGCCGCTCAAGGCGCTGATCTTCGACTCCCGGTACGACGCGTACCGGGGCGTCGTCATCGTCATCCGCGTCATCGACGGCGTGATCAGGCCGGGCATGAAAATCCGCCTGATGGCGAAGGGGCAGGACTACGAGTTGCTGCAGCTCGGCATCTTCACGCCGAAGCCGGTCGAGGTGAACGAGCTCGGCGTCGGGGAAGTCGGGTTTCTCGTCGCGAACATCAAGACCATCGGCGACGCGAAGATCGGCGACACGATCACCGAATCGGCGCGGCCGACGGCCGAGCCGTTCCCCGGGTTCAAGGAGCTGAAGCCGATGGTCTTCGCCGGGCTGTATCCGGTGGAAGGGCATGAATATTCCGACCTGCGCGAGGCGCTCGAGAAGCTCCGGCTGAACGACGCGTCGTTTTTTTACGAGCCGGAGACGTCGGCGGCGCTCGGCTTCGGGTTCCGCTGCGGCTTCCTCGGCCTGCTGCACATGGAGATCGTGCAGGAGCGGCTCGAGCGCGAGTTCAACATGGACCTGGTGACGACGGCGCCGGGCGTGCTGTACCGCGTGACGACGACCGACGGAGAGGTGACCGAGATCGACAGCCCGGCGAAGCTGCCCGACGCCGGCCGGATCGCCAAGATCGAGGAGCCGGTCATCACGGCGATGATCCTGACGCCCGCCGAGCACGTCGGCGGCATCCTGCAGCTCTGTCAGGACAAGCGCGGCGTCCAGAAAACGCTCGAGTATCTCGCGTCGGACCGCGTGCTGATCACCTACGAGCTGCCGTTCAACGAGGTCGTCCTCGACTTCTACGA
>Ga0114129_10012121_pt1 | contig 12271 bp, 8 predicted proteins | sample RhiMetdeltSRZDD1_FD_80071 | JGI IMG/M metagenome (GOLD analysis project Ga0114129, IMG submission 80071) | Populus rhizosphere microbial communities from Tennessee, USA - Rhizosphere MetaG P. deltoides SRZDD1 (version 2) (version 2) | ecosystem: Host-associated > Plants > Roots > Rhizosphere >...
GACCGGGTTCGTTGGCTCGGGGACGCGGCCGTCGCCCCTGCCCCGGGAAGAGGTCGACGCGATCCTGCACCAGATGGAGCTCGGCGCCGAGAAGCCGAAGCCCAAGTCGGTCTTCCAGAAGGGCGACAAGGTGCGGGTGATCGAGGGGCCGTTCGTCAACTTCAGCGGGATGATCGAAGACATGAGCCCCGAGCGCGGCAAGCTGAAGGTCATGGTCCAGATCTTCGGGCGGCTGACGCCGGTCGAGCTCGAGTACTACCAGGTCGAGCGCGCGTAGATGCCGCGCGCCGGCGGGTTGAGCGCGCAGAGATGCTGCCCGCGGATGGGCAGGGCGCGCGTGGGAACCGGGAGAGGCTAGCGCACCATGGCGAAGAAGGTCCAGGCCGTCGTCAAGCTCCAGATCCCGGCGGGGAAGGCCAACCCGGCCCCTCCGGTGGGGCCGGCGCTCGGCCAGCACGGCGTCAACATCATGGAGTTCTGCAAGGGCTTCAACGCCCGGACGGGGAGCCAGGAGGGTCTGATCCTGCCCGTGGTCGTCACGATCTACGCCGATCGCTCGTTCACGTTCGAGGTGAAGACGCCGCCGGCAGCGGTGCTCCTCAAGCGGGCGGCCGGGATCGCGAAGGCCTCGGCGAACCCCCTCAAGGTAAAGATCGCGAAGGTAACCCGAGCCCAGGTCCGCGAGATCGCGCAGACGAAGCTGGTCGACCTGAACACAGACAGCGTGGACGCGGCCATGCGCATCGTCGAGGGGACGGCGCGCAGCATGGGTATCGAGGTCGTGGGTTAGGAGGGCGGGCGGATGCCAGTGGCGAAGGCGTATGCGAAGGCAAGCGCGCAAATCGAGGCCGACCGGGCCTACTCCGTGGAGGAGGCCGTGGACCTGGCCAAGCGCGTGGCGCACGCGAAGTTCGACGAGACCGTCGAGCTCGCCGTGCGGCTGGGAGTCAACCCGAAGCATGCGGACCAGATGGTCCGGGGCGCGGTGCTCCTCCCGCACGGGACCGGCAAGGCGGTGCGCGTGATCGTCTTCGCGAAGGGCGAGAAGGAGCGCGAGGCGCGCGAGGCCGGGGCAGACGTCGTCGGGGCCGAGGACCTGGTCGAGAAGATCCAGGGGGGCTGGCTTGAGTTCGACACCGCCGTCGCGACGCCGGATCTCATGGGTCAGGTGGGGCGGCTCGGAAAGGTCCTGGGGCCGCGCGGGCTCATGCCGAACCCCAAGATCGGGACGGTGACGTTCGACGTCGCCCGGGCTATCCGGGAGGTCAAGGCCGGCAAGGTTGAGTTCAAGGTAGACAAGGCCGGCAACGTCCACGTACCCGTCGGCAAGCGGTCCTTCGCGGCGGCACACCTGGCAGTGAACGCGAATGCGATCATCGAGGCGCTCGTGAAGGCGAAGCCGGCCGCGGCGAAGGGACAGTACCTGCGCAGCATCACGGTGTCGACGACGATGGGGCCCGGCGTGCCCGTGGACGTCCAGCGCATCGCCAGTCAGTACAAGCTGTAGGAGGTCAACGTGCCCACGGCAGGGAAGGCAGGGGCGATCGCGGAGCTCCGGAAGCGGCTGGGCGGAGCCACGGCCGCCGTCTTGACCGAGTACCGAGGCCTCACGGTCCAGCAGATCTCGGAGCTCCGGAAGCAGCTCAAGGCTGCCTCCGCGGAGTACCGCGTCGTCAAGAACCGCCTGGCGCGCGTCGCCATCGAGGGGTCCGCCTTGGCCTCGCTCCAGCCGCACCTTACCGGGCCGATCGGCGTCGTGATCGCCCGGAAGGATCCGGCCGCCGTCGCCAAGGCGCTCCAGGGGTTCGCCAAGACGAACCCGGCGCTCCAGGTTCGGGTGGGCGTCGTCGACGGGCAGCTCCTGGACCCCCAGGGCCTCAAGGCGGTGGCGGACCTGCCGTCGCGGGAGGCGCTCCGGTCGCAGCTTGTGGGAGCGATCCAGGGGCCGCTGACGCAGCTGGTGGGCCTTTTCCAGGCACCGCAGCGGGAACTCGCATTCATCCTGGCCGAGCGGGGCAAGCAGGCCCCGGCCGAGTCGGCCGAGCAGGCGTGACAGACGGAATCGGACGAGCGCGGACGGGGCCCCGGGGGCTCCGCCGATGACAAGGGGGAGACAGGATGACGAAGGTCGAGCAGGTGGCCGAGCAGCTGGACCAGTTGACTCTTCTGGAGGCGGCCCAGCTGTCCAAGCTCCTCCAGGAGAAGTGGGGCGTGTCGGCGGCGGCGCCCATGGCGGTGGCGGCGATGCCCGGGATGGCGGGCATGCCGGGCGGGGCGGCCCCGGCGGCGGAAGAGGAGAAGACCGAGTTCGACCTGGTGCTCACGGCGGCGGGCGACAAGAAGATCCAGGTCATCAAGGTCGTGCGGGAGCTGACGGGGCTCGGGCTCAAGGAGGCCAAGGCGGTGGTCGACGAGGCCCCCAAGCCGGTCAAGGAGAAGGTGTCGAAGGCCGAGGCCGAGGACATGAAGAAGAAGCTCGAGGAGGTCGGCGCCACCGTCGAGATCAAGTAGGGCCGCGTGTCGACGGTCGCGCGCCGGACCGAGCTCGCCGCGGGTGTGGCGGGCTTGCGTCGCTCGGGGATTGCCCCCGGGCAGGCGGCGGCTGCCGGGACTGGCTCCGGACGGAACGTGCGCAGATTGACTCCGGGCACCCCGGAGCACCGGGGCTGAGGGGATAGATGGCGGGACAGATTCAGTGTGGTCGTCGTGTCCGCCGGGATTTCGGGAAGATCGCGTCGATCGTCGAGATCCCGAATCTGATCGAGATCCAGCGGAACTCGTACGAAGCCTTTTTGCAGAAGGACTACTCGCCGGAGCACCGCGAGGACATGGGTCTCCAGGCGGTGTTCAAGAGCGTCTTTCCGATCTCGGACTACAACGAGAATGCCTCGCTGGAGTTCGTGGGGTATCACTTCGGCGACCCCAAGTACACGGTCGAGGAGTGCCATGACCGGGGCATGACGCATGCGATCCCGCTCAAGGTGACGCTCCGACTCGTGGTGTACGAGCAGGACAAGAGCGCGCGGCACCGGGCGGTCAAGGATATCAAGGAGCAGGAAGTCTATCTCGGCGAGCTCCCGCTCATGACCGAGAAGGGCACCTTCATCATCAACGGCACCGAGCGCGTGGTTGTCAGCCAATTGCAGCGCTCGGCCGGGGTGTTCTTCGACGACGACCGGGGAAAGACGCTCGCTTCGGGCAAGAAGATCTTCTCCGCGCGGATCATCCCGTACCGCGGTTCGTGGGTCGAGTTCGAGTTCGACGCCAACGACATCCTGCAGGTGCGGATCGACCGCCGACGCAAGATGCTTGCGACGGCGTTCCTGCGAGCCTTCTGCTTCCTGGAGAAGGGCACGGTCCTCTCGGACGAGGAGATCCTGGGCGCCTTCTACGACCTCGAGGAGGTCGTCGGCTTCGAGGACGGCGCGGCCGTTGTCAAGTTGAATCCGGAGATCCACCGGCATGAGACGCCGGTGGCCGAGGAGATCAAGCAGCCCCGCCACCGCGAACCGATCGTGCAAGCCGGCCGGCGTCTGAACAAGGGCCGGGTCGAGCGCATGGTCGAAGCCAGCATCACGAAGTTCCGGGTCCCCATGGCGTGGCTGGAGAACCGGCGCACCGGCAGCCGGGTCGTCGACTCCAAGACGGGTGAGGTGCTCCTGGAGGCGAATCAGCCGCTGACCTCGAACGAGCTCGCGAAGATCGCCGCCCGGCCGATGGCGCCCTTCAAGGTCGTCTTCGAGGACCCGGACAAGAACGATGCCTCGGTGCACGAGACGCTGACGCGCGACACGCACCGGAACCCGGACGAGGCGCTCGTCGAGATGTACCGGCGGCTCCGGCCAGGGGACCCGCCGACCGTGGAGTCGGCCCGCGCGCTCTTCCGCGGCATGTTCCTGGACCCTCGACGCTACGACCTGGCGCGGGTCGGGCGCTTCATGCTGAACAAGAAGCTTGGGACGGAATCGCCGCTCAACTGGAAGACGCTCCGGACCGAGGACATCGTGGCGGTCGTCCGGCGTCTCCTGGCGGTGAAGCAGGAGCGCTATCCGACGGACGACATCGACCACCTGGGCAACCGACGCGTGCGGTCGGTCGGCGAGCTCCTCGAGAACCAGTTCCGGGTTGGCCTCACGCGCATGGAGCGGGCGATCAAGGAGCGGATGTCCATCGCCGACATCGAGAGCCTGATGCCGCACGACCTGGTGAACGCGAAGCCGGTGTCGGCGGTCGTCAAGGAGTTTTTCGGATCTTCGCAGCTCTCTCAGTTCATGGACCAGACGAATCCGCTGGCCGAGCTGACGCACAAGCGCCGGCTCTCGGCCCTCGGTCCCCGTGGTCTGTCGCGGGAGCGGGCGGGCTTCGAGGTGCGCGACGTCCACCCGACGCACTACGGACGGATCTGCCCCATCGAGACGCCGGAAGGCCCGAACATCGGGCTCATCTCGTCGTTGTCCACGTACGCGCGAATCAACGAGTTCGGGTTCATCGAGACGCCGTATCGGCGCGTCGAGGCCGGCACCGTCTCGGACGACATCGTCTTCCTCACGGCGCTCGAGGAGGAACAGGTCGTCATCGCCCAGGCCAACGCCGAGATCGACAAGCGCGGGAAGTTCGTGGCCGATCGGGTGGAGGCCCGCAAGAGCGGGGAGTTCAAGCTGGTGCCGCCGGAGGAGGTCCAGTACATGGACGTCTCTCCGAAGCAGCTGGTGTCGGTGGCGGCGAGCCTGATCCCGTTTCTGGAGAACGACGACGCGAACCGGGCCCTCATGGGCTCGAACATGCAGCGCCAGGCGGTGCCGTTGCTGCAGCCGGAGGCCCCGCTCGTCGGTACCGGGATGGAGCACGTGGTCGCCCGGGACTCCGGCGCGGTGGTGGTCGCGCGGCGCGGCGGGGTCATCGAGTCGGTGAGCGCCGACCGTGTCGTGATCCGGGCCGAGGCCCGGGGCAAGAAGGCGGACCCGGTGCACGATCGCACGCTGGAGATCTACAACCTCACCAAGTACCGGCGTTCGAACCAGAACACGTGCATCAACCAGCGGCCGGTCGTCCGCAAGGGTCAGCGCGTGGCCGCCGGTGACGTAATCGCGGACGGGCCGGGCACCGACCAGGGCGAGCTGGCGCTCGGACGGAACGTCCTCGTCGCCTTCATGCCGTGGGGCGGGTACAACTTCGAGGACGCGATCCTGGTCTCCGAGCGGCTCGTGAAGGACGACCGCTACACCTCGATCCACATCGAGGAATTCGAGATTCAGGCACGCGACACGAAGCTGGGCAAGGAAGACATCACGCGCGACATTCCGAACGTGGCCGAGGAGGCGCTCAAAGACCTCGACGAATCGGGCATCGTCCGGATCGGTGCGAAGGTCAAGGCCGGCGACATCCTGGTCGGCAAGATCACACCCAAGGGAGAGACGCAGCTCACGCCGGAGGAGAAGCTTCTGCGCGCCATTTTCGGCGAGAAGGCCGGGGACGTGCGGGATACGTCGCTGACGGTGCCCCCCGGCATCGAGGGGACGGTCGTCGACGTCAAGGTGTTCTCGCGGCGTGGCATCGACAAGGACGAGCGGGCCAAGTCCATCGAGCGCGAGGAGGTCGACCGACTGGAGAAGGATCTCCAGGACGAGATCGTCGACGTCGAGATGGAACGGGACCAGAAGCTCAAGAATCTCTTGGTCGGGAAGACCCTGACGGGCGATCTCGTCGACGGCCGGGAAGAGACGCTGGGCCGGAAGGGCCACAAGGTCGAGCGCGCGTGGCTCGACGAGCTGGACTGGGACAAGCTGACGAAGGTCAAGGTCAAGGAGGACGACGGTCTCGCCTCGAACGTCCGCCGGATCGCGGAGGTGGCCGACGAGGCGATCGACTTCCTCCGCTCGGAGCATCAACTGAAGATCGAGCGCGTCCAGCGGGGGGACGATCTGCCGCCGGGCGTCATCAAGATGGTGAAGGTCTACGTCGCCGTGAAGCGCAAGCTCTCGGTTGGCGACAAGATGGCTGGCCGCCACGGGAACAAGGGCGTCGTCTCCCGGGTCCTGCCCGAGGAGGACATGCCGTACCTGCCCGACGGGACGCCGGTGGAGATGGTGTTGAATCCCCTCGGCGTGCCCTCGCGGATGAACGTGGGCCAGATCCTGGAGACCCACCTGGGGTGGGCCGCGCGGGGGCTCGGGCTCCACATCGCAAGCCCCGTGTTCGACGGGGCGACCGAGGACGAGATCAAGGGCCTCCTGCGAGAGGCCAAGCTCCCGACGTCGGGCAAGACGATCCTCTGTGACGGGCGAACGGGCAAACCGTTCCACCAGGAGGTCACGGTCGGCTACATCTACATGCTGAAGCTGGCTCACCTGGTCGACGACAAGATGCACGCCCGCTCCATCGGGCCGTACTCCCTTGTCACGCAGCAGCCGCTCGGCGGCAAGGCGCAGTTCGGCGGTCAGCGGTTCGGCGAGATGGAGGTGTGGGCGCTGGAGGCCTACGGCGCCGCGCACACGCTCCAGGAGATGCTGACCGTGAAGTCGGACGATGTCGAGGGCCGGAATCGCATCTATGAAGCCATCGTCAAGGGCGAGAACTTCCTGGAGCCCGGGACGCCGGAGTCGTTCAACGTCCTGGTGAAGGAGCTCCAGAGCCTCGCGCTCGACGTCGAGCTCATCCAGCGAGACGGGAAGGGGAAGGCCTGACGTGCAGGTCGTGGCTACCTCGGCCCGTCGCCCCTAAGCGCGGGTCGTTGGAAGGGGCATCCCCGGCGCGCGCGCCGGGGCGGCGGCCGTCCCCGTTGGACGGTGCGGGGGGACTCCCCCGATGAAGGAGGAGCGAATGCTGACGGATCGGCCGTTCGGGAGTCTGATCAGGGAAGAGCGTCCCACGAAGGACCTGTGGGGGATCCTTGACAATCGCTACCCGAAGCCCATCACGTTCGACGCGATCCGCATCCGGCTGGCGCCGCCCGAGAAGATCCGGAACATCTGGTCGAGCGGCGAAGTCAAGAAGCCCGAGACCATCAACTACCGGACCTTCAAGCCGGAGCGGGACGGGCTGTTCTGCGCCCGCATCTTCGGCCCGACGAAGGACTACGAGTGCGCGTGTGGGAAGTACAAGCGCATGAAGTTCGCCGGCGTCATCTGCGACAAGTGCGGGGTGGAGGTCACTCGGGCGCGCGTGCGCCGCGAGCGGATGGGACACATCGAGCTCGCCTCGCCGGTGTCGCACGTCTGGTTCTTCAAGGGGTTGCCGAGCCGCATTGGGCAGCTGCTGGACATGTCGCTGCGAGACCTGGAGAAGATCCTCTACTTCGAGGAATACGTGGTCCTCGACCCGGGGCCGTCGAACCTCAAGAAGAAGGACCTGGTCACCGTCGACAAGTACCGGAAGCTCGCCGAGGAATACTCGGCCGACCGCATCAAGGTCGGGATGGGCGCCGAGGCCATCCGGGTGCTCCTGCGGGACCTCGACCTCGAGACGCTGGAGCGCGAGCTGCGCGGCTCGATGCTGTCCGAGACGTCCGCGCAGAAGCGAAAGAAGGTCGTCAAGCGGCTCAAGGTCGTGGACGCCTTCATCAAGTCCCAGAACAAGGCCGAGTGGATGATCCTCGAAGCCATCCCGGTCATCCCGCCCGAGTTGCGCCCGCTGGTGCCGCTTGACGGCGGCCGCTTTGCAACCTCGGATCTGAACGACCTCTACCGCCGGGTGATCAACCGCAACAACCGGCTGAAGCGGCTCATGGAGCTGCGCGCCCCGGAGATCATCATCCGCAACGAGAAGCGGATGCTCCAGGAGGCGGTCGACGCGCTCTTCGACAACGGGCGACGCGGGCGCGTGATCACCGGACCCAACAACCGGCCGCTGAAATCCCTGTCCGACACGCTGAAGGGCAAGCAAGGGCGCTTCCGCCAGAACCTGCTCGGCAAGCGCGTCGACTACTCCGGCCGGTCCGTCATCGTGGTGGGGCCGCAGCTCAAGCTCCACCAGTGCGGGCTCCCCAAGAAGATGGCGCTGGAGCTCTTCAAGCCGTTCATCCTGCGGAAGCTCGAGGAGAAGGGTCTCGCGTCGTCGATCAAGGCCGCCAAGAAGATGGTGGAGAAGGAGCGGCCGGAGGTCTGGGACATCCTCGAAGACATCATCAAGGAGCATCCGGTGCTGCTCAACCGGGCGCCGACGCTCCACCGGCTGGGCATTCAGGCGTTCGAGCCGATCCTGGTCGAAGGCAAGGCCATCGAGATTCACCCGCTGGTCTGCACCGCGTTCAATGCGGACTTCGACGGTGACCAGATGGCCGTGCACGTGCCGCTCTCGCACGAGGCGCAGCTCGAGGCCCAGATCCTCATGCTGTCGTCCAATAACGTCCTGTCGCCGGCGAACGGCGCGCCGCTCGTGATCCCCACCCAGGACATGGTGCTCGGGATCTACTACCTGACCAAGGAGCGGAAGGGGGCCAAGGGCGAGGACCGGCGCTTCTCGGACATGGAAGAGGTCCGGATGGCGTACGACGCCGAGGAGGTAGATCTCCAGGCGCGGGTCCGGGTGCGCGGCTTCGATCCGCAGAACCCGTCCGAGCTGGTCGAGACCACCGTCGGCCGCGTGCTCTTCAACGAGGTCGTGCCGATGGAGCTCCGTCCAGTGAACAAGGAGCTCAAGAAGAAGGAAGTCACGCAGCTCGTCGGCGACTGCTATCACCGGCTGGGCAACGCGGAGACCGTCAAGTTCCTGGACGACCTCAAGGACATCGGGTTCCGCTACGCGTCGCTGTCGGGCCTGTCGATCGGCATCGACGACATGAAGACCCCGACGTCGAAGAAGGACCTGATCGAGCAGGCTCGGCGCCAGGTGTTCGAGGTCGACCAGCAGTATCAGGACGGCGTCATCACGAACGGTGAGCGCTACAACAAGGTGGTCGACATCTGGGCCCACGTGACCGAGGAGATCGCGGACGAGATGTTCCGCGAGCTGGAGTCCGATGAGCAGCACGGGGAGTTCAACCCGATCTTCATGATGGCCGACTCGGGCGCCCGGGGCTCGAAGCAGCAGATCCGGCAGCTGGCCGGCATGCGCGGGCTCATGGCGAAGCCGTCGGGCGAGATCATCGAGACGCCGATCACGTCGAACTTCCGCGAGGGGCTCACCGTGCTGGAGTACTTCACCTCGACGCACGGGGCGCGGAAGGGGCTGGCCGACACCGCCCTGAAGACGGCCGACTCGGGCTACCTGACGCGGCGGCTGGTGGACGTGGCGCAGGACGTCATCATCAGCGAGCAGGACTGCGGGACGGTCAAGTCCATCGACGCCACGCCGCTGGTCGAGGGCGGCGAGATCATCCAGTCGCTCAAGGACCGCGTGCTGGGGCGCGTTTCGGCGGAGGACATCCGCGACCCGTTCTCGGACGAGGTCATCGTACGTGCGGGGTTGGAGATCGACGAGGCGTTCGCGACCCGGATCGAGGATGCCGGACTCGAGCGCGTCAAGATCCGCTCCGTGCTCACGTGCGAAGCCAAGCGGGGGGTCTGCATCCGGTGCTACGGCCGGAATCTCGCGGCGGGACGGCTCGTCGAGCTCGGCGAGGCCGTGGGTATCATCGCGGCCCAGTCGATCGGCGAGCCGGGCACGCAGCTGACGATGCGGACGTTCCACATCGGCGGCACCGCCCGCATCACGGTTCAGTCGAAGCACGAGACGAAGCACGGCGGCATCGTCCGCCACCACAACGTCCGCACCGTCGTGAACCGGGAGGGCGACCTGGTCGTCATGAACCGGAACGGCGAGCTCGCGGTCGTTGACGACAAGGGGCGGGAGAAGGAGCGGTACCCGGTCGTGTACGGCGCCAAGATCAAGGTGCGCGACGGGAAGAAGGCCACCGCCGGCCAAGTGCTCGTCGAGTGGGACCCGTACACGACGCCGATCCTCACCGAAGTCGCGGGCAAGCTCGTCTATCGGGACATCGAGGAAGGCGTGACGATTCGCGACGAGATCGACGAGGTCACGGGCCTCGCCAGCAAGGTCGTGATCGAAGACCAGGGCGGGCAGCGGCAGCCGCGGGTGTCGATCAAGGCGGTCGAGGGTGAGGGCGCCGGGGCAGTCGAGACGGATCGGACGATCGGGAGCTACGCGCTACCGGTCAAGGCGCACGTCATGGTCGCCGATGGAGCCGTGGTCTCCGCCGGCGAGGTGATCGCGAAGATCCCCCGGGAGACGACGAAGACCAAGGACATCACCGGAGGTCTCCCGCGGGTCGCCGAGCTCTTCGAGGCCCGGAAGCCGAAGGAGCAGGCGACCATCACCGAGATCGATGGTGTCGTGCGCTTCGCCGGCATCCAGAAGGGCATGCGGAAGATCGAGGTCCAGGCCGACGACGGGGAGATCAAGGAGTACCTCGTCCCGCGCGGGAAGCACATCACGGTGCGCGAAGGCGATCGCGTCAAGGCCGGTGAGCCTCTAATGGAGGGCTCGGAGAACCCGCACGACATCCTGGCCGTCCTCGGGGACAAGCAGCTCCAGGAGTACCTGGTCAACGAGGTCCAGGAAGTCTACCGGCTCCAGGGCGTGACGATCAACGACAAGCACATCGAGATCATCGTGCGCCAGATGCTGCGGCGGGTCCGCATCGAGGAAGTCGGCGATACCGACTTCGTCGTCGGTGAGCTGGTGGACCGCTTCGTATTCCTCGCGGAGAACGACAAGGTGGTGGAGGGCGGCGGGCGGCCCGCGACGGCGAAGCCGATCCTGCTTGGGATCACCAAGGCGTCCTTGTCCACGGACAGCTTCATCTCCGCCGCGTCCTTCCAGGAGACGACCCGGGTCCTCACCGAGGCGGCGATCAGCGGCAAGGTGGACGACCTGCGGGGGCTCAAGGAGAACGTCATCGTGGGACGGCTCATCCCGGCGGGGACCGGGCTGTCCCTCTACGCCAAGAGCGAGCTTCAGCCGCTGGGCGACGAGCGCCGCAGCGAGGATGCCCAGCTGGCGGCCGTAACGGAGGAGCTCCAGGCCCCGAGCCTGCCCCCCAGCATGCCCATCGATCGCACGCCCGGGGACGAGACCAATGGTTGACAGAATGGGCGATCGTTGCTATAAAACTGGAGTTTTGGCCCTGGTGTCGGTCGTGCCCTGCGACGCCGTCCCCGGGAAACCCGTCAACGAGCCGTAACGGAAGGGGTCCGATGCCGACTATCAGCCAGCTTGTCCGGCACGGCCGGGAAGCGATGCGGAAGAAGTCCAAGGCGCCTGCCATGGAAGGTTCACCGCAGAAGCGCGGCGTGTGTATCCGGGTGTACACCACCACTCCGAAGAAGCCGAACTCGGCGCTCCGGAAGGTGGCCCGCGTCCGGCTGACCAACGCCATCGAGGTGACCGCGTACATTCCGGGCGTCGGGCACAACCTCCAGGAGCACTCGATCGTCGTCATTCGGGGAGGGCGTGTGAAGGACCTGCCGGGCGTGCGCTACCACATCATCCGCGGGATCCTCGACGCCGCCGGGGTGGCGAACCGCCGGCAGTCGCGATCCAAGTACGGTGCGAAGACGCCGAAGGCCGGCGGCGCCGCGTAGCCAGGAGCCTCGACAATGCCGCGACGGGCCATCATCCAGCGCCGGGACGTCAACCCCGACCCCAAGTACGGGAGCCGCCTGGTGGCGAAGTTCATCAACGTCATGATGCACGGGGGCAAGCGGAGCCTCTCCGAGGGGATCATGTACCACGCGCTCGACCTCATGGCCGATCGCGCGAAGCAGGATCCGCTCAAGCTGTTCAAGCAGGCGGTGGACAACGTCAAGCCGGCCCTCGAGGTGAAGTCCCGCCGGGTGGGAGGCTCCACGTACCAGGTGCCGGTCGAGGTCCGGCCGGAGCGTCGGACCTCCCTGTCCATGCGCTGGCTCGTCGGGTTCGCACGCTCGCGGCCGGAGAAGACCATGCAGGAGCGGCTGGCGGCGGAGCTCCTCGACGCGGCGAACAACCGCGGGACGGCCGTGAAGAAGCGCGAGGACACCCACCGCATGGCCGAGGCCAACAAGGCGTTCGCGCACTACCGCTGGTAGCTAGTAACGATCGGGCCCCCGCGCCCGCCTCCACCCCGTCCGCGTGACCGCGGCGAGGGTGTCGGCAGCGGCGGCGGCCGAGGAGAAGGGTCGGGAACAGGTCGATGGAACGGCAGTATCCGCTGGATCGGACGCGCAACATCGGCATCATGGCGCACATCGATGCCGGGAAGACCACCACCACCGAGCGCATTCTCTACTACACCGGCCCGTCGTACAAGATCGGCGAGGTGCACGAGGGGACC
>Ga0114129_10012123_pt1 | contig 12271 bp, 13 predicted proteins | sample RhiMetdeltSRZDD1_FD_80071 | JGI IMG/M metagenome (GOLD analysis project Ga0114129, IMG submission 80071) | Populus rhizosphere microbial communities from Tennessee, USA - Rhizosphere MetaG P. deltoides SRZDD1 (version 2) (version 2) | ecosystem: Host-associated > Plants > Roots > Rhizosphere >...
CAATCGAGTTTCGGGTCCCCATTTGATACTTCTTTGGCGAGGCCTTCAAGAAGTTGTGGAAGTCGGTTTGTGGGAAATTTTTCCACCGATTCGCCGAGAGCCTTCGCTTGCTGTCGAACCATCAGCGAGGCGAGGGGCGCGATGATGTTTGCAATGCCGGCAAGCTCGTTGACTATTCGCTGAATTGTCTCGGCTGGCACCATTTCTTGCGCTGCGGTAGGTACGGGCGGCACGACTGTCGCATTGTTCGATAGGGCTGCCGCCGGTTTCTCTTCCACCTGACCCATCCGTTCATCCTGATCAGCTGTGCTGAGATCTTCGCCCTCAAAACCCGTCAACGCTTCGGCATTTCGGAAAAAAGAAGACACCTCGCTTAACCCTTTCGTCAGCCGTTTTAGCTGTGATTTTAAATCGTTCATCTCCGCATCGCGGCGTAGCAAAAGCTCCTGTTGGTGTTTTATCGTGCTTTCCAGCTCCTGCACGCCGCTACCCATACGCTGCTCCAGGTTATTAAGGGTCCACTCTTTTTGGCGGACAATTGACTGGGTCTCCTTGAGCTGGAACTCGAGTGTGGCGATCTTTCCCTGATAACTCGCGGCTAAATCAGCGGCACGCTTGGCATCGCTAGCGGCCTCGTCTTTCGCGTTCCTATTCGCCAGCTCTAACGCGGCTAGCTGCTTCACATTATCATCTATCGCCGATTTGTACTCGTTTATCCTGTTATCTCGCGTTGCAAGCATCTCGTTTTTTTTCGCTAGGTCGTTTTGCAAATCTTTGATTTTAGCAATGAAAGTTTCTCCCATTCTCTTGCTAGTCTCCTCTGTCTCTTCGAGCGTGGTCTTCAATACAGCAACCTCCGCCTGGAGACTCCCGGTAAGCTCTTGGGCTTGGCGGGACTTCTCTACAACAATCGCTTCACCCGCCGTCACCGCTGCCGTCAGTTTGCCGACCCCCTCCACAACCAGCTTTTGAAAGCTTTCCATTTCATCGATCAAACTCAAAGCATTAGTGCTTTCCACTGGAGCCAACGGTGTTTCCACTGGAGCCAACGGCGCGACATCGGTTTTATCTGGCCGTTTTGTATTCTGCATTTTCAGTTTCAGAATTTCATAAACACGGCTCATACGGTCCTCCAAAGTTCTTTATATTTCATCATCGTCGTCCGGAGTCGACACGGATGTGCTAGGCCCAAGGGTGAAGCCGAAGGGAAAGCGCGAGGCAAAACCGGGAGAAACGACTGGATCTTCCTGGTTTCCACCCACTCAATGTTGCAGATTTTCTTAGAAGTTAGGGCATTGAACGATTCGGATATATTGCAGATTGAGGATTGTTGTCAAGTCTGGCCACTCAAGAAAATAGGCAATGGGAAGGCAAGGCACGAGGCGTGAGGCTTGAGGCGCGAGTTACGAAAGGATAAGGGCGAAAGAATAAAGGATGATCAATGCTGCAGCCCGTTTCAAAATGTTCCACCGCTTTCCTTCGATGTCGCTCAGGACAGCTACTCAGTTCAAAACGTTTAACAGCGAAGATGACGCGCTCAGGATGAAATTGATAAACGAATCGTGTATTCCTGCGCGATAAATTGAGCAGTCTCAACCCTCCAGGAATCGACAGCGTCTGGCGGTCCGTCTTTATCCATTACAACTTAGCCGCCGCCTCTTTCTCCTCCTCGGTAGCCTCGCGCCCCGGCCTCGGTCCGCGTGCCTTTTGCGCCTCGGTGTACGCGGCGAAGTTCACACGGTGGACATCTTTGATTGATTGATCTCGGCTGGTGATGTGGTACAGCTCCAGGGGCTCCTCCTCTTTGTTATCGAACCAGTAAGGAACCCCTTTGGGTATGGCAACGCCTTCGCCCGGCCCAAGCTCGGCGACCAGGACATCGTTCATACCGTAAAATCTCCCTCTTCCCCTCAGCACAATCCAGACTGAATCTACATCGGGATGGGCGTGGAGATTGTTCTCGCCGCCGTGTTTGTTGACTCTCATGAGGCCGACGGAGAGATTGCCGGCACGCAAGCGGAACTGGCTGCTCCACTTGCCTCTGCGCGGGTCTGACGACTCGTCTATCGGTTGCTGCCGTGCCACTGTGATACCTGCTATCTTGTTCGCCTCTGCCATTGCTTGTACACCTCCTTGATTACTGTGCTATCGGACACCGGATGGGCGGTGGGGTTAGGTTTTGTATTTTGCCAACTATCACATCACATAAGCAATAGGCAGTAGGAAGGATAAGGGATAAAGGATAAAGGGAGAGAGGAGCAAACGCATGGCTTTCAACGGCCAGATCGTCATCGACGCGGATTGCCACATCCGCGAGTACTGGGACTTCGACAAGACATACAAGGACAACATCGACCCCGAGTATCGTGACAAATACGCGCGCTTCAGCGCGGCGGTCAAAGCCAACCAGAAGCGGACCGGTGACGTCGGCCTCGGCGGCGTGCTCTGGCCCCGGCTGCCTGGCCACCCAATGGGCATCTACGACGCCTTCGACGCGCCGCCACGAGAGGAGCGCCGCAACGGCCCTGGCCGCGAGGTCAGCAACTCCGGCCGGGAGATCGACCCATCTTGCCATTGGGACCCCGCCCCGCGCCTGCGGGACATGATCACCGCGGGTATCGACATCAGCGTGATGTTCTCCAGCCAGTCCGACGGCTATTGCATGTTGGACGACATCGGCTTCGAGAGCGCCTTGCAGCGGGCGTACCACCGCTTCATGGCCAGCTACTGCTCCGAGTCTGAGGGACGGCTGCGCTGGGTCAGCAACTCCAACCTGCGCGACATCGATGAGACGCTCAGTCAGATCAAGTACTGGGTTACGAACGACAGGCACTACGTGGGACCGTTCGTCCCGCGGGCCTGCCCCGACGGCGCCATGCTCGACCACCCGCGGCTGCGGCCGATCTTCGCGTTGGCCCAAGAACTCGACCTGCCTGTGTGGGTCCATGGCGGCGCCAACCGCCCGCCCCTCACCCCCTGGGTCGAGGCGCCGAACTCCATCTACCACAGCTGGGGCGGTCAGTACGCCCTCGCCGGTCTCATTGGTGGCGGTGTTTTCGACCTCTTCCCGAAGCTGCGGGTGGGCATCTTCGAGGCTTTTGGCGGCTGGATGCCGTACATGTTCGAGAAATTCGAGGACAGCTACAAGCCTGGCTCCTACCAGACGCCGTTCCTGAAGCGGAAGCCTTCGGAGATCCTCGCTTCGGGCCAACTCTACTGTTCGATCGAGTCGGACGAGGAGCACATCGCCTACGCGGTCGAGGCACTGGGAGACCACTTCTTCCTCTTCTCCACGGATTACCCCCACAGCGGGACCTGCTGGCCCGACGGCGTCTCAAACATCAGGGAGCAGAAACTCTCCGAGCAGGCCAAGACCAACATCCTGGGTGACAATGCCCTGCGCTTCTGCCCACGGCTGAACGTCTGACGGCGGGTCAAAGTTCAGCGTTCAAAGTTCAATTAATGGGCGTGAGGCACGCAGAGTTCAGCGAGACAGCGTTTCCTGAGGTCTTTAAGAGCTTCTCTGTATCCTCGAGTTTAGCGAGAACATGAGGGCACCAATCGTCAACTCAGCAAAGTACTATGGACCGGAGTGCACCCGACCTGTTTCAGATGACGAGATACCTAGCGACAAGCAGTTGCCGCTGTTGTGACGGTGTTCGACCCTGATGGTATCCCCTAGCCTTCATGCAGTTATCGAAGAGCTGCCGCTGGGTGCCAAGATCAGCAAAGGGTTTTGAACCTTTTTCCTGTTACAGGGGATTCACTAAGCAATACGTGGTAGACATGGAAACTGAGCGAGTAAGACGGAGGGGGAAGTAGGAGGTCGTATCTCCATTGGATTCGATGAGATAACGCCCATCTACGAGCTTTTACTTGCTGGAGCAATGCGTTTACCCTACATTGAGGGCGGCTGTGCATGCGGGAGCGAATGGCCCCACGGTGGGCCAACTCATGCATGGAAAGGCTCCCATGCAACCCTCCGCCTTAGAGGACGACCTGGACCTTATTCGGCGCGTGGTCGGACGAGACCGCCAAGCGTTCGAGACTCTCTATCACCGCTATTCACCCGTGGTCTACCGCTACTTGTGGAAACTAATCCGGCAGCGAGAAATCGTTGAGGAAGCGCTGAATGACGTGATGATGGTGGTCTGGGAGACCGCGTCGCGCTTTAACGGAACCTCGCGCCTCTCAACCTGGATCCTGGGCATTGCTCACAACAAGGCGCTGAAGGCGCGGGCACGGTCTGCTAGGTTCGATGCCCAGCTCCGGGAGGGGGAGCCGTACGGAGTCGAGCCCAGTGGCCCTGAGGATGCCTGGGCCCACCGTGAGTTGGCTAGCGCTGTGGCCCGGGCAATTGACAGCCTGCCTCCTGAGCAAGGGGCGGTTGTGGAGCTAACCTTCTATCACGACCTGTCATACGCGGAGATCGCGAAGATTGTTGGGTGCCCTGTGAACACTGTCAAGACCCGAATGTTGCATGCCCGCCGACGGCTGGCTTCACTGTTCGCCGCTGAGTCGAAAAGATCATGATCAGAAGAAGGAACCTGAACGATCTGCGAGACCCGAGTGATCAATCCGATGGGAACCAACACCAAAAAGTGTGGGAGATCCTGCCCTGGTACGTAAACGGTACTTTGGAAAGTCACGAGCACGAACTGGTGGCTCGCCACATTCTGAAGTGTCAGAGCTGCGCGGACGAGGTAGCGCGATGCCAGTCCATCGCCACCGCAGTCCGCAGCGCCGAAGAGGCTGCGCGGACACCATCACCGGAGCATCTTGCGCATCTAATGGAGCGTATCGACCGTGGAAGCGCGTCGGCCGCCCCGGAACGCTGGCGGATTCGCGCCCGCGAGTGGATCGAAAAAATCCAGCTTGCTTTTCACGAGACACCGTCTTTATTTCGTTGGACACTGGCCGCGCAGACTGCGGCGATTGTCCTGCTAGCCGCAGCTATTATGTTGAAGGCTTCGGTCGCTCCCTCATTCTATCGGACACTGTCGGACGCGGTTAGCGGCCCGGAGCCGGGTCGAGTGCATCTTCAAGTGGTTTTTGTCGACGATATAACCGAGCGGGAAATCAGGACATTGCTCGGCAGCATTGGCGCCACGATTGTGGCAGGCCCGACCCCGATGGCCGTCTACACTGTAGCTTTAGCCGCTGAGGATCGCGAAGCACCTGCGCGAACTCGGGAGACACTCGCGTTGTTGCGGGCACATCCCAAAGTGCGTTTAGCGGAAGCGAAATGGCCGTGATGGTACGAATATTGTCTCTTCTCGCTGGACTAGCGCTGTTGACCGCCGGGTGTAGCGGTCTCGCTTTCCAAGAAGGAGTGGGTGAAGAGGCTGAGGCACTTCCCAGGCAGCTACAGGCTCGGCAGGTGATTGTCACCCTTGCTCCAGCCGCACCAGAGGTCTGGGCAACCCGCGCCAAAGAGCTTTCAGGTGAGTATGGCCTGGATCAGGTTGGCGCTTTTCCGCTTACCTCGCTCGGCGTCCAATGTGTTGTTTTTCAGGTAAGCGAAAATCGTCCGCTAGATGATGTGCTGGCGCAGTTAACGGTTGACCCTCGCGTGGAGTCAGTCCAGCAGAACCAATTTTTCCAGGGTCTCCGAGCGCTCGCTGGAGATCCCTACGCGTCTCTTCAATATGGGCCGCGCGCAGTCCGCGCTGACCGAGCTCACGCCTGGGTAACAGGTCGAGGTGTACGGGTAGCTGTTGTTGATACTGGGGTTGATACAAACCATCCCGACCTCATGGGTCGAGTCGTCAAGACGATTAACTTTGTGGAGGGAGGCGAAAAGACGTTTACGGCCGATCATCACGGCACTGCTGTTGCTGGCGTGATCGGGGCGCGGGCCGACAATGGGCTGGGAATCTACGGAATCGCTCCTGATGCTGACCTTTTAGCTGTTAAAGCGTGCTGGCATCGCCGGACCGCAAGCCCCGAGGCGTGGTGTAGTAGCTGGACCCTCGCCAAGGCGATCGACTTTGCCATTGTTGAGGGGGTTCGGGTTCTAAACCTCAGCTTATCCGGACCTCCTGATCCCCTTCTTAGGCGGCTGATCGTAAAAGCCATAGAGGAACAAAGCATCACGGTAGTGGCTGCCGTGATGGAAAGTGGAGATCCGGCGCTGAGTTTTCCCAGTAGCTTATCGACAGTAATCGCTGTGGTAGCGAGTGACGCACAGGGGAGCGTGCGTGCGCGCGTCGGCAAACATCCAGCAGCACTGGCCGCACCAGGCATTGAGGTGCTGACCACGGTGCCTAATGGAGCCTACGATTTTCTCTCCGGCAGTTCCTTTGCCACAGCTCATGTTTCCGGAATTGTTGCTTTACTGCTCGAACGAAATCCACAATTATCCCCGCGGGAAGTGAGGGACCTACTAATCGACAGCGGCCGCCCCGTGAATAGAAACGATCCAGAAACGGCGTCCATCCGTCATGTGGATGCTTGTGAGGCGCTGCGGCGAGTTGTGCGTGAGTCATGTTCGTAGATATTTTTTTCCCGCGATCTACCTTGATGATTCTGAAGACGCTACATACGTGCTCCTGCCAAAAAATGGACTTCTTGCAACTAACCTCACCGTCTTCACAGCCACGTCCTAATACTTAGCGTTGGACGCAGCTAATAAGGTCAAGTGCCCTTCTGATATCCCTGCCTGCGATCGAAGTCCGCGTCCCATTTGTTCATTGATCTGATTTGCAAGCCTACATAGCCAGCACGCGTGAGAACCTTTTGCTTACGCAGAGGGATATACCGCACACCTCACTGAACGCGAGGACGTGCGATGGCGCGCCGGGCGCGGTAAAACGCCCGCATCCTTTTTGTGTCACCCCATTGCGTTAGAAGGAAAGTCCGTGAACAAGAATGGCGTATCACCGCGCTCAACTTATTCACCTTCTGGTGAAATTGAACCGGGTGATCAGAGTTCAAGAGATCAAAACCGTTCCGTCGAAAACAGAACTCTCACTATAGCGCAACCTCACTCGGGGGAGAATCTTCGTGCAAAGTCGTGGTGGGCGATCAGCTATCGAGCCAGGCTTCTGGCCTTTCTGGTTCTGACGGCTTTTGCCTGGGCGCAGTGTGACTTCAGCAATCGGGAGATTCCAGACTGGAAACCCGTTCTTGCGCTCGCGGACGCGGCGCAGGAAAAGGGCGATCTGGCTTCGTAGATTCCGTCAAGGACGAATACAAGGGGCTAAGACACAAACATCCGTCGAGATGAAAGCCGGTACTATGGAACCAAGCGTCATGAGAGAGTCTTCGAAGTTAAATTCAGATTACAGTTCAACTTCGGCGGGATAATCTGCTTCAAATAAAGTTGATCATGAAGGAATGCTCTTTTCTCAACGGTAGTTATATCCCTGCCCTGACTGCTTACGAATACCGCGGCTATGTCATCAGCGCATGGGCAAGACCAGAATTTACCAACGGATCCACGTCAGCTGGTATTGTTTACGAGCAGGTCCGCCTCGGATCGATTGTCCAGGTTCAGAGAATCGTGGGCGAGTTGTTCGAAACTAAAGAGCAGGCCGAGCAACACGGAGTAGAGCTGTGCAAAGAATGGATTGATAAGCAGAAACCCGAATTTGACCGTCGTGTTGGCTGAGCGAACCAGACCGACTTCCGAGCCGCGAGTAAGGGGTGGGCTGAGACAGTCCTTATGATGGTGGCGCCCGCCGTCGCTCACGCGTGCTATTTGTCATCTAAAAGTTCGAAGACCCGCCGCTGGGTGCCAAGGTCAGCAAAGAGTTTTGAACCTTTTTCCTGTTCCAAGGGATTCACTAGGCAGAAAGTTACCATCATCGTTCATGTCCAATAGCGAAAGCACGAATAACAAATAAGAAAGGAAGAAGAAGTGAAAACAATAGCTACAACGAAAATTGAGGAAAGCGAAAATGATAACAATCCCCACCTGTGGCGCTCGATAGAGAACAGCCCCAGTGACGCTTTAGCGAAAGCGGCGGCACACATAAACTCCTCTTGTTCACAATTCAAAGAATATGCAAAGGAACATGCAATCATGAAGAAACATATACTTTTGACACTCGTAATCGCCCTTGGCTTGCTGTCGGTGCTACTCCCGGTTCGCCAGGCTGCGCACGCGCAGGGCAACACACCCAGGGACTTTGTTGCGCCCGCCGTCTTTCAAGCCGCTGGAACAACCACCAGCTCGATCCAGAGCACAGTCGATGCGTTTCGCGCCGCTCTCGACAACACTAACACTAACAATAACAACAAGCCGGGCCCGCTCGCGAGCGGTCACCGCGAGATCAACTGGGACGGCGGGAACACCGCCAACGTCGCCACGGTGATCAGTGGGACCCCGTTCGATGGCTTCCTGGTCACTCGCGGCGCGCTCTTCACCACGGACGGCACTGGGTTCGTCCAGGCTCCACCCGCGGGGCTAGCAGACGTGAACGTGTTCAACAACCCGACGTACGGCACTATCTTCAAGGCGTTTAGCCTGTCGCGGCTATTCAGCGCGATCGGGAGCAACATCACCGAGGTCGACTTCTTCGTGCCTGGCGGGGGCAACATACCTGCGACGGTCACCAGTTTTGGGGCGGTCTTCACAGACGTTGACCAACCGGATGGGAGCGGGCCCGGAAAGAAGCGGGGAAACCGTGGGGCCAGCACACTGATGGAGTACTTCGACGCGGACGGCGAACTGTTGTTCACTAGCTTTGTCCCGGCCTCTCCAGGCGATGCGAGCTTTTCCTTTTTCGGTATCGTGTTTGAGGATGCACGCATCGCCCGCGTGCGGATCACGAGTGGCAACGTCGCCCCGGGGCCGGATGATGATCGGAAGAGAGACATCGTTATGATGGATGACTTTATCTACGGCGAGCCACAGCCCCTTCAGTGATAGAAAAACCATCCAGGGGTCCGGACCAGAGCAACGTCTTGATTCGATCAATAGGCATTAGGCAACTGTCGTGCTCGTGTGCGTGGCGGAACTGCGTGATCGTGATGGCGCGACAAAACCGTGCTCGTGTTTTAAAAGGATAAGAGATAAAGCATGGATAAAAGGACGTGACCCTTGGGGAAATTCCTGGCCCGGAGTATTGCTTCGCCAGCATAAGCCCCGAGGAGTCAACTGTTTTGCAGAGAGTGCATCGCAAGACGACTTCGAATGAAACCTATGCGACGCTTATTACGTTTGCACGATTGCGTAAATCCGCAACTCTTTTCGGGGACACTCATGTTTCGAGAATTCTCGAAACGTCAAAATGAGCGGGACACGACAAACCAGGGTATCAGACAATACTAGAAACGAGAGATGAAGGACTGTGACATGACTCTAATGCAAATTATTCTGCTCTTGCTCGTCGTTTACGTCGTTGGCTGTGCCGGCCGCCTTGCGCGTGACGAGATACACCAAACTTCCGCCGAGAAGGAACGGCAGGAGCAAAAGAAAGATAGCGCGATGCCGACATTCACTTATCGTCCGGGCAGCTGACCGCTTTTTTAGGAGCTTGCGCTTCACAAGGAAGAACCCGCACACGGATTTCCAGTTCCTATGCGATCTTCAACAGTCGCTTCGCGTTGCCGAAAAGGATCGCCTCTTTCTCAGCCTGGGAACAGTCGAGAGCTTCGGCCTTCTCGGCCGCCTTCCAGTCGCCCAGCTCATAAGGGTAGTCAGTTCCCACCATGACGTGATCCGTTCCGACCATCCGTCTAAGATAGTCCACGGTTTCTACCCGGTAGACGAGATTATCAAAGTAAAGATTTCTCAAATAGCTGCTGGGCCGTGACGCCGCGGGAATTTTCCTCCCTTCGGCAGTCATGGTGAAGCGCTGATCGAAACGTCCCATATGATAAGGGAAGAAGCCGCCGCCATGGAGGAGGCAGAGCTTGAGCCTGGGAAACCGATCGAATAAGCCGCTGTAAATCATAAAACCCAGGGAGAGGGTGCTGTCGAAAGGATTGCCGCATACCGTTCCCAAATTGTATTGCCGCATGGTGTCGGCTCCGGGTAAATCGCCGGGGTGCATGATAAGAAGCACATCGAGTTCTTCAGCCTTCTTCCAAAAAGGATCGAACTCTTTGCTTTCGTAGTACTTCCCGTTGACGTTCGACGCGATAAGACCGCCGCAGAAGTTAAGGTCTCGAACGGCCCGCTCCAAAACGCTCGCAGCCCGCGGCGGGTCCTGCATGGGAACAGAGGCCATCGCGACAAAACGTTTGGGATGTTTCTTGACGAGATTTTGCAGCGCATCATTAAACAGGTTGCACCACGCCGCGCCGCGCTGGCCGTCGAGTCGATAGCCGACATCACTCGTCGCGGTATAGGCAGCGGCCATTAAAATCCGTTCTTCATCCATGATCTTGAGCCGTTTTTCGACTTCGGCCAGAGCCGGCTCAGGCCTCCGGGGCCGACCGCCGGCAAACGAATATGAAAAGGAGCCATCTTCAGAAGCCGCAGCCTCCACTCCCAAAACTTTGCCGTGACGTTTGATCTCTTCCCTGAGCTCCGGGGGAAAGTAATGGTGATGTACATCGATCGCTCGCGCGGGTCCCTTCTTGGCCTTGTCATCCTGCGCGGTGGTTGCCTGCGCAAAGGAGGCGCTTTGAGCAGGCCGGTTTTGGGCGCCGCTTGCCGGGCTGGCAACATTCTGCGCGCAACCTGAGATCAAGGTCTCCGACGAAACGATCGCTGTCCCCACGCCCACGCTACCGATACCCTTGAGAAAGTCCCGTCGCGAAACGTTCACACCTATTGCCTTCATATTTGCCTCCCCTGTATCGGAACTTGCGGGTTCAAGACGTTCAAGCCGTTCAACCGCTATGGCTCCGTTCAAGACGTTGAAGATCTTACGCCTGTTCAAGGTTCAAGGAAACAATAGGCGTGAGGCGGGAGGGAAGGATAAAGGATAAAAAAGCGCGAGGCGGGAGTACGAAAGTATAAGGGCGAAAGCAGGACTGTGATCCCAGGATCTGGCCTAACCACCACCAAAACCTGTATTGTCCCATTCATCACGATCAGATCTATCAACCGGTTCGTCGGTCATCTTTTTCGGTAATGGTTTCGTTTCTGCCGCTCGATAAATAATCCGCGATGAGCGCCGAAAAAAGTGGAGGGATTATGAACTTTGTCGATCTGACAATGCCGTTAAATCATCGCTGGATGCCGGATGAGGGTCTGCCGACGGCAATTAAATTTTTCCTCGGGCCCAAGGACCATAACGAAAAAGGCATGGTCATCGGGAGCGATTCGGGAACAAGCCTGGCGTTGCCTTCGCTGTTCGCCGAGTTTCGCAAGACGACGCGGCTAGACCAGGTGCCCGTCGAGAAATTGTTCTTGCGGCCGGCTGTGGTGGCCCACATCAACAAAGGGGATGGAAAAGAAATCAGCAAGTCGGATGTCGAGAAGGCGTTTGAGGACGCCCGTCCAGCGCACGGGGATGCATTTCTGATCATCACGGGTTGGGGCGATAAACCGCACCCTCAGGCGGAGGGAAACGAGTACATCCTTGGCAGCCCTCATTTCTCGCTCGAGGCTGCGCGAGTTTTGGCACAAGCGCTGCGCGACAACCAAAATGACTTACTGTTGCTCGACACTGCAGTGCTCGGACTGCCGAAAAGCCATATGATTCCGGAATGGTTCTCAATGCTCCCGGCTCCGTCCGCCGAGTCGGCCGAAGCGCGCATGTATTTGCATCTATACGACAGCGAGAAAGCCAAAAAGGATTTCGCCGTCGAGATGGAATTTGCCCGCTTGGGGATTACGACCGTGCGAAAGCTCGTCCAGTGCGCCCAGATCAAAAGTAAGCGGATCAAGCTGATCGTGTCGCCGTTGAACATTGTCCGAGGCGTCGCTTCGAGTTGCAGAGTTGTCGCCGTGGAGGAATGACGATGAAAATGATCGATTTGACGATGCCGATTTGGGAAGGCGCGGGCTACGGAGAAATTTTGCCCTTTACAAACTCTGCCGTGAGGCTTTGGGAGTACATGTATTATGACAAGCACGGCCTCAGGATGACACGCATGAAACTCGACGGCGAAACCGGCAGTCCTTTCATGGTGCCGCATCAGCGCATGCCCTTTGACGCCACGCCTTTGCAACCGGACCCCAAGTTTTCATGGACGCTCGACCAGATCCCGCTCGATCGACTGATTCTCAGAGACACGGTGATCCTGGATATCAGAGCATTGGAACAGCACGAGATTACGGTTGACGAGATGGACAAGGCGATCAAGGGCGCCGATTTCCGCAAAGGAGACGAGGTGCTCATTCGCACCGGCTGGGGCACGCGCGAGCGAG
>Ga0114129_10012124_pt1 | contig 12270 bp, 10 predicted proteins | sample RhiMetdeltSRZDD1_FD_80071 | JGI IMG/M metagenome (GOLD analysis project Ga0114129, IMG submission 80071) | Populus rhizosphere microbial communities from Tennessee, USA - Rhizosphere MetaG P. deltoides SRZDD1 (version 2) (version 2) | ecosystem: Host-associated > Plants > Roots > Rhizosphere >...
CCGTCCGGGCTGCGGTATGTTCCGAGACCATTCTGACCCACCGCCGTGGAGGTCACGACATGCCCGAACGCCCGCGTTCCCGAGAGGTCACCGAGGGTCCCCAGCGGGCTCCGGCTCGCGCCATGTTGCGCGCGGTCGGGTTCTCGGAGGAGGACTTCGGCAAGCCTCAGGTCGGCGTCGCGTCGTCGTGGAACGAGGTCACGCCGTGCAACTATCACCTCGGCAAGCTGGCTGCGCTGGCCAAGGAGGGGGTCCGGCAGGGAGACGCGGTCCCGGTGGAGTTCACGACGATCGCGATCTCCGACGGCATCGCGATGGGCCACGAGGGCATGAAGGCCTCGCTGATCTCACGCGACGTGATCGCCGACTCGGTCGAGCTGGTCATGCATGCCGAGCGTCTGGACGCCCTGGTCGGCATCGCGGGGTGTGACAAGTCCGAGCCGGCGATGCTGATGGCGATGGCCCGGCTGAACCTTCCGTCGGTGTACCTGTACGGCGGCTCCATCCTTGCGGGGACCTACCGCGGGCGGGACATCACGATCCAGGACGTGTTCGAGGCCGTGGGGGCGCACGCCAAGGGGACGATCTCCGACGAGGAGCTGCTCGGCATCGAGCGTGCGGCCTGCCCGACGACCGGCTCGTGTGCGGGCATGTACACGGCGAACACGATGGCGGCGGCCGCCGAGGCGCTCGGGATGTCGCTGCCCGGTGCTGCCTCGCCTCCCGCGGTCGATTACCGGCGAGAGGTATTCGCGCGCGAGTCGGGCCTCGCGGTCACCAGGGTGCTCGAGAACGGCCTTCGGCCGCGCGACATCATGACCCGGGACGCGTTCACCAATGCGATCGCGGTCGTCATGGCGCTCGCCGGTTCGACCAACGCCGTCCTGCACCTGCTCGCGATCGCGCACGAGGCGGACGTCGAGCTCGAGCTGGACGATTTCGACCGCATCAGCCGGGCGGTGCCGCACCTCGTCAACGTCCGGCCGGCCGGGAAGTTCGTGATGCAGGACCTGGATCAGGTGGGTGGTGTGCCCGTCGTGATGAAGGAGCTGCTGGATGCCGGCATGCTGAACGGCGACGCGATGACGGTGACGGGCAAGACGATCGCGGAGAACCTGATGGAGCTTGCGCCGCCCGCGCCCGACGGAGACGTGGTCCACCCGGTCGCCGAGCCGATCCACGCGGAGGGCGGCACCGCGATCCTGTACGGGTCGCTCGCGCCCGAGGGCTGCGTGATGAAGATCGCGGGGGCGGCCACGCTGGAGTTCCGCGGGCGGGCGCGTCCGTTCGACTCCGAGCAGGACGCGTTCGAGGCTGTCACCGGCGGATCGATCGTCGCGGGCGACGTCATCGTGATCCGGTACGAGGGCCCGAAGGGGTCGCCGGGCATGCCGGAGATGCTCGCGGTGACCGCGGCCGTCGCGGGCGCGGGTCTGGGCGCGGAGGTGGGGCTCGTCACCGACGGACGGTTCAGCGGTGCCTCCAAGGGCTACAGCGTCGGGCACGTCTCGCCCGAAGCGTTCGTCGGCGGCCCCCTCGCGCTCGTGCGCGAGGGCGACCAGATCGTGATCGACGCGGCGAGCCGCCGGCTCGACCTCGTCGTGGACGACGCCGAGCTCGAGCGGAGACGCGCCGGATGGACCGAGCCCGCGCCCCGTTACGAGCGCGGGGCGCTCGCCAAGTACGCGCGCCAGGTCGGCTCCGCATCACGGGGCGCCGTCACCTGGTGATCGGGTACGGGCCTGGTTGTTCGCAAGCGTATCGGCGGCGTTTGACCGCGCCGGGCGGGACGTTCATCGTGACGGCCGAACGGACCTCGGCCGCCCTCGGGCAGCGGTGAGGGCGTTCGGGAGAAGGGGGGACGGATGGACGTGAACGAGCAGGCGGCGAGGGACTCCGCCGATCTCGAGAGGTTCGGGTACAAGCAGGAACTGAAGCGCGGGCTGGGGACGTTCAGCTCGTTCGCGGTGGCGTTCAGCTACATCTCGCCCTCGACGGGCATCTTCACGCTCTTCTACCTGGGCCTGGCAGCCATGGGTTCATGGCTGTTCTGGACCTGGCCCGTCGTCGCGTTCTTCCAGTTCATCGTGGCACTGAACTTCGCGGAGCTCTCGAGCCACTTTCCGGTCGCCGGCTCCGTGTACCAGTGGACGAAGTACCTCTCGTCGCGGGGCTACGCGTGGTTCACCGGGTGGTTCTACATCATCGCGGGGATCCTCACGGTCGCGTCGGTGTGCGCCACGCTCCCGCTCGCGCTGCTGCCGATGCTGAACCAGATGTTCGGGTGGCACCTCAACACGGACTTCGGCAGCGCGGATCAGGCAACGGTGGCGATCGTGACGCTCGTGCTCATCACCGTCCTGAATATCTACGGGGTGAGGCTCGTCGCCATCGTGAACAATACCGGGGTCTTCTTCGAGATCCTCGGGATGGTGGTGTTCGCCATCATCCTGGCGGTCGCCCACAACAACCAGGGCGTCGGTGTGATTTTCTCCGGCGCCAAGACGGGCAACATCTTCCAGTTCCCCGCGCCGTTCAGCCTGTCGTTCTTCCTCGTGGCGATGTTCATGAGCCTCTACGTCATCTACGGCTTTGACACGGCCTCGACGCTCGCGGAGGAGACGCATAACCCCCGCGAGGAGGGGCCGAAGGCGGTGCTCGCCGCCGTCATCGGGGCGTTCATCATCGGCGCCGTCTTCCTGTGGGCGCTCCTGATCGCGATCCCCGACATGGGAGAGGCGGTTGCGGGGTTCGCCAGCCCTCCGGTGATCATCGACGAGGTGCTCTCGACCGCGCTGTCGTCGATCTACCTCTTCGTGGTGGCGGCGGCCATCTTCGTGTGCTGCATGGCGATCATGACGTCGACGATCCGGCTCGCGTTCGGGATGGCCCGCGACGACCAGCTGCCGTTCTCGAAGACCTTGGCGAAGGTCAGCCCCCGGCTCCACACGCCGATCGCGACCTGCATCGTCGTCGGCCTGCTCTCCGCGATCCCGTTCATCCAGTTCTCGGGCCCGACCGTGATCGCGGTGGGGGCGACCGCGTCAATCTACTTCAGCTACCTGCTGGGGAACTTCGCGGTGGTGCGGGCGCGCATGAAGGGGTGGCCGAGGACCCGAGCGCCGTTCTCGCTCGGCAAGTGGGGGATCGTCGTCAACCTGGTGGCGATCCTGTGGGGCCTGGCGATGCTCCTCAACTTCCTGACACCCTCGTCGGCCAGCTCGGCCTTCGACCCGAACGCCGCGGGTGCCAACTATCTCCGGATCTTCTCCAACCCGAAGCCGATCCAGACCGACTACTACGTCGAGGGCCAGCAGCTCGTCGACTACAAGATCGACTTCCTGAACAAGATCCCGCTGATCTGGACGGTCTTCGCGTTCGTCATCATCGTCGGCGCGATCTATTACTTCGCCGCGCAGCGGAAGAAGCCATACGAGGCGGTGGTTCCTCCCGACGAGGACCTGTCCGGCATCGTCTCGGTCTGACGGGAATCACGTCTGCGAAGGGGGCGGCCAAGGCCGCCCCCTCCGCGCGTCTCGTGCCATCATCGACCCAATGGATATCGTCACGAGCGCGAAGGCGGCCGCGTACATCGCCGAGCACGGCGGATCGGTATGGGTGTGGCTGGACCCGCATCGAGGCATCGTGGGCTCGTACATCTGGCTCGAGGCGCACGCCGAGCCGCCGCGCACGAGCCGGAAGACGAAGTTCACGCGGGCGTCGAGGCGCCCGCATCGCTTCAGGCATACGGAGCGGGACGGGATGGTCGTCTACTACGACTTCGGTCGGCGTGACGAACCCGAGGAGCTCCATCTCGACCTCAAGGGGTGGCGCAAGGGCACACAACGCCTCGAGGCCTACTGGAACGGGTTCGTCTTCGTGGGCGACGACGTCCCGGCCCCCGGGGACGGGGCGCGATGAATGTCGTGGTCGGCTCCGGGGTTTCGGAGCTGGTGGGGGAGCGCGGTGGCCGCCTGTTCGTCTGGCTGGAGCGGCCCCGTTGCTGCGGCGGAGGCGTCACCTACCTGTCGACGGGGAACGATCGCCCGCGCGAGCCACACGAGTTCCGCTCGACACGGGTGGATGGGTTCGAGCTCGCATTCGACGGCGGCCCGCTCGGCGATCCCGACGAGCTGCACCTCGAGGTGCGGGGTCGGCGCCGCAGGCATGTCGAGGCGTACTGGAACGGGTGCGTGTTCGCGGGCTGAAGGATCAGGCCCTGATTCGCTCGCCCTTCGGATCGTAGAGCGGCTCCCGCTCGACCTCCGCGCCAATCCACTCGCCGAACACCTCGACCTCCACACGCGTGCCGACCTCGGCCAGGCCGGCCGGAAGATAGGCGTAGGCGATGCTCTTGCCCACCGTGTAGCCGATCCCACCCGAGGTCACGCGTGAGACAACGTCACCGCCCGCCCGGATCGGCTCGTTTCCGAGCGTCGACGACCGCGGATCGTCCACGATCAGGCACGCGAGCGTTCGTCGGCCGCCCTCGGCCCGGCGGCGCTCGAGCGCGTCGCGGCCGAAGAAGTCCTTGTCGGGTGCGACGGCGAACGCGAGCCCGGCCTCGATCGGCGAGTCGTCGGGGGTCACGTCCGAGCCCCACGCGCGGTAGCCCTTCTCGAGCCGGAGCGAGTCGATCGCGCGGTAGCCGGCCGGCACGAGTCCGTGCGGCGTGCCCGCCTCCATCAGCGTGTCGAACAGCGTCGCGCCGAACTCCATCGGCGCGTAGAGCTCCCAGCCGAGCTCGCCCACGTAGGTGACGCGCAGGGCCAGACACGGGACGTCGCCCACGGTGACCTCGCGGGCGCTCATGAAGGGGAAGGCGTCGTTCGACAGGTCGTCGGGGCAGATGGTCGATAGGACGTCTCGCGCCCGAGGGCCCCACACGCCAAGGCAGACGAACGCGGAGGTCACGTCCCGGAGCTCGACGCGCTCGGAGCCCTCCAGCTGCGTCGCGATCCAGGCGAGGTCGAGGCTGCCCGACGCCGTTCCCGTCACGATCCGGTACCGGTCGTCCGACAGCCGCGTCGCGGTTAAGTCGCACTGGATGCCGCCCCGACGGTTCAGCATCTGCGTGTAGACGACGCGGCCGGCCGAAACGTCGACGTCGTTGGCGCACACCCGTTGCAGGAACGCACAGGCGTCGGTGCCCGAGACGTCGATCTTCGCGAAGCTCGTCTCGTCGAACAGCCCCGCGCGCTCGCGCGTCGCCACGTGCTCGGCCGGGATCGCGGACGACCAATGTTGGCCCGCCCACCCTCGCGGTCGCAGCTCCGCGAACGCGTCGTCCTCGTTGGAGGCGAACCAGTTGGCCCGCTCCCATCCGGCCTTCTCGCCGAAGGACGCGCCGAGCGACGCGAGCCTCGAGTACGTCGGCGAGACGCGCAGCGGCCTGCCGGCCTCGACGTCCTCGCCCGGGTACTTCACGTCGTAGTGCTTGGCGTAGATCTCGTGGGCGCGGGCGAGCGCGAACCCGCGACTGCGGTACTGTCGGCCGAACCGCCGGACGTCCATCCTCGACAGGTCCATCGACGGCTCGCCCTCGACGATCCACTCGGCCGTGTACCGGCCGACCCCGGCCGCCCCGGTGATCCCGTGCGCGCAGAAGCCGGCCGCGACGAACAGGCCGCGCACCTCGGTCCCGCCAAGGATGAAGTCGTCGTCGGGCGTGAACGCCTCGGGGCCGTTGATGAACCGGTTGATCTCCGTCGTCCGCAACGCCGGGATCAGGTTGAAGGCCCCCTCGGCGATCGGCTCGAAGCGTTCCCACTTCTCCTCGAGCAGCCGGTGGTTGAAGTCGGGCGGGATCGGCGTGCGGACGTGCCACGGGTCGGGGTTGCGCTCGTAGCCGCCGACCACGAGCCCGCCCACCTCCTCGCGCACGTACACGAGGTTGTCCGGGTCGCGAAGGGTCGGGAACGAAGACGTCACGCCCTCGATCGGCCGCGTGATCAGGTACTGGTGCTCCATCGGCACGACCGGAATCTCGACGCCCGCCAGCCGCCCGAGCTCGTGTGCCCAGATCCCGCCCGCGTTCACCACGACCTCGGCCTCGATCGGCCCGGCGTCGGTGAGGACGCCGCCGACGCGACCGTCCCGAACGCTGATCTGCACGACGCGGACCCCGGTCCGGATCCGCGCCCCGCCCCGCTTGGCCCCCTCGGCCAGGGCCATCGTCAGCCCGGTCGGGTCCAGGTGGCCGTCGGAGGGCACGAACTGCGCGCCCAGGACGTTCGAGGCCTCGATCAGCGGGAACCGCTCGCTCGCCTCGGCCGCCGAGACCATCTCGACCGGCAGCCCGAAGCTCTTGGCCCAACCGGCCTGACGGGCCAGCGCCTCCAGCCGATACTCGGAGGAGGCCAGATGCAGCGTTCCGACCTGGTGCCAGCCGGGGTCGATCCCGGTCTCCTCGTGCAGCCGCGGGTACAGCTCGACCCCGTACATCATCATCCGGGTGTGACTCACCGAGTTCCGCAGCTGGGCGACCAGTCCGGCCGAATGGAACGTCGAGCCACTCGTGAGCTCGGAGCGGTCCAGGAGCAGGACGTCGGTCCACCCCATCTTCGTGAGGTGGTAGGCGATGCTGGCGCCGGCGACGCCGCCGCCCACGATCACGACGCGCGCGCGGTCTTCGCTCACGTCGGGATCGGCCTGGACACCTGCTCCAGCCATCCATCGAAGCGCTCGTCCGCCATCGAGCGCGACAGGCGGTCGAAGTGCCGCTCGGCGTACGCGACGTAGTCGATGTCCAGCGTGGACAGGCCTTGCTGCACGACGCCCCACATCGCCTCGCGGAAGTCGGACATGATCCGCATCAGCTGCAGGCGCGCGCGGTGTCCCTCGGTCACCTCGTCGAACATCAGCCCCAGCAACGTCTCCTGGGAGCCGTCGGACAGACCGTTGTTGATCGACAGGTTCCCCAGGTCGAAGAACGGGTCGCCCATGCCGGCGTATTCGTAGTCGACGAGCCAGAACCCGTCGTCGCCGCGGAGGAAATTGTCGGCGAGCAGGTCGTTGTGACACGGGCACTGGGGCACGGGCGCTTTTGCGAGCGCCTCCTCGATGCGTCCGGCGCGCTCGTGCGCGGGCTCGAACGCGTCCGGGATCACCACGCCCCGCTCCCGCGCGATCCGCCGGTAGTCCTCGACGATGCGGAACGCGTCGAACGACCACGGCAGCCGGGGCCCGGCGTGGATCGTCCGGACGACGCGCGCCACGTCCGCGAGCACGGCCTCCTGCTCCATGTCGCCCTCGGCCAGCGGCTCCCCGGGCACCCAGGCGGTGATCAGGCAGTGATGCTCGGGCATCTGGGCCACGACCTCCGGGCCGACGCCGGCCGCAGCTGCGTCGATCGCCGCCTCGTACTCGGCCGTGCGATCGATGCCGAGAAGCGCGGTGTCTTCGTCGGACAACCGCAGGAAGAAGGCGCCGCCGCCCACCTCGAGGCGGAAGTTGCGGTTGGTCCGCCCGGCCTCGATCGGCGTGACCGTTGGCTCGTGCGTACGCCATTCGGGGACGGCTGCGATCACCGCCGCCAGCTCGGGATCGGGGACCACGCGGCGACGCTAGAGGGGAGGACGGCGCGGGGTCAAGGCGAGGCGGCCCCGAACGACCAGACGCGTGTGGGGCGCCTCACCGTCCCCGGTCACCCATCTGGCGGGTTGACAGGCACCGGGCGGCCCGTACACTGGCTCAACCATGCACAAGAAGGTGGAGAAGACCGGGCCGCAGGCACTCGTACTTATTCCGTAGGCGCGGCCGGGCCGAGACAGGCCCGGGTCCCGCGCCAGATGCCCCTCGCGCAGCGGGGGGCTTTTTGTACGCCTCGCGGGACGAATGAGGCCAAGGCCCACGACGGGAGAGGAGATCCAGATGCGCTACGAGTTCGAGCGGGACGGACGGGTGGTGGCGAGCGTGCTGTGGGAGGGCCCCGGCCAGGTCACGGTCGACGTGGCCGATCCGGCCGACCAGCCACAGTTCGACCGGTTCTTCGGCGAGGAGGTCGCCTACCTGGACGCCGGGGTCGACTTCGGCGGCGGCATGGACGAGGGCGGCATGACCACGCGCCGCCGCGACTGGACGCCGTGGGAGTTCGAGCGAGCGGCGCAGAGCCTGGCCCACACGATGGGATGCCGCCTGCGCCGGGTCGAGACCGGTCCGGTCGAGGAGCGGGACGAAGCGCGTGAGGTCGCGGCCACATGAAGGTGACCGGCGCGCAGGCGCTGTTCCGGGCTCTCGAGGGCGAGGGCGTCGATCTCGCGTTCGGCATCCCGGGCGGGGCGATCCTGCCCGCCTACGACCCCCTGATCGATTCGAAGGTCCGCCACGTCCTGTGCCGCCACGAGCAGGGGGCGGGCCACGCGGCCGAGGGCTACGCCTGGGCCACCGGCAAGGTCGGCGTCGCGATCGCGACCTCGGGCCCGGGCGGCTGCAACCTGGTCACGTCGCTCGCCGACGCGAAGATGGACTCCGTGCCGATGGTCGCGATCACCGGGCAGGTCCCGACCCCGGTCGTCGGCAACGACGCCTTCCAGGAGGCGGACATCACCGGCATCACGATGCCGATCACCAAGCACAACTACCTGGTGAAGGACGCCAACGAGGTCGCCGAGACGATCCGCGAGGCGTTCCACATCGCGCGGACCGGCCGGCCGGGCCCCGTGCTGGTGGACATCCCCAAGGACGTGCAGCTGCAGGAGATCACCTGGCACTGGCCCGAGGGCGTCGACCTGCCCGGCTATCGCCCGACCACCAAGGGCAACCTCAAGCAGGTCCGCAGGGCCGCCACGATGATCATGGAGTCCACGCGCCCGGTCCTGTACGTGGGCGGTGGCGTCATCAAGGCGGACGCGAGCAAGGAACTGTTCAAGCTCGCCACCGACGGCGCCCTGCCGGTCACGACCACGCTCATGGCGCGCGGCGCGTTCCCCGACACGCACGAGCTCGCGATGGGGATGCCGGGGATGCATGGCGCCTACACGGCGGTCACGGCGATGCAGAAGGCCGACCTTCTGGTCGCGCTCGGCGCGCGGTTCGACGACCGGGTGACGGGGCAGCTGTCCTCGTTCGCGCCCGGCGCCAAGGTCGTCCACGTCGACGTCGACCCGGCCGAGATCGGCAAGAATCGCGCCGCCGACGTGCCGATCGTGGGCGACTGCAAGGACGTGATCGCCAAGCTCCACACCGAGCTCGCGCGCCTGCAGGACGAGGCCGGTGGCATCCCCGACCGGACCGCGTGGCTGCGTCAGATCGACGAGTGGCGAGCAGCCTACCCCTACACGTACGACCAGCCTGCCGACGGCCCGCTCAAGCCGCAGTTCTGCATCGAGCGGCTCTACGAGCACACGAAGGGCGACGCGATCGTGGTGGCCGGCGTTGGGCAGCATCAGATGTGGGCCTCGCAGTTCTGGAAGTTCACCGAGCCGCGGACCTGGGTGAACTCGGGCGGGCTCGGGACGATGGGGTTCGCGGTGCCGGCGGCGCTGGGCGCCAAGGCCGGCAACCCGGACCGGCGGGTGCTCGCGATCGACGGCGACGGGTGCTTCCAGATGACGAGCCAGGAGCTCGCGACCTCGACGTCCGAGGGGATCCCGTTCGTCACCGCGATCATCAACAACGCGCATCTCGGGATGGTTCGGCAGTGGCAGGAGCTGTTCTACGAGGAGCGCTACTCGCAGGTGTACTTGTCCTACGACGTCCCGGACTACGTGAAGCTCGCCGAGGCCTACGGCTGCGTGGGCCTTCGCGCCGAGCACCCGGACGAGGTGGACGCCGTGATCGACAAGGCCCTCTCGATCGAGGACCGCAGCGTCGTCATCGACTTCCGGGTCGACGCCAAGGAGATGTGCTTCCCCATGGTCCCGGCGGGCGCGAGCAACGACGACATCATCACCGGGCCGGAGGGCCTGCGGCCGGTGGACGACCCGGCGGAGGCACCCGTCGCATGAGCCTGCACACGATCTCGGTGCTCGTCGAGGACAAGCCCGGCGTGCTGACCCGCGTCGCCGGGCTGTTCGCGGCGCGCGGGTTCAACATCGACTCCTTGGCCGTCGGGCCGACCAGCGACGACGGGCTCTCGCGCATGACGATCGTCGTGCACGTCGAGACCAAGCCCCTGGAACAGATCACCAAGCAGCTCAACAAGCTCGTGAACGTGATCAAGATCCTCGAGCACGAGCCCGGGGAGGCGGTCGAGCGCGAGCTGATGCTCGTGAAGGTGCGCGCGAACGGCGAGGACCGTCACCGCGTGATGGAGATCGCCAACGTGTTCCGCGCCACCGTCGTCGACGTCACGCGATCCACGGTCACCCTGGAGGCCACGGGCAAGCCGGAGAAGCTCGAGGCCCTGCTGCAGCTCCTGGACGACTTCGGCGTGATCGAGCTCTCCCGCACGGGTCGGATCGCGCTTGCGCGCGGAGATCGAGGCATCAAGGAGAAGGGGTCCAAGCGCAGGACGCTCGCCGCCGTCGGAGACGAGTACGCAGGCGGCGGCGTCTGACCGCCGCGCGATCCGCAAGGGCGGGGGCATAGGGGCTCGAGAAGCGAGAGCGGCACCCGCCGGAGGAGGAGCCAGATGGCCACGATCTACCACGATCAGGACGCGGACCCCTCGGTCCTTGCGGGGCAACGGATCGCCGTGCTCGGGTTCGGGAGCCAGGGGCACGCACACGCCCAGAACCTGAAGGACTCGGGTCACGATGTGCGTGTGGGCCTGCGCGAGGGCTCGGCCTCCTGGTCGCGGGTCGAGGAGGCCGGCCTGCCGGTCAGGCCGACCGCCGAGGCGGTCGCCGAGGCCGACATCGTGATGGTCGTCCTGCCCGACACTGCCCACGGGGCCGTCTACGCCTCCGAGATCGCGCCGAACCTGTCCGCCGGCAACATGCTGATGTTCGCGCACGGGTTCTCGATCCACTTCGGGACGGTCAAACCGCCGGCCGACGTCGACGTCACGATGATCGCCCCCAAGGGCCCCGGCCATCTGGTACGTCGCACGTACCAGGAGGGGATCGGCACCCCGGCGCTGATCGCCGTCCATCAGGACGCGACCGGCTCGGCGCGCCAGCGCGCGCTGGCGTACGGCGCAGGGATCGGAGCGGCGCGGGCAGGCATCATCGAGACCACCTTCAAGGAGGAGACCGAGACCGACCTGTTCGGCGAACAGTCTGTGCTGTGCGGCGGCATCTCGACGCTGGTCGAGGCCGGGTTCGAGACCCTCGTGGGGGCGGGCTACCAACCCGAGATCGCGTACTTCGAGTGCCTGCACGAGCTCAAGCTCATCATCGACCTCATCTACGAGGGCGGGCTCTCGTGGATGCGGTACTCGATCTCCGACACCGCCGAATGGGGCGATTACATGAGCGGACCCCGCGTCGTAGACGAGGGCGTTCGCGAACGCATGCGCCAGGTCCTGGCCGAGATCCAGGACGGCACCTTCGCGGAGGAGTGGCTGGGGGAGGCCGAGGCCGGCTTCCCCCACTTCCTCGCGATGCGCCGCGAGGCCCGCGGCTCCGAACTGGAGCGCGTTGGCCGCGAGCTGCGTCCGATGATGCCCTGGCTGCACTCCGAGGAGAAGGTGGTCCCCGAATGACGAACGGCAGTGACCCCGACGTAGTACGGATCTTCGACACCACGCTTCGCGACGGCGAACAGGCCCCCGGGATCGCGCTCACCCGGGCCGAAAAGGTCGAGATCGCGGAGCAGCTGGCCCGTCTCGGCGTCGACGTGCTCGAGGCGGGCTTTCCGGTCTCCAGCGACGGCGAGTTCGAGGCCGTCCGCGAGATCGCGTCGAGCGTGCGCGGCCCGGTGATCGCCGCGCTCGCGCGCGTGGTCCCCGGCGACATCACGCGCGCCGCACAGGCGCTGGACGGCGCCGAGCGCTGGCGCATCCACACATTCATCTCGACCAGCGACATCCACATGACGGACATGCTGCGGATGAGCCAGGGCCAGGTCCTGGACGCGATCCGCGACGGCGTGAAGCTCGCCGTCGGCCACACCGACGACGTCGAGTTCAGCGCGCAGGACGCCACCCGCACCGAGCTCGAGTTCCTGCTCGAGTGCTTCCGGGTGGCCGTGGAGGCCGGCGCGACCACGATCAACGTGCCCGATACCGTCGGCTACGCGATGCCGCACGAGTTCGGCGAGCTCGTCCGGATAGTGCGCGAGGCCGTGCCCGACCACGTCGTGATCTCGACCCACTGTCACAACGACCTCGGTCTCGCGGTGGCCAACTCGCTGGCCGGCATCGTGAACGGCGCGCGCCAGGTCGAG
>Ga0114129_10012125_pt1 | contig 12270 bp, 5 predicted proteins | sample RhiMetdeltSRZDD1_FD_80071 | JGI IMG/M metagenome (GOLD analysis project Ga0114129, IMG submission 80071) | Populus rhizosphere microbial communities from Tennessee, USA - Rhizosphere MetaG P. deltoides SRZDD1 (version 2) (version 2) | ecosystem: Host-associated > Plants > Roots > Rhizosphere >...
AATCAGGTGCTTGATCTTGTTGCGGGCGCGCGAGGTCGCCACAAAGTTCAGCCAGTCGCGGCTCGGCTTGTGCGCGGCTTGCGTGATGATTTCGACGATGTCTCCGTTTTTCAGGCGCGTGCGGAGCGGCACCATCTTGCCGTTCACTCGGGCGCCGACGCACTGGTGGCCGACGTCCGTGTGAATCGAGTACGCGAAGTCGACGGGCGTGGCGCCGCGGGGCAGCGCCTTCACGAGCCCCTTGGGCGTGAAGAGATAGACCTCTTCGGGATAGAGCTCGACCTTGAGGTTCTGAATGAATTCCTGCGGGTCGCGCACTTCCTCCTGGATGTCGAGGAGCTGACGCATCCACAGGAAGTACCGATCGTCGCGCTGTTCGCCGCTTCGCCCCTCCTTGTACTTCCAGTGCGCGGCGATGCCTTCTTCCGCCCGGCGGTGCATTTCGATCGTCCGTATCTGAACCTCGAACGGCATGCCGCGCTCGCTGATGACGGAGGTATGAAGCGATTGATAGCCGTTGGGTCGCGGCATCGCGATGAAGTCCTTGATGCGGCCCGGCACGGGCGACCACGTCTGGTGGATGATGCCCAGCGTGGCGTAGCACTCCTTGACGCCTTCGGTGAGAATGCGAAGCGCCACGAAGTCGTACACCTGCTCGAGCTCGATCTTCTGCCGTTTGAGCTTCTGACTGATGCTCCAGAGCCGCTTGATGCGCCCGTCGATCTCGATCACCGGCACCTGCGCTTCGGCGAGCTTGGTGGCGATCGTGGTCTTGAGCTCCTCGATGAATCCTTCGGTGGCGCGCCGCTTCGCGTCGACCTTGGCCCGGAGCGCCTCGTAGGCCTGCGGCTCCAGATACCGGAACGACAGCTCTTCGAGCTCGTTCTTGACCTTGCTCATTCCAAGCCGGTTGGCGATCGGCGCGTAGATGTCGCGCGTCTCCTGCGCGATCTTCGTCCGTTTGTCGTCGGGCAAGTGGCTGAGCGTCCGCATGTTGTGCAGCCGATCGGCCAGCTTCACGAGGATGACGCGAATGTCGTCCACCATGGCGAGGAGCATCTTGCGGAAGTTTTCCGCCTGCCGCTCCTCGCTGGAGGAGAAAGGAATGGCGCTGATCTTGGTGACGCCCTCGACGACATGCGCCACCTCGGCGCCGAACAGCTCTTGTATACGCTCAATCGTGGTCAGCGTGTCTTCCACGACATCGTGGAGGAGACCGGCGGCAATCGCCACGGCGTCCAGCTTCATGTCGGCCAGGAAATCGGCGACGGCCAGCGGGTGGATCAGGTAAGGTTCGCCCGAATGGCGCACTTGTCCCCGGTGCTCGAACGCCGAAAAGACGTAGGCCTTCCTCAGCAGTTCGACGTCGGCATCCGGGCTGTAAGCCCGGACTTTTTCAAGCAGGTCCTCGAAGCGAATCATTGAAAACGGTGTCTAAACCCATAATAAGCTGTGCCTTGACGTACGTTTTTTGGCTTCACTATACTTCCGGTTTCGGCCACGGCAATTTTCCTGTAGGGGGCTCAATGCGATCTTTGTCGGGAGCATCGCTGGCGGTTGTCGCGATGCTGACCCTGGGTTTGTCCGCGTCAGGGTGCGGCCAAGTGAACGTGATCAAAGCGAGAAAGGCGTTCAAGGCAGCCAACCAGAATTACCAGGCGCAGGACTACAAGAAGGCCGCCGCTTCGTACGAAGAAGCGCTCGCCGCCGACCCCAACAATCCGGACATTCAGTCCGCTTACTTCTTCCTCGGCAACAGCTACGATCAGCAGTACAAGCCGAGCAAGAAGGGGGATGCCGAGAACGATGCGCTGATGCAGAAGGCGGTCGAGAATTATCAGAAGGCGGCCGAAAAGCTGTCCGCGTCCTCCAAGCCCGAAGACAAGAAACTCGGTAAGCTGGCCCTGGACTATCTCGTGGCGGCATACGGCGCCGACAAGTTGAACGACCCGGCCAGGGCCGAACCGGTCGTCCAGAAAATGATTCAGCTCGATCCAGGCGAACCGACGAATTACTTCGCGTTGGCGAAGATCTACGAAGACGCCGGCGCCTACGAGGAAGCCGAAAAGATGCTCGTGGCTGCCAAAACGGCCAAGCCGAACGATCCGGACGTCTACATGCAGCTCGCCGGCTTCTACAACCGCCAGGGGCGGTTCGACAAGACGATCGAGGCGATCGAAGAGCGCGCTGTAAAAGAGCCGAACAATCCGGAAGTCTTCTACACGATCTCGGTGTTCTACTGGGACGAGGCGTACCGGGATCCGAAGCTGAAGGAAGCCGAGAAGAAAGCGTACGTCGGCAAGGGGATCACGGCGGTCGATCGCGCGCTGCAGATCAAATCCGACTACATGGATGCGCTCGTCTACAAAGGTCTCCTCCTGCGCCTCCAGGCGAACCTCGAGAAGGATCGTGACAAGCAGCAGCAACTGCTGAAGGAAGCCGAGAGACTCAGCCAACAGGCGAACGACCTGCGCAAGAAGAAGGCCGCCGGCACGAACTAGTCGAGCTCAACGAACTCTTGGATCGAGGCCGTCAGGCGTGCGTCTGACGGCCCCTTTTTTTGCATCCCCGTCACAACGCGCAGAGTAAAATACCGAGACTTTTCGAATATTCCATTCAGCAGGAGCTGGCAATGAAGCATTTGAAATGGTCGCGCCTGGTGTGCGCGATCGCAGCGATCTTGGCGCTCGCCCTGTCCGCGAGCCCTCTGGCCGCGCAAGGCGTCACCACCACGGCCATCACGGGTGTCGTGAGGGACGCTCAGGGCGCCGTGATTCCCGGCGTCTCCGTCGTCGGGGTCCATCAGCCTTCGGGCACGACGTACGAGGCGGTTACGCAGGTCGACGGTCGCTATTTCATCCCAGGTATGCGAGTGGGCGGCCCGTATACGGTGACCGCATCGCTCACGGGATTCACCACCGAAGTCAAAAGCAACATGATGTTCAACCTGGGCGTGACGCAGGACATCGAGTTCACGCTCAAAGTCGCTGCCATCGCCGAGACGATCACCGTCGTCGGTCAGAGCGACCCTGTATTCAGCTCGACCCGCACGGGCGCAGCCACCGCCGTCATGCGCGAGGATCTCGCGGCGCTGCCGACGATTTCCGGCCGCATCAACGACGTCACGCGCCTGACGCCGCAGTACAGCGGCTCGGGCGGCTTCGGCGGCGCCGACAACCGGATGAACAACATCACGGTTGACGGCTCCTACTTCAACAACTCGTTCGGCCTCGGCGCGCAGCCCGGCGATCGCACGAACGTCGCGCCGATCTCGCTCGAGGCGATCGAGCAGGTGCAGGTGAGCATCGCGCCGTACGACGTGCGGCAGGGCAACTTCGTCGGAGCCGGGGTGAACACCGTGACGAGGAGCGGGACGAACACGTTCAGCGGGTCGGGCTACTACCGGTATCGGAACGAGTCGTTCGTCGGCACCAAGGCGGCGGGGCAGACCGTGAATCCCGGCACGTTCAAGACGACGAACGCCGGCGAATGGTTCGGCGGTCCGATCAGGGCGAACAAGCTGTTCTTCTTCGAGAGCTTCGAGTCCCAGAAGGATCAGCGTCCGCTGACAACGCTGGTGGCGAATCCTGGCGGCGTACCGGCCGCCGGCAACACGACGCGAGTGCTGGCGTCCGATCTCACTGCCCTGAGCGCGTTTCTGTCTTCGAGGTTCAACTACGAGTCCGGCCCGTTCGAGGGCGTCTCGAAAGTCGTGCCGGGCAAGCCGTTCCTGGTGAAGGCGGACTACAACGTCAACAGCCAGAACAAGGTCACCTTCCGATACAACATGCTCAATTCGAGCACACCTGTTATCACGTCGGGCTCGTCTTCGCTCGGCAACGCCAACGGAAGGAGCTCTGGCACCTGCTGCAACTTCCTCGGGTTCGCGAACTCGAACTACACGATTCTCGAGAACATCCGATCGGGCATCGGCGAATGGAATTCGGTAATCGGGCAAAACCTGACCAACAACGTCATCGTCGGTTACACGAAACAGGACGAAAGCCGCGGCGCCATCGACAAGCTCTTTCCGTTCGTCGATATTCTCGACGGCGCAGGGACGACGTACACGTCGTTCGGCTCGGAACCGTTCACGCCAAACAACGAGCTCCGCTACAACACGTTCCAGGCGCAGGACAGTTTCACGATGTTCCACAAGAACCATTCGCTGACGTTCGGCGGGGCGGTCGAAAAATACCATTCCGAGAACGTGTTCTTCCCCGGCAAGCAGAGCGTCTACGTCTACAACACGCTCGCCGACTTCTATGCCGACGCCAACGGCTATCTCGCGAACCAGAATCGGACGGTGTCGCCAATTACCCTTCGCCGGTTCCAGGTCCGGTACATGAACATTCCCGGTCTGGACAAGCCGATCCAGCCGCTTGATGTCTATTACACGAGCGCGTACGCCCAGGACGAATGGCGGCCAAGGACGAATGTCACCGTCACCGGCGGCATTCGGATGGACGTGGCCAACTGGGGAAAGACGGCATACGACAATCCCAACATCGACGTCCTCACGTTCCGCAATCAGGACGGGAGCCCCATTCAGTACAACACCGGTGCGCTGCCGAAGGCGACGCCGCTGTGGTCGCCGCGCGTCGGCTTCAACTGGGACATCAACAGCGATCAGAAAACTCAGGTCCGCGGCGGTACCGGCGTGTTCACCGGCAAACCGCTCTACGTCTGGATCTCGAATCAGATCGGTAACACGGGGATGTTGACCGGGTTGGTTCAGCCTCCAGACAATACGACGGCATTTCCCTTCAATCCGAATCCAGACAGGTACAAGCCGGCCACCGTGACCGGCGCGCCGGCTGCCAGCGTCGACCTCGCAGTGACCGATCCGAACTTCAAGTTCCCGCAGACGTGGCGGACGAACATCGCCGTCGATCGCAGGCTCCCGTTGGGCCTCATCGGGACCGGCGAGTTCATCTACAACAAAGACGTAAACGGGATGCTGTACATGAATGCCAACCTGCCGGCCGCGCAGTCGGCATTCTCCGGCGTGGATCCCCGGCAACGATGGGTTGCGACGCCCGCGTTCCCCGCGTGCGTAGGAACGGGCCAGGCTGGCCCCTGCGTGACCAGGCTGAACAACGTCACCGGCAACCAGATCATCCAGAACATCGTGCTGACGAACGAAAGCGTCGGACGGCAGTGGAACGTCGCGGCCAGCATCACGAAGCCGATGAGCCACGGCTTCACGTTCAAAGGCGGATACAGCTACGGTGAAGCGAAAAACGTGAACGACCCAGGCTCGATTGCCGCCGGATCGTTCACCAACAACGCCATCGTCAACGATCCGAACAATCCGCCGTTGGCTTTCTCCGCGTACTCACAGGGACACCGGTACTTCCTCTCAGCCACTTACAGCCGGCAGTACTTCGGGCTCGGGGCGACGAGCGTATCCGCGTTCTGGGACGCCCACACCAACGGCAATACCAGCTACATCTTCGCGCAGGATGCCAACGGGGACACGGCGGCGAACGATCTCATCTACATCCCGCGCGATACGTCCGAAATGAACTTCGTCGCGTTCACAGCGTCCAACGGCAGAGCGTTCTCCCCAGCCGAACAGGCCACAGCGTTCGAGGCGTATATCCAGCAGGATGACTATCTGAAAAACCACCGCGGACAGTACGCCGAGCGATTCGCCCTCTTCTATCCGATCGTGAAGCGTCTCGATCTGAGCATCACTCAGGACGTGTTCCACAACATCGGCGGTCGGAAGCATTCCGGCCAGATACGTCTCGACATCAATAACCTCGGCAACCTGCTGAACTCTGATTGGGGCGTCGGGAAAACGCCGGTCAACAATCGCCTCCTCACGAACCCGGCGGCGGACGCCAACGGCCGTCTGAGTTACCGGATGCAGACAGTCGTCGGCGCCAGCGGCCCGGAACTGCTCAGCAAGACGTTCCAGACGACAGGATTCATCAGCGACGTCTACGTGATGATGATCAGCTTCAGGTACACCTTTCAATAGAAACTGGTAATTGGGTAAGTTGGTAATTGGGTAAGTTGGGCCGGCGCGAGAAATCGCGCCGGCCTTTTCTATTTGCCGAGCGAGAGCAGGTTCGCGAGCAGTCGGTACGCGCCTGGGACACCGTACGGCAGTTGACGATGGAAGGCGTATGCGAAGTAAGTGTAGTGGCCCTTCCCGTAGTCAGCGGTCAGCCAGCCACCTCTCTGCGGCGCCTGACCTTTGTCGTACGTCGAAATCATCGGCGTGTACGCCGCGTCCCACTCGGTGAAGAATTTCGATCCACGCTGTTCGACCCAGCCGTCGAAATCGGCCTTGGTGATCCGATTGGGCGTGGTGAACGCCTTGTGTGACGGAGCCAGGATCTCAACCGGCGAATCCTCCTCCGACACCTCTTCCGCGCGCGGCGGCAGCTGCGCCGGGAATGGCGCGTATCTGTCCGGCACGAATTCCTGCGTGTTGTACAGGACGATGAGGTTGCCGCCAGCTCTCACGTAGTCGAGAAGACGGCGGTTGTAGGTCTTCAGATCCTCGCGGACCGCATACGCCCGCGTCCCGGTCATGATGACGTCGTATTGGCCGAGATCGCCCGTCGCCAGATCCTGTTCGCCGAGCAGTGTCACCGTCGCGCCGAGCTGCGCGATGCCGGCGGGAACTTCGTCGCCGACCCCCATCACGTACCCGACCTTCAAGCCGCCAACGATGTTCACATCGATGCCCCGCACCTGAATCGACGCCGGATGAAAGAGGTACCGGGTTTCCAGGTCGCGGTGCTCGATCACATCGTAGCCCTCGGTGTACTGACGGCCGCCCACGCTGGCGACCGCCTCGATCCGGTAGTCGCGAGAATCGATCGACGGGACCGAAACGGCGAAGCGATGGGTGCTTCGCTCTCCCGGGCGGGAGAATGTAAACGGCTCAGTCTCAGGCTTCGCCGTCCATCCGGTAGGAAGTCTGAGCGCGAGCTGCCCGCTGGCGCGCTCCATGTTGCCGGTCAGCTCGACGCGGACATCAACGCTCTTCGCGGCAGCCGCGAGCGGAACGATCGCCGCGCGCGGCGACACGTTCACGGCGATGGCGGGCATCACCATCAGCTCTCGAAGCTCGTCACCATACGGGAGGTGCGGCTCCCGCCGACGGACGGTGGACCGGATGGCGACGGGTACACCGGTGACCAGGTAGCGCGCCTGCGCCGTCAGTGCAGGTTCCGCGGCCGGCCGGTACAACTGGGACGCATCACGAATCGAATAATGGGTGTCGGCAATCGACGCGCGCTCGAAGTACGGCCGCGCGACCGGCGCCTGATCCGGCACCGTCGCGGTGAACATGCGCCGGGCGGTCTGATTGCGGGCGAGCCGGCTCGGCACTGGCTCAGCCGCCTGGCTTCTCCACTGCTCCCCATTGACCAGCGTCAACTCCGTGGGTTCGATGTTGACCGCCCCGCGATTGGTGAGCGACAGGTGCACCTCGAACCTCTGTCCCGGGACCACGGGCCCCATCGCCGTCCCGTCGGTGCTGGCCACCGGCTGCGCGAATGCCTGGAGCTCGATGCCAAGCGCCGTGTTGATGGCGTCGATGAATTGCCGCTCCTTGATATCGAGGATGAAGACGGCGTCCGATTCGGCTGTGAGCTGCGCAATAGCTTTTCGGGTGGCTGCGAGACCGCGCACGAGTGCAGGAACGGAGGCCGAGGGATCCCGCATGGAGAACGACTTGACCGCCAATTCGACCTCGGCGTCGATCGCCGCGAGAAGCGGAACGGCCCCGGCCGGCGCGGGACGGCGAATCGCATTGAAGACACCGGGAATCGAGGTGTCGATGCCGTCGAAAAACGATTGCTCCCTCACCGACATCGCGGCGAGGCGCTTGTAGTATGAAAGCGATGGTCCGGGTTGGGTTATCAACCGCCCACCGTTCTGCGAGCGCTGGAAACTCAGGCCGACGCGCGAGAAATTCTGGTACGAATCGCCCAGCCACGCGCTGTACTCGCCCGTGTCGGTGCGGACCGTCCAGTCCTCGTTCTCTCGAACACCTCCCATGTAGAGCTTGAGCACCTGCCAGGGCGATACGCCTGGCTCCGGAAACATGTGCGGGTCTGCGGCCGCCTTGAATGCCTCCTGGGTGATGAGTCCAGCCGCCTGATGGTTGCCGTGACCATCCCGCCCGTTGCCCTGGAACCGCGCGATCAAGACAAATGGCCGGTCGCGGCGGATGATGCGCACCATGTCGCGCAGCGCCGTGTCGCGGCCCCACTTCTCGATCGTTTCGTCGAGACGCTTCGAGAAGCCGTAATCGACGACAGTCGCAAAGTACTGGCGGTCAAGGCCGTAATACCGCCCCGCCATCTGCAGCTCTTCTGTCCGAATGAGCCCGACGGCGTCGAAGAGCTCCGGCCCGATGGCGTTGTCGCCCGATTCCCCTCTCGTGAGCGTCAACAACGACACGCGCACGCCCTCGCCTCGGCTCAGCTGCGCCAGCATCCCGCCATGCTCATCATCTGGATGCGCTGTCGTGTGCATCGCGCTCGCCGTGGTCTTCAGCTTCAGAAGACGCTGCCATGTGCCGGCGGCGCCTTTGTCCTGAGCCAACGGCTCGGGACCCGCATCAAGGGTGGCGATCCAAACGAATCCCACGAGCGACGTTAGCCGCAGAACACGCAGAACCCGCAGAAATGAACCGGCTACATGGGTTCTGCGATTTCTGCGGTGATCGTTGTGAATCGTGCGCGTCGTAGAGCCTCCCATCGCCCCGGATTATACTTTCGCGTGCCGCGCGTCGAGTTGCTCGTCGTCGGCGAAGCGTATGAGGATTTGATCTTCGTCGGTTTGCCGCGCCTCCCAAAAGCCGGTGAGGAACTGAGGAGCGCGCATTACGCATCGACGATAGGTGGCGGCGCTGTCATCACCGCCGTCGCGGCCGCGCGACTCGGCGTGCGCACGGTTGTCGTCAGCGCGCTCAGCGCAGAGGCCAGTCGCCGTTTGCGCAGCGAACGCATCGGTGTCGCCAATCTCATGCGGCCTCGCGAGCACCATGCCGTGACCGTGGCGCTGTCGACGTCCGACGACAGAAGTTTTGTCACGTTCAATGGCGTGAACGATCGTCTCGAGCCGAGGCTGTTGAAGGCGCTCCGGTACCAGAAGGCGAGGCACGTGCATTTCGCATTGGCGCCACAGCGAATCGATCGCTGGCTCCGCGTCCTCGATCGGTTTCGGGCAGACGGCGTGACGACCTCGTGGGACTTCGGCTGGAATCCGCCGCTGCGCGATCGCGCCGGCTTCGGACGCCTGATCTCCGCCGTTGACGTTGTCTTCATGAACGAAGTCGAGGCGACGATGTACGCGCGCGTGCGCCGGGAAACGCGGAATACGGTGATCAAGCTCGGCTCCCGCGGCAGCCGCTGGGTGAGTGGCGCATTCGACATTACGGCCCCAGCACCGCGTGTCGCAGCCGTGGACACCACAGGCGCGGGCGATGCGTTCAACGGCGGCTTCCTCTGCGCTTTCCTCGACGGCCGCCCGCCGCGCGAATGCCTGCGTTTGGGGAACTACGTCGGCGCCCAATCCACCCGCGCGGCCGGCGGCGTCAACGCCTTACCAACCAGACCTGCGCGACCCAGCCGACCCACTCGACCCACTAGACCCAGCCGACCTTCCCGACCCATCCGACGGCCATGAAGATCGCCGTCATCGGCGGCGCCGGCGTGCGGACGCCGCTCCTTGTCGGCGGTCTGACAGGCTCAGACCTGCCGATCGACGAGATCGGCCTCTACGACATCGACCGCGACCGATTGACGACAATCGGCAAAGTCGCCCGTCGGATCGCCGCCAAAGGCGACATCGTCTTCTACCCAACGGTCGCCGATTGCGTGGCTGGCGCCGATTTCGTCTTCACGAGCATCCGGGTCGGCGGGATCGCCCAGCGAATCCGCGACGAAATGATCTCGTTGCAACATGGCATCGTCGGTCAGGAAACAGTCGGCCCGGCCGGTTTTGCAATGGCCGCGCGGACGATTCCGCCAATGGTCCAGTACGCGCGGGACATCTCGCACGTTGCGCCGGCCGCGTGGATCATCAACTTCACCAATCCAGTCGGGATCGTCACGGAGGCCATGCGCTCGGTCACGTCCCACGTGATCGGCATCTGCGACACGCCGACCGAGCTGTTCGAAGAGGTGGCGCGCGCGCTCGACCTGCCCGCGGAGCGCTGCTTTTTCGACTACTTCGGGCTGAATCATCTCGGATGGGTACGCGAGGTGTACTGCGAGGGCGAGCCACAATTGCGCCGGCTGTGGAACAACGCGGAGCGCCTCCAATCGATCTACAGGGTGCCGCTCTTCGATCCCGCCTTTCTCCACGACTTGAAATTGCTACCGACCGAGTACGTGTACTACTACGAGCAGCCAGCAAGGGCGCTCGACAGCATGCGGCGCGCGGCACAGACGCGCGGTCAAGCGATCGCCGAGTTGACCGATGTCTTGTTCGAGGCGCTGCGGGTTCCGAACGCGGACCTCGTCGCCGTGTACAACTCGTATCTCTTCGCGCGCAGCGCCGGGTACATGCAGATCGAATCGGGCGCTGCGGATGCCACACCAAGAGTGACATCGGCGTCGCAGCTGAGCGGCTACGACAAGATCGCGCTATCTGTCGTCCGAGCCATTCATTTCAATCTCAACGCGATCATCCCGCTCAGCGTGGAGAATCGAGGAAACATCCCGAACCTGATGGATCGCGACGTCGTCGAAGTGCCGTGCCTTGTGAATGCGAACGGAGCGAGACCCTTGCATGTCGGACGCATTCCCAATCAAGTCCATCGGCTGGTCGAACAGGTGAAGGAGTACGAACGTCTCACGGTTCGCGCGGTGCTTGCGCGGTCGGTCAATGCCGCGTGCGAGGCGCTGGCGAACAACCCGCTCGTGCCGAGCCGCGCGATCGCAGATCGCCTGGTCCGCGACTTCTCCCCGTTGTGGTGACGCTCAATCGGGGGATGGGCCTCCTGGAGGCCACCGCGATGAACATCATCGGCATGGTCGGCGTGGGACCGTTTCTGACGATTCCGTTCATGGTCGGCGCCATGGGCGGACCTCATATCGTGTACGCGTGGGCCTTCGGCGCTGTCCTGGCGCTCTGTGACGGCCTCGTCTATGCGGAGTTGGGTGCCGCGCTTCCCGGCAGCGGGGGACCGTACGTGTATCTGCGCGAAGCCTATCGCCCGTTCGGACTTGGGCGGCTGGCTGCGTTCGTCTTCATCTTTCAGGTGATGCTCGTCGCGCCCCTGTCGATCGCCGGCGGCGCCGTAGGGTTTGCCGATTACCTCGGCTTCTACTGGAGGTCGATGAGCCCGCTTCAGCACAACGTGATTGCCGCCGCGGTCTGCGTGGCCGTGACGGGACTGCTCTACCGCTACATCACTTCGATCGGCCGCCTTGCCGTGGTGATGTTGTCGATGGTGCTCGTCACCGTTGGCTGGGTGATCATCACTGGACTCATCGACGCGTCCTGGTCGCGCGCATTCGATTTTCCCCAATCGGCCCGGACGCTCGACGGTGATCTCGTTCGCGCCATCGGCGCCGCCGGACTGCTGGCGATGTACAACTACGGCGGTTACAGCAACGTCTGCAACATCGGCGACGAGCTGCGCGAGCCCGAACGGACGATGCCAAGAGCCATCGTGGCATCGATCTGCGCCGTGGTCGTGTTGTACGTGGTGATGAGCACCGCGATGCTCGGCGTTGTGCCATGGCAGGAGGCGCGGGGGACCCGGACGATCGCGTCGCTCTTCATGGAGCGCGCTTTTTCGGATCCCGCCGCCGGACGGATGGCGGCGTCAGCGATGACTGGGCTGATCCTGTTCGTCACCGCCTCATCTTTGTACGCGGTGGTATTGGGGTACTCACGAATCCCCTATGCGGCCGCCATCGATGGTCAGTTCTTCCGCGTCTTCGGCCGTCTCCACCCGACCAAGCGGTTCCCCTATATTTCTCTTCTGACTATCGGCGCCTCCGCGATTCCCTTTTGCTTCTTCACGCTCGGTCAGCTCGTGAACTGGCTGATTCTCGTGCAGATCCTCCTTCAGTTCATCTGGCAATGCGCGGGCGTCATACTTCTCCGTCGGTACCGACCTGACATCGCGAAGCCGTTCCGCATGTGGTTCTATCCGGTCCCGGCGATCGTGTCGCTGGCGATGTGGCTCTATATTTTCGCGACAGCGCCCCCCGCCGGCATACTGTTCTCGACGGGATTTCTGGCGGCGGCGATCGGGGCGTACGCGATATTCCGATCGTCCGC
>Ga0114129_10012126_pt1 | contig 12269 bp, 8 predicted proteins | sample RhiMetdeltSRZDD1_FD_80071 | JGI IMG/M metagenome (GOLD analysis project Ga0114129, IMG submission 80071) | Populus rhizosphere microbial communities from Tennessee, USA - Rhizosphere MetaG P. deltoides SRZDD1 (version 2) (version 2) | ecosystem: Host-associated > Plants > Roots > Rhizosphere >...
ACGATCTCATCGATCGGCGCACGTTCTCCTGGACGGAGATCTTCAACCGGTTCGAGACGACGCTGCCCGACGATGTGCGGATCACGTCGGTGCGGCCGAAGATCGACGTGAAGTCGGGCACGGAGCTGGCCATCACGATTGTCGCGAAAAGCCACGACGAGATCGCCCAGTTCACCACGAAGCTCGAAGCGACCGGGGCGTTCGCCGAGGTGCTCGCGCGGGAGGAGCACACCAACGAGCAGGGGCTGCTCGAGGCGGCGCTGACGGGCAGGTATCTGCCCGGCACCGTGCTGCGGGGTGACCGATGACGCTGCTCAGGCGCGTGGCCGTGGAGAAGCGCGCGACGCTGCTGCCGCTCGGGCTGGCGCTGCTGGCCAACATCGCCGCGTACGCGATCGTCGTGAATCCGCTGCAGGTCAAGTCGGCGACGGCCAGCGAGCGCGCGGCCCGCGCGGAGCAGTCGGCGCGCGCGGCGGAGCGCGAGCTCGCCGCCGCCCACGCGCTGGTCACGGGCAAGTCGCGCGCCGACGAGGAGCTCGCCACGTTCTATCAGAAGGTGCTGCCGCACAGCGAGGCGGCCGCGCGCGATTTGACGTACTTGCGCGTCCCGAAGCTCGCGAGCCAGGCGCACGTGCGGATCCTGACGCGCAACATGGAGCCCGATCTCACGCTGCTGCGGACGGCGCATCTTGGCTGCCTGCGCAGCCGCGTGGTGCTGACCGGCGATTACGAAGGACTCCGGCAGTTCATCTACGAGCTCGAAACGTCGCCGGAGTTCATCATCATCGACGCGGTGTCGATCGCGCAGGCGGAGCTGAACAAGCCGCTCAATCTGACGGTCGCCTTGTCGACGTACTACCAGCCGTGACCGATGGCATCTGAGCGCCGGACGCAAACCTACGTGCTCGCCGCGCTCGTCGTCGTGCTCGCCGTCGTGACGTATCTCGTGTGGCCCGGACCGTCTGCGCCGGCGCCCGCGGCGTCTAATCAGCAGACGGCGCGCAGCACCGATCGCGCGCGCGGCGGGAACGCAGAACGCGGCGCCGATGTCGCACGAGGCGGCGATCCGGCGCGCGGCGGCGCGCAACCGGGCGACCCGACGCGGCGGCAAACGACCGGCAGCACGCCCGAAGCTCCCGACGTGCATCTGCCGGCGCTCGAAGCGGAGCGGCCGAAGCCGGTGGACGCTGAGCGCAATCTGTTTCGGTTCAGGCCGAAGCCGACGCCGCCTCCGCCGCCGCCCACGGCGCCGCCAGTCGGGCCGATGACCCCGGCGCCGATCGGGACGCCGACGCCTCCGCCGCCGCCGCCGATCACGCTGAAGTTCATCGGCTACGCCGAGCCGAAGGGGCAGCCGAAGATCGCGTGGCTGATGGACGCCTCGGGGCACGTGTTCGAAGGGAACGAAGGCTCGGTGATCGAAGGACGCTACAAGATTCTGCGGATCGGCGTCGAATCGCTCGACATCTCGTACGTGGACGGCACGGGCCGGCGCACGATTCGGTTGAGCGGCGGATAACCGTGGATCTGGTAATCGGGTAATTTGGTAATCGGGTAATTGAATTGATCGAGGGAGGGATTGAATTGAGCTCTCGAATGAACAATCAGCCCATTCAATTACCAGATTACCAGATTATCCAATTACCAGATTCGAGGACTGCAGCGTGACGAGACGCCTGACAACGTGTGCGGTGGTGCTGGCGATCGGCCTCGTCGCCGCCGGCTGCGCCGCGGGTCGCGCGTTCCGCAAAGGCGACGCGGCCGTGCGCGCGGGGAACCTCGACCAGGCGGTCGCGTACTACCGCGCCGCGGTGCAGGCGTCGCCCGGCAATCCCGACTACAAGATCGCGCTGCAGCGCACGATGATCGCCGCCAGCCGCGTGCACCAGGACAGAGGCAAGGAGTTCGAGGACAAGGATCAGCTCGAGGCCGCGCTGGGCGAGTACAAGCTCGCGGCCGAGTACGATCCGACCAACCGCTTCGCGGCCACCAAGGCGGCGACGATCGAGCGCACGCTGCGCGAACGCGCCGAGGCCGCGCGGCCGAAGCCTCCTATTCAGCAGATGCGCGAGCGAGCGCGCGCCGCGACCGCCGAGCCGATCCTCAGCCCGACGACGAAGGACATCCGCTTCCATTTCGACAACGTCAGCTTGAAAGCCATCCTCACGGCGATCTCCGGCGCGACCGGCATCAACGTCATGTACGACCGCGACTTCGTCGATCGCCCGACGACGGTCGATTTGCCGGGCGTGACGATCGAGGAGGCGCTCAACTACGTTCTCAGCCAGAACCAGTACACCTACAAGGTCGTCAACGACCGGACGATTCTCGTGTTCGCCGACACGGTCCCCAAGCACCTGCAGTACGACGATCAGGTCATCAAGACGATCTATCTGTCGAACGCGGACGTGACCGACATCGCGCAGCTGCTCAGCACGCTGATGCGCGTGCAGAACCTCGCAATACAGCCCGCGATCGCGATGAACAAGAACTCGAACAGCATCACCATCCGCGCGACCGCCAACATGGTGCACATCCTCGAGAAGGTGATCGAGGCCAACGACAAGCCGCGCGCGGAGGTGGTGTTCGACATCGAGATCCTCGAGGTCGATCGCAGCCGGACGAAGCAGTACGGCCTGAACCTGTCGGACTACGCGCTCGGCGGGATCTTCTCGCCCGAGGTCGCGCCGTCGGGCCCGACGACCACGACCGGCGGCCAGACGCCGACGCGCACCGGCACGCCGCCGAGCGGAGTCACCTCGCCGCCGGCGATCAACCTGAATACGATCTCGCGGGGCATCACGACCGCGGACTTCTACTTCGCCGTGCCGACCGCCATCGTCCGCTTCCTGGAAACGGACACGCACACCAAGCTCGTCGCCAAACCGCAGCTGCGCGGCGCCGAAGGCACGAAGCTGACGCTCAATCTCGGCGACCAGATTCCGATCGTCAACACGAGCTATGTGCCGATCGCCACCGGCGGCGCCGGCACCAACCCGCTGAACTCCTTCACGTTCAAGGACGTCGGCATCAACATCGACATGACGCCGCGCGTCACGCTCGAAGGAGAGATCCTGCTCGATCTCACGGTTGAAAGCAGCTCGAAGGGCGCGGACCAGAACATCGCCGGCACGAACTATCCGTCGTTCGGCCAGCGCAAGGTGACGACGCGGTTGCGGCTGCGCGATGGCGAGTCGAACCTGCTGGCGGGCCTGCTGCGAGAGGACGAGAGCCGGACCGTCCAGGGCGTGCCGGGCGCCATCCACACGCCGTTCCTCAAGCAGCTCTTCTCGGGCAACGATCAGCGCACATCCCAGACCGACATCGTCATGCTGCTGACGCCGCACATCGTCCGCACGCACGAGATTACCGAGGAGGATCTGAAGCCGCTGTTCATCGGCGCGCAGGGCGCGGCCGGTTCGCTCGCGATCGGCGGCGGGCCGCCGCCGCTCATTCAGATCCCGCCGGAGCAGCCGCCGGCGGCGCCGACGCCGTCGCCTGCGCCGGGATACCCGACGACGCCGACCGGCGTGATTGCCGTCCCGCCGGGCACGACGCCGGTGCCGGGCACCGTCCTGATTCCGGCGCCGACCCCGACACCCACGCCGACGCCCACACCAACGCCGGCGCCGAACGTCACGACGCTGACGGGCCCGCCGACCACGCTGACGCCGCCGGCGGCCACGCCGACCCCGACGCCCACGCCGACGCCGACGCCGACGCCTCCGGCCGCGACGGAGCCGCCCATCACGTCGCCGGGCGTCGGCGGCGCGCAGATTATCGTGTCGCCCGGCGGAAACTTCCGCGTCGGCGGCGGACCCTACACGGTGCCGATCTCGATCACCGGCGCGACGCGCGTGTCGACGATCACGCTCACGCTCGCGTTCGATCCGACGAAGCTGCGCGTGCGGGCCGTGACGGAAGGGAGCTTCATGCGCACGGGCGGCGTGGCGGTCAGCTTCAACCAGCAGGTTTCCGGCGGGCGCGTGGACATCACGATCTCGCGGACCGCGGACGCGGTCGGTGCGAACGGAACCGGTCTGCTGGCCGCGGTCGTGTTCGACGCGATTGCGCCCGGGACCGCGGTGCTGACGCCGAGCGGCGCCGCCACCGGCCCCGGCGGTACGGCGATGGGCTTGCAGATGCGCCCGGTGACGGTGACGGTGCAACAATGATCAGGAATGGGTTCCGGCTTCGGGGTTCGGGATTCGCCACCTTCGCGGCCGACGGTTACACATTCGTCGAGCTGCTCGTCGTGACCGCGATCATCCTGATCCTCGCGTCGGCCGTCATGCCGCTCGCGAAGGTGACCGCGACGCGGCAGCGCGAGGCGGAGCTGCGGCGGGGGCTGCGCGAAATCCGCACCGCGATCGACCGCTTCAAGGACGATGCGGACCTGGGCAAGATCGCACCGACCGAGCTCAAGGCCGGCGCCGACAACTACCCGCCGGATCTCGACACGCTGGTCGACGGCGTGTCGGCGAACAACGATGCGACGGGGCGCAAGCTGAAATATCTGCGGAAGATTCCAATCGATCCGATGACGAAGAGCACCGACTGGGGCAAGCGCGGCACGCAGGACAAGCCCGACTCGACGCGCTGGAACGGCCAGAACGTGTTCGACGTGTACACGACGTACGACGGGACGGCGCTCGACGGTACGAAATACAAGGAGTGGTAACACGTGCGCGAACGCGGCTTCACGCTCATCGAGCTCCTCATCGTGATGGCGTTGATCGTCACGCTGGCGGGGCTCGCCCTGGCGCAGCACAAGACGGCGGTCGTCCGCGCGAGCGAGGCGACGCTGAAGGAAGATCTCTTTCAGATTCGCGACGCGATCGATCAGTACTACGCCGACAAGAACCAGTACCCGAGCGGGATCGACGCGCTCGTCAGCGACGGCTACCTGCGCCGGATTCCCAAGGATCCGTTCACCGACAGCGCGGACACGTGGCAGATCGTGCCCTCCGAGCCCGATCCGAACAACCCGACTGCGGCGCCCGGCATCTACGACATCAAGAGCGGATCGGAGAAGACCGCGCTCGACGGGTCGAAGTACTCCGACTGGTGATAGGGATGGGGATGGTGAAGAAGAGCATTTTTGCGGCCATGACGATGGCGGTGCTGGCGCTGGCCGCCGCGTGCCAGCGCGTGCCGCTGCTGGCGCCGACCGGTTCGTCGATCACGTTGATCTCGGGCGCGACGACGCTGCCGGTGGGCGGCAGCACGCAGCTCATCGCACAGGTGCTGGAAGCCTCCGGGACGCCGCCGCACAGCGGGACGCACGTCACGTTCACGACGACGCTCGGCACGGTGTCGCCGTCGGAAACCACGACCGACGTCAGCGGCCGCGCCATCGTCACGTTCCAGGCCGGCAACACGTCGGGCGAGGCGACCATCTCGGCGTTATCGGGCGGCGCGACCGTCGCGAAGGACGCCGCCATCAAGATCAAAATCGGCGGCGCCGCGGTCGATTCCGTGCAGTTGTCCGTGAGTCCCGCGACCGTACCGGACACCGGCGGCAACGTGACATTGACCGCGCTCGCGCTCGACGCCAGCGGCAATCTGCTGTCGGGCGTCCCGGTGACGTTCAGCGCGACGGCGGGTCAACTTTCGCAGGCCGTAGTCAATACCGGATCCGACGGCCGGGCGTCGACGACGCTCACGACGTCAAAAGAGACGACAGTGAGCGCGAGCGCCGGCAGCAAGAAGAGCACGGACGTCAAGATCGCGATCACGACGGCGCCGGTCATCAGCTTCGGGACGATCACGCCGGCCAGTCCCACCGTCGGCGATCCGGTAACCTTCACGATCACCGTGCCTGCCCCGACCGCGACTGCCGCGCCTATCCGCGCGATCACCGTCGACTTCGGCGACGGAACCGGCGCGCTCGCCGCCGGCACGACGACGACGACCGTCTCGCACACTTACAATCGCGCCGACACGTTCACGGCGCGAGCGACGGCAACCGACGTGAACGGCCTGTCGACGACGGCGGTGACGCAGGTGCGAATCGGTCCGCGCGCGCCGCTCGCGCCGACGATCTCGGCGTCGCCGGCGAACCCGACGCCGGGCACGCCCGTGACTTTCACGATCGGGACCGGAACGATCCCGGCCGGATGCGGCATCGCCAGCATGATCGTGAACTGGGGCGACGGCCAGGCGACCACGTTCACGGGATCGACGACGTCGGCGCAGCACACCTTCAACGCGCCCGGCAACTACACCGTTCAGGTGACGGAGACCGACACGTGCGGCGGGTCGGGGACGGCGTCGACGATCGTCGCCGTCACGCCGCGAACGCCGTTGAACGTGACGATTTCCGCGAGCGCGAATCCGGCCCCGAACAGTCCGGTCACGTTCGCGATCACCGCGACACCCTCGAGCGGATGCGCGATCGATCGCGTCCACGTGAACTTCGGCGACGGCACGTCGCAGTCGTTTTCAGGGGCGACGACGAGCGTTCAGCACATCTATACGGCGTCAGGCACCTACACCGCTACGGTCACCGTAACCGATACGTGCGGCGCCTCGGGAATCGCGTCGACGAGCTTCCTCGTGGCGAGCGCCGCGCCGACGGCATCGTTCACGTTCTCGCCGGATCCGGGCAAGGCGGGTCAGCCGGTGGCATTCAACGCGATCGCGTCGACCGGTGATATCGTCAACTACAGCTGGAATTACGGCGACGGCAGCGTCGACACCGGACCGAGCGCGACTCAGACACACACGTTTGTCAACGCCGGCACGTACACCGTTCGCCTGACGGTCACCGATTCGCTCGGCCGCACGGCGACCACTCAGAAGTCGGTGCCAGTGCAATGAAGTGCGATCGATCGCGCAACGGCGACCACGATCAACGCGGCTACGCGATGGCAGCGCTGCTCGTCTCGCTGAGCGTGATGGCGATCATGCTCACCGTGCTGATGCCCGTCTGGAAGCATCAGGCCCAGCGCGAGAAGGAAGCCGAGCTGATCTTCCGCGGCACGCAGTTCGGCCGCGCGCTCGCGCTGTACGAGCGGCGGCACGGTCCCGGCACGACGCCGCCCAGCGTCAACACGCTCGTCGACGAGCGCTTCCTGCGGAAAAAGTACAAGGACCCGATCAACGGCGAGGACTTTCAGGTGCTGCTCCAGAGCCAGCAGCCAAACCAGCAGCCGGGTCAGACCGGCCAGACGCCGGGGCGCGGCGGCGCGCAGCAGCCGGGGACCGGCACCACCGGCATCTTCACGACGCCGGGCCGCAGCGGCGGCACGCAATCTCAGGGATTCGGCGGCAGCTCCAGCGGCTTTGGCGGCGTCGTCGGCGTCGTCAGCAAGAGCACGGCGACGTCGATCAAGATCTACAACGGGCACACGCACTACAACGAGTGGGTGTTCATGAAGGCGCAGCTCGCGCCGGCGGGCGGCGCGAATGCGCCGGGCGCCATGCCGGGGGTGGGCGGTCAGCCGGGCCGCGGCGGACCGGGAGGTCTGGGCGCGCCCGGCGTCGGCGGCATCGGCGGCCGCGGCGACGGCCGTGGACGCGGATTCGGTCCGGGCGGCGGCCGCGGCCCCGGCGGTCAGCAGATCATCCTGGGTCCGAACGGCCCGATCGTCCCGCCTCCCGGGTCGACGACGTTCCCCTTCCCGTTCCCGAGCCCGACGCCGACGGGTCCGGGACGCGGACGCGGTTAGCCACGTTCAACTCTCAACTTTCAACTTTCAACTTTCAACTCACAACTTAGTTGAAAGTTGAGAGTTGATCGCCGCGCTGCGCTCTTCGCGCTCGAGATTCTTCGCGATCGCGAACGCGGCCCCCGCCGACACGGCGAGCAGCAGGACGCCCGCGAGCGCACTGCGCAGCAGGATCTCGCCGACGCCGAACAGCGCCGTATACACGAGCACGCACCCGAGCGCCGCGTTCACCAGCTCGCTCACGAGCACGTCCACGCCGCCGGCCCGTTCGCCGACGGCCGCCGCCACCGTCGCCCAGCCCGGCCCCTGCGGCCGCACGCGGCGATAGAACGTCGCCAGCGTCGCATCCGATTCCGGCCGCGTCATCATCGTCACCACCAGCCAGGCGATCGTCGTGATGGCGACGGTGACGAGCATGATGTACGCGAAGTCGCGCGGCCGGTCGCTGTCCCAGCCGACGCCGAGCTGCAGGTACAGCGACACCGCCGCGGCGACCGCCATCGCCGACACTTCCGACCACGCGTTGATGCGCCACCAGAACCAGCGGAGCAGCAGCACCAGGCCGGTTCCGGCGCCCGTGACGATCAGCAGCTTCCACGCCTGCTCGATCGAGCCGAGATGGAGCGTCACCCAGATCGACGCGAGCATCAGCAGGATCGTGACGGCCTGCGAGACGATCACGTACTCGCGCTCGGGCCGATCGCGCCGCAGGAAGCGCCGGTAGAAATCGTTGACGACGTAGGAGGCGCCCCAGTTGAGCTGCGTGCCGATCGTCGACATGTACGCGGCCGCAAACGCCGCGAGCATCACGCCGCGCAGCGACGGCGGGAAGACGCGCGGATCCATCAGCGTCTGCACGTAGCCCGATTCCTTGTCGGCGAGCGTAGGGTAGAGGACGACCGAGGCGAGCGCCGTGAGGATCCACGGCCACGGCCGCACGGCGTAGTGCGCGATGTTGAACCACAGCGTGGCGAACAGGCCGTGGCGCTCGTTCTTCGCGGAGAAGATCCGCTGCGCCACGTAGCCCCCGCCGCCCGGCTCGGCGCCCGGGTACCAGCTGGCCCACCAGTTCACGCCGAGATAGACGAACAGCGTGATCGCCGGCATCCACGCCGAGTCGGTCGACGGAAAGAAGTCGAGCCGCGATCCGCTGTCGGCGGCCGCCTGCCCTGAGCTGAGTCGAAGGGCGTCGAGGGCGGCGACTTGTGATTTGAGCGCGGCGAGCCCGCCGACCGCGCCGACGGCGAACACCGCGAGCGCGATCACCATCCCCATCTTCAGCGCGAACTGGAACAGATCCGTGACCAGCACGCCCCAGAGGCCGGAGATCGTCGTGTAGAAGGCGGTGAAGGCCAGCATCGCGAGCAGCGCCGCCAGCGCGCCGCGCGGACCGAGGCCCAGCGTGATCTGCAGGATCTTCATCATCGCGAGGTTCACCCAGCCGATGATGATGCAGTTGATCGGGACGCCGAGGTAGAGCGCGCGGAAGCCGCGCAGGAACGCCGCCGGCCGGCCGGCGTAGCGCAGCTCGGCGAGCTCGACGTCGGTCATCACGCCGGCGCGGCGCCAGAGCCGCGCGTACACGAACACGGTCAGCATGCCGCTCGCGGCCATGCTCCACCAGAGCCAGTTGCCGGCGATGCCGTACTTCGCGACGAGCCCGGTGACGACGAGCGGCGTGTCGGCGGCGAACGTCGTCGCGACCATCGACGTGCCGGCGAGCCACCACGGCACGTCGCGGCCGGAGAGGAAGAAGTCGGTCGTGCTGCCGCGCGCGCGCCGCGCGTAGTACAGCCCGATGAGGAGGTTCATCAGGAAGTACGCCGCGATCACGCCCCAGTCGACGAGTGTCAGCGTCATAGCGTCATCGCTTCGCCAAGTCGGCGGTCCAGTTGACCACCAGGTGCAGCGGCGTGGACCCGGACTCTTCCGACAGGTTGATGAGAAGGCGCCGAGCGTCAGGCACGACGTCCCAGGAATTCCCGACGGCGCTCGCATTCGCGCGAAAGAGCACCGCCGGCGTTCCGATGTCGATTGCGCCTGCCCGTTCGAAGATGGGGCACGCCAGGATCTGCGAGTTGTTGTTCCAGAAGAGCAACTCCTTCCCGTCGGCGCCCCACGCCACCTCACTGCCGCCGCCGGGCGACACCTGCCATTTGCCGTCGCCGCGAGGAAACGGCGCGATGTACACCTCCGATCGGCCGGACTCGTCCGACGAGTAGGCGACCCAGCGGCCGTTCGGCGAGATCCGGAACTGCGTGATGTTTGACCGGGGCGAGGCGGGCGCGACGACGAGGGTCGCTTCGCCGCCGGCCAGGGGCCGCGCCACCACGGCTTGCCCGACCGCGCCCGAGGTGCGCAGATACGCGATCAGCTTCCCATCGGGCGACCACGAGGGACCAGATGCGGCATAGCGCGCATCGTCGACCAGCACACGCTCGACGCCACCGCCAGCGGCGGCCGTCGTCATGATCGCCGTTCGGATTCGGCCGCCTGTCGCGACGTTCGCGGTAAACGCGATCGTCCGGCCGTCGGGGGACCACGCCGGCTGCCTGTTGCTCCCGAGCGTCGTGCTGAAGGTGAGCTTCGTCTTCGTACTGCCGTCGGCGTCGAACACCCAGATCTCGCGCTGCGGATCCCCATGGGCCACCGCGACGCGGCGACCGTCGGGCGAGACGCGCGGATCCATGTACGCGCCGCGCTCGCCCGCGTGTCCCAGCTGCTGCCCCGTTCGATCGAACCACACCAGCCGGGTGCCGAAGACCTCGGCGCCGCCCGCCTCGTACGCGAGCGCTCCGGTCTGCGCGGCGGTGAACAGGGTTCGCCACACCCCGGAATCGTGACGGATGCGATCCACGAGAACCATCGGCTCGCCCGACAGCACACCCGCATCCGGATCGAAGCGCTGCGCCGCGAGCGCACCGCCGGAGTGAAAGAGGAGATACCCTGAGGCGTACTGGCCGCCGGCGTCGCTGGCGACGAGGAGCCGGTTTTCCTTGCCGTCGAGCGACGCGTAGTACACGCCGTTCTGATCCGGTCGACCGCCGGTGTGGTTGGTGGCGAGATACAGGAAGTGTCGGCCGTCGGGCAGCAGCCACGGCCACCGGTGCGTCGTGTGCCGCGCCGGGTCCACCGACGTGACGGCGACCGGCTGCCCGCCGCGCGCCGACGTGCGCACGATCGGTCCCTGGAACTCGGCCGCGAACAGCATCACGTCGTCTTTGCCCCAGGTGCCGCCGCGCGGATTGGGCGCATCGGCGATCACCGTGACCGCTCCGCCTGCTGCCGGTGCGCTCGCCAGCTTGCCGTTTGCGAAGAAGGCGATCGTCCGCCCGTCGGGCGACCAGAACGGCATGTACCCGCCCTCGGTCCCTTCCAGCCGAATGGCGGAGAAGCTGTCGAGCGCACGCAGCCAGAGCGCCCGCGGGCTGTTCGGTCCGTGGGCCGTGAAGACGATTTTGTCGCCATCGCGCGACAGGACCGGCGCGCCGCCGAAGTCGCCGGTAGATTCGAACGTGAGCTTCTCGGGTGGCTCGATGAGCGTCCGCATGACGCGCGTTGACGCGCCGCGTGGCGCGAGGACGTAGCCCGCGGCCGCGGCAGCCAGTATCGCCGCGCCGGCGACCAATCCGGCGATCAGACGGCCGCGTCCGGAGTGTGCCCGGTCGGGCGCGGCATCGGCCGGCCCCTCGGCGATCCATCGCAGCTCCAGCATCAGGTCGTGTGCCGACTGGATGCGATCGTCGCGATCTTTCGCCAGACACGCGTCGATCGCGTGCTGGAGCGCCGCCGGCGCTGCGGGGATGACGGTGTGCAGCGGCGGAGGCGTGCTCTCCAGAATCGCGGTCGCCACCGACAGCTGCGACTTCCCGCCGAACGCGCGGCGGCCCGTCACCATCTCGTACAGCACGGCGCCGAGCGCGAAGAGATCGGCGCGCGCGTCCGCGTTCTTGCCCTCCAGCTGCTCGGGCGCCATGTACTGCATCGTGCCGACGACGGAGCCGGCCGATGTCAGCGGCGACCTGTGCGGCGTGGGACTCGCGACCGTCACCGCGGCGGACAAGAGCGGCGCGCCGCTCTCGGTCGCCATGCCGGCGCCGATCGGCTTGGCGAGCCCGAAGTCGAGCAGCTTGGCGTGCACGCCGCCGGACGCGCCCGCGCCGCCCTTGACGAGCATGATGTTGCCGGGCTTCAGATCGCGGTGGACGATGCCGGCGCGGTGCGCCTTGTCCAGCGCGCTGGCGATGTCGACGCCGAGCGACACCGCCTGCCGGATCGGAAGCGGCCCGCGCGCCAGCCGATCGGCGAGCGTCTCGCCCTCCAGGTACTCCATGACGATGAAGTCGACGCCTCCATCGCTGCCGATGTCGTGGAGCACGCAGATGTTCGGGTGCTGGAGCGAGCTGATCGCGCGCGCCTCGCGCTCGAAGCGCTGCTTCAAATCCGGATCGAGCGAGAGGTGCGTCGGCAGCACCTTGACGGCGACGACGCGGTCGAGCCGCGTATCGCGCGCGCGGTAGACTTCGCCCATTCCTCCCATGCCGAGCGTAGAGAGGATTTCGTACTGGCCGATGCGAGTACCGGCGGCGAGATCCA
>Ga0114129_10012129_pt1 | contig 12269 bp, 11 predicted proteins | sample RhiMetdeltSRZDD1_FD_80071 | JGI IMG/M metagenome (GOLD analysis project Ga0114129, IMG submission 80071) | Populus rhizosphere microbial communities from Tennessee, USA - Rhizosphere MetaG P. deltoides SRZDD1 (version 2) (version 2) | ecosystem: Host-associated > Plants > Roots > Rhizosphere >...
ACCTCGGTCTGGCCATGCACCTCGATGTGCGTCTCGACGGTCAGGTACTCCAGATCGTTCGGCGGGCGCGGCAGGCTGCCGCCGGCGGCCCATGGGCGGTCGAGCCCGGTGATCGTCATCATGACGATCGTGTCGCCGGAGATCGGCGAGCCGCTGGAGCTGCCGGTCACCGCGGCGCCGGGGGGCACGACGCCGCCCGGCCCGACCGCGACGGCGCCGCTGCCGACGACGACGGGGTCCCTGCCCGGCACCTGCACGGGCTCGACGGGCCAGCCTGGCTGGTACGCTACGGCTGCTGGGTCAGACCTGATCCGTCTCTCAACGAGCCGCGCCAGGTTGTCCATGAGCGGGACATCCGCACCACCTGAGGCGTTGTCGACCATGATCTCAGCCACGACGGCCCAAATCCGGAACGTGACCATGGCGCTGTTCGACCCATCCGGACCCGACCCCGTTCCACGATACCCGCTCTCGCCAAACGACCCGCTCGGGGTGATGCGCCAGCCGTGATACAGAACGAGTTGATTCACCCTTCCGTTGAGCCTCTTGTGCGCATCGTGCTCGTCGGTCCCGAGCGACACGTCGACCGTCACCCGGCTGCTGCCGTCCAGCGACGCAAAGACTCGGCGCAACGCGATCGTCGGCTCAAGATCACCACCGACCGCGTCGGCGGCCACCTCACGGTATCCGGCAGGCAGGTTGGCCACCGTCGGCACGTAGTCGGCGGCGTCTACGGCCATCACGGAGGCACGCGCGATCCGTTCGGCGGGAGCGACGCTCCACTGGAGGAGTGTCAATACTGACACCAGCACCATCCATGCGCGCATAGATTCCTCCTCGCGAGCATCGTACCGCACCCGGACATGAAGCGAGGCCTCTGAGGCAGGGGCCTCTCGGGGCGCCGGCCGTTCCCCTAGAGGAACTGCGTGGGATCGATAGGCCGAGCTGGATGGCCTTGACGATCGCCTCGAGCTTCGACGGGGGCCCCGAGCGCCGTCATCGAGCGCAGCGGATCACGGCGCACCGCCGACGGAGAGCGTCCGAGCCGTTCGGCAGCTTCCCTGGTACATGACGCCGAAGGCACCGAGCATCGCACGTCGCTCGGTGCCCGCACCTGGGCGGTCGTTCAGCGAACGGCGAGCAACGGCGCCACCAGGGCCGCGAGGCAGAGGGCGGGGGCGTAGGGAAACGTCACCTGCATCGAGCGCGCCCGCAGGCCCGCCACGACGGCGAGCCCGACGCCGACCAGGGCCACCAGGGCGAGCGCCAACGGCAGCCGCGACAGTCCGACGACGGCACCCAGCAGCGCGGCGGCGTAGACGTCCCCGCTCCCGAACGCCCCGGCCCCGTAGCGGAAGCCGGCCACCAGGTAGACGCCGAAAAACAACGCCGTGCCGACGGCGGCCCCGAGCAGCGCGCCGGCCATCGAGGTGCCGAGGATCGGCCCGGCCAGGACGGCGAGGACCACGCCGACGAAGATCATGACCGGATAGACCGCGCGCTGGCGCACGTCGCAGGCGAGCACGAGGAGCAAGAGGCCGACGAGCGCCGCCTGGGCCGCGCCCGGCAGGGGCCCCTGCTGCCAGGCCGGGTGGGCGGCCAGCGCCGCCGCCCCGCCGGCGGCCAGGAGCCAGGAGAGCCGGTCCGGCCAACCCAGTCGAGGTCGCTCGGCGGCCACGGCGCGCGAGAGCTCGCCGGCCGCCAGCCCGACCAGGCTCCCCACCACCGCGACGACGATCACGTCCAGCGCTCCCATGCTGCTCCTTCGGACCACCCTACTCGGTGAGCTGCCCGGCGAAGCCGCTGTTCGGGCCGGTCCCGAGCAGGCTCCAGCCGCTGCCCAGGAGATCCACCGTCTGGGCGAACAGCCCGCCGGTCAGGGTCAGGCCGCCGCCACCGGTCATCTGGAGGCCCCCGAGGCGCGAGTAGATCCAGCCCTCCCAGGAGCCGCCGGAGCCGGCCGCGGTGATCGATGAGCTGTTGGTGCTGTCTTGGTTGAACATCAGAACGTTGTTCCGGTACGGGGTGAGCGTGAAGCTATTCGCGTTGACGGAGATGGTGCCGGAGGACCCGGCGGCGACGAGCGTGACGTTGCCGACGACGTTCGACATGCCGGTCATCCGGAGGTCGCCGTCGCGGACGCAGTAGACGCCGGGCTTGAGCTGCGTCTTGGCCGCGTCCGCCCACCACGAGCAGGCCTGCCCGGCCGAGCAGCCGGACGGGCCGTCGTCGTGCACCGTGAACGTACCGCTCGGAATCGCCGTATCGTTCGCGTACACCGTGCCGACCACCGCGCCGTTCAGGGTCCAGTTGCACGGGTACTGGGTGATGTCACGGACCGTAGGGCTGATCGGCCAATCTTCAAAGCCGTCCGGGATTCTTGGGGCGGTGCTGTTGCCCTGGGACGTGTTGCAGCCGGCGCCCGGGTCGTAGGTGACCGAGCCCTGGAACGTCCAGTTGTCGCCCAGGTTCAACTCGGAGTTTGAATGGACTCGCCCGTTGATCAGTCCGCCACTACCCAGTGCCTTGATTCCGTCGGGGTTGCTGCAGACCGAGCTGTTGGCGTAGACGGCGTACTCGCTGATGGCCCGTCGGGTGGCCACCGCCCGTCCCAGGACGTCGGAGACGCTGTGGCCCATCGTCATCGCGAAGATCGTCGACGCGTGGTAGACGACGGTCACTTCGAGCGCGGCCGAGCTGCCGCTCATCGTGGGGGGAGGGTTCAGGCACGTATTCGTAGTCTTGACGTAGTACGGGTTGATGCAGGGCGTCGCCTCGTTGACAGCCGCGCCAAGCGTGTAGCCGTTCGCCGTGATGATCGCCTGGGCCGCGGCAATCGCGTTCGTGGCCCCGGTGCCGGTGCCGTCAAGCTCCACGGCGCCGCCGATCACCGCCATGTCCGCGACGGCCTGGGCCATGCGCCGCTGGGCGTACAGGTTGACCAGGTCGAGGCCGATCGCCATCAGGCCGAGGAACGCCGCCAGCATGGTGGCGAACATGACGATGCTCTGGCCGCGCTTTCGCGTGCGCAGGTGGGGTCGCATCATGGCGTCGACTCGACCCTGATCTGGGCCTGGCGCGGGATCACGACCGAGGACTGGCCGAACACGAGGCTGCCGAGGAGCATCGTGTGCGTGTACTGGGCGCAGACCCTGATCCGATCGCCCATGACCCGCGTGGCGTACGCGGGACCGCTCGCGCACAGCGGGTCGCAGGCCGTCCCGTCCGGGCAGACCACCACGGTGACGTCCGGGGCCGTCAGGCCGAGCCCGTACCCCGTGGCGATCACGGCGGCCTTGACCGTCGCCTCGTCCATCGGCGTGACGCCATCTTCCTGCTTCGAACGTAGCGCGTACCGCGCGCCCTCCTCGACGGCGTGTTGGAGGGTACCGTTATGCCAGGCCCACAGCGCCCCCTCCACCAGGCCGAAGCCGATGAAGAGGAAGACCCAGAGCGCGATCGCCATCTCGACCATGCTTTGCCCGCGCCGGGCGGCGCCGAGCTTCGACCCGTATCGCATGTTCACACCCGCCGACCCAGCACCGTACCGTTGATGTCCATGTCGTCGATGAACCAGAGGGACGAGAGGATCGTTTCGAAGCGGTAGGTGGCGGTCACCTGCACCTGGCCGGCCGGAAACGTGACCGTGACGTCGGCGCTGGTGATGACATAGGGCAGCGCCGCCTCGATGGCCGCGGCCTGGATCTCCGCAACCGTCGTGGTCGGATCGGTCCCTACGCGCGCGCCTTCGCGAGCGGCCTGGATCATCACGATCTGGGTCTGGAACGCCCGCCCGAACTCGATCACGCCCAACGCCAGCATCAGAAAGACGGGGAGTATGAACGCCAGCTCGATGACCGCCTGGCCCGGCCTGGCCCGGCCGCCGACGCGGCGGGATGCGCCGATCCACCGGGGCTCGATGCGCCGATCCCCCGCGCGCGCGCCAGCGTGGCCGCGCGGGCGACAGACCGGGCGCAGCCCTGCCTGGCAGTCGGCGAGGAGCATCGAGGTCATGGGCGCGGCCACGGCAGCAAGGCCGGCGTGCGGCGACGATACGCGGCGTAGTCGGCGAACGCCGAGGCCAGCACCCGCTCTTCGAAGATGGCCCGGACGGCCTGGAGCAGGCAGAACAGGGCGAAGATCAGGATCGTCCTCGGCCCGAGCAGCGGCAGCAACAGGCCAACGACGGTGACGAGCTCTCCCAGGTAGAGCGGATGGCGGACCAGCCGGTACGCCCCCGTGGTGACCAGTCCCCGCGCTTCGGCCGCCAGGCCGAAGCAGTACCGCAGGCTGGCGGCCGCGTACATCGTGAACGCCAGACCTACGACCATCGCGAGATCGGCCGCCGCCAGGATCCTCCAATCCTGGGTCGCCATTGGCTGCCCAGCCGCGAGGAAGGGGCTGAAGGTGCCGAGCAGGGCGACCGCCATCGGCAGCGGCCCGGCCCGCCGCCCCTTGGGCGTTCGACGGACCAGGAACAGCAGGGTGATGAGGGCAAGGAACAGGAGCGACAGCAGCCGGTGCGCGAAGTTCAACAGGTGGATCAGCGAGGCCGCCAGGTCGAGCCCACCCGGCCAACGCTGGACCTCGTCCATGAGGCGTGCGCCCTGGACCGTCGCGATCAGCCCGAAGAGGAGCGCCGGCAGGACACGGTCGAACAGCAGCCTGACGATGGAGCTCAGATGAGCCCCACGGCCGGTCGACTCGGCGGTAGCAACGGGGGAAGCCAGCACCTGTGCCTCCTTATCTCGACGTCGCTTCGTCTGGCAGCGGAAGCAGGGCCACCTGATCTCCCACAACCATTCCGGCCGCGGCGCCTGCCGGCAGCTCCAGCACGCACCGGCTCCGCCAGACCAGCGGGCCAAGCCGCCACGGACGGACGGCGTGGAGGACCTTTCGCACGACACCGTCGCGGTCCAGGTGCACCACGTCGATCGGGTAGCCCATGCCAAGGGTGTGGACGCCCTGGCAGGGGACGATCAGCAGTCCCTGGCCCTCCGCGAGTGCCGGACGCCCGAGCAGACCGCGCATCCGCCGCCACGAGCTCGCGGCCACCTCGGCACGGTCTGCGAGCACGGCGCCGCGCGAAGGGATGACCACCCGCAGCCGAGCGCGGTCGCGAAGCAGGCCGTCGAAGTCGGTGTTCCCCCGGAGCACGTTAGCCGCCACCACCTGAGAACCTCCGCAGGGTCTGGATCACGTGGAGCATCGCTGGCGCGAGAATGACGACGAACAGGGAGGGGAAGATGAGGAAGATGAGCGGGATGAGCATCTTCACCGGCGCCTTCCGAGCGAGCTCCTCCGCCATCTGCCGACGGCGCATCCGTAGCTGCTCCGCCTGGACGTTCAGCGTCTCCGAGACGTTGGCGCCGATCTCGTCGGCCTGGACCAGGGCGGCGACCAGCAGTCGGATGTCGTCGAGCTGGGTCCGCTCTGCCAGGTTCAGCAGCGCCTGACGGCGGCCGATCCCCATCCGGATCTCGTTGAGCACCTGATTGAGCTCGCGGCTCAGCTCACCCTCCCACTTCTGGACCACTTCCAGCATCGCCCCGTCCAGCGAGAGCCCAGCCGAGACGCCGATGGCCATCAGGTCGAGGGCGTCCGGCAGCTCCCGCATCAGCATGCGCTGCCGAGCCTCGACGCGCCGCCTGAGCCACATGTACGGCAGGTAGAAGCCGATCACGCCCAAGAGGAGCACGATGAGGGGGACGAAGAGCGGCGACCGCTGATTGAGACCGAACTGGCGGATCAGCAGGTAGCCGAGCGTGCCCAACAGGGCCGCCAGGACCAACTCGGTCGCCAGGAAGACCGCCAGGTTGCGCTCGCCGGCGAATCCGGCCTGGGTCAGCATCCGCCTGACCCGGCGGATCAGGCCGTGCGGGAGCAGCCTTGCGGCCAGACGCGCCGAGACGGCCGTCAGGGGGTTCACGCCGGCATGGCGCCCCGACAGGAGCGGAGCGCTCGCCGTGCTGGAGGCCACGCCTGGTGAGACGTGGCCTGCCAGGTAGACGGCCATGCGACTCTCCAGCCGCCGCCCGGCGACTCGGAACGTGAACCCCGCGAGCAGCACGGCGACGCCCAGGCCGGCCAGGAGACCGACCACCAGCACCAGCGCCTCGTTCGGAGGCACGGCGCGAGGAAGCTCGGTTAACGCCTGGCTGACATTGGCGGGTGCCGGCTGCACCCGCGGCATCCGCGAGAAGGTCGGCAAGCGGTAGGTGAACCCGGTCGTCGCGCCGGAGTCGGCGGCCAGCCTGATCTCCACGGGGACGTCGCGCCCCGGCTCGCCTTGTACGCGGCTCTCCCAGTACAGCTCGTATCGACTCCCGATCTGCCGCGAGATCAGGCGGAAGGCCGTGGCCAGGTCCTGGGCCGCCGGCGCATGATAGTAGCGCCCTCCGGTGTCGGCGGCGATCCGCTGCAGCACCTCCGCCCCGCTGGCAGAGCCGAGCCCGATCGTGTAGACCGGCACGTCGGATCGAGCGGCCGCTGCGATCGCTTCGCCGACACCGGTTCGGCTCTTCGTGTCTTCGCCATCGGTCAGCAGCACCACGGCGCGCCTGGCGTTCGGAACGGCGACCTGGGCAACGCGGGTGACACTCTGGCTCAGTGCATCGTAGAGGGCGGTTTCCCCCCCGGCCGTCAGGCGGTCGATCGCCCGCGTCAGGAGCACCCGATCGCTCGTGAACGACTGGTTGACAAGCACCTCGTCGGCGAAGCTCACGATCGCGGCGCGGTCGCCGGGCCGCAGCTGACCCAGGAAGCGCTTGGCGGCGTCCCGCGCGTGCGGCAGGCGCGCCTGGTCCGCCATGCTGCCGCTGACGTCGACCGCCAGGATTACCGTGGCCGGGGCCGAAACGCCACGGAGCTGGAACAGGCCCACCGATGGCAGGGGCTTCCCATCCTCGAAGACCCGAAACTGCTCGGCGGCCAGCCCGGCCGCCTGCGCACTCGTCCCCGGCACGGCGTTCAACCGCACCGTGATGCGTGGGAAGGTGTCCGAGCGCACCTCGACCACGTCGAGGGTCCCGCCATCGTCGTCCTGCGCCCTGGCGTTCGAGGCGGGCGCCGCCACCGCCATCAGAAGTAGCAAGAGCCGACACAGCTGGAGGCATCGCGAGCTCATGGCGCTACACGTCGATGTCGGCGATGCGCCGCAGCACGTAGAAGCCGGCGACGAGGAGCAGCACGGCGCCGACCACCAGGATCCGCATCGTGCCGGGCTCGAGGAGCCGGTCGAAATAGGTCGGACTGGTGATTTTGAGCATCGTGGCGATGACGAGCGGCAGCGCGGTCACGATGTAGGCGGACAAGCGCTGCTGGCCGGTCATGACGCGGATCTCGCCGCGGATGCGCAGGCGCTCCCGGATCGTGTTCGCGATCCCGCGCAGGGTCTCGCTCAGGTTCCCGCCGGTCCGGTACTGGATGTGGACGGCGGCCACGAAGATCTCGACGTCCCGCAGCCCCAGCCGTTCGGCCAGGCTGTCCAGGGCTCGGTCGAACGGCACGCCGAGTCCCATCTCGCGGACGACCTGACCAAACTCCGGCCCGATCGGCGCGGGCATGTCACGGCCGATCAGCTCGATCGCCTGGGGCAGGCTCTGCCCCACCTGGATGGCGTTGGCGATCGCGTCGACGGCCAGTGGGAACTGCTGCTCGGCGCGGCGGATGCGGCGGCTGCGTCGCAGCGCGAGAAAGGCCAACGGGACCCAGAGCCCGATGACGGCACCGATCGCCACGGCGGCGACCAGCGAGATACCTTCGAGCGCGAAGCGACCGGCCAGGGCGCGGCCGAGCGCGAGCCCGACGGCGCCGACCGCCAGCTGGATGGCGAGGAATCGGCCGGGCGTCATCGTGAGCCCGGCCTGGGCGAGCTGGCGCGGCTGCGCCCCGAGCCGGGCCCGGCGCATGATCCTCGGCCGGGTGTCGGCCCGTGCGGTGTGACGAGCGGCCTCGACCGTCCCGCCCGTCGCGCCCAGCCGACCGAGGAACGTCTCGAGGCGGGCGTTCAGGCGCATCCGCTCAGCCCGCATGGCCAATCCGATGGTCGCCAGCAAGACGGCGAAGCCGGCGATCGCCCCGGCCAGCTGCTCGGCCTGGCCGATCACGGGGCCCGCCTCGCGAGCCCCGGTCGACTCGGCTCCGGGGTCGCCTGGAAGAGCGTCGGCGGGAGGCGGACGCCGCTGAGCTCCAGCTTGTCCATAAACTTCGGTCGGATCCCGATCGGCGCCAGCCGCCCGACGACCCGACCGGCTTCGATGCCGCTCTGTTGGAAGGCGAAGACGTCTTGCAGCACGACGGTCTGCTGCTCCATGCCCTGGACCTCGGTCACCCGGACTATCCGGCGGCTGCCGTCGGACATCCGGTCCTGGTGGACGATCAGCTCGACCGCCGACGCGATCTGCTCGCGGATCGCCCGGTGGGGCAGGTCGAAGCCGGCCATCAGGACCATCGTCTCCAGGCGCGCCAGGGTGTCGCGCGGGCTGTTCGAGTGCAGCGTGGTCATCGAGCCGTCGTGGCCGGTGTTCATCGCCTGGAGCATGTCGAGCGCCTCCGGCCCGCGCACCTCGCCGACGATCAGACGGTCCGGTCGCATCCGGAGGGCGTTGACCACGAGCTGGCGGATGGTCACCTCGCCGCGACCTTCGACGTTGGGCGGGCGCTTCTCCAGCGTGATGACGTGGTCCTGGCGGAGCTGCAGCTCCGCGGCGTCCTCGATCGTGACGATCCGCTCGCTGCTCGGGATGTACGACGACATGATGTTGAGCAGGGTCGTCTTGCCCGAGCCGGTGCCACCGGAGATCAGAATGTTGATTCGCGCGCCGACGCAAGCCGCCAGGAAGTTGGCCACCTCCGTCGAGATGCTGCCCAGGCGGATCAGGCTTTCCATGTTTAGCAGGTCGCGCGAGAACTTTCGGATGGTGATGACCGGGCCGATCAGCGAGAGCGGCGGGATGATCGCATTGACGCGGGAGCCGTCCGGTAGCCGAGCGTCGACCATCGGCGAGGCCTCGTCGCAGCGGCGGCCAAGCGGTGCGATGATCCGGTCGATGATCCGGCGGACGTGCTCGTCGTCTTCAAAGCGGATGTCGGTCTTCGACAGCTGGCCGTTGCGCTCCACCCAGACTTTGTTCGGCCCGTTGACCATCACTTCGGTGATGCTCGGGTCGCGCAGCAGCGGCTCGATCGGCCCGAAGGCGAGCACCTCGGCGATCATCGCCTCGAGCAGCCGGGCGCGCTCCACGCGCGGGAGCGGCAGCCCTTCGGCTTCCACCATGTCGTTGATCAGTGCCTCGACCTGACGCCTCCCCTGAGCCGTGTTCAGGTCGGCCTCGCCCAGCTCGGCGATCAACTGCCGCTGGAGGCGCGCCTTGAGCTGGCTCAGGTCGGTCCGTCCTCCCACCCGCGTCGCGTCGACGGCCGGCCTCGGCGCCCGAACGGCGGATCCCTGGTCGCCGCTCGGGACGAAGCTCCCCCCCGAGAGGCGCGTCGAGAGCGATCCGCTCATCGGGCGCCCTCCGGGCGGTGGCCGAGCGCGTTCTGGCGCGAGAACGCCGAGATCGACGGGAGGCGGAGCTTGAACGGGCCACGCTTCGACGACACGCCGGCTTCGCCTTCCCAGCCCGCGTTGGCGACCACCGTGCGAGCCAGGCGGTCGAGCGCTCGGGCGGCCCGGCTGGTCCGTTGGAGGGTGACCAGGGGCTCGCCGCGCGTGAGCGATCGGATCACCGCGCGGTCTTCCGGGATGCCGAAGCTCATGCGATACCCCAGGTGCCGCTCGAAATCCGCGCGCGAGATGGCGCCCGGAACGTTCTGGCGATTGACCACCAGCCGCATCTTGGCCTCCGAATAGCCGAGCTTGGCGCCGAGCCGGACGAACTGGCCGGCGTTCTTGAGCGCGGCGAGCTCGGGCGTGCTGATCAGCAGCAGGAGGTCGGCCATGTCCAGGGCGGTGATGCTGTTTGGGTCCACGCTCGGCCCGCTGTCGACGATCACGTAGTCGTAGCGAGCACGCACGCCCTCGAGCACCTTGTAGAACTGCTCGGCCGAGAACATGTCGCCGTGCTCGGGATCGAATGGAGCAGGCAGCACGCTGACCCCGCTCGCGTGCGGCGTCATCGTCGACGCCAGCAGGTCGTCGTCCAGCGAGCTCACGTGCGGGATCAGGTCGGCCACGGTGCGCGCCGGCACCAGATTGAGCGCCAGCGTGATGTCCCCGCCGAACGGGTGCGCGTCGACCAGCGCGACCCGCTCGCCAGTCTGGCGACGGATGGCGACGGCCAGGTTGATGGCGACGACGCTGCCGCCGACCCCACCCTTGGCGCCGCGCACCACGACCAATCGGCCGCCCTGCCCGGCCGACGTCTGAAGCTCGGCCTCGAGCTGCTTGCGGCGCCGCGCCGCCCGATCGTACGCCTGGGCAACCGTTTCGACCAGGATGGACGGATCGACCGGTCGAACGAGGCAGCCGCGCGCACCCGCCACCACACACTCGTGGGTGCGGCTGCCTTCGGCTTCGTCGAGGACCACGATCACCGGGATCTTCTGGACCGACTCGTCCAGCTCGGCGATGAGTTCGACTGGATCGGTGTGCACGCCCTCGATCACGATCACGTCCGGGTGGTAGGCCCGAGCCGCCCGGACGGCCTCTCCGTAGCCGGCCTTGGCGGTCGTGACGCGGAAGCGCGGGTCCTGCTCCAGCACGACCTCACTGCGCTCGGGCTGGTCCAGCTCGTTGCCGCCGATCGACAGCTCGTCACGCAGAACCAGGGCATGAATCCTGGGGTGCAGGTTCTGAATCACGGGTATCCTCCTGGTGCCGGCGTGTCGATCGACGGCCCTACCGCGCGCCCGTCTGCGCGGCCGTAATCGGTTGTGGCACCCGGTAGCGGAACCGCTCCACCAGGCTATCCATCGTCATGGCATCCGTCCGTACCACTTGTTGATCCTCGGTCGACCGGAGGACCAGGTCGATCATCCCGCCCGAGTCCTTGATGAACTTGATGATGACGGCGTCCTGGTGATCGACCAGGAACGAGATCGCCTTCGCAGTGGGCCCGGGCTGGTTGGCGCGTGACGGCGGTGGCGGAGCGTTGGGGTTCGGCGCGCCAGGCGGGGCGGGCGGGGGCGCTGACTTCAGATTGAGCTCTTCCTGTCCGATCCTGAAAACCTCGATGTTCTGGAGCGTCGTCTGGGTGCTGAGGCCGCCCCCCTGGCCGCCACCCTGGGGCTGATCGCCACCGCCTCCGGCGATCGAGACGCTCAGCAGGATGTCCAGGCGATCGCCCGGCTTGACGACCCCGGCGCCCGCCAGGAGGTCCGGCATCGGCAGCCAGATCGCCACCTTGCCCGGCGGGACGCGTTCCGAGAGGTTGGCCGGAGGCTGCACCGGGGTGAGCTGGCCGGCCACGACGACCTGGCCCTTGGGGATGAACCCGTTGGCCAGCTTGCCGACCACCTGGTCCAGGCGGTCGCTCGGGATGGCGCCGGCCGGTGCAAAGTCGAGCGGGAACACTTTGGGCTCCAGCGCATCGGGCGGGATTGTCGTCTGGTCGACGATGTCGCGGGCAGCGACGAGGAGCGCCCCCTGGCGTATCGGCGCGCGGCTGGCCTCGGTGGCCTGACGCGCGAGGCCGATCACCAGCAGCGAGGTCAGGCCGGCCAGTATGAGCCCTCCCACGATCAGCACGAGTCCGCTACGATGAGCCATGGCTCCAGCTCTCCCCCGTACCGTCGGTCAGCGTCTGCTACGCCTCAACATGGAGACGGGCACCTAGACGGTACATCCGGCCGACGTACGCCGCTGTAACAGCGGCGTGATAAAGGCGTACAGTCCGGGATATGACCGTACAGTCGCGTGAGAGGCCGCGGCGCACGATGCGCGAGCGCTCGTGGTGGCCGCGGTTGGATGCCTCATCCCGCCCAGGGCCGCCGGTCCCTCCGACCGGGCGGCCGAGGGTGCTCTAAAGCCGGCGGTCCATCCGGAGTGGCGAGCCGCGTCGCAGCCGCGCTCCTCCGGAGTCAGGAGGCACAGCACCGTCCACAGCAGAACGTCCACGGCTCGCGTCACGCGGGCCGTGGACGTTCGATCAAGGGCACGGCGAGTACCGCCCCCGACCCAGAACCCGCGGACGAACTTACGGAGCCGGAATGGCGGGGACGGCGGCGAGGGCGACGTTGATGGCGGCGTAGATCTGGTTGACCTCGGTCCCGATGCCGATCAGGGCCAGGATCGCGACGACCGAAATGAGGCCGGCCAGCAGGGCGTA
>Ga0114129_10012130_pt1 | contig 12269 bp, 8 predicted proteins | sample RhiMetdeltSRZDD1_FD_80071 | JGI IMG/M metagenome (GOLD analysis project Ga0114129, IMG submission 80071) | Populus rhizosphere microbial communities from Tennessee, USA - Rhizosphere MetaG P. deltoides SRZDD1 (version 2) (version 2) | ecosystem: Host-associated > Plants > Roots > Rhizosphere >...
GCGAAGTTACGACGCTGGAGTTCCTCCAGCATGATCTCGCGACAATGGGTCACAAGACACCTCCTGTGACCCACACGCTACCCGGCTGGCCGAGCGCACCTCACGCGTAGCGTCCGCCGCGCCAGCGGCTTGGTCCAAACGCCGTAGGGTTTACCGATTCACCTCCAGACCGCGAACGGGATCTAGCGGAACCGAGCTTCTGAAATCTACGTAAGAGAGCGTGTGGCCGCTATCGGCCACCACGGCCCGGGGAGTCTCCATGAGACTCGACTCGCTCTTTCACGACATCCGCTATGCGGTACGCACCCTCCGGCGGGCGCCGCTGTTCGCCGCTACAGTCGCGGCGACGATGGGACTGGGCCTCGGACTGTTGGGCTCAGCTTTCACGCTGCTCAACGCCTAGCTCCTCAAGCCGATTGACCTGCCAGACCCGTACGCGTTGTATTCCCTGAGCAGGCACCGAAGGCATCACTGCGGCCGACACGTGGGACGCCGATTACGCTCGCTTGCTGGAAAGAGCGCAGAAACGCTTGGAAAATCGCGACGTGGAAGTGGTGGCGTCCCCACCGGGATTCGAACCCGGGTTTCAGCCTTGAAAGGGCCGCGTCCTAGGCCTCTGGACGATGGGGACTCGTAGAGCACCTGTGTCACCGATCACCACTCACCGAGGTTAGGTGCTCTCCAGAACACCCGATCCTACCAGAGTCGCGCCACATCTCACCAGCTAGCATCAGAGCGATCGTGGTTGGGCTCACACGTGAGCCAAACCGATCTCGAAGTGCCACACGTCTTTCGCGGGCGCTCGTACAATGTCGAATATCGACCCGAGCATGATCGTTGAACGCGTCGATACAGTCGAGGATTTCCAGCGCCTCAGAAATGCGTGGGAGGCCGTCTACCAGAGCGATCCCGAAGCGCAGTTTTTTCTCTCGTGGAGCTGGTTGGCGGGAGTCCTCGAATCCTACCCGGGCCAATGGATGGTGCTTGTCGCCCGCGGTGCCGATGGCCGCTGTTGTGGCTTTCTGCCGTTGCGCGTCAAACTCGTTTGGAGCAAGAGCCGCCGTCAACTCCGCAACGAGCTTCAGTTTGCCGGACGCTTGTTCTGGGCCGATTACGGAAGCATCCTCTGCGATCCCGAACATGAGGAAGCGGTTCTTGGTGCACTGGCATCACACCTGAAGCAGATGGACTGGTCCCACATCTATCTGAAGGGTTTTCGTGTATCCGACAGGCGTTTCGCGCTCTTCATGGCGCCTTTTGCGGATGAGCGTCTGGTCGTCGACGCTCGAACGAGCACCATCAACAAGGGTCACACGGACAATCTGATCGCGCCGTTCATCGGCCTTCCCGACACGTTCGAGGCATACCTTTCGAACACGCTGAGCAGCAACACACGGCAGAAAACGCGGCGGGTGCTGCGGAAGCTGGAATCATCCGGCGAGTACCAGATCACCACGACGTGCGCCGCGACCGAATCGCGGGATCTGGAGATTCTCGAAGAACTCTGGCGCAACATGTGGAAGGAGCGGAAGGGTTCAGACGCCGAGTATCTGGCCACGAAGTACCGGATCATCGTCAAGCGTGGCTTGGACGATGGACTGGTTCACATGCCCGTGCTCTGGCACCGCGATAGGCCGGTCGGCGCGCTCGCGAGTTTTGTCGACCGGGTCAAGTCGCGCCTGTTGTTCTTTGTTGGCGGCAGAGACGAAGACGTTCCCGATCTGCCTGTGGGGCTGGTTCTCCACATACACAACGTGCGTTGGGCCATCGAAAACGGGATCAAGACGTACGATCTTCTTCGCGGCGACGAACCGTACAAGTACTCGCTCGGTGCTGAGGATGCACTGGTCAGGTATCCGTGTATCCGCACGAAATCAGGCACCAATTTGAACGGCAGACTGGATCCAGGTTGCGTCGGTGAAGCCCTTCGCATGGCAGACGCGTTTGGGAAGGGCGCATACAGACAAGAGGCAGCAACGGTATGCCGCCAGGTTCTGGCAACGACGCCTGAACAGGAAACTGCAAAAAGACTTCTGACGACGCTGGCCGACGCGTTCTGATCTCGATCTTCTCGCTCAACAATCACGCGCCCAACTCGTACACGATCATGCAGTCGCGCGAATCGTGGAGATACGTGGCCTTCGGCTGCTCGACCCACCAGTTGACCGCCATCGTGATGCGTAACTGCGTCTGCTTCATCGGCCGCCACATTCGACCGATCACCCCGTGGTATAGCTGGCCCGGGAACACGGCATACAGGTTACGGCTCGGGTGGATGAACACCATGTCCTTCGGTTGCTTCGGGTGTGTCCCCTTCTCCGTTTGCACCTGGTCGGTGACGACGAGCTCGCCGTAAGGGACGGTATTGAGGAAGAGAACGGTGGCTCTATCGGGGTACTTCAGCTTGTTCAGGTCCTTCTCTGCGAGATCGTTTCGATCGAAATGGCATGGAAGAAGCCATTGCGGCGTCGAATTTGTCAGGAGAACGCTGAACCACCACTCGACGCCAGTCACGTCCGGAGACGGCTCCGCCAACGGCTTCAGGCTGTTGATGACCGATTCGAAGATGTTCTCCGGTTCGCGATCCAGGGGGTACCAGAACGTCGTGTGGTAGAAGTGGAAATCCTGTTTCAACAAGCGCTCGAAGTGACTCTGCGGGAACACTTGCGTCAGCCTGCTGAATTGGCGGCCCGGGGCGCCCGGTTTGAAGATCTTCACACCGTCCAGGGTCGGCTTCACGTCACGGGCGTCGATGTCGATGGTTGATGTTGATGTGTTCACGGTCGTGTTCTCGGCTTTGGCCGGCGCCGTTCAATTCACTGTCCCCGCCGCGCCGACCACGCGCGCGGCGGCTCGAGACTCCGCCGGCGACAGGCGTCGCATCTCTGGATCCAGCGTGAAGGCACGGTCGGCCGTCGCGATGGTTTCCGGGCGATGCGCGACAATGACCCGCGTGATTTTCAAATGTCGGATCGCTTCACTCACCCGCTTCTCGCGCGCCAGGTCCAAATGGCTGGTCGCCTCGTCGAGCAGCAGGATCTTCGGCATCTTGTACAGCGCTCGTGCAAGGAGCACACGCTGCTTCTGGCCACCGGACAGCACGGTCCCCATGTCACCGATCAACGTGTGATAGCCCATCGGCATCGCCACGATGTCGTCATGCACCGCGGCCATCCTGGCGCATGTCTCGATCGAGTCGTGGTCGGCCGCTGGATCGAAGAACGAGATGTTGTCCGCCAACGACCCGCTGAACAGCCTGTCGTCTTGCATGACGGTGCCGATGATGCTGCGAAACTTCGCGGACCCCACGCGAGCCAGGCTCATGCCGCCGATGAGCACCTCGCCCTCGGCCGCGGGCAGCAATCCCAGCATGACCCGCAACAGCGTCGTCTTGCCGCACCCCGACGGCCCCACGATCGCCACCGATTCGCCTTCCGCGATGGTCAAGTTCACGTTGCGCAGCACGTACGGGTCTGAATCCGCATAGCGCGCGCTGACATTGCGCAATTCGATATCGAAGCACGCGGGCGGCGCGACGTCGCCTGGACCGAGGTCGCGCGATTCCGGTTCGGCAAGTGCAATGTCGGCGACCCGACCCGTATGCAGTTCCAGCATCCAGACATCGATCGCGTTATCGATCAAATCTGACATCCGTTTGGTGAACTGCGACTTGTACGACAGGAACGCGAACAGCATGCCGACCGAGAAGCCGCCATCGAGCACCAAACGCGCGCCCATCCAGACGACTGCGATGTCGGCGACGGCAAAGAGGATCCCGTTCAAGGCGCTGAAGATCATCCGGAGCTTCTGCACGCGGATGCCGGCGTTGAACGTATCGACGGCCAGGTTCTGATAGAGCACCGTGCGGTCGATTTCGCGGTTGAACAGCTTGACCGCCTGCATGCCTCGCACAGTCTCGAGAAAGTTGCTCTGCTGTTTCGCCGAATTGACGATCTGACTCCGGGATGCCTCGCGAAGCGGGCGGTATCTGGCCGCGCGGAGCACGCCGTATGTCAGCGTCACCCCACAGACGACGAGCCCGAGTGTGCGGCTGTACAGGAACATCATCAGGGCGGTCACAACAGCCATCATCCCGTCGATCAGGATCTCCAGCGCCGTTGTCGTGATCGTTCGCCGGATCGCTCCCAGCGAGTCGAAGCGGGAGACGAGATCGCCAAGATGCCGGCGAGCGAAGAAGGGCATCGGCAGCGTCATCAGGTGGCTGAAGAGACGCGTCAACAAATGCAGGTTGAGCTTTGTCCCCAGGTAGAGCGCAACCCACGAGCGCAGCGCGCCGACTCCGACCCGGATGAGCGTGATCAGGGCGAACCCGACGGCCAGGACCGTCAACAGATCGCGATCGCCGGCCACCACGACCTGGTCGAGAATCAATTGCATCAGCAGCGGTCCGACGATCGAAAACACCTCGATGGCGGCGCCGAGCAGGAACAGCTGGAGCAAGATGCCGCCGAGACCTGGGAGCGGACCGACCAGCGCGCGAAGCCCGATGCGCCGCGACTCCACGCGCGGTGTGAACTGCTCGTTCGGGGTCAGCTCCAGCGCGACGCCCGTGAAATGTGCAGACACCTCCTCGAGAGTGAGCTGTCGTTTGCCGCGCTTCGGGTCGTGAATGACGGCCGTCTGCCTGCGGACTTTGGTCAGGACGACGAAATGGTTGAGGTCCCAGTGCAGGATCGCGGGTAGCTGCAGGCTACCGAGCGAGTCCATATCGAGGCGCAACGGCCTCGAGCTCAGATCCATTCTTCCCGCGAGCGCGATCAGGTTCGCAAGCGTGGTGCCCTTCAGCGAGATGGAATGCCGGGCTCGCAGCGTGCGCAGATCCGTTCGATAGCCGTGGAAACCCGCGACCATCGCGAGACATGCCAGGCCGCACTCCGCCGCCTCGGTCTGAAGAACGACCGGCGTCGTCTTGCGGCCGGAGAAGAGAAGCGAGCTCATCGCAACGGCACCATGCGCTTACACCTTTCCGAGAACGCTATAGAGCGGATCCAGAACCCACTCGTACAGCTTCCGCTTCTCGAGCCAGATGTCGGCATCCACGACCATCCCCGCCTTGAGCGCGAAGTCCTGCCCGTACGCCTTGACGACCTGTGAGTCCAGCGTGACGGTTACGCGGTACGCGGGGTCTTTGAGCGGAACCGGCAAGGCGATTTCGTCGGGCATGATCAGCGTCTTGGAGATCGCGGCCACGTGCGCCTGATAGCTTCCGAACTGTTGATACGGGAACGCCTGGTACCGCAGGGCGACGGTCTGGTCGAGTGCAAGAAAGCCGATCGAGTGCGACGGGACGATGAGATGAGCCAGGAGCTCGACGTTGTCTGGAAGAAGCGACACCAATGGTTGGCCGGGATTGGCGACCTGCCCCTGCTCTGCAAGTACGGCCGTCGCTGTGCCGCTGGAGGGAGCTGCCACGACGAACGTCCGCCGCGCTTCGTACTCAGTCAACTCCTGGGACAGTTGTGACATGTCGCGTGCGATGGCCGAACGCTGCGTCTGAGCTTTCAGGCGCACCGAATCGATCTGCGCACGCACCGCATCCATGTCCTGGCCGATTTGGATGCGGCTGCGCTCCAACGCATGCAGCTTGCCCTGCTGCTCGAGGAGGTCCTTGCGCTTTTCTTCGACCATCTCCAGCGACGCCAGCGACCGCGCGAGCAGCTCCTGATATCGCCCGAGGTTTCCCGTCGCCACGTCGACGCGCTGCTCTTGAGTCTCGATCTCCAGTTTCAGCTGGGCCAGCTCGCTTTCCATCGACGACACTCTCACGCGGAGCGAACGATCCTCGATCTCCGCAATGTCGCCCTGCTGCCGGATCTCGGTATTCAGGCTCGAGCGGCGCTGCTCGAGTTGCGCCATCGCAGCGGCCTGTGTGTCGACGCTTCCACTCGATCGGCGCTCCATCGAGATCACGAAGAGGACGTCGCCCTTCGACACACGCTGTCCCTCGGCGACACGCTTGTCCACGATCGTCCCGGTTTCGCGCGAGTAGACCTTGATCAGCCCGCTCGTCGGAACCAGGTAGCCGCTGACGTGCGCCTTGCGTGTGTACTCGCCCCAGAAGGTGAACGCGACCAGCCCGGCGGCCAGACCCAGGGCGAGCAGCGTGAGGACGCTCGTCGAAACCGGTTGCACGATCAGGACATCGCCCAACGCCTTCTCGCGCCGCGCGTCGATCACTTCCTGGCGGAAGAGGGCCCTGACCTTGGGAGGGGCGATTTCGGGACGCGCGTCGACGAGGGTCGGAGCACGCTTCTCAATCAGCATGAGCACCTCGCAACGGAATCGGTGGCTCGAGCGACAACACCGACGGCACGACGTCAGGCCGTGCGGTCCGAAGCAACCCGTACCCAATTCCCGCCAGGCCTGCCAACAGGCCGGGCGTCTCTACACCGAGCGGCGTTCCACAACGCCATCCGCGCTGCTCGATGTCGTCAAGAATGCCGGCCGCTATCTGGTCTGCCTCGCGAGTCAGGTCCTCGTCTCCGAGCACGCTCGCCGCACGCGTGAGGAGCTCGAGGCTCCCGAGATCGCCGTGACCGAGCGAATGATTCCGCCCGAATCCGCGTTCTCGGATGACCCGAGCGATTGCCACGGTGTCCGCGCGCGCGGCGGGGTCGTTCGTTCGAGCGGGCGCGCAGCAGAGTCGATAGATGTCAATGCCAGCGGTGTCTTCGTGCAAGGCCGCTTGGCTATCCTCGTCGGCAGCGAGTTGCTCGATGCCCTTCAGTGCACCGGCCTGGAAGCGTTCGATACCAGTCCATGCGTGGAGCTCGAGAAGCGCGTAGGCGATGCTCGAATCTGGTCGCTGGACGGAGCGAAGGAGGTGGTCCCCACAGTGAACCGCAACTGCGCGCGCGCGCGCCGTCGTCACACGATCGGAAGGACGTCTTGTCTGAAGGCTGCGGAGTGCCAGAATGCACCCAGCCGCCCCACCGAAGACATCGAGCTCATCATCTTTGTCGATGAGCTCGCACAAACGCGTGGCGAGCTCGTCGGCCTCAGAGAGCAGATCGGTCCGGCCCCACAGGCTCGCCAGGTGTGACAGAACGTAGATGACCCCTCCCAAACCGTGGAAGCCACCGATTCCGATCCGCGACGATGATCGTCCCGCCAGCATGCCGCTCATCGTCCTCAGCGCCGCGCGCGCAAGAGCGTTGGCCGTTTCAGAACCGGTCACGCGACCGAGATAAGCCAGGAAGAGCGCGATCCCCGAAATACCTGCATCGAGATTCAGACCGGCGCACTCAATCGACCAGACTCGTTTCCGTTCAAGCTTCAATCCAATCCATGACGCATCATTGGCTCCCCGAACGGCCAGCTGTTCGAGTCGATTCCCCACTGCGACGGCTGCCGCGACAAGGCGATCGCTCCGGACGGGCGACTCGGATCGCACGCTCGTATATAGAGGCTGCCCTTCAGGCGTCTTAGTACGCGCCCCGGGCAATGACGCCAGCGAGGCCTCGATGTACCACGACTGACGCTCGCAGCCGGCTTCACCCATCTGGTCCAGGATGCGTTGAACAGACGAGAAGCCAGGCTCGGGGAAGAAATTCGCGATGACGTGTTCCTCCGACAGCCACAAGTCACGCGAGGCGGGGCGCGCCGTGAAGCGCGGAACGTCGCCGTTCCACAAACCGTCTCGTTCCGAGCGGATCACGCCCACGAGGTCGGGGTCGCCCGGGACTGCGCCCCACAGGAGATCGAAGAGACGATCGCGATCGAGGCCGTCGCGAAGTACATCGGGATGGTAGCTTTCACGCAGAAGCCGGCGATACGTTCGCGACGAACGGAGGAACACACACACCGGATCGCGACCGAAGCCCTGGAGCGGACCGCCAGGGGCGAGCAACTGATCCCGGCGCGCGCTCAGAATCGAGTACGCAGACGTGAAGCCGCGAAGGATGGCATCCCGATGCTCGACGACGTCGACCGGCTCCCCACGCAGCGTGGGCCGATTGGGTTCTGTCCTCATCGCCTTGCGCTTGCGGACCATGCGCATCGTGTCGGTGCCGCATTCGTCCCAGTCGGCGACAGGGTAAGGAGTCACCTGTCCCTCGGGTGCGCCGAGGCCGCTCACATCGACACCGTCGTGTTCGGCATTGCCCCACATGCGCTCCGGGAGCAGGCCGATTCGCAAAACGGAGTTGCGTACCGATCGGCTTGCGATCTGATAGGCCGAGGCCGCCTGCGGATCCACTGGTAGCGAGCGGTGTGGGTGGAACAGCGCTTCCAGATCGATGAGCACCGGATGCTCGCCGCACGCGATGACGTTCCCTGCGTGAAAGTCCCTCGCGTTCATCACGAACAGAAGAGCGAGGTAGCCTCCGATGCGTTCGTAGAACCGGGTCACTTCATCGGACGTCCGGCACTCCTCCGCCGACGCGAACTCCGACCAGCCGTACCTGCCTCGATCGAGGATGGTCAACGGCCGCATGCCGGGCGCGAATCCCTCGGCGGTCAACCATCGCAGGACTTCCTGAAAATGAGCGTCGACGGCCAGCGGTTTCGGCTTGTAGACGACGCGCACGCCCGAGCTGAACCTGACGATCGCAACCGAACGGCCTCCATCGTGCGGATCGGCATCCTGAGAGACTCCGACGAGGGATCCCAGCCGCTCGCCTCCAGCGAACGCCTTCTCCAGCGCAGCGAAATCTTCAGCCAGACGCTCGAGCAACTCCAGGCCCACCGTCACCCATCTGGTCGACTGCTCGGCGACCAGCCGCGCCAGCACCGGATACTCCTCGAAGAGCGTGCGAAGGCAACCTGGAGCGTGAAGTTGTGCGGCGAAACTCGCGAATCGTTCCTCCGCGGTGGAGCCGGAGAGCCGCTCTTCGAGCCGCGCCGCATTCAGCTCGAGAACCATGGTGCGGCCGACGATATCCAACAGCGCATGGGCGAGGGTGGGCAACAGAAGGCCGCCTACCGCGGATGGTTCGAAGGGACACTCCGACACACGACGCACCAGCATCTCAGCGCCCGCTTCCAGTTGTCGAAGTCCGAGAGTGATGAACGGAGCAGCCGCGTCGAGGAAGCGGATGCGTGGATCTTTCTTGAGGCGACTCGACAGCAGATGATGGAATTCGAACGTCGACGTCGATGACAGCGCGGCTTCGACGATCGTCAGCCACTCCGGCGTCGCACTCAGACGAGCACGGATATCGGCAGCTGGTTCGCAGATGAGGCGGCGCAGATCACCCTCGGTCAGATCGTCAAAGGTCAGACGATGCTGGAAGTGATCGGCGTGGTTGAAGGGCTTCTGCGATTTCCAGCCGCCGATGCTGTACTCGAGTCGTCGCAGGACATTCGATTCTGTGCGCTCGACCGGTTGTGGCGACACACCAGCCGGCGGACGGCTCGCGAGCCGCTCTGATAGCGTCACCGCCCGATACCAGACGTGGGTTTCGGTCGCCAATGACACCGGCGTGCGCATGTTGAACGTGTACGTCCCTCTTGCGGAACCGATCTTCCTACCGAGGGGCTGATTGCTGCGTCCTGACCGAACTGCGGGGCCCGCGCATCAGGTCCCGCAGCTTGGTGTTCGCGGACTAGCTGGATTTCCCGCTCCCGCTACCACTACCACCTGACTTACCCGACGCGGAGACGCTGCTCTTTCCCGACACACTTGCGCTCGATTTGCCGGATGCGCTCCCGCCCGACTCGCTGCCCGACCCGCCGCCGCCGACGAGCTCGAGGTCAGTCCCCGTCAACTCGATCATCCCGGCTGGGTTGTTCAGTTTCGCCTGTTCGGCCGGACTCAACGTTGCGCGGTAGGCAGGGTCCTTCCACGCTCGAATGATTTTTTTCATCGAACACCTCCCCTATTTTCGAGCGCTCGCGTGGAGCAAGAGTCCAGCCATGCGACACGCGCTTGACGATTTGTAAAAACGGCGTGACGTGAAGGTCGTCGACGAAGAAGTCCGCGTGCTCGATCACTATTGTCGGCGTCAACTCAAAGGTCTGGACTGGGCGGGCCACGCGTTGATGAGCGAGTGCGGTTGATGAGCCAGAATGAACGTCATGCCGAACGCAGCTCGAATTGCCGTGCTCGCGATGATCCTTTCGTTGACGTTCGTCGGGGCGCAGGAGCCGCCGCGCACATGGCGACTCGATTTCTACTCGACGGGCGGTCCCGGCATCGAGACGTACAGCTTCGATCGACTCGTCGTCGAGCCGCTGACGTGGCCCGACAATCGCGCCTATGACGTCGACACGCGCCTGACCGGCAACTACCGCTACGAAGTCGTCGATCCCACCGGGCGAGTGATCTTTGCGCGCGGCTACGATCCCGCATTTGCCGAATGGGTCACGACCGCGGAATCGAAGACGCTGCGGCGGACGTTCAGCGACTCGCTCCGGTTTCCCGCGCTCGGCGCGAAAGCCAGCCTCGTGCTGAAAAAGCGCGACCAGGACGGTGCATATGAAGAGGTGTGGCGCCATGAGATCGATCCCGCCGACTCCTTCATCGATCGATCGACGGCGCCGGGGCAGACGCTCGTCGAGATCGAGAAGCATGGCGACCCGCAGACGAAAGTCGATCTGTTGCTGCTTGGCGACGGTTACACGGCCGCCGACTGCAGCCGCACGTTCCGCGTGCACGCGCGCCGTGCCGCCGACGCGCTCTTCGCGCTCGAGCCGTTCAAGTCGCGTCGCGATGCGTTCAACATCTGGGGGCTCTGTCCGCCCTCGGCGCAATCCGGCATCGCGAGCCCGTCGCGAGGCCTCTATCGCCGCACACCGGCAGGAGCGGCCTACGACGCCTTCGGGTCGGAGCGATACATCCTGACGTTCGAGAACCGCGCATGGCGCGACATCGCGGCGTGGGCGCCTTATGAGTACGTAACGATCCTCACGAATGGAGACACATACGGCGGAGGCGGGCTCTACAACGTGTATTCAACTGCGGCCGCCGGCAACGACTTCGCCGACTATCTGTTCGTCCACGAATTCGCGCATCACTTCGCCGGTCTGGCCGACGAGTACTACACCTCGCCGGTTGCCTACGAGCCGCCCGAGCGCATCGTCGAGCCCTGGCCCGCGAACGTGACAGCGTCGAGCGATCCAGCACAGGTCAAATGGCGCGACCTGTTGACGCCGGGCGTTCCTGTTCCCACGCCCTGGCCCAAGGAGTCGTTCGAGGCGATGCAGAAAGAGTTTCAGTCGCGGCGCGCGCGCATTCGCGCCGAGAAGCGGCCCGAGTCGGAGATGACGCGGCTCTTTCGAGAGGAGCTCGAGGCGGTGACGAAGCTCCTGTCTTCGGCGGAGCACCGCGGCACGGTTGGCGTGTTTCAGGGCGCGAACTACGATGCGAAGGCGTTCTATCGGCCCGAAATCGACTGCATCATGTTCACGCGCGACAAGGTGCCCTTCTGCCGTGTCTGCCAGCGCGCGCTCGGCGCGGTGATCGACCGGCACACGGCGACCGCGGGACCTCGATAACTTACCGAGACGCGAGGGGCCGACTAACAGTGTGATTTCGCGAAGGCTTGGTGGGCCGCCCGGGGATCGAACCCGGGACACCCTGATTAAAAGTCAGGTGCTCTACCACTGAGCTAGCGGCCCGCACGCGCAAACTCTCATTCTACAACGCCCCTGAGTTGGCGGACGTCAATGAAGGGTGCGGGCCGCCTGAAGGCGGCCCCTATGACGGATCGCGCTGATCAGAAGTCGTACTGCACCGTCAGCTTCGCCGTTCGCGCAGTCAGCACTGACTGCGGTATCAGCCAGGACCCATTCGGAACGTACGTCTCGTTGTACGTCAGCACGGTGTCGAGGTTGAGCACGTTGTAAAGGTCCACGGCAACGAGCGCCCGATGCCGACCCTGGCGAAGCACCTTGCCGATGCGGAAGTCCAGGATATTCACGCGATCGCTGCGCAACTCACCCGGCGCCAGCAGGTTCACGGTGACGTTGGGCGCGCTCCCGGCGAGATCGCGTCCGAGCCATTGCCGCACTGTGGCGTTCGGGATGCTCCAGTTGGCATTGAGCGGGACACCCGGACTGCTGGTCAAGGTGGTCGCAAACTGCACGTCGATTCTGGGAATCGTATAGGTGACGGCCGCGGTGGCCCGTGTAGTAACACCGGGGGCATTGTGACAATACGGGTTCACCGGGTTGTACGTGATCCCGCCTTGGCTCGACGCTCCTCCTGAGACCTGCTCGGGCAGTTTCGACCTGATCTCGCAGGCGTCGATCACCTGTTGTCCCGTGCTCGTGCCGCCCTGCACCTGAAGCCCGTTGCGAAGTCGCGC
>Ga0114129_10012131_pt1 | contig 12268 bp, 15 predicted proteins | sample RhiMetdeltSRZDD1_FD_80071 | JGI IMG/M metagenome (GOLD analysis project Ga0114129, IMG submission 80071) | Populus rhizosphere microbial communities from Tennessee, USA - Rhizosphere MetaG P. deltoides SRZDD1 (version 2) (version 2) | ecosystem: Host-associated > Plants > Roots > Rhizosphere >...
ACGTAGACGAGCGGTCCCGTCACGTCGCCGTCCACCGAATAGGCGTTGAACGACGGCAGCTGCTCGGCCATCTGTGACGAGGTCGGATCGATGGTGACTGGAGGTTCCTGGAGCGCGGCCTTGAACGGCGTCGGGCCAAGGAGCTCGAGGACGCGTTCCTTCGGCGTCGGGAACAGGACGTCGTAGGTCTCGATTTTTGCGTCCCATCCCCATTCCTTGAAGCGCGCGAGGATCCAGTCGGCGTTCTGCTTCCCGTACGGCGAGCCGAGATGGTGCGGACGCGCGGCCATCACGCGCATGTACTCGCCGATGTGCTTCGCGTCGATCAATCCGCGGAATGTGGCGTCTGCGGCGGGTGACTGCGCGGCCACCGTCGCAATGCCGATGAGGACCACTGCCAACGCGCCCGCCTGCCCGAGCCGCTTCATCCCTGCTCGCGTGCCGCCTCCGCGCCTTGCGCTTCGGCGCCCAAGCATCCTGATCTTCATGTTTCAGTTACACTCCGCTGTTGAGTCTATCGTGAACGAGACGTCGCAGCGGTGGGCGCTGTATCTGTCCGGCGCCTGGAACATCATCGGAGGTGCGAGCGCGCTCGCCAATCCGGATGCGCACTTCGCACAGTTCTACATGACGCGTTTGTCGCTCGACGATCCGCTGCAGGCGTTTTTCTTCCGCACGACGTGGATCAACGCGATCGCCTGGGGCGTGGGTTACACGATGGCCGGACGGTTTGCGAGCGCGCGAGTACCCGTGCTCACCGCGGGTGGTGGTGGCAAGGTCGCATACTGCGGCGCCTGCATTGGTCTTTTTGCGACCGGCGTGGGCAACACCTGGCTGCTCGCCACTGGCATCGCCGACGTGATCTTTGCGGTGCTGTTCGCGGTGATCGTGTTGCGCAGCGCTCGCACAGCGGAGTAATCGATCCTTACACCGGAACGATTCCAAGAAAGTGCAGCACCAGCAAGACGAGCGCGAGGAGACACGCGACTCCGTGCGGCAGCCAGACGTGCGGCCACGTCATGACACGCAGCAGCTTGCGGTTCCGGCCTGCTTTCCACCGTGCGTACCAGGAGCGGCCAATCTGCAACGGCGCTGGCGGCGGACTATTGCCGGCAAAATAGTCTTCCAGCACATAGAGCCGGCCGTAGTGCGCGTCTTGAAATGTTTTCCAGAGGCCCTCGATGCACCAGAACAGCAGCGCGCTGAGGCCGGCCAACATCAGAACGGGCCAGCCATCTGCGGCATAGGCGGCCCCAATCGCAGCGAAGCTGAAGGATACGCTCCACGCCTTGATCGTGAGAACCCGCTCATCGAACGATTCGATGATGTCCTGAAGCTTCATGTATTCGTCGCGCAACAACTCTCGAACATCGTCCGCGACAACGACTTCGTCAGGACTCGTCACGGTCAGCCTTTCACGTACGACAGCTTTTCCGCCACCTTTCCATCGCGAACGCGAAAGACATCCACACCGCGCACATGCCCCGGCGTGCCGTCGCGGACCCAGTTGTAGATCCACCGGACCACACAGCGGTCTCCTGAGGTGATGAGTTCCTCGGTCTCGAAGTGTGCCTGAGGCGAACGGCGAAAAAAATCGTCCCAGAAAGCCCGGACGGCGGTATTCCCGGTAATCCGGGTCCCATCGGGAGCGGGCCGTGTGTTCTCGAACACACAGTCCTCCGTCATCCAGCTCATGATCGCGTCCACATCGTGACGGTTGAACGCCTCGTTGAAGCGCTCGACGGCGGTGCGAGTCGGGTCCGACATGCCCGGAGTCTATTGTGGGCTTGTCGCAACGTGCACGCAGTCTCGCCTGTGGCGATGAATCTTGCTGCGGCTCAGCTTTCGACGCGAAAACGTTGCGCTACAATGGGTTGAGCCCCAGGTAAAAACCACACACCTCTCAGCCTTAAAGGTTCGGGCCCTAACGGACGAAAAAAGGTTGAGACGGCCCTGTCTATCTGCCGGGCTCAAGGACACAACATGCTCTTGCGTCGGATTGCACACTCTCTCCCTGTACTCGTACTGCTCAGCGGCGGGCCCGCGGCCGCCCAGGAGCCAGCCGCCCAGGAGCCAGTAGCGACGTTCAAGTCCGGCGTAGACCTCGTGTCGGTCACCGCGGTCGTACGTGACAAGAAGGGCAAGGTCGTCCGGTCCCTCGACACCAAGGACTTCGTGGTAGCCGAGGACGGCAAGACTCGCAAAATCATCAGCATCCAGTCGGACTCGAACGCGGCGGCCAGCATCGCGTTCCTCGTGGACAGCAGCGGCAGCATGGCGCTCGGCGCCGCGCGCCAGTCGTCGCGGCACATCTGCGACTGGGTCCTGGCGACCATGAACAAGCAAAAGGACGATGCCGCGCTCCTGAGCTTTGATACTCGCCTGATTACGCTGCGCGAGTTCACCGGCAGCTTCGAGCACGTGCGCACCGGCCTCGACGAGATTGGGGCATGGGGGGCGACGTCGATCTACGACGCCATCGCCGGCACCTCGGCTCTCGTCGCCGATCGCGCCCGCAACCGTCGCGCGGTCATCGTGCTCACCGACGGCGCGGACAACTGGAGCAGCTACACGCCGCAGGAAGTGTCCTGGATCGCCAGCACCATCGATGTCCCGGTCTATGTGTTCGCGGTTGGCGACGGCGTGAACGCCGAAGCCGCGGCTGCGAATCCGAAAGCGGAGTACAGCCCGCTCGCCGATCTCGCCCGATCGACCGGCGGCGACTTTTTCGTCGCCAACAGCCCTGCACTCGCCATCACCGGCATCACCCGCCTGGTTGACGAACTGCGCCACCAGTACCTCATCGCCTTCGAGCCCTCGAGCGCAGCGGGCATGCGACGGATCGAGATCAGCACGAAGAAACGCGACCTGCGAGTCAGCTCCCGTAAGTGGTACGCCGGCGGCAACGGCAGCACCGACTGACCTGCTCTCAGGCTACGGCTCGTTCTCACCCGGAGGCGGCACACGCCTCGAGGGTCTTCCGACATCCGGATACAGAATCACGTCGCGCGACGGCGCACACGGAGCGCTGCGAGCTCCCGGCTGCAGCGCCGCAAGCTGTGCTGCGCTGACGCCCGGGCGTACGAACGCATCGGCCGACACGCCGGCTCGAGGCAGTTGCGACGCACTCACACCCGGAAACTGCGATGACGACGACCCCGCGGGAGATGCCGGATTGCCCGGGCACGGCGATTGTCCGTTCGGCCGCGCTGGAACTGCAGCGGCCTCGGGATCAGCGCGCCCGATTGGAGAAAGCTGCAGCGGCGTTGGCTCAGTAGGCAGTCGCGTTGTCGTGGTCGCCGGTCCGGGGATCGCGGTTGAGCCCGCGGTCGTGGTTGGCGTGGTTCCGGTCGTCGTTGGCGTGGTTGCTGTTGTCGTGGACGTGGTTGACGGGGTCTGGCTGTTCTGCGCCGCGACCATCGCGGCGGCAAGCGTGAAAACGACGCATATGGCTGATATCTGGATTTTCATGACGCCTCGCGCTGCAAGTGCTTAAAGCCGAGTGCATTGACCCAAAGTGCAACGAGCGGGCCACTCACACATATAATCTCGACCCTTGGGAGGGCTGCTCATGCGCCGCACTGTCTCCGTGCCGAGACCGATCGTCGTCCTCGCGCTCTTTTCAGTCGCCGTTGTCGCGTACACCACGAGCCAGGTTCTGGCTCAAAACGCCAAAACACGGTGGAGCCACCAGGACTGGCCAACTGGTCACTACAAGGTCGCCGAGAACTGGCCCAAGCCGCTGCCCGACACGCGGCATTCGCATGATGGTTGGACGTGGGGGTCATTCGGCGGTGTGTACGCCGAGAATCCCGATCGCATCTGGGTCGCGATGCGCGGCGAGTTGCCGCTGCCGCAGGGTGCCAAGCCCTGGACGCCGTACGCGGCGCTCAATCCGTCACGCGGCAACGCGACCGGCAATGGCGACGGCATCTCGGCGACGTGCCAGCCCGAGGCGAAGCGTGGATGGGAGCGCCGCTACGAGCACTCGATCTACATCCTGAATCGGCAGGGCGAGTTGGTCGGCGAGTGGCCGCATCTCGACAAGATGTTCGCGCAGCTGCCCTGCGGACGCGGACCGCATCAGATCAAAATCAGCCCGTACGACAAGGAGAAGCACGTCTGGATCATCGATGACCAGCTGCACATGATCTATCGCTTCACCTACGACGGGAAACTCGTACACAGCAAGGGCGAGCTCGGCAAGCGTGGTCGCGGACCGAACACGTTCGATCGGCCGACAGACATCGCCTGGCTGCCCGACGGCACCTACTTCATCACCGACGGCTATGGCGGCACACGCGTTGCCAAGTACGACGCGAAGGACAACTTCATCAAGGACTGGGGAGGACCGCCGAAGGATCCGAAGAACCCGGGACCGAACGAGTTCAACACGGTGCACAGCATCGCCATCAGCCGCGATCGTCGGCTGTTCGTGATCGACCGCGGTCACTCACGCATGCAGGTCTTCGACGTGGACGGCAAGTTCCTCGACATGTGGCCATTGAAGTCGCCGCACTGGCCCGAGAGTCAGAACACGCTGATGGTGAATCACTTCATCGATCAGAACGGGTTCATCTGGGTGGGCGACGCACCGACGAGCCGGATCCTCAAGTTCGATCTGAACGGCAACTTCCTCTACAGCTGGGGCGCGCCGGGTGGACAGCCCGGACGACTCAACTGCTCGCACGGCATGACGACCGATCAACTCGGCAATTTGTATCTGGCCGACTGCTTCGCCGGACGCCTGCAGAAGTTCGAGCCCATCCCTAACGCGGATCCTCAAAAGATCGCCGGCCAGATCCTGCGGACCTGGGACACCTGGAAGAAATAGGAGAGCTTCGCGAGGCCTCGTCGCTGCTTACAATCGTTCTTTCGGCAGCGAGGAGGCCTCATGAGCTACGTAGACGGATATATCCTCCCGGTTCCCAAGCGAAGTGTGCCCGCCTACCGCCGCATGGCGGAAATGGGCCGTAAGATGTGGACGAAGCACGGCGCACTCGATTACAAGGAGTGCGTTGGTGATGATCTCGCCCCGACGTTCGCCAAACCCTTCACTCGCCTCCTGAAGTTGAAGCCGAACGAAACGGCAGTCTTCGCCTACATCGTCTTCAAGTCACGTGCGCACCGCGATCAGGTCAACAAGAAAGTCATGAAAGAGATGAACGACATGGGCGGACCGCCGAAAGACATGCCGTTCGACGTGAAGCGGATGGTCTACGGCGGATTCAAGACGCTCGTCGAGTAGCGGGCGCAACTCTTCGAGTAGCGGGGCGCAACTCTTCGAGTAGCGCGGCGCAAGAGGCCTCGCACGAGGGGCAACCATGGACCTGGTCACACTCGGACGCACGCTGGGATTCTCATTCGCGGCCGGCGTGAATCTCTACGCCACCGTCGCCATCCTCGGACTCGCGGCGCGGTACGGGTGGGTCGACCTGCCGCCGCAGTTCCAGGCGTTCAACAACTCGTTCATCATCGGCACGGCGATCGTGCTGTACCTGGTCGAGTTCTTCGCCGACAAGATTCCGTACTTTGATTCGCTCTGGGACATCCTTCACACGGCGATCCGTCCGCTCGGAGGCGCGTTGATCGCGGTCACCACGCTGGGCGATGCCTCGCCTGGCGTGGAAGGGCTCGTCGCGCTTCTCGGCGGCACGGTCGCCGCCGGAAGTCATCTCACGAAAACCAGCACGCGCGCCGTCGCGAACGCGAGTCCGGAGCCGGCCTCCAACTGGGCGCTCAGCTTCGGCGAAGACGTGTTCGTCGTCGGCCTCGGCTATCTGGCGCTCGCACACCCGATCGCCGCGCTCGTCATCGCCGTTGTCCTTCTGATACTGATCGTGATCTTCGCGGCGGTGATTGTGCGGACGGTGAGACGCTGGTTCGCACGGTGGCGAATCACCGCCCGCGACGCCGTCACTTAGAAGCGCACGCCGATCCCGAAGCGCACTTCGTTGGTGCCGAGATTGTCGCCAAGCGCGAGCGCCGACATCCAACTGTCCGAGAACACCTGGTGGTAGCGGTAGCCGGCATCGGCAATGAAGTTGCCGGCGTGCAGCGTCACGCCGCCACCGAGCGTTGCGATCGGCGCCGTGTTATTCAGAAACGCGAGGCCAGCGTTCGTGAACGCACCCGGCAGTCCATCGAGGCCGGTCACGTGCGGCGTCAGCCGCGCGATACCTCCCGAGGCCTCGGCGTACGGTCTCAGCGCTCCCGACGCGCTCGTCAGTCGAATGCCGCCCTGCGCGTAGAACGCGGACGCGGTGAGTCCGACCGGACTCACATCGAACAGCAGCTGCGTGGTTGACGGCAGGATGTTGCCAAGACGGCCGACCTCGCCGATCAGCTGAATGTTCGGCGTCAGATCGCCGGTGATCGCCCCGCCGAAGTTGGTGGTGGCCGTCGTGAAGCTCCCCACGCCGACGCCGCCGAATCCTTCCACGGACGCACGCGTCTCCTGCGCGGACGCGGCCGCGCTCACGAGCAGAGTGGCGACCAGGATCGCCGCACACGAAGTGGTACGCATCGTCTTCCCCTCACACGCTGGCGAACCGATCGGGGCAAGAGTCGTACCCGAGTGCGGTGGCGTCGATCGTCGCAGAAAATCGCCGATCGGCTCGCGCATGTCACCCTTCGACGACAACTCAGGGCAGGCCCTTCGACGACAATAGGCTGAGTCCTCAGGCTGGCCCTTCGACCCTTCGAGGGCCTCAGGGTCGCCCCGAGCAGCGTCGAGGGGCGACGAGCTCAGGGCAGGGAGACTTCCGATGACCTTCGACGTGCTGCACACGCTGGTCGACTATCACTACTGGGCCCGCGATCGCATGTTCCCCGTCGTCGCGGCGCTGACCGACGAGCAGCTACGACGACCGCTCGGCAACAGCTTCTCGTCGGTCTTCGACACGGTCGTGCATCTCTACGGCGCGGATTGGATCTGGCGCTCGCGATGGGAAGGCGTGTCGCCGATGGCGCTGCCCTCACCTGACTTGTACGACTCGCTGGCCAAGGTCCGCGCTGTGTGGGAGGACGAAGAACGCCGTATCCGCGCGATCGTGAATGGGCTTGGACCCGACGGCATCGTACGGCCGATTGAATACACAGGCTGGGACAGCCGACGGCAGGCGCAGCCGTTCTGGCAGATGCTGCAGCACCTGGTCAACCACGGCTCGTATCATCGCGGCCAGGTCACGACGATGCTGCGGCAGTTGAACGTGCCGCCGCCGAAGAGCATGGATCTGATCGCGTTCTACCGCGAACGCGCCACCGTGACGGCGTAATGTCGGGCTTCAGCTGGACACGGCTCACGCCCGCCGACGGCGTATCGCGTCGCGGTCGCGACTCCCACGCCGGGAAATTGTCTGCGCTCGTACTCTGACGCGAACCGCGCGTGTAGCCGCTGACTCGCAGCGACTTGCGCCGCTGGCTCAAAACGTTCCCGGTTGTTTGCCACCTCGAGAACACATGGACGGAACACGCGCGGAATGAATCGCTCCGCCAATTTCCTGCTACGCCGTGCGCTCGGCATGCTCGCACGCGTCCGCCACGCGACACGCCGTCGGCAGCATTCGCACCGACGAGCGTCAGAACCCTCGCACCGACATGCGTTCAGGACCTTTGCACCGACACGCGTTAGGCGGCTCGCACGAGCTTCGATCATCTTGTGCCCGAAGGCCGTAGTAACATCTGCGCACTTCAGGAGACCGCCAGATGAACAGACGTGTGGCCCTTGCCGCGCTTGTCTCGATCGCCATGCTCGGCGCGTATGTGCACGCGCAGTTCGGAAACCAGCCCGCCAAGCTCGACACCATCAAGATCAAGGACGATCTGTTCGTCATTCACAACGACTTCGTGCCCGGCAACACCACTGTACTGGTGACGAACGAGGGCGTCGTGCTCGTGGACGACAAGTTCGAGATCGACCACGAGAGCATCATGGCGCAGCTGAAGAAGATCACGAATCAGCCGGTCAAGTACGTGATCAACACGCACTATCACGCCGATCACAGCGGCGGGAACCCGAAGTTGCAGGGATTGGGCGCGCAAGTGATCACTTCACAGCAGGCGCGCGACAAGATGGTGGAGATCAAGCAGCCGGGGATGGCGAACGTGACGCTCGACAACAGCCTGCGCGTCTTCCTCGGCGGCAAGCGCGTCGAGGTCTATCGCTTCGGCCGCGCCCACACCGACGGCGACATCGTCGTGTTGTTCCCGGATCACCGCGTGCTGTCAGCCGGCGACATGTTCACGTTCGGCGACGCCACGCCGCAGCTGATTGACTACGCTGGCGGCGGCAGCGCGCGCGACTGGACCGGCACGCTGGACGGCGCGCTCAGGCTCGAGTTCGATCAGGTGGTGCCCGGCCACGGGCTGGTGACCACCAAGCAGGAGATGCGCAAGTTCCGCGACAGCACGATGACGCTGCGCACCAAAGTCCACGACATGATCGTCGGCAAGAAGACCAAGGCGGAGATCGAGAAAATGCTCCGCACCGACTTCAAGTTCGCAGATCTGCACATCGAGCGCAGCCTCGACGGCCTGATGCTGGAGCTTCAGTAGCTCGTAGTGTCCGGCTCCAGCCGGACCTCTTCGGGTAATGCTTTACGTCACAAAGTTCTCTGTGTACACTGGTAGCATGAGGATTCTCCGAGCCGCCCACCTCGGCATGTGTTTCGGCGTTCGGGATGCCATCGCGCTCGCCGTCGAGCACGCCGACGCCGGCCCTCTCACGATCCTCGGTGACCTCGTCCACAATCCCACGGTTCTCAGCGCGCTTGAATCCAAGGGCATCGCCGTCGCGCATGACGTCGCACACGTTACGACGCCGACCTTGATGGTGACCGCCCACGGCACGTCCGAACGGACGCTCGCGCAGACTCGCGCCCTGGGGCTGACAGCCATCGAAGCCACCTGCCCGCTGGTGCGCGTCGCGCACCGTGCGGTCGCCGCCCTCGCGCGCGACGGCTACCACGTCGTCATCGTCGGGCAACGCGACCACGTGGAGGTCCGCGGCCTCACCGGCGATCTCGATCGCTTCGACGTCGTGCTCAATGAGGATCACGTCGCCGCGCTCGAGGAGCATCCGCGTCTCGGCGTGGCCGCCCAGACGACGCAGCCTGTGGAGAAGGTGCGGCACCTGGTGGGTGTGATCCGCCGACGATTCCCACAAGCGGAGGTGCGGTTCGTCGATACTGTCTGCAGGCCGACGAAAGAACGCCAGTCCGCGGCGGTCGAGATGGCGCGCCAGGCCGACGTCGTCATCGTGGTCGGCGGCCGGTCGAGCAACAACACACGCGAGCTTGTGCAGACCTGCTCGCGATACTGTGCCTGCGTGCGTCACGTGGAGACCGAGGCAGACGTCCAGTCGGAATGGTTCGGTGGCGCGCAGGTAGTCGGACTGACGGCCGGCACCTCGACGCCGGACGAAATCATTGACCGCGTCGAGGCGCGCATTCGCGAAATCGGGCTGCGGAATCACATTCGAGAGGTATTGCCTACTTTCTCGGTCTAGGCGAGCCGATAAACACCGCATGCGTCATGCGCGCACAACTATCGTCGCCGTGGTCGCGTTTGCTGTCGCCGTTGGCGCGGCCGCGCAGCAGCCGCCGTCCAGCTCGTTCACCATCATTGCCGGCCAGCAATTTGGACCCATTCGCGAAACGACGACGCGCACGGCGCTGCAAGCAATGTTTCGCGGTTCGGTGAAGGACGCCGACGTGAACATCGGCGAGGGGATCTGCACAAAGGGAACGAAAGTACTGCCCGGCACGGCCGACGAAGTCGACGTCGCGTGGCAGGACGCCGCCCGCTCGCGCATCGCGTTCGTGCGCACGACGACGGCCCGCGGCCACTGGCGTACTGCGCGTGGCGTGCGAATGGGCACGACGTTGCCCGAGCTGGTGCAGCTCGCCGGGAAGGTGCTGACGTTCTCAGGATTCGGGTGGGACTACGGCGGCGGCCTGTCGTGGTCCGAGCCGACCGGATCGATAGCCCTGCGTCTCATGCTCAATCACGACGAGACAATCGAGAAGCTGCCCCGCGCTGACGAGATCTACGGCGACCGCGAGGTCCGCTCGAATCATCCCGTCATCCAGCGCGCGCGAGTCACCGTGGACGAGATCATGATGTCCTGGGGCCGCCACGCCGGCGAACACGACTGCGGTTAGCGCGCGGGTGCCTTCTCGTCGGCGCGCGAGCCCGACAACGTGTTGCGCATCGCGTAGTTGCCCTCGTGACACGCGTATTCGAATATCTGGTAGTTGTTGTCGCGGCGTAGCGGGAACGAAGCCTTCCAGGGCCTGGTCCAGGTCTTCGGGTCGTTGACGGTCACCTCGTACTGCAGGATGTTGGCGCTGAGCGGCGTGAAGCGCTCGGTGATCTCGATAGCATCGCTGGGGATCAGCATCATGCCGTTGCCCTGCATGCCGGTCTTGCCATTCAGGTTCCTTGTCAGGACGACGAGCGTGTTGCCCTCGAAGTGCCCGCGCGACGTGCCCATCCACGACTTGATGTGCGCTGGCGGCCACGGCCGGTCATCGAGCGGGATGATCCGCGTCTCGTGAATCATCTCGTTCCGGAACGCGACCAGGCCAGGCGCCTGGATGATCTCGTTGCCGTTGTTGTAGACGACGGGCATCATCGAGCCGACGAGGCCGCGCGAGATGCAACGATCGTACGGACCGAGCTCGTCGGCGCTCTTGAATCCGGTCTGCTTCACATACGTACCGCCGGCGTTGGACTGCCGCGCCTTGCCTTCAGGCGTCATCGGCGGCATCTTGCCGTCCGGTGGATCGACGATCAGGGACGATTGCCGTGACGGCAGGCCTCGCTCGAGCCAGTGTGGCGGTGGTGAGGTCACGCCGCCGACGTCGCCCAGCGCGACGATCTCGTCGGGCGGCTTCTGGAGATCGAAGTCGAGCACATCGACCTCAGCCTGGCGCTGCGCCTGTTTCTCTCGCGCCTGGAACTCTTCTTCAGTGAGGAACAACCGGTTGCCGAACTGCGCCGGCCGCGCGAAGGGAACGCCGACCATGTCGGTGCCTGGCCAGATCCCCTGCAGATCGGGATCACCCCACGGCGTCCTGGGCGGCGTGTATGGCGTGCCGGATGCCGGAGGCGCCTGCGCAGACAACGTCACGATCAGCGCAACACACACCGCCGCCAGCGATCCACACATCAACCTCATTACACCCATGTCTCCCGTCCCCCAAATCACCAATCAATAATCAACGATCACCAACGAATCAACAATCACAGATCACGAATCAACAATGCACGGCCCGGCTAACCACCTACGCCAAGGCTACGGTGGTCCGCCGAAGCCTCGCGCGAAGGCGGAAGCCGGACACTACGTTTTGATCACACACCACGTCGTCATGCAGCGCTGCTGCTGCACGTTGGTCGTCTTGATGGGATCCGCGAGGCGCCCGCCCAGACGCTCAGTCCACCCGAGCAGCATCGCCTCGTCGACGATGAATCGCGTCGAGCCGTCCGGCAGCCGCACGACACGGCCGGCAGGACCGATAAGAGACTCGAGGCCGATGTTCGATGCCAGCCGCGCGAACAGCAATCCGTTCGCCGCCAGTACGCGCCACATCTCTCGCACCATCCGCGTCCAGTGCTCTTCGTCGCGAGCAAAATGCAGGACCGCGCTCGCCAGCACGACGTCCATGCTGCCGCTGCCGTAGGGAAGATGATCGAGGGAGGCGACGGCGAAGTTGCCGGCTGGAACATCAGGAGCGACGCGAGCCGCCGTCCGCCGCATGACCTGAATGGCCGTCGCGTCCTCATCGACGCCGTAGCAGTCGAACCCGCGCTGCAGCAGATAGATCAGATTTCTTCCGTCGCCGCAGCCGGCGTCGAGGACACGCGACCGCGCGTCGAAGCGTCCGCGCAGCAGCTGATCGAAGAGATAGATGTCGATGTCGCCGAACTGCGCCCGCAGCTCGCGGCCGACGTGTTGAGGTGCCGTCACACCGTGGCTGAAGCGGGCGACCAGTTCGGTGCGGGGCGTCCGAACCAGATCCACGCGATGTAATCCACGAGCGGCGGATTGCCGCCGACCTCACGCAGCCTGGCGTTCACCTGTCCTCGGTGATACGTCGAATGACTGGTCACCTGAAAGATGGTCTCACCCAGTGTCGTGGTCGCAAAAGTGCGTCCGAGCTGGGCTTCCATGGCTTTCACGAACGGCATCACAACCTCGCCCTTCAGCGACGGATCGTCGAGCGCAGTGAGGAATTGATTGGCCTCGCCGTAGTAGGTCTGCGCC
>Ga0114129_10012132_pt1 | contig 12268 bp, 10 predicted proteins | sample RhiMetdeltSRZDD1_FD_80071 | JGI IMG/M metagenome (GOLD analysis project Ga0114129, IMG submission 80071) | Populus rhizosphere microbial communities from Tennessee, USA - Rhizosphere MetaG P. deltoides SRZDD1 (version 2) (version 2) | ecosystem: Host-associated > Plants > Roots > Rhizosphere >...
GAGCCGGTGACCAGCTGGCCCTCGGCGTCGTAGACGACCTCCTCCATCAGCGCCTGCGCGATGCCCTGGGCGAGCCCGCCGTGGACCTGGCCCGCCACCAGCATGGGGCTGATGCGCACGCCACAGTCGTCGACGGACACGAACTCCCGCACGCGCGTGTGCCCGGTGTCGCGGTCGATCTCCACCACCGCCACATGAGCGCCGAACGGATAGACGAGCTGCGGCGGGCGGAAGAACTCGGTGGCCTCGAGGCCGGACTCCACCCCATCGGGGAGGCCCTCGCCGTAGGCCTTCGGCGCGATTTGCGCGATCGTGAGCGCCTTGGCGGGCGCGCCCTTCACCTGGTAGCGGCCGTCCTCGAATACGACGTCGTCCGCCGCCGCCTCCAGGATGTGCGCGGCCAGCCGCCGCGCCTTCTGCTGGACCTTCATCGTCGCGTTGAGGATGGCCGAGCCGCCGACGGCCAGGCTGCGGCTGCCGCCGGTGCCGTTGCCCATGGGCGTGTTGAGGGTGTCGCCGTGGCGGACGACGATCTTGTCGAAGTCGACGCCCAGGTGATCCGAGATGATCTGGGCGAAGGTCGTCTCGTGACCCTGGCCGTGGGACGAGGTTCCGGTGAACGCGGTGACACCGCCTCCCGGCTCCACGCGTACCACCGCGCTCTCGAACGGCCCGAAGCCGCACATCTCTACATAGACGGCCATCCCCACCCCGAGCAGCATGCGGTCGTTGCGGGCGAGGCGCTCTTTCTGCTCGTTCCGGAGCTTCTCGTAGTGAGAGATCTCCAGCGCCCGCGTGAGGGCGCGGTTGTATTCGCCGCTGTCGTAGCGCTGACCCGTCGGCGTCGCGTAGGGGAACGCGCTGGGCGGGATGAAATTCTTTCGTCGGATCTCCTCCGGCGGCTTGCCGAGCTCCAGCGCGATGACGTCCACCAGCCGCTCCAGGTAGTACGCGGCCTCCGGGCGGCCGGCGCCGCGATAGGCGGCCACCGGCGTGGAGTTGGTGAAGACGCACGTCGATTTCAAGTCCACGCTGGTGAACTTGTAGACGCCCACGCCCATGAACAGTGTGAGGTCCGGAATGAACGTGAAGATCGGATAGGCGCCGATGTCGGCCATCACGTGCATCCGGAGGGCGGCGATGGTCCCGTCCGCGTCCACGGCCGCCTCCAGATCGGTGATCTGCGCGCGCCCGTGCGTGGTCGACGTCATGTGCTCGACGCGCGTCTCCGTCCAGCGCACCGGGATCCGGTAGCGCCGCGCGATCACGGCCAGCGTGGCGTCCTCGGGATAGATGCCGAACTTCACGCCGAAGCCGCCGCCGACCTCGGGCGCGATGACGCGCACCATCTGCTGCTCGAGACCGAGCAGGGTCGCGATGTCGTTGCGGAGATTGTGCGGGGCCTGGTGCGTCGACCAGACGGTCACGCCGCCCACGGCCGGATCGCGGGTGGCCAGCGCCGCCCGCGGCTCCATGGGTACGCCGCAGAGCCGCTGGCTCACCATGCGCTGCTTGACGACCTTGTGCGCCTTGGCGAAGGCGGCGTCGGGGTCGCCGACCTTGATGTTCGTCTCGTGCTCGACGTTCCTCGCCGCGTCGTCGTGGAGCTTCGGGGCGCCGTCCTTCATCGCGCTGAGCTGGTCGGCCACGGCCGGCAGCGGCTCCCAGCTCACCTCGACCTCGGCGGCACCGTCGACGGCGGCGGCCTCGGACGTCGCGATGACCGCGGCCACCGGCTCACCCACGTAGCGCACCGTGCCGATCGAGAGCGGATAGTGCTTGCGACCGACGCTCGTCTCGGCGGCGCCCCCGCCGCCCTCCGCGCTCGGGCCTCCGAGCGGGATCGGCTGACAGTGCGCCTTGATGTCCTGTCCCGTCACCACGCGCACCACGCCGGGACGCGCGGTGGCGCGCGAGGCGTCGATGGCGCCGATCCTGGCGTGGGCGTGTGGGCTCCGGACGAAGGCGACGTAGTGCAGTCCGGGCACGCTGATGTCACCGACGTACGCCGAGGTACCCGTGACGAGGCGGGGGTCTTCCTTGCGCTTCACTTCGGCGCCCATGAGCCGCGGAGTGGCGGTGGCCATGCTGAGTTCCTTTCGTTGGAGTCCCGGGGAGCATAGACATCCCCCGCCGCCCAACGCAAGCGATGGGCCGCAGTAGTAAGATGCGCGCCGACAGGAGGCGTGCCATGGCCGACCAACAACGCGCGCAGTTCGACGCCGAGGTCCGCGCCGCCGGGCTCACGCTCGGCGACCGCGATCTGGAGCTTCTCTACGAGATGTGGCTCGACTGGCTCCCGCAGCGCGACCGTCTGCGCGCGGAAGTGCCGGCGCTGGAGGACGAGCCATGGCGGTGAGCGTGGGCGAGCTCGATCTTCATTCCGTGAGCGACGCGCTGGCCCGACGCGACCTGACCTCGGTGGAGGCGACCGAGGGCTATCTCGGGCGCATCGCCGAACACGATCGCGTGCTGCAGTCGTACATCACGGTCATGGCGGACCAGGCCCTCGCCCGTGCCAAGACCGCGGACACGGAGAGCGAGCGGGGCCGGCGGCGCGGACCGCTGCACGGCGTCCCGATCGCCCTGAAAGACCTCATCGCCGTGGCCGGCGTGCGGATGACGAGCGGTTCGCAGCTCTTCGCCGATCACGTGCCGACGCGCGACGCCTTCGTCACCCGGCGGCTCTACGACGCGGGTGCGGTCATCCTCGGCAAGGTGGCCATGCACGAGTGGGCGTTCGGCCGGCCCGCCACCGAGGGCCCGTTTCCCACGGGCCGCAATCCCTGGGACGTGGGGCGCGCCCCCGCTGGCTCCTCGTCCGGGTCCGCCGTGGCCGCGGCCGCCGGGCTCTGCGCCGGCGCCCTCGGCTCCGACACCGGGGGCTCGATCCGAGGACCGGCTGCCATGTGCGGGCTCGTCGGCCACAAACCGACGTACGGCCTCGTGAGCCGGAGCGGCGTGCTGGCCATGTGCTGGTCGCTCGATCACGTGGGCCCGATGACGCGGAGCGTGTGGGACAGCGCGGCGCTGCTCCAGGCGATCGCGGGCGCCGATCCCGACGACACGTCGACCCGCGGGGCGCGGACGCAAGACTATCTCGGCGGGCTCGAGGGCGGCGCGCGCGGGCTGCGGCTCGGCATCCTCCGCCGCTTCTACGTTGACTGGTCGGGCTTGAACGACGAGGTGCGCGCGGCCGCGGTGACGGCGTTCGACGTACTGAAGGGCGAAGGCGCCGCCCTCACCGACGTGGACGCCCCGTCCCTCGAGCTGTCGATGGCCGCCTGGGCGCCGTTCCTGGCCGAGACGTACGAGTACCACAAGGAGCACCTGCGCACGCGGCCCGAGGGCTACCGGGAGAGCCTGCGGCCGCGCGTCTACATGGGCGCCCTCTTCACGGCCGCCGATTACTTGCGCGCGCAGCGGCTGCGTGAACGGCTCCGCCGCGACGTCGAGGCGCTCTTCGAGCGTGTCGACCTGCTCGTGTTCCCCGGGCAGGCGGCGCCGGCGCTGCGCTTCGAGGACTTTCCGATGAAGGGGCTGACGACCCCGGCGATGCGGTACACGGCGCCGTGGAACCTTCTCGGGCTGCCCGCGGTGGTGGTGCCGTGCGGGTTCAGCCGCGAAGGCTTGCCGATGTCGATCCAGATCGTCGGACGCGCGTTCGACGACGCCACCGTTCTGCGGCTGGCGCGCGCCTACGAGCGCGCCACCGACTGGCACACCCGCCGTCCCGATCCCGCGCGCTGGCGGCGGTGAGCGTGGACGCCTATCGCGCGCTGGTCGACAAGCGCGACCAGCGCGCGTTCCTGCCGAAGCCGGTCCCCGACGAGTCGCTGCAGAAGATCTTGCAAGCGGCGCGCATGACCGGGAGCAGCAAGAACCGCGAACCCAACCGACTCGTCGTCGTTCGTGACGCGCCGACCCGACGCGCCATGGGCGACATGGGGCCGTGGGGGCGGTGGCTCGCCGACGCCGCCGCCATCGTCGTCATCGTGCAGACGGAGCGGCACCAGTTCGACGCCGGCCGCTGCGCGCAGAACATGATGGTGGCCGCCTGGGCCGACGGCATCGGCTCGTGTCCCGCGCATTTGCCGGAGGCGGAGCTGGGTCGTCTGCTGGGCGTGCCCGCCGAGCTGCACGTCGATCGCGTCATCGGCTTCGGCTACGTCGATCCTGCCCGCACGGCGCCGCCTCGCAGCGTCGCGCGCCCCCGCAAGCCGCTGACGGAGCTGGTCCACTTCGACCGCTGGTGACGACCACACGCGAGCGGCCGCGCCTGCGACGAGGACTCGCGGGCGCTGAACTTGCAGCCAGGATGTGCGGAGGTAACGCATCATGGCCAAGCGTTCGGCAAGCAGAGGTGGGAAGCAGTCACGCGGCAAGCGCTCGACGCGAGCGTCGGGCCGCACGCGCAGCAGATCCTCGATGAACGACAGCGGACGCGCGAGCAGCGGCACGCGCGGTCGTCGCCGTTCGACGTCCAGCACCCGGGCGGGCGGACGCCGGAAGACCGGCGCGCGCAGCCGATGATGACCGTGGTGACGCGCGTCACCCTGCGGGAGGGTACCGAGCCCCAGTGGGACGCGGCGATGAAGCAGCGGCTCGAGCAGGTGAAGAGCCAGCCGGGCTGGGTCGGAGGTCAGCTCGTCATTCCCGTCGACGGCCTGAACTCCCGCGTCATCATCGGCACCTGGGAGACGCGGGCCGACTGGGAGGCGTGGCACGCCGATCCGAAGTTTCAGGAAACCCGGAAGAAGCTGCAGGGGCTGGAGTCGAAGGCGAGCGAGGAGTGGTGGCACGAGGTCGTGGCCGACCTCCGCCGCGCGGCCTAGCTCTTCAGCCGATCCGGTAGCGCTCGACGATCGCCATGTCCAGCTCGACGCCGAGGCCCGGTCCGTCGGGAACGCGGACCGTGCCTCGCTCGAAGACGACCGGCGTCTCCAGCAGCTCATCGCGCAGCGGGTTGTCGCTGCGGTCGTACTCGAGCAGGGGCGGGTACGGGACGTTGTCGCTGTGCGGCGCCGGCGGCAGCGAGGCCAGAAAGTGCAGCGCCGCCGCCAGCCCGATGGCGCCGCCCCACACGTGAGGCGAGACGCGTAAATTGTTCAACGCCGCCAGCCGGGCGATCTGCTTGCCCTGACCCAATCCGCCGCACGTGGGCAGCGACGGCTGGACGACGTCCACGCCCTCCACGTCGATCAGCCGGCGAAAGTCGTCGATGGTGTAGGCCGCCTCGCCGGTGGCAATCCGCATGAGGGCCTGCGCGCGCAGCAGCCGGAAGCCCTCGGTGTCGCGCAGGGGCAGCGGCTCTTCCATCCAGTGGACGTCGAACGGCTGCAGGCGGCGCATGCTCTCCAGGGCCACGTCGCGCGTGTAGTTGCCGTTGACGTCGACCATGAGCAGGACGTCGTCGCCGAGGATCTTGCGCGTCAGCCGGACGCGCTCGACGTCGGAGGCCGGGCTCACGCCGATCTTGATCTTCACGCCGGGGAAGCCCTGCCCCGTGATGCGCTCCAGCTGCTCGGCCAGCTGATTGTCGGGATCCTTCGTGAGGTAGCCGGTGGAGGCGTAGGCCGGAATGCGGTCGGTGTGGGCGCCGCCGAGGAGGTTGTAGACGGGAACGCCGATGGTCCGGCCGATGGCGTCGTGGAGCGCGATGTCGATTCCGCCCAGACACGACGTCATCGGATTCTGCACGCCGTAGTGGTAGAGCTTGTTGTAGACGTGCGTGGCCGCTTGCTCGAAGGCAAAGATGTCGCGGCCGATGAACGCCGGCCGCAGCAGCTTCAGGTACTCCCGGGTGATGGCGGGCGGCCCCGACGCCTCGCCGGTGCCCACGATGCCCTCGTCGGTGGTGACCTGGATCAACGAGAGGGTGCGGCGGAAGTTCAGGCCACGCGACATGCCGTAGGCCCTGGCGTCGGGCACGACGTACTCGAGCGGGATGGACGACAGCTCTGCGATCTTCGGCAACGGCGAGCTCCCGGCGGGCGTCTAGCTCAGGACGCGACCCGCATGCCGGAGCGCATCTCGAACTCCTCTTGCAGAAACAGCGAGGCGTTGGCGATGCGCGCCATCTTGCCGCAGTAGTAGCAGTGGATGAAGGCCGGCTCGTGGCCGATGAAGGTGCTGTGACATTTCACGCAGCGGTCGATGGGCTGGGCGAGGAAGCGCTTGGCCGCGCGCTCGAGGACGAGATCCGGATCGAGCAGCGACACGACGCGCGCGCCCGTCTTCGGCGGCGCCGCCGGCGGCGCGCCCGGCTTCACGGCGGGCTTCTTGTTCACGCCTGCTCGCTTCATGGCGGAGGCATTGTACATGAACGTCCCGCCGCGCAAGTAGCTTGCCGAGGGCGGCGGCCTGCGCCATCATCGGACTCCAACTCGCATTACCGAGGAGAGCCATGACACCACCCGTCGATCCCAACGAAGTCCTCATGACCGGTGAGAACTCCTTCGTCCGCCTGAGCCCCGACGGCGGCAAGACGCTGTCCGATCGCTTCAGCCACTGGCGCGTGCTGTGGTGCCCGGACGGCGCCGGCCATGCGCTGTTCGTCGACTCCACGCTGCTCGGTGGCCAGACGCGGATCTACTCGGACAATCCCGCCGTCGCGCGCTGGCTGCAGAAGACGATCGAGACGATCCTCTACCAGAAGTTCGCCGACACGAACCTCCCGATCGTGCAGGCCCAGTTCACGCGCGCGGGCGCGCCGCCCCAACCGGTGACGGAGACCATCGTCGGCGGAGGCGACCGCATCGTGATGACGTGGTCGGACACCATCACGCCCTTCATCCTGAACGCGCCGCCCGGATTCCAGAACCGCCCCATCGGCGTCTTCAGCACGTTCTTCCCGGCGCGCTCGGCGCGCGTGGAGCTGAACGGCAAGGTTCCGGACGGCAAGGTATGGCCCGAGATGCGGGGCGACCGCCAGTCCTCCAGCGCCTGTCTCGCGTGGTCGGAGAGCTGGGTCAAGCCGCGCAGCTGAGCGTCTCGCGGCGCGTCGCTCGCGTCCCGCCTTTGGTACGATGATGGGAATGAGCGACGCGCCGCGGTCCAACTTCATTCGGGAGATCGTCGAGGAGCACAACCGCTCCGGCCGCTTCGGCGGCAAGGTGATCACCCGCTTCCCGCCCGAGCCAAACGGCTATCTCCACATCGGCCACGCCAAGGCCATCCACATCGATTTCGGGCTGGCGCGGGACTTCGGCGGGCGCTGCCACCTGCGCTTCGACGACACGAATCCCACCAAGGAGAGCCAGGAGTACGTCGACGCCATCATGGCCGACGTGCACTGGCTCGGCTTCGACTGGGGCTCGCATCTCTACCACGCCAGCGATTACTTCGAGCGGCTGTACGGCTGGGCCGAGCAGCTCGTCCAGGCGGGCAAGGCGTACGTCGACGATCTCACCCCGGACCAGATTCGCGAGTATCGCGGCACCCTCACGGAGCCGGGACGCCCGTCGCCGTACCGGGACCGGTCCGTGGCCGAGAACCTCGATCTCTTCCGCCGCATGCGCGCCGGCGAGTTTCCCGACGGCAGCAAGACGCTGCGCGCGAAGATCGACATGACCAGCGGCAACATCAACCTGCGCGACCCGGTGATGTACCGCATCCGCAAGGCCGCGCACCAGCGCACCGGGGACGCCTGGTGCATCTACCCGATGTACGACTGGGCGCACGGGCAGAGCGACTCCATCGAGGGGGTGACGCACTCGATCTGCACGCTCGAGTACGCCGACCACCGCCCGCTCTACGACTGGTACCTCGACGCGCTCGGCATCTTCCATCCCCAGCAGATCGAGTTCGCGCGCCTGAACCTGTCGCACACGGTGATGTCGAAGCGGAAGCTGCGGGAGCTCGTCGAGGACGGCGTGGTGAGCGGGTGGGACGACCCGCGCATGCCGACCCTGGCCGGCATGCGGCGCCGCGGCTACACGCCGGAGGCCATCCGCGACTTTGCCGATCGCGTCGGGGTGGCCAAGTCCGACAACGTGGTGGAGCTGGCGCTCCTCGAGCACTGCGTGCGCGAGCACCTGAACAAGACGGCCGAGCGTCGCATGGCCGTCCTACGGCCCCTGAAGCTCATCGTCGAGAGCTATCCCGAGGGGCAGGTGGAGTGGATGGAGGCGGTGAACAACCCCGAGGATCCGGCGGCCGGCACGCGCAAGATCCCGTTCAGCCGCGAGCTGTGGATCGAGGCCGACGACTTTCGCGATCCCGCGCCCCCCAAGTACTTCCGGCTCTCGCCGGGCGCCGAGGTGCGACTGCGCTACGCCTACGTCGTCAAGTGCACGGGCGTGGAGCGCGACGCCGCCGGCAACGTGGTGGCCGTGCGGGTCGTGCACGATCCCGCCACCCGCGGCGGCGAGGCCTCCCGCAAGATCAAGGGCACCATCCACTGGGTGTCGGCCGCGCACGCCCTACCCGCGGAAGTGCGGCTCTACGACACGCTGTTCTCGGCGCCCAGGCCTGACGACGCCGACGACTGGAAAGCCGCCCTCAACCCCGCCTCGCTGGAGACGCTGGCCGGGTGCCAGGTCGAGCCCTCGCTCGCCGAGGCGGAACCCGGAGGGCGATTCCAGTTCGAGCGCACCGGGTACTTCGCCGTCGACACGCGCGACTCGAAGCCGGCCCGCCCCGTTTTCAACCGAACGGTCGGCCTCCGCGACACCTGGGCGAAGATCGAGAGCGCCTCCGCGCGGTAGCCCCCAAAGCTTGACGTCGCGCCCTGGGTTGACTAGGGTTGGCGGCGTGTACGCCGCGCATTTCGGCCTGACGGAGCGGCCGTTTGCCCTCGCCCCCGATCCCCGATACCTGTTCCTGAGCCAGGGTCATCGGGAGGCGCTGGCGCATCTGGTCTACGGCCTCCAGGGCGGGGGGTTCGTCCAGCTGACCGGCGAGGTCGGCACGGGCAAGACGACCGTCTGCCGGGCGCTTCTGGACCAGCTGCCGAACGAGGTCGACGTGGCCATGATCTTCACGCCACGGCTGACCGCGGTGGAGCTGCTGGCGGCGGTGAGCCAGGAGCTTCAGGTCGAGGTCCCGGCGGGGACCACGAGCGTGAAGCTGCTGGTGGACGCGCTGTCAAAGAAGCTCCTCGATGCGCACGCGCGGGGCCGGCGCACGGTCGTCATCATCGACGAGGCGCAGAACCTCAGCACGGAGGTGCTGGAGGAGCTGCGGCTCTTGACCAACATCGAGACGACCCGCGAGAAGCTCCTGCAGGTGATCCTCATCGGCCAGCCGGAGCTGGCCGAGCTGCTGCAGCGGCCGGAGCTTCGCCAGCTGGGACAGCGGATCACGGCGCGCTATCACCTGCGGCCGTTCGGCTTCGCCGAGACCAAGGGGTATGTCGCCCACCGCCTCGAGGTGGCCGGCCAGCGGGAGATGCTGTTCACCCCGGCCGCGCTGTGGCTGGTGCAGCGCCGGTCGGGCGGCGTGCCGCGGCTCATCAACAACATCTGCGATCGCGCGCTGCTCGGCGGGTTCGCGAAGGGCAAGCGGCGCGTCGGCGTCGGCATCGTGCGTCGCGCCGCCAACGAGGTCCTCGGGCCCGGGCCGGGACAGTACTGGCTGGAAGCGAGTATCGCGGCCACCGTGATTGCCGCGATCCTCCTCGGTCTCACCATGCTACGGCCGAACGCACTCGAGTACGTCACCGGCTGGTGGGCCAAGCGCATCATGCCGCCCGCAGTGTCGGTGACGCCGAGCAGTGCGGCGCCGGCCGTCGCCGCGGCGGCGCCTCCGGCGGCGACGCCCGCCGCCTCGACGGTGAGGCCGAGGCCGGACCTGGCGGAGATGCTGGACTTCCGGACTCTCGATCGCGAGGGAGCGTTCACGAGTTTGTTCCGCATCTGGGGCGAGGACTACTCGGCCCGCCGTCCTGACGGCGGCTGCGAGTTCGCACGCCGCGTGGGACTCCGATGCCTCGCCAAGACGGGCACGTGGAAAGTGCTCCGGCGGCTGGACCTGCCCGCCATCCTCACTCTCCAGACGCCGTCGGGCGCGAAGCACTACGCGACCATGACTGCCCTCGACGACACCACCGTCACCCTCGACCTCGCCGGACAGTCGGCGACGTTCCCGCTCGCCGAGATCGACCGGCTCTGGGAAGGCGCCTTCCTGACGCTGTGGCGGACGCAGGGCCTGACGGCCACGGACCTCCGCCCCGGGATGAGCAGCAAGGACGTGTCGTGGCTGCGGCAGCGACTGACGGTCGACGGCGACACGGAGCGCACCCTCTACGACGAAGAGCTCAAGCAACGCGTCGTCGCGTTCCAGCGCGAGAACGGCCTCACGCCCGACGGCATCGTCGGCGACGAGACGCTCCTCCGGATCGCGGCGACAGCCCCGGACGCGCGAATGCCCTCACTCTCGAAGGCGAGGCCCTGACGTGTCCTACATCCTCGACGCGCTGAAGAAGGCCGCGGAGCAACGGGACGCGCACGTGCCGGCGATGCGGCGGCTCCTGTCGGCGGCGCCGGACGACGAGGAGGCGCCGCGCTGGCGGATGGCGCTGATCGGCGCCGCCGCCGCCTTCGCCGGGGGCGTGGCGGCTGTCTGGGTCTTGTGGCCCGCAGCCCCGGTGACGACCGTGGTGGCCGTCACCGCCCCGCCCGCCACCGCCGCCCAGGCCGAGCCACCCGCCGCGGTTCAGCCGCCTCCACCACCGGCACCGCCCGTCGTCCGTACGACGCCACCGCGGCCGGCGTCCGCGCCGAAGACGATCCCGGAAAAAGCCCCGGCGCCCGAAAAGCCCGTGCCGCTCGCGAGACCGATCCCCGAACGACCCGCGGCGGCGGAGATGCCGTCACCCGTCGTGCGCACGCCGGTGGTGGAGATGCAGCGGCCCGCGGAGGTGCTGCCGGCGCCCCCGCCACGAACGGCGACGGCGCCGCCGCCCGCAGTGGCGGCCGCGCGGCCGACTCCGCCGGGCCCGGCGGCTGCGCCCGCGCCGAAGTCCGAGCTGAGCACACCGGTCCGCCTGGAGGTCATCGTCTACGCGGAGGAGCGCTCGCGGCGTCTGGCGTTCATCAACGGCAAGAAGTACGTCGAGGGCGACACCCTCCTCGACGGCGCGAAGATCCAGGAGATCCAGCCCAACGCTGTGGTGATCATCGAGGACGGACGGCGCATCGTCCTCCGTCCTTGACCCGGGAGACGCCATGCCGCTGACTCGCCGTGACTTCCTCAAAGCCTCCGCCGCTGCCTCCATCGTCACCGCCGCCGGCAGCGCCCCCGCCTTCGCGCAGGGCACGCGACTGCACTTCCTCCAGTGGTCGCACTTCGTGCCCGCCGCCGACCAGGTCTTCGACGAGCAGGCCAAGGAGTTCGGCAAGCAGGCGGGCGTCGACATCGCCGTCGAGCGCATCAACCAGAACGACCTGCAGGCGCGGATCACGGCGGCCATCCAGAGCGGCGCCGGCGCCGATCTCGTCACCGTCCCCAACAACTATCCGCAGCTCTACGAGAACGCCCTCGTCGACGTGAGCGACGTGGCCGAGGAGATCGGGCGCAAGCAGGGCGGCTGGTGGGACTACGTCAAGACCAACGTGGTCACGCCGAAGGGCCCGTGGATCGGCGTGCCGTTCTTCGTCATCTCGTGGGCCATCACCTATCGCGAGGACTGGCTCAAGGAAGCCGGCCTCGAGTATCCGAAGACGTGGGACGACTTCCGGCGCGTCGGCAAGGCCATGAAGGCCAAGGGCAAGCCGTTCGGTCAGGCGTTCGGCCACACCGTCAACGACCCGAACGCGTGGGCCTACCCGCTCGTGTGGATGTGGGGCGGACAGGAGGTGCAGCGCGACGGGCGGACGGTGGCGCTGGACAGCAAGGGCACCGTCGAGGCCGTCAAGTTCACGGTGGCGCTCTGGAAGGACGTGTTCGACGAGGGCGGGCTGGCGTGGGACGACAGCAACAACAACCGCGCGTTCCTGTCGCAGGAGATCTCGCTCACGGGCAATGCTCCGTCGATCTACGTGGCCGCCCGGCAGAAATTTCCGGACGTGTACAAGGGCACCAATCACGGTCACTATCCGCCCGGGCCGAGCGGCCGCTTCTACTGGCTGCCCTGCTACAGCTCGTGTGTGATGAAGTACAGCAAGAACGTCAAAGTCGCCAAGGACTTCATCCGCTTCTACATGGACCGCGCGCGCTTCGACCGCTACTTCGAGACGATGGACACCTTCGGCATCCCCGGCACCAAGGTCTACGCGGACCATCCGCTGTGGAAGAAGGATCCGAAGACCGCCGTGTTCCCCGAGAC
>Ga0114129_10012133_pt1 | contig 12268 bp, 10 predicted proteins | sample RhiMetdeltSRZDD1_FD_80071 | JGI IMG/M metagenome (GOLD analysis project Ga0114129, IMG submission 80071) | Populus rhizosphere microbial communities from Tennessee, USA - Rhizosphere MetaG P. deltoides SRZDD1 (version 2) (version 2) | ecosystem: Host-associated > Plants > Roots > Rhizosphere >...
ATCGTCCCCTGGTAGTTGACGAAGAAGAACAGCTTGTCCTTGATCAGCGGACCGCCCAAGGTGGCGCCGAAGATGTGCTGCTTGCGCTCGGCGCGGGTGGCGTTCGAGCGGTTGCGCTCCCAGGTGTTCGCGTCGAAGTCGCTGTTGCGGTAGAACTCGAACAGGTTGCCGCGGAAGTTGTTGGCGCCCGACTTGATCACGTTGCTGATGACGCCGCCGGCAACGTTGCCGATGTCAGCCGCGTAGTTGTTCGTCTCGACGCTGATCTCGGCGAGCGCGTCCGGGCTCGGCTGGTAGCCGACGCGGTTGTCCATCGTGTCGTTCACTTCCACACCGTCAACCATGAAGTTGTTCGTCTGCTCGCGGTTGCCGTTGACGTAGGGACGAGCGCCTGCGCCGCGGTTCGTCGTGTCGGTCTGGCCGCCCGGGTTGGGAGTGACGGTGCCGGGCAGCAGCAGCGCCAGCTGGCTGGTGTTGCGGCCGTTCAGCGGAAGCGACTCGATCGTCTTGCCCGAGAGCACCTCGCCCACGGTCGCCGACTCGGTCTGCAGGACGGGCGACTGACCCACCACCTCGATCGAGTCTTCGCGGGCGCCCACTTCGAGCTTGAAGTCGAGGCGGGCGATCTGCTTCGCCTCGAGTGCTATGCCCTTCCAGGTCGTGGTCTTGAAACCCGCGAGCGCGGCCTTCACCACGTAGGTCCCGATCGGCACGGTGGTGATCGCATAGTTGCCGGCGGAGTTGGAGACGGCTGTGTAATCGACGTTAGTGGCCTGGTTCGTGGCCGTGACCGCCACGCCCGGCGCCGCAGCGCCGCTCGTGTCGGTGACGAGGCCGGTGATCGAAGCCGCGCCGGTCTGGGCGTACGACGCGGCCTGAAGGCCCAGCACGAGCGCCAGCAGGACGAATACGCCAGACACGCGCGCGTGTCTTGAAGAAGTCATGTTAATGCCTCCGAAAAGTCGCCCTGCCCGCCGCACGAGCTCCAGTCGTTTGAGCCGTCATAAGGGTGCGATAGGTGACAGGGCGCTACTGGCGCATGCTAGCGCCGGGCCGCGAGTTGTCAAGAGTTGTGCAAGTCCCAGGAGAATCGGGTTTTGTCACGCTCTGGTGCGATGGACCACTGCGGACACTATCAGGGCGATCGGGCGAAACTGTCCAGGATCCGCCGCTCGGCGTCACGGTGGGCGTGGTACGCGACGCGTTCCGGGCGCAAGAGGTCGGTCGGGAGCAGGAATCGCAACAGGCTGGGGGCGTAACGACCCCGCCGACACGCCAGGAGCCGCAGCGCCGCATCGGCAAGCAGCAGGACCGCGAGCACGCCCAGCAGCGGACCGACGGGATCCCCTGGCGGTCCGGGCAGGAAGCTCAGCACATAGAGCGCCGCGAGCGCCGCGCCGCCGGCGGTCCAAAGCGTCGCTCGCCGTGCGGCTGACGGACCGCCGCGGTGGTCAAAGGCGCGCGCCTGCAGCTCGTCGGGCAGCAGGCTCGTGAGCCATGCGAAACCCTGATTGAGGTCGTCCCACTCGGTGCGCACACCGTCCATCACCTCGTCCGCGTAGCAGGCCGGGTGGGGCGCCGTGAGCGGCGCCGCGTCGGGGCCGCCCGGGTCGCCCATCGCCACCAGGCGGCAGGGGTGGACGAGCCGGCCACGGTCGAGCACGGCCGGCTCGGGGATCACACGCCAGTAATCGCCGCCAGCCATCAGGTTCCGGCCTCCGCCCCAGCTCAGGTGCGGCAGCAGGCCCCGGTACAAGCGTGAGCCGTCCGGCTCGATCGTCACCGTGTCGGGGCGCGTCAGCCGCTCCCAGAAAGCCGATCGCGTCAGCGGTATGACCGTGCGGTCGGCCTGCGCGAAACGCACTCCCAGCTGCCGCAACACTTCGTACAACAACACCACCGGCGCGGAGCCGCCCGTCTCGCGCAGGAAGAACGCCGAGAAGGCCCGCCCGAAAGCCGGCAACGCCAGGAGTGCGAAGCCCGCAGAGCTGGTCACGGCCCCGATCGCGTAGGCGGGGCCGCGCCTTGCGAGCAGCACTGGCACGAGCAGGATCGACAGGCCCTCGACGAGGCCCGAGACGAGCGACGCCGTGACTGCATAGAGCCCGAAGCGATCCGAGAGCCGCACCTGCTCCTCCTCGGGCAGCAGACCGACCAGCGGATAGAGCAGGAAGCGGAACGGCCGTGCCCGCTCACGGCCGCGGACGCGCGCCCGCTCGGCCTCTGCGGCGTGCACGAAGCGAGAACCATAGACGACCCGGTCCCGCACCACTTCGCCCTCGGGCCAACGGCGCATGCGATACACGAAAAGACCGTCCGCCGGCAGCTCCGTCTCGGACAGCACCTCGTACGTCTGCGGGCCGAGCACCACCGCCGTGCCGGGGAACGCGGGGCGCAGCCGGTAGGAGCCGTCGGACCGCGCGCGCAGCGGCAGAAAGCCGCGGCTCCACACCTCGGCCTGGGCATGAGCCCCGGGCGTGAGCCGGGCTTCTTCTCCGTCGGCGACGCGCCACCGGCTGGTATCGCCCGGCATCCCGGCTATTTCTTGTTGCCGAAGAGCGCGTCGAAGGCCACCCGAGCCTTGCTCTCGCCCGACTGCGCCCCGGTCGCGCCCGGCTGCGAGAGCACCGAGATCTCGCGAAACTCGAAGAACTCGCAGAAATTCGCCTTGTCCTTTTCCGCCTGCCATTCGGCCTGCGGTTCACGGCACTGGTTGTTGGCGCCCGGGTCGTGGAGCCTGCAGTTGAGGCAGCACTTCAGGTCCGAGTGACAATAGGGACAGCCCGCCGTGCGCTCGACCTTCGGCGTGAAGACCGCAAGCTCGTGGCCGCAGTGGTGACAGATCCTCATGGCGAAACTCTACTCCGCGCCATGCCCCGGCGCGCGACCGCCGCGGCGAGAATCAGGTAGAGGGCGGCGTCCAAGAAATAGATGCCGCGCAGCGCGAGGTGGGCGACCAGACCCGCGACGGTGGGCGCGATCGCGCCGCCGAAAAGCGCCGCGCCGGAAAAGAAGCCGAACGCTGTCGTACGGACGCCCTCCGGCACCATCAGCCCGCCGATCGTGTAGCTGAGCGTGAGCGAGCCGCCGGCCACGAGCCCGAGCAGGACGGCCAGCGCCAGCACCAGCTCGAAGCTCGGGACGAGCGCCATCGGCGCGACGATCAGCGCGCCACCCACGAGAGTCGCGAGCAGCAGGCCGTGGGGCGAGTGCTCTCGGCTCAAGCGGCCGAGGCCCCAGGCCGACGCCGCCGCGGCGAGCGAATACGCGGAGATCAAGAGGCCGGTGGCCGAGGCCAGCCTCGCCTCGGGCAGGCCCAGCGAGGCGAGGTGCAGCGGCAGGATGGGAGTGAACGAGCGGCCGATGAAGTTCACCAGGAACAGCACCACCAGGAGCGCCATCACTCCCGGCAGCGCCGCGACGGCACGCAAGCCGGGGCTCGCCGTGGCCTGCGGCCGCTCGGCCAGCGGGCGCTCCTGGTAGCACGCGAGCAGCAGGATGAGTGCCAGGGCGCAGAGCGCCGCCGTCACCAGGAACGTGCGCCTGATCCCGATCGTGTCGGCCAGGATCCCGCCGGCGAGCGGGCCGATCGCCGCGGCGAGGATCTGCGCGGCCTGGACCAGGCCCACCGCGCGGCCCGTCTCCTCGCGCGGCGCCTGCGCCGTCGCCATCGCGAGCCCCAGCGGCCCGATACCGCCGAAGAGCCCGACGCCGACGCGCAGCGCGAGCAGCTGCTCGACGCGGCTCACGGCCGCGCACAGGGCGATCAGCACGACGTAGGCGACGAGCGCCTTTGCGGCGATTCCCTTCTGCCCGTAGCGGTCGGCGAGGCGGCCCCAGGCGGGCGCCAGCAAGCCCGCCAGGAGCGGCGCGACACCGATCAGCACTCCGGCCCAGAGCGCCGCGCGCTCGGGCTCGTCGACGCCGAGCTCGCGCACGAAGAGCGGAAGGAAGGGCAGCACGAACGCGAACCCTGTGAAGACGGCGAAAACCATTGCCACCGTCACGAGCAGGTTGCGCCGCGCTGCGGTGTCTTCCTGCCTCACGACAGGTCAGGAGAGAAGCCAGAACTCGCCGACCGCGAGTGCGCCATGGGCGGAGAAGCGCACGCGGTTCCTGCCGCTCGAACCGAGCGCGCGCGCCACCTCGGCGGCGCGTCCGCGCAGGCTGACGCTCGGTTCGGACCCGGGCTTGACCACCACGTCGCGCCAGCGCACGCCCTGGCTCCAGCCGGTGCCGAGCGCCTTGCTCGCGGCTTCCTTGCCGGCGACCGCCAAGGCCATAGCTTGCACGCGCTCGAGGGGCTCCGAAGGCAGCGCCGCCGCCTCCTCGGCGTCCATCAGCTTACCGATGAAGCGATCGCCGAAGCGTTGAAGCGCGCGCTCCACGCGCTCGGTTTCCACGAGGTCGACGCCGATGCCGATCACCATGTGACTGGAGGCGCCCGCGGGAGCGCCGCGCCGTCACGATAGCACGCGTAAGCCGCGGTCCGTCGGGAAGCGGATAGAATCGACTCTCCGGGAGAAGCATTGGAGTCGCCGAAGTCGTTCGGTTCCTTCGAGGTGCGCGGCGAGCTGGGACGCGGCGCAGGCGGCGTCGTGTACCTGGCTTGGCATCCCGAGCAAGACCGCAGCGCTGCCGTCAAGCTGTTCAGCGCGGCTCCGAAGGACGAGATTGCCGCGATCTCCCGCCTGAAACGCGACGCACAGGCCGCGGGCGCTCTCGGGCACCCCAACATCGCGGCGGTGCTGGGGGTCGGGGAGTACGACGGCTGGCCCTGGGTCGCGACCGAGTTCGTGCCCGGCGTGAGCCTGGCGCAGGTGCTGCGGGGCCGGGCGCTGCTCCCGATCCAGCGCGTGCTCGACGTGTGGCGCCAGCTGTGCGAGGGCCTTGCCCACGCGCACCGCGAGGGCGTGCTGCACCTCGACCTCAAGCCGGCCGACGTGCGGCTCGGCCCGAGCGGCGAGGTGAGGCTCGTCGACTTCGGCTCGTGGCACTTGAAGGCGCTCGAGCAGGGCGGGCTGCAGCGCGCCGATGGCGGCCTTCACTATCGCGCGCCCGAGCTGCTCACCGGCCGGCGTCCTGATCTGCGCGCCGACGTCTTCTCGATCGCCGCGATCGTCTACGAGCTGGTGGCCTACCGCAAGGCCTTTCCGGGCGAGAGCACGACCGACGTCGTGCGCGGGCTGACCCGCTGCGAGCCCGATCTCGCCTGCCTGCCGCGCAGCCCCTTCACGCCGGGCTTCGAGCGCGTGCTTGCCAAGAGCCTCGCGCGGTCCCCCGAAGAGCGCCACCCTTCTTTCGAGGAGGTGCACGCCGATCTCGTGCAGCTCGTGCGCGAGACGGCGCCTCGCCTCCGCGGCGGCCCGTCTTCCGAGGCAAACGATGCCGGCGCTCCCGAGCGCGAGGAGCTGCTCGCGAGCGTGACACGGGCGCGTGCCGAGGATCGCCTGGAGGATGCGCTCGAAGGTTGCCGCCGGCTCCTCGACAGGGACTCCGAGGACGAGGCGGCCCGCCGAGCCATGTCCGAGATCGAATCGGTGCTGCTCGAGCGGGAGGTCGAAGCGCTCGTGGGCATGGCGCTCGGCTACGCGGCGGACGGGCAGATCGAGCTCGCCACCAGCATCGCCGAGAAGGTCGAGCGTCTCGCGCCGTGGAGCGCGCGCTACCTGCAGCTGCAGGTGTACTTGGACGAGGAAGGGGCGCGCCAGCAGGCGAACGCTCTCGTCGCCGGCGCGCGCGAGCATCTGCGGGCCGGCAGGATCGACGAGGCCCGCGCGAAGGCGCTCGAGGCGACGCAGCTCATGCCCGGTCACGCGCAGGCCTCCCGGCTCGCCCGGGAGCTCGCGGCGACGAGCGAGGTTCCGGCCGCCGTGACCGCCGCCGAAATGCCCGCCGAACCTGCTCCTGCGCTGCCCGAGCCCCCTCCTGCCGCTCCCAGCCCGGCGGATCCGCGAGCGACTCCCTCCGCGGGGCCGACGCTGGCCGAGCCCGCGCCGGCCGATCCGGTGCCGGCCGCCCCGAAGGTCCAGGACCCGCGCGTCGCCGAGGCCGGGGTGCTGAGCGCCGCGGCGCTCCGGCACTTCCTGAAGGACGACCACGCCCGGGCGCGGGAAGTCGTCGAGCAGGCCCTGGCACTCGACCCCGCCAACCGGCGCGCGCTGGAGCTGCAGAAGGTCCTGCGCGTATTGGGGTGAGCTTCGTCGTATAATCAAAAGTGATGACACGCAAGGAGGTCAAGATGCGCTTGGTCCACGCCGCGGCTCTGACCGTCGCCGCGTTGCTGTTGGTCTCGGCGGCATCCGCCCAGGGCATTGGCGACGCCGCAGCCCGGGAGAAGGAGAAGAGAAAGGCCGCTCCGCCGAAGTCGGGGAAGGTCTACAACGAAGGCGACATTGGTCAGTCGATGGCACCCCCATCGGCGACCCCTGCGACGGCGGCACCCGGCGATGCCGCGGCAGAGGCAAAACCCGCAGGGGGAGAGGCGAAACCCGCAGGCGAGGCGGGGGCCACCGACCCGGCCGCGGTCGATCCGGAAAAGGCCGCCGCGGAGGCGAAGGCCAAGGCAGAGGCCGACTGGCGCAAGCGGCTGGATCAGGCGCGCAAGGAAGAAGGCGTCTACAAGGACGTCATCGATAAGGTGCAGCTCGAGCTCAACGATACGAGCGGCGGCTTCTACAACCCGGGGCGAGCCTCCAAGATCGCCTTCCAGGACGAGAACAAGCGCAAGCTTGCCGAGGTCCAGGGCCGCATCGGGGCCCTCGAGGAAGAAGGCCGTCGCAACGGTTACCGCTGAGCCGGGCTCGTCGCGCGTGCGATCTCAGCGAGCAGTCCCCGGTCTTCGTTGAGCGCTATCCGCCGCGGCGCCTCGCGCGTGTCGATCTCGAACGAGCCCCCCTCGGGCGCGAGCCGGAGCATGCGTAGCTCGGTGCCGGCGCTCGTGACGACGCTGACCTGGAGCGGCAGCGGCCCGGGGAAGCGGCTCGGCCGCAGCACGAGCGTCGTGCGGAAGCCACCCGCCACTGGAGCGCTCGTCGACGTCCAGGTTACGGCCGGCAGCCCGGTCTCGTAGACCCAGCGGTCGAAGTAGGGCTTGAGGTCCTGCCCGCTCGCAGCTTCGAGCGCCATGCGCAGGTCCTCGGTGCCGGCCTTCGCATAGCGGTGCCGCTCGAGGAACGCGCGCGCTCCCGAGAAGAACGCTCCGTCCCCCACGAGCCCGCGCAGCATGTGCAGCACCCATGCGCCCTTGTCGTAGACGACAGCGCGAAAGTAGCGCGGCTCCTGTTTCAGGTGGCCCAGCCGCTGCCCGAGGTGGATCGGGCCGACGGTGTCGTGACGAAACGCCCAGCTGCCCATTCGATCCATCATCGACTGGAAGGCGCGCTCGCCGAGTCGGTCGCGCAGCCACAGCGCGGCGGCGTACTGAGCCCACGCCTCGGACAGCCAACGCTCGCGGTAGTTCGCGGGTGCCGTGCCCTGGCCCCACCATTGGTGCGCCGCCTCGTGCGCCAGGAAGAAGCCCGGCAGGTCGCTGAAGTTCGCCGGGTCTTCCGGCAAGGTCCGCGAGCGCAGGATCGGCGGTCGCAGCTGCAAGTACAACAGGCCGGGCGGGCTGTGGCCGGCCGGCGTCTCTCCTTCGGCGACGACGAGGCCCAAGGTCGGGTAGGGCGACGGGCCGAACTTCTCGGCGTAGAAGCTCAGCATCTGTTGTACGTCGCTCGTCTTCTCGAGCGCCTCCCCGCGCGTGCGCGATCCCGCGAATCCGCGCACGGCTTGTGGGCCTTCCTGGCGCATCCCGATGTCGCTGAGCCGGCCCACCACCGCGGTGAGGAACTTGCCGGGCTGGGCCAGCCGGTACTCGCTGCGCGTCCGGCCCGCGACGTTCCGCGTGGACACGAGCTCGCCGCCGGTCACCGCCAGCCAGCCGGCGGGCGTGTCGAATCCCAGCCGCGCGGTCGCGAAATCCTCGTTCGGGGGGCGCGGGTACCAGGCGGTGCGGTTCGAGTAGACGATCGGCGGACGTTCCACGAACACGTCCTCGACTCCCTCGGCCCCCGACTGCCGTCCCAGCTGGACGAGCTCCTCCTCCACCGGCACGGGATCGTGGCGACCAGAGTAGCGCGTGACGAGCGTGAACGGCTCATCGCGGTTCGCGAGCGGGCCGAGCGAGACCACGAGCGTGCCCTGGTCGCGCACGCGGAAGTAAAGCAGGTTGCCGCCGTCGCCGGACTGGACCGAGCCGACGCTGAAGTCGTCGTCGAGCCGCAGCCGCAAGGTTCCGACCGGAGCGGCGAGCCGGACCCGCATCCGGTGAGTGACATTGAGCTCGAAGCGATCGGGCTCGAGGCGGGCAGTGATGTCGTGCTCGAGCACGTCGAGGCTCTTGCCGTCGTCCTCGCTGTAGTGGGGCACATCACCGCTCGACGGGTAGGTGCAGATCTGCAGCCGCCGGTCGCGGTCGAACAGGTTCACGTCCTCGACCTCGTTGGAGGTGAGGGCGAAGGTCAGCACGCGCTTGCGGCCCCAGGGGAAGTCGACGACGGCGTCGCCCACGCCCGGCATCAACCACCACGGCGAGCGCGGCAGTGGTGCGTCGATGATGAAGCTGCGCGCGGCGCGGGCGTCGAAGATCTTCTGCGCCCTCGCGCGGCGTGCGCCGGGATCAGGCTCGGGCTCGAAGACGCGATCGCCCTTCGCACGCTGGAAGTCGAGGGGGTGCATGCGCACGAAGGCCCAGGGGAGCTCGCGATCGATTCCGATTGCGCCGCTGAATTGGCGCAGCTGCTCGCGCTCGGCCACGGGCGTGGGCGCGAAGCGCACGCGGGCGCGGCCCACGAAAGCGAAGAGCGTGGGCCCGACCGCTTCCGGGGTCGAGAACAGCGTGCCATCCTCGAGGCCGAGCTCGAAGTCCTTGAAGCGGAGCGCGAAGTTCCGCACGCGAAACGCCTCAGGCCCGAGCGCCAGGTGGACGAGGCCGTCCATCTGGCTCACTTCCTCCACCGATACGACAACCCATCCCGCGGCGCGTCGCTCGGCGAGCAGACTCCAGAACAGCACGCGCGCTTTGGGCTCGGTGACCGTGAACACCTGGACCTCGGCCACGAACCGCGACTCACCCAGCGAGGACGAAGGACGTCGCAAGAAGGTAAAGACGGCCTCGTCGGAGGCGAACGCGGCCCGAAGCGTCGCCTCCTCCAAGACCCGCTCCTCGGGGCCTGCGAACTCCCTGAGCGCCAGCCAGGCCTCGAGATCCTTGGTTTGCCAGGCGGCCTCGATCCGATCGAGGAACGCCGAGACCTCCCCGGCCGGCGAAGCCTGTCGAGCCTCCTGCCCAGGGCTGAGTGCCGCCAACAGGCACGCCGCAAGTACGGACGCCGCCAGGCGGGGCAAGGGTAGAGGCAGTTGCAGGGTCATGCTTCGCCGACGGGCTCAAGTAGACCACAGCCCCGCGTGGACGGGGGGCGGGGTGGTGCGGCTCGGGACTGGTGAGGGACTGCGGACGGACGAGCGGATGACGGAAAAGTGGATGACGGACAACGGACGATGGACGACCGCCCCCCCTGACCCCCCCGAGCGTCATAATCAGGCGATGACATCCAGCGTGTCCTTGGCGGCCGCGTTTGCCGCGGGGCTCTTTTCATTCGTGTCGCCTTGCGTGCTTCCGATCGTGCCCGGCTACCTGTCGTTCATCAGCGGCGTGAACGTCGCGCAGTTCAAGGAGGGCGGTGCGCCCGGAGAACTGGTGCGTCGCATAGCGCTCGCGAGTCTCGCTTTCGTGCTCGGGTTCTCGACGGTGTTCGTGACGCTCGGGGCCGCCGCGACGCTCGTCGGCTCGCTGCTGCAGGAGCACAAGCGGACCTTCGGGATGATCGGGGGCGTGATCATCATCGTGCTCGGCCTGCACACGATGGGCGTTCTCAAGATCCAGTGGCTGCTGGGCGAGAAGCGCAAGAGCGTCGAGACGCGTCCACTCGGGCTCGTAGGGGCCTACGTCGTGGGCCTCGCCTTCGCCTTCGGCTGGACCCCGTGCATCGGACCGATCCTCGGGGCGATCCTGCTCTACGCATCCCAGCAGGAGACGGTCGGGCAGGGCGTCGTGCTGCTCTCGGCCTACTCGGCCGGCCTCGGCATTCCGTTCCTGCTCGCGGCGCTCGCCGTCAACTGGTTCTTCAAGGCCTCGGGCGGGCTCAAGAAGTCGATGCGCGCGGTCGAGGTCGCTTCCGGTGCCCTGCTGATCGGCGTGGGCCTGCTGCTCGTGACCGATCGGCTCACGCTCATCGCGCAATACATGACGAAATGGTTCCCTGCGCTCGCCGCCATCGGCTAGCCACAGCAGCTATACTTGCCAAATGGGTGGGCGTATCGTGTGTGTCCTAGTGGCCGTCGTGTCGGCTCTGGCGTGTGGGCCGGCGCCGCAGAGCAAGCAAGCCAAGACCGCGCCGCCTTTCGACCTGCCCGACCTCAACGGCGGGCGAGTGAGCCTCGACTCGTTCAAGGGCAAGGTCATCGTGGTCGATTTCTGGGCCACCTGGTGTGGCCCCTGCATCAAGGAGATCCCGGACTATGCCGAGTTCTACCGCAAGAACCGCTCGCGCGGGATCGAGGTGATCGGGGTGGTGATGGACTCCGGCTCGCCGGAGGAGATCGACGATTTCGTGCGCGAGCACGAGATCCCGTACCGCCAGCTGCTGGGCGACGAGAAGACCGGGGACGCCTTCGGCGTGACGCAAGGCTATCCGACCACCTTCGTCATCGACGGCTCGGGCAAGATCCGCACCAAGATGCTCGGCAGCCCGCCGAGCAAGTTCCAGGTGCTGCAGGACGCCGTCGACAAGGCCGTCGCGTCCTGAAGCTTCCCACCCGACAGGAGACCTGATCCGTGAGCGTGACGAAAGAAGACGTGCTCGCCAGCCTGCGCGGCGTGCAGGACCCCGACCTCCACAAGGACATCGTGACGCTCGGCTTCGTAAAGGAAGTCGAGATCAAGGGCGGCGAAGTCGACTTCACGGTCGAGCTCACGACGCCCGCTTGTCCGGTCAAGGACCAGATGAAGGCCGAGGCCGAGGCGCTGGTGGCGGCGCTGCCCGGCGTCACCGCGGCTCGCGCGAAGATGACCGCGAACGTGAGCACGCGCGGCGGCTTCGGCCGCCAGCAGGTGACGGGCATCCGCAACATCGTCGCGGTAGGCGCGGGCAAGGGCGGCGTCGGCAAGTCGACGACCGCGGTCAACCTCGCGGTTTCGCTCGCGCGCCAGGGCGCGCGCGTGGGGCTGCTCGACGGCGACGTCTACGGCCCGAACGTGCCGCAGATGCTGGGCACGAGCGAATCGCCGGCGCTGGGCGCCGACAAGCGCATCATCCCGCCCGAGGCGCACGGCATCAAGATCATCTCGATGGGCATGCTGGTCCCGGCCGACCAGCCGATCATCTGGCGCGGTCCGATGCTTCACGGCGCGGTCCAGCAGTTCATGCGCGACGTGGCCTGGGGCGAGCTCGACTACCTGGTGGTCGACTTGCCGCCGGGCACGGGGGACGTCGCGCTCTCGATGGCCCAGAGCGTGCCGATGGCCGGAGCAGTCGTCGTCACGACACCGCAAGGCGTCTCGGTCTCCGACGTGCGCAAGGCCGTCGGCATGTTCCGCCAGCTCAACATCCCGGTGCTCGGCGTGATCGAGAACATGAGCTATTTCGTGTGCGGGCATTGCCAGGAGCGCACCGAGATCTTCGGCAACGGTGGCGGACGCCGCATGGCGGAGGAGATGCAGATCCCCTTCCTTGGCGAAGTGCCGATCGACACGCGCGTGCGCTCGGGAGGCGACGAGGGCCGGCCGATCGTCTCGGCCGTCCCCGACGCGCCTGCGGCCCTGGCGTTCGAGGCGGTGGCAAGCCAGGTCGCCGCGCAGGTGTCGATCCAGAACATGCGAGTCCTGCGCGTCATCCAAACAGCGTAATTCCAGGGGGGCGCTCAGCCTATTCCAGGGGGGCGCGGGGGGCTTTCAGCGCGGGCGCGGGGGGCGCTCAGCCCCCCCAAAGCCGTCCAGCCTTTCCAGCTCGTTTCTCGTCCACGACTTTCCCGCCTCGTTTCTCGTCCACGAGACGCTCCACTGGCCCGCTCCTCCGCTGCAGTGTCCCGGTAGGTCGCTGTGCGCGCGTCCAACTCGTTGAACGCGCGAACCCTTTGATCGCCTCGCGCGTCTCATCACGTAAATGATCTGGGCAACCCTCGTCACGCTCCTGGCTTCGACAGCCGTCCAGGCCACTCCCGCGCC
>Ga0114129_10012134_pt1 | contig 12267 bp, 5 predicted proteins | sample RhiMetdeltSRZDD1_FD_80071 | JGI IMG/M metagenome (GOLD analysis project Ga0114129, IMG submission 80071) | Populus rhizosphere microbial communities from Tennessee, USA - Rhizosphere MetaG P. deltoides SRZDD1 (version 2) (version 2) | ecosystem: Host-associated > Plants > Roots > Rhizosphere >...
ACTACGGCCCGCGCAACAAGAACCATCGCATCTACTGGGATCGGACGCTGGTCGAGGATCCGCTCGCGTGGACCTTGGAGCAGTTCGAGAAGGGCAAGCTGCCCGCGATGATCGAGCGCGCCGGGTATCCGGGAGTGGCGGCGGATCTCGACGTCGAGAAGATCGCGTCGGTGTTTCCGGCGATGAAGAAGCAGGCGCTCGCCATGTGGGAGGAAGGGCAGCGGCTGACCGGCCATCCCGGGCTGCCGCTGGAGCCGACTCCGAACCTCGCGGCCGCCGATTAACACCTGGAGTCTTAGAAGGTCGTCGGCAAAGCCCCCGAGACCGCGAGGTTTCGGGGGCTTTGTGTCTTTGCTATCTCAGGTGACCGTCGCTACTCGAGTCGGCGAACGGGGATCGTGAACGTGAACGTCGAGCCCGCGCCCAGTTCGCTCTTGACCCAGATCCGGCCACCGTGGAGCTCGATGAACTTGCGGCACAGCGTCAGACCAAGTCCTGTCCCTTCGGCCTTCTTGTCGGCCGCCCCCGCCTGGCGGAACTCTTCGAACACCTTCTCATGATCCTCTGGCGCGATGCCGACGCCGGTGTCGGCGACTGATATCTCTATCGAGCGGTCCTTTGGCACTGCGGTGACTTCGATTCGCCCACCCTCTGGAGTGAACTTGATCGCGTTCGACAGCAGATTGAGGACGACCTGGCGAATCTTTCGTTCATCGCCCTGGACCTGACCAACCCGCGCGTCCAGGTCTTTGTGTAGCATCAAGCTCCGCCGCTGGGCACGCTCCCGGACCAGCGTCAAGGCGTTGTCGAGTGCCTGCGGGAGATCGAAATCCGTGAGCTCCAGCTCCATCCGTCCAGCTTCAATCTTGGACAGGTCGAGGATGTCGTTGATCAGCGACAGCAGGTGGGTGCCCGAGGCATGGATGTCCTTCAGATACTCTTCCTGTTTTTCGTTCAGCTCCCCGAACATGCGATCAGCCAGCACCTCGGAGAACCCAATGACCGCGTTCAGGGGCGTCCGCAGCTCGTGCGACATGTTGGCCAGGAACTCAGACTTATGCTGGCTAGCGGCGGCGAGCTCGCGATTCGCCACTTCGAGCTCTTGGAACAATCGAACATTCTCGATGGCGATGACCGCTTGGTCCGCGAAGGTCCTCAGCAGACGCATCTCGCTCTCGGCAAACGCCCGAATCTCTGTACGACGGACGACGATAACGCCAATCGAAGCGCCTTCCCGAAGCAGCGGCACCGCCAGGACTGAGCGGACGCCTTCGCGACGCACGTACTCCCGAGCGTCCGGCGGCATGCCCGCCAGTTCTTCTTGAGCATCCATCACCTGCACGGTCTCGCCCGTGAGAACGGCCCGTCCAGGTGCGGTGCCGTAGGGAATTGGTCCCGTCGTGCCGACAGGCCGTGGACCCTGGATTGCGCCTCGTGCCGCGACGTGACGCAGGCCGCCATCGTCCAGCCGATAAAGCGACGCGTGGGTGGCACCGCAGAGACGAACCGCGCTGTCCAGCAACGGATCGAACACGGGCTGGAGGTCGGTCGGCGATTTCGAGATCACCCGTAGGATGTCGCTCGTGGCCGTCTGTGTGTCCAATGCCTCGCGGAGGTCCTTGTTGCTCGTCTGCAGCTCCTTGAACAGTCTTACGTTCTCGATGGCGATGACCGCCTGGTCGGCGAACGTCTCGATCAGCCTGATCTCCTTGTCCGTGAAGGGGCGGACCTCACGACGCAAGATCGAGATGGCGCCGATCGATACCCCTTGACGCAGCATGGGAGTGACGAGGGTGGTTCGATGACCTGCCCGCCGCTGCAGTTCCCTGGCTTCCGGGTATTCGGTTTCCGCCTCCGCCAGCAGGTCGCGCACGTGAATCGTCCGTCGGTCGATGATCGCTCGACCCGTCACCAGGCCTCGACTGATGGGCGGCAACTCGTCCGACTCGAAGGCGCGCAGCGTTCCGTGAGAGGCGGCGATTCGAAGCACCGAGCCCTCGACGCGGAAGATCTGGGCATTATCCGCCTGGAGCAGCCGTGCGGCAGCCTCCGCCACACTCTGAAACACCGGCAGGAGGTCGGTGGGGGAACTGCTGATGACGCGCAGGATTTCACTGGTGGCCGTCTGCTGCTCGAGAGACTCGGTCACTTGCGCATGAGCCTGCGTCAAGGCCCGGTTCTTCTCCTGGAGCTCCGTGAACAACCGCGCGTTTTCGATGGCGATGACCGCTTGGTCAGCAAACGTCTTGAGCAGCGCGATCTCCTCGTCCGTGAATGGGTTCGCTTCAACCCGTCGCAGCAAGATCACACCGAGCGGCACCCCTTCTCGGAGTAACGGAACGCCCAGGTTGGTCCGGTGGCCGAGCTCCCGACCAAGGGCCGTCGCGTCGGGCAGCTCGTCAGCGGCGGTCTGCACGTCGGCAACATGGACGATCCGCCGCTCGAGCACAGTGCGGCCGGAGACGAATCCACGCGTCAATGGCACAAGGGCCAACGCCGGAATCGGGCCATGGTGGGCGACCAGCCGAAGGCCGTCCGCCTCTAGCCGGCGAATGACTACGTCGTACGTGCTGCAGAGGCGCGCGGCACTCGACGCGATCGCGTCAAAAACTGGCTGCACATCGGTGGGCGAGCTGCTGATCACGCGCAAGATGTCGGCCGTCGCCTGCTGTTGCTCCAAGGCTTCGATCAGGGAACGCTGCATGTCCGCATACGACAACGTCCGCTGGACACGCTCGGCGGTCTGGAGTGACGTTCCACACTCCGAGCAAAATTTATGATCCGAGAGGTTGTCGTGCTGGCACCGGGCACACTCCATACCGCCCTCCGGAGTCGGGCCGATGAAAATCACACCGTTCGATGGAGAAGGAGACCGGGACGGAGTCTAGCTCATTGGACGATGAAAGCTAGTGGCGCCGAGATTCTGAACGTCAATTCAGATAGCGCATTGCCGCGATGAGGCTTCGGTGAGCATTCGGCCAGACCGCCTCGAGATAACCCAAAGGTTATCCATCCTCTCTGCTTGACACGGACGGCAAGCGCTCGTACCGTGACCTTCGTTAATGCAAATGAGAATCATCCCGGAGAAGCCAGTTGGCAGGGCAGCGCGCGATGCGCGCCCGCCGGGCGCCGTGAGTGCGGAGGGCGCACTGCGGGGCCGGGGATTCCGGCTGACCGTTCCGCGCCGAACCATGCTCGAGGTGGTCCGAGGCATCAAGACGCACCCCACCGCCGAGGAAGTCCACAGGCTGGTCATCCGCCGAGCGCCAAGGGTGAGCCTGGCCACCGTCTACCGGAACCTCCGATTGCTCGTCGACGCGGGGCTGCTCGGTGAACTACCCGGGCCACGAGCCCGCTTCGACGCCAACACGCGTGCTCACCACCACTTCACGTGTCTCCGCTGCGGGCGCATCGCGGACGTCGAGGCACCGCTCGCCGAACCGCACTCGCGGGCGTTGTCAAAACGCGTGGAGGCGCGCACCGGTCTTACGATCACGCATCATCGTATCGACTTCTTCGGTCGTTGCCGGGAGTGCCGGGCGCGGACGCGCGCTCGGGCGGGTAGACGTCGTCCGGCGAGGTATGCCAGTGCTCGCGACGCGGACCCTTCCGCGCGGTGAGCCCATCAGCCAGATCAGAAAGGATAGGTCGACATGCCTGACAAGGATCCAGACAAGAAAAAACCGACCGCGAGCGCTAGCGAGAGCGAGAACCCGGCAATCCCTTCGCCGACTCCCAAGCCATCCCGGCCCCGGTCGAACAGGGACTGGTGGCCGGATCAGCCCGAGCTTTCAGTTCTTCGCGCGCACTCTCCCCGATCCAATCCGATGGGTGCGGATTTCAACTACGCAAAAGAGTTCAAGACCCTCGACGTCGAAGCGCTGAAGCGGGACGTCATCAAGGTCATGACGACGTCGCAGCCCTGGTGGCCGGCCGACTACGGTCACTACGGGCCGTTCTTCATCCGGATGGCCTGGCATGCCGCGGGCACGTACCGCATCGCCGACGGCCGGGGCGGAGGCGGCAGCGGCATGCAGCGCTTCGCTCCCCTCAACAGCTGGCCCGACAACGCCAGCCTCGACAAGGCGCGCCGGTTACTCTGGCCGGTGAAACAGAAGTACGGCAACAAGATCTCCTGGGCCGACCTGATCGTCTTCGCCGGCAACGCTGCGTATGAATCGATGGGCTTCAAGACGTTCGGCTTCGCCTTCGGGCGCGAAGACCGGTGGGAACCCGACGAGGTCTTCTGGGGGACCGAGGATACCTGGCTTGGGGATGCGCGTCACGGCGATGGCGGGGCCATGAAGGGTCCTTTCGGCGCCGATCACATGGGCCTGATCTACGTGAACCCGGAGGGTCCGGGCGGCAAGCCGGATCCGGCCCTTGCGGCGAGCTACATTCGACAGACGTTCCTCCGCATGGCGATGAACGACGAGGAGACCGTTGCGCTCATTGTCGGTGGCCACACGGTCGGCAAGGCCCACGGCGCCGCGCCTGCCACTCGATACGTCGGTCCAGAGCCGGAGGGCGCCAGTCTTGAGGAGCAAGGTCTCGGCTGGACGAACAAGTTTGGCAGCGGCAAGGGCAAAGACACGATCACGAGCGGGCTCGAGGGCCCCTGGACCACCGAACCGACGAAGTGGGACAACGGGTTTCTCGACAATCTCTACAAGCACGACTATGAGCTGACGACGAGCCCGGGCGGCGGCAAGCAGTACGCTCCCAAGCCGAATGCCGCTGGCCAAGTGCCCACCGCGCCCGATGCTCATGATCGGTCGAAGCGGCAGACGACCATGATGCTCACGACGGACCTTGCCTTGAAGGTGGATCCGATCTACGGGCCGATCTCGAAGCGCTTCCACGAGAATCCGCGTCAGCTCGACGATGCGTTCGGTAAGGCGTGGTACAAGCTCCTGCATCGCGACATGGGGCCCGTCTCGCGCTTTCTCGGCCCGTGGGTTCCGCAGCCGCAGTTGTGGCAGGATCCTGTCCCCGCGGTCGACCATGAATTGATCGGGGAGAAGGACATCGCGGCCCTCAAGAGCAAGCTCCTCGCTTCCGGGCTGTCCGTCTCCCAGCTGGCCTCCACCGCCTGGGCGTCGGCGGCGACCTTCCGCGGCACCGACAAGCGCGGGGGCGCCAACGGGGCCCGGATCCGCCTCGCGCCGCAAAAAGATTGGGAGGTGAACAACCCGGCCGAGCTGTCGAAGGTGCTGCAGACACTCGGAAAGATCCAGCAGGACGGTGGCAAGAAAGTCTCGCTCGCCGACCTGATCGTCCTGGGCGGATGTGCCGCCGTCGAGCAAGCGGCGAAGAACGCGGGATACAACATCACCGTCCCGTTCGCACCGGGGCGCACCGACGCTTCGCAGGACCGAACCGATGTGGAGTCGTTCGCGGTGCTCGAACCCACCTTCGACGGGTTCCGCAATTACCTCCGCGCCGGGGAGTCGCTGCCGGCGCCGACCCTCCTGGTGGAGCGAGCATTCATGCTGAACTTGACCGCGCCCGAGATGACGGTGCTGGTCGGCGGCATGCGCGCCCTGAATGCCAACTCTGGGCAGTCCAAACACGGTGTCTTCACGAAGCGGCCCGGGACGTTGACCAATGACTTCTTCGTGAACCTGCTCGACATGAGCACCGAGTGGAAAGCATCCGGCTCGGACAAGAACCTATACGAGGGTCGCGACCGCGCCTCCGGCGAGCTCAAGTGGACCGGCACGGCCGTCGACCTGGTCTTCGGCTCGAATTCCGAGCTCCGGGCCCTCGCCGAGTTTTACGCCCAGGAGGACTCGAAGGAAAAGTTCGTGCGTGACTTCGCGGCGGCGTGGAACAAGGTGATGAACAACGATCGCTTCGACCTCGCCCGGGCTTAATCCCAAGCTGAGCGCGGACAGCGACACAGCGCCCCGGGTTGGCGGGGCGCGGTGTCCGCTGCGCGTGCGCCGTACGCGTTAGCCGCGCGGCGCCTGGATGTCCTGACTCGAGGTGCGCGGGGCCTGAATATCCTGACTCGCGGTACGCGGAGCCTGGACGTCCTGGCTCGCGCTGCGCGGCGCCTGGATGTCCTGACTTGCGGTGCGCGGGGCCTGAATGTCCTGGCTCGCGGTCCGCGGCGCCTGGATCTCGTCGAGCGTCGCCGCCGTCGCGGGAAGCACCGTGAGACCGATGACCACGAACCCCGTCTTCGCCACCGTGAGGATCTTCTCCGTCGTCTTCATTGCCCTTCCCCCTTGCCGATCGCTCGGCCATCTGCCTAACTGACCTGCTAAGAGCAAGGACCGCGCCAGATCGGGAAACGACGAAGATTCCATCAGTTGCGGCCTAGGGACCTCCGGCCGGGCCAGCACTGTGTATTGCTACACACTCGGTGTGCGCTTTCCACACAAGTGCTGCTCGGAAAACACACGCAGCCTAGTCGGCGAGGCCGAAGCGGCGCAGCCGGGTGTAGAGCTGCATGCGACTCAGCCCGAGCATCTCCGCGGCGCGAGACTTGTTGCCGTTCGCGCGACTGAGCGCTTCGACGATCGATTGTTTCTCGATCTCGGCGAGGGATGGCATCGCCCGCGGCGGGCCGGCGGCACCGGGCGTCGCCGCCGGCGGCGCGACACCCTCCGGCGCGGGCGGTCGCGGCGCCGGAAGCGCGAGCTGCTCCGCGGAAATCAGCGGCCCGTCGGTCAGGATCAGCGCGCGCTCGATCGCGTTCTGCAGCTCGCGGATGTTGCCCGGCCACGCATGCGCGACGAGTGGATCATGCGCGTCCCGGCTCAGTCCGGCCGCTGCTTTGCCCATCTTCGCGGCGAGCGCGCTGACGAAGTGACCGGCGAGTAGGATCACGTCGTCGCCACGGTCGCGAAGCGGAGGCAGATGGATGCGAAACACGGCGAGCCGATAGTAGAGATCTTCGCGGAAGCGCCCGTCGGCGACGGCGCGCTCGAGATCGCGATTCGTCGCCGTGATCAATCGAACGTCCGCGGTGAGCGTCGCCGACCCGCCGACGCGCTCGTACTGCCGTTCCTGCAACACCCGGAGCAGCTTGGCTTGCACCGCGGGCGCCAGCTCGCCGATCTCGTCGAGGAAGAGCGTCCCGCCGCTCGCCATCTCGAAGCGCCCGCGCTTGAGCTTGTCCGCACCGGTAAACGCGCCGCGCTCGTGGCCGAATAGCTCGGATTCCACCAGCGTCTCGGGCAGCGCGGCGCAATTGACTGCGACGAACGGCTTCGCCGCGCGGGCGCTCGCGTAGTGGATCGCATGCGCAACGACTTCCTTGCCGGTGCCGCTCTCGCCGGTGATCAGCACCGTCGTCTCGGTCGGCGCGACGCGCCTCGCCTGATCGAGAGCCGTCAGGAACGACGGCGCGCGGCCGATAATCGCGTCGAAGCCGAAGCGCGCTTCGAGCGCGCCGCGCAGGGTCTCGACGTGCTCCTCGAGGCGCTGCGCTTTCGCCTCGACCGCCGCGAGCCGCTGGCGCTCCTCGACGAGCCGCTGATGCTGTACGGCGATGGTCACTTCCGCGGCGAGCGCTTTCGCGACTTCGGCGTCGGCGGCATCGTACCAGTGAGGCGGGCGCTTGCAGAAGAAGAGGTAACCGTCCAGCCCGCGACCGGAGACGAGGGGCGCGAACAACGCGGATTGGAACCCTAGGCCGGCGACTTGACGGTCGCCCGGCCGGCCTGGGTCGAGGTCGTGATGACGAAGGATGACGGTGTCGCCCTTGGCGAGGGCGGGCCAGAACGAAAAATCCTGCGCGGACATCTCCGCGGGCCAGTTCGCGACACCGGGCGCGAGCAGTCCGACCAGCTGGAAGTCGCGACCGTTCTCGCGGGCGGTACGAATGCCCATCGCGTCGAAGTCGAGGACCGGCCGGACGGCATTCGCGATGCGCTCGAAGAGCTCGCCGACATCGAGGCTCGCGCCGAGCATCGGCGCGAGGGACGCGATGGCCTGCAGCCGCTCGCGCCGGCGTCGCTCGCGATGCAGGGTGACGACGTTCTGGACGAAGGGCGCGATGAGGTTGGCGATCTGGCGCAGCGCCGCAACGTCACGGTCGCCGTACGCATCGGGTATGCGGTGCGCCACGCCGAGCGCCCCGATCTTCTTGCCGCCGGCGTGCAGCGGCACGCGAAGCACGGATCGGATCCCGGCGGCGACGTGGCGCGCGCCCTCCGGCGTTTCGCGAAATCGCGGATCGTTCCCGACGTCACCGGAGAGGACGACGTCGCCCGCCAGGAGGACCACACCGAACGCCCACTGGTTGGGTGCGTACCTGCCCGCGGGATCGAAGTCGGTCGTGTATCGTCCCTCGTGAAACAAGACATCGTCCGGGGAGTGCTCCGCGAAGACGGTCGCGGTGCCGTCGTCGTCTTCGAGATACGGCACCAGCATCCGGTAGTGAGGGACGAGCCGCTGAGCGCGCGCGGAGAGGTCGTCGAGGAAGAGCCGCGGATCGAACGTGGCCTGCAACGATTGACCGAACGCGGCGATACAGGCCAGCAGATCCGCGAGCCCGTCGTTCATCGCGACGGTTCGATGGCCTTGAGGTCTGTGGTCAATCGCTCGAGCCACAACGACATCTTCATCTCTCGGTACATCGTCGTCGCAGCCGCCATGTGCTCCTCGACTCGCGCACGATCGCCCGTGCGACGGTATACCGTCGCGAGGCCGGCGTGGCAGTGGGCGACGCGTGGACGCAGGGCGAGCTCGCCGGAGAGCGCGAGCGCTTCGCGGTAGTAACCTTCGGCACCCTCGGCGCCGCCGGCGGACGCGGCGTCACCAGCGAGACACAGCGCGTGAGCCTCGGCCGACCGAGCCCCGAGTCGGCGAGAGAGCGCCAACGCCTCTCGGGCGAGACCGGCCCCTTCGTCGATCCGTCTGGCCCCCAGGTACGCTGTCCCGGCAAACAGCAGCACGAACGCCGGCCAGCTGTGAGTCTCGCGACGACGGGACTCCTCGACGGCGCTCGCGACCAGTGGGACCGCCTCATCAGCCCGACCGGCGACGGCGTATGCGCCGCCGAGCGCCGCGGCGGCGCGTGGAATCCCGACGACGATCTGCGACGTGCGGCAAACGTTGAGCGCCCGCTCGAGAACACGGATCGCGCGCGGTAGATCGCCACGGCGGAAGTACGCGAGGCCCAGGGGGATCAAGCCGAAGTGCAGCGTGTAAGGATGATCGGCCGTTTCGGCGACGCGCACCGCGGTCTCGGCCTGCTCGATGGCCTCGTCGAACCGGCCCAGTTGCGAGAGCATGTTGGCGAGATAGGCGCCCGAGAGCGCCGATTGGATGGCGGGCGCGCCGAAGCGCTCGTAGCGGAGATCGCCGTCCAGCGCGACGTTGCGTTCGAGCAGGGTGGCCGCCTCGCGGAACTCGCCCCGGGCCGCGTGGGTCAGCCCCAGAAACGTCGTTGCGAGCACCTCGATCGAGCGGTCGCCGAGCGACCGTGCGATGCTCAGCGCCTCCGGTCCGAGTTTGAGCGCCTTGGGATAGTCGCCCGTGTCGAGGCCTTGGATCACCGAGAACGTGACGATCCTCGCCAGCCGGTGCGCGGCTCCGAGCTTCCTCGCGAGCACCTCCGCCTCGCGCAGGTGCTCTCCCATGCGCGCCCGGTCACCAAGGGGCAGCAACGCGTTCCGGAGATCGAGCCGGAGATCGATGGTGAGCTCAGTCGTCGCGCGCGTCTCGGGCAGGCGACGAAGAGCTTCGAGCGCCTCTTCGAGATACCCAATCGCCTCGCTATTGGCGGCTCGCGCTATAGCACGAAGCCCCGCCTGGCGGAGATATCCGGCCGCCTTCTCCCACAGCTCGCCGCGCAAGGCGTGGTGTGCCAGCCGTTCGGACTGCTCAGCCACGCGCTCGCTCGAGAGCTGCTCGATCGCAGCGACGATGCGGGCATGCAGCGCGCGCCGTCGATCGGCGAGCAGTCCCTGATAAGCCGCCTCGTGAGTGAGTGCATGCTTGAACGTGTATTCCAGGTCCGGAAAGAGTCTGACCTCGTAGAGGAACTCGGCAGCCTGCAGCTGAGCGAGCGCCGCGCGCACCTCGTGCTCTGTCGTCTCGGCGACGGCTAAGAGCAGAGGCATCGGCACGTCCTTGCCGATGACGGCGGCTGTCTGGAGCAGTCGCTTGGCCTCGGGATCCAGCCGGTCGATACGCGCGGCCAGGATGGCGTTCACGGACGCGGGAATCGTCAGCTGCTCGACAGCCCGGGTGAGCTGGTAGGCGCCGCGCTCGCCAGCGAGTGCTGCCGTCTCCACCAGGGCACGCGCACTCTCCTCGAGGTACAGGGGATTCCCCCCGGTCCGCTCGACGAGCAGTCGCTTGAGCGGAACAAGCGCCACGTCCGTGCCGAGCAGGTCATCGAGCAGCTCGTCCGCGCTCTCCGGTGGCAGCGGGTCCATCCGCAACCGCCGGTAATAGGCTTTGGCGTCCCAGTCGTGCCGGTAGTCGGGACGGTAGTTGAGCAGAAGCGCGATACGAGCGGCGGGCAAACTCTCGACGAGGCTGTCGAGGACGCTCTGTGTCTCGTCGTCTATCCAGTTCAAATCCTCGAGGATCACCGCGAGAGGCTGGATCTCGCTCTCACGGAGCAGCAGACGCGTGACCGCATCGACGGTCTGCCGCCGCCGCTGGAGCGGATCGAGGTTCCGCCACGGCGTCTCGTCCCCCGGCGCGTCGAGGAGTGCCAAGAGGGGAGGCACGATCCGCGTGAGCGTCGGACCGAGCGTCACGACCTTTCCAGTGACTTTTTCTTGAGTCTTTCTCCAGTCGTCTCGGTCGTCGATTGCGAAGTAGCTGCGGAGTACCTCGACCACGGGCGGGTAGGCGGCCACCTTGCCGTAAGAAACCGACGCGGACTGCAAGACACGCCATCCCTGCAAGCGCTGCGACTGAATCAGTTCCCGAAAGAGGCGCGACTTGCCCACGCCCGCCTCTCCGACGACGCCCACCACCTGGCCGTGCCCGAGACGGGCGCGGTCGAGCGCGTCGCTGAGCTGCGCCAGCTCTCTCGTGCGGCCGACGAACTGCGTGAGGCCACGCTGCGCCGCAGCTTCCAGGCGCGTGCGCGCGGTGCTGGCGCCGATCAGCTCGAAGATCTCGGTCGGCTGACTGAGCCCGGCAACCGGCACCGGCCCGAGCGGGATGACCTGCACGAGCCCTTCGGCTAAGCGTAGCGTCGCCGTGGTGAGCCGGATGGTGCCGGCCGCGGCGAGCTCCTCCATTCGGGCCGCGAGACGCGTCGTATGGCCCACCGCGGTGTAGTCCACGTGCAGATCGCTCCCGATCGAGCGCACGACGACATCGCCGGAGTTGAGCCCGACTCTGATCCGTACCTCGACGCCATGCGTACGGCGAAGGTCGGCCGAATACCGTTGCACCGCCTCCTGCATCCGGAGCGCGGCGTAACAGGCCCGCACCGCGTGATCTTCGTGGGCGACCGGCGCGCCGAAGAGCGCCATGATCCCATCGCCCATCACCTGGTTCACCGTGCCCTCGTAGCAGTGGACCGCTTCCATCATCTGCTCGAGCACCGGGTCCAGAAGGGTTCGGACCCCCTCCGGATCGCGATCCGCGAGCAGCTCCAACGACGCCTTCAGATCCGCGAAGAGCACCGTGACGTGCTTGCGCTCGCCCTCGAGCGCGCTCTTGGAGCTGAGGATCTTCTCAGCAATGTGGTTCGGCGTGTAGAAAGCGGGGGAGGTCGAACGCGGCAGAGTACCGACCGGTTGGCCGCACCGCAGACAGAAGCGCGCGCCCGCGGGCAACTCCGTCCCGCACGAAGCGCAGCTCCGCACGAGGCGGGTCCCGCAGCCGGGGCAGAACGTGGCGTGCTCCGGGCTGTCCTGTTGGCATCGAGGACAGGTCATCGATCGAGCACCCGTACTCCTGTCTGTGATGTCGTCTGCTGCGATGCGCAGAGTACCGCCCGCAGGGCCCGGGTTCCAGCCGATCTTGGTCGGAGGCAGCCCCTGCGTTGGCAGGGTCGGGAGGTAGCCTGGCTGGCAGGGAGGTGTTTCGCGGCGCCGACCCCGCGGCGCTCGCCTTGGCGTGACGGCCATGCTAAAAGAGGGGGTCATGGCCCGGCAGGTGCCCGCCGCGTCCGACGCGGATCGCGCGCGCCGATGGTTTGTCGAGAGCCTCGATCGGGTGAACCGCGCGATCCAGGGGACGAACGATCTCGAGCAGATGATGACGGATGTTCTCGATGCTTCGCTCTCGATCTTCGACTGCGATCGCGCGTGGCTGATGTACCCGTGTGACCCGAACGCT
>Ga0114129_10012135_pt1 | contig 12266 bp, 12 predicted proteins | sample RhiMetdeltSRZDD1_FD_80071 | JGI IMG/M metagenome (GOLD analysis project Ga0114129, IMG submission 80071) | Populus rhizosphere microbial communities from Tennessee, USA - Rhizosphere MetaG P. deltoides SRZDD1 (version 2) (version 2) | ecosystem: Host-associated > Plants > Roots > Rhizosphere >...
CACGCTCGTCAACTTCCGCTTTCACCCCGAATTCAGCGCCGAGCGCGGCGGGCACGGCCAGGGATCGAATCGCACCGGCCACGGCGGCGCGGACCTCGAGCTCGGCGTGCCGATCGGCACGCTGGTCTACGAGAAGACCGAGGATCCGGGCGAGCCGCTGCGCCTGCTCGCCGATCTCGCCGAAGAGGGGCAGCGCGTGCTCGTGGCGCGCGGCGGCCGCGGCGGGCTCGGCAACGCGCACTTCGCGACGTCGACCAACCGCGCGCCGCGAAAGGTGCAGCCGGGCGAGCCGGGCGAGGGGAAGGATCTTCGCCTCGAGCTGCGGCTGCTCGCGGACGTCGGGCTCGTCGGCTTCCCGAACGCCGGCAAGTCGACGCTCATCGCTCGCATTTCCGCTGCGCGTCCGAAGATCGCCGATTATCCCTTCACGACGCTGACGCCCAATCTCGGCGTCGTGCGGCTGTCCGACGACCGCAGCTTCGTCGTCGCCGACGTGCCCGGCCTGATCGAGGGCGCGCACCGCGGGCAGGGGCTCGGCGACCGGTTCCTGCGTCATCTCGAGCGAACGAAGGTCCTGGTGCACCTGGTCGACGTGTCGGGTCTGAACGCGCGCGATCCGGTCGAGGATCTGGACGCGGTCCGGCGCGAGCTGCAGCTCTTCGATCCGGCGCTCGCGGCCAAGCCGCAGATCGTCGTGGCGAACAAGATCGATGCGCTCGACGATCCGGCGCGAGTCGACGCGCTCGAGCGCCGCGCGTCGGCGCTCGGCCTGCCGGTCCATCGGATCTCCGGCGCTACCGGCGCCGGCATCCCCGAGCTGCTCGAAGCCGCCTGGCGTCGGCTCGCCGCGGAGCGCGACGCGGCACGAGCGAGCGTGCCCGTTCACAAAGCGGAAGTGCCCGTTCATAAATGATGCGACGGCTCGGGATCCTCGGCGGCACGTTCGATCCCCTCCATTGCGGCCATCTCGACGTCGGCATCGCCGCCGATGCCGCGCTCGGCCTGACCGAGCTTCTGGTCATCCCGTCGAACATCCCGCCGCACCGCGGTGCGCCGTCGGCAAGCGCCTTCCATCGGTTCGCGATGGTTGCGCTCGGGATCGCCGGGCGGCCGCACTGGCGCGCGTCGGACATCGAGCTCCGCACGGCCGCGCCGTCCTACACGTCGACGACGCTCGATCGTGTGCGGGGGGACGGATACGCGGCAACGGAGGTGTTCTTCATTCTCGGCGCCGACGCGTTTGCCGAAATCGAAACCTGGAGGAACTACCCGGCAGTGGTCGATCAGGCGCATTTCGTCGTCGTGTCGCGCCCCGGCGTGTCGGTCCACGACCTGGGCGCGCGCGTGCCGTCGCTCGCGCCGCGTATGACGACCGCAACGGATCGGTCGCTCGCCTCGGATCGACCGTTGATCTTTTTGATCGACGCACCCACGGCCGACGTGTCAGCCACTGCGATCCGCGGTCTCGTCGCCGCCGGTCGATCGATCGTCGGGCTGGTGCCGGCGGCCGTCGCGCAACACATTGAGCAGCACGGACTTTACGCCCACGAGTGGCCTGCGTCCGACGCGCGGACGGGCACCGCGGCAGGCAGGTTGCATGGTCAGAACTGAGAAGCCACGGAAAACGCGCCGGCTCCCGAAGGAGATCGCCGTCGCGGTCGCCGCCGCCGAGGACAAGAAGGCAATCGACCTCGTCGTGCTCGATCTCCGGAAGGCGGCGGGATTCACCGACTACTTCGTGTTGTGCTCGGGACAGAACGCGCGCCAGATCCGCGCGATCGCCGACGCGGTGATCGAGGCGGTCGCGACGGACGGCGCGAAGCCGGCGCACGTCGAGGGCTACGAGCGTTCCGAATGGGTGCTGCTCGACTACTTCGACTTCGTCGTCCACGTCTTCGCGCCCGAAACGCGCACGTTCTACGGGCTCGAGCGCCTCTGGGGCAACGCCGAGCGCATCGAGGTGCCGACGCCGTAGCGTCCACGCCTGGCCACCGGTTCATCGCCCGCAGCCGCATGATGCGCCAGCTGATGGAGCAGGTGCGCCGCTTCGCGGCCACCGACTCGAACGTCCTCATCACGGGCGAGACCGGCAGCGGCAAGAACGCGGTCGCGCGGGAACTGCATCTGCGTGGTCCGCGCGCGAAGCGGCCGTTCATCACGATCGACTGCCCGAGCCTGTCAGCGTCGCTCATCGACTCCGAGCTGTTCGGCCACGAGCGCGGCGCGTTCACCGACGCCGTGGCGGCGCGCGCCGGGCGGTTCGAGCTCGCGGGCGCGGGCATCGTGTACCTCGACGCCGTCACCGAGCTGCCGCTCGAGGCGCAAAGCAAGCTGCTCCGCATCGTCGAAGAAAAGCGCGTCGAGCGCCTGGGCGGACACCTGTCGATCGCGGTGGCCGCGCGCATCGTGTCCTCGGCCGACGCGCGCATCGAGGACGCCGTCCGGGGCGGCACCTTCCGCGGCGATCTGTACCACCGCCTTCGCGTGCTGCCGATTGTCGTGCCGCCGCTGCGCGACCATGTGGAAGATGTGCTTCCGCTCGCGACCCACTTCGTCAGAGCGGCAGCCGGGACGCGGCGCAAGCCGCCCGCGATTACGCGCGAAGCGGCTGCGGCGCTGCGCGACTACGCCTGGCCGGGCAACGTGCGCGAGCTGCGCCACACGATCGAGCGCGCGTCCGAGGCGAGCGACGGCGTGGCGATTCGCCTCCACGACCTGCCGCGCGAAATCCTCGACGCCCCCGCGGTCGCGCCCGACGAGGCGCTCGCGCGGCGCCCGACGCTCGACGAGGTCGAGCGCCGCTACATCGCCTCCACGCTGCGCCACGTGCGCGGCAATCAGACCGAGGCGGCGCGCGTGCTCGGCATCAGCCGGAAGGCGCTGTGGGAAAAACGGAAGCGCTACGGGCTGGACTGAACGGGCTGGTCGCGGTCGTCTTCGCTCCCTCGTGCGCCGCGTGCGGCGAGCTGCTCGGTCGGCCCCTCGACGGCCCCGTGTGCGATCGCTGCTGGCGCTCGATTCTGCCGCTCACCCCGCCCATCTGCGACGCGTGCGGCGATCCGCTGCCGTCGTGGCGCCTCGTCAGCCTGCCGCTCGCGCGCTGCCCGCGCTGCCGCCGGATGCGGCGTCAGATCGATCGCGCCCGGGCGATCGGTGAGTACGACGGCGCGCTCAAGGCGATCGTCCACGCGCTCAAGTATGAGGGACGGCGATCGCTCGCGGCCCCGCTGGGCGCGCTGATGCGCACGCGCGGCGCCGACGTCCTGGCGGCGGCCGACTGCGTCGTGCCGGTGCCGCTCCACGGATCGCGCCGGCGTGAACGCGGGTTCAACCAGGCGTTCGATCTCGCGCGGACGCTGGGCGCGCCGGTCGTCGAGGCGCTCCGCCGCACGCGCGCGACCGCCACGCAGACGAGCCTGCCGGCAGGCCAGCGCCACGGGAACGTCCGCGGCGCGTTCGCGCCGACCAGGGCCGCCCGCGCGCTCGCCGGCGCCATCGTCGTCCTCGTCGACGATGTCAGCACGACGGGGGCGACGCTCGAGGCGTGCGCGCGGACGTTGAAGGACGCGGGCGTCCGCGAGGTGCGCGCGCTCACTGCGGCGCGAGTCGTGGGGCCACGGCGCTGAAGACGTCGGACGCGATCGCGTCCTTCGCCCGCTCGCCGTCCAGGACGACCCATCCGCTGGCGGCGGCCTGACGCCGGTAGCTGTCGCGAACCCGCGCCTGCATGGCGAGATCGCGCTCGTAGCGGTCGCGGTCGACGGCTTTTCGCGCGACGGCCGTTTCCGGCGCGATGTCGAGCATGATGGTCAGCGACGCGGGCGGCAGGAACTTCTGGATCTCGACGAGCCATGCCGGATCGAGCCCCTGCGCCTCCCCGTACGCGACGGTCGACCCAGTGTACCGGTCGCAGACGAGGATCAACCCGCCGTCGAGCCAGCGCTGCAGGTCCGGTTTGCGCTCGTAGCGGTTCGCGACGTACAGCAGCTGCATCACGTCGGGCCCGTAATCGCGCTCGCCCTGCAGCGCGCGCGCGATCTCCTCGCCGATCGAGGTGCCGTAGTCGGGGAACGAGACGACCCGGGCCTTGTGGCCGTCCTGCTTGAGCCGATCGCGCAGCAGCTCCGCCTGGGTCTGTTTGCCGCTCTGATCCAGGCCCTCGAAGACGATCAGCATGGCTACGGCTGCTCGAGCGCCAGCATGTCCTCGAGCGTCTGCCGCCGCCGGATGACGCGCCATCGGCCATCGTCGACCAGCACTTCCGCCGGCATCGGCCGCCGATTGTAGTTGGATGCCATCGCAGATCCGTACGCCCCGACGTCGCGGATCGCGACGACATCGCCGACGTGCAGCTCCGGCAGCGTCCGGTCGCGGCCGACGACGTCGCTGCTCTCGCACACAGGGCCGACGATTTCGTATCGCCGCGTGGCCCGTGAGGCGCCGTCGACCGGCTCGATGCGATGGTAGGCGTTGTACAGCGACGGGCGCATCAGCTCGGTCATGCCGGCGTCGAGAATGGCGAAGTCGCCCTCGGCGTCGCGCGGCTTGATGTCGATCACGCGCGCCAGCAGCACGCCGGCGGGCCCGGCGATCGTCCGGCCCGGTTCGACGACGATCGGGAGTCCAGTGGCGCGGACTTCTTCAATGAGCGCGGCCGCGTACGCGTCGTCATCGGGCACGTCGCCGCCGTCGTAGGAGATGCCGAGGCCGCCGCCGAGGTCGACGTACTCGAGCGCGAGGCCGCCGCGCTGGAGATCGGCCGCGAGATCCGCGAGAAATCCCGCGGCGCGGCGCAGCGGATCGAGCGTCGTGATCTGCGATCCGACGTGGACGTGCACCGCCACGAGCTTCAGCGCCGAACGCCGACCGTCCGGACCGAGCGTCTCGATCAGCTCGCGCGCCGTGTCGCGCGCCACACCGAACTTGTTGATCTTCAGGCCGGTCGAGATGTGCGGATGGCTCTGGGCGTCGATGTCCGGGTTGATCCGGATCGCGACACGCGCGACGCGGCCGAGGCGCTCGGCGATCGACTCGATCCGCGAGAGCTCGCCCGCCGACTCGACGTTGATCGCCTTCAACCCGAGCGGCACCGCGCACTCGAGCTCCGCGCGCGACTTGCCGACGCCGGTGAAGACGATGTCGGCCGGCGCGAATCCCGCTTTGCGCGCGAGCTCGATTTCCCAGATCGAGTTGGCGTCGGCGGCGCTGCCCAGCTCGCGCATGAGCCGCGCGATTGCGAGCGTGGAATTCGCTTTGAGCGCGTAGTGCAGCGCGTGCGGATAGGCGCCGAACGCCGTGTCGATCGCGCGATAGCGCGCGCGGAGCGCGGCGGCGCTGTACACGTACAGCGGCGTGCCTTCCTGCTCGGCGATGGCCGACAGCGGAATGCCGTCGCAGACGAGGCGATCGCCGGCGCGCGCGAAGCCGATCACAGCCGTGTATCGTATACTAACCCGTTCACCCCTCCATGCCAGTCGATCCCTCTTCGGACGCGATCGAGACGCTGATCCAACGCTGCCTCCACGGCGATCAGGCCGCCTGGGAGCTCATCGTCCGGCAGTACTGGCGCAAGGTGTTCAACGTCGCGTACAAGTTCGTGGGCAAGCACGACGAGGCGGAGGATCTCACGCAGGACATCTTCCTGAAGATCTTCAAGTCGCTCGACACGTTCGATCGGCGCGCGAATTTCCAGACGTGGTTGATCAGCGTCAGCCGCAACCTCTGCATCGATCACTATCGCAGCGTGCGCAAGGAGCGCGAGACGATCGATCGCGACGTCGACGCGAACGAGCTGACGCCGGCGGCGGTCGACGCGGGCCCGATCGCGGCGCTCGAGCAGCGCGACCGCGTCGTCCTGCTGCGGCAGGCGCTTGGCGCGCTGCCCGACGCGCTGCGGACGGCGGTGCTGATGCGCGACATCCAGGAGCTGTCGTACCAGGAAATCGCCGACCGGCTGCGGCTGCCGGAAGGCACCGTCAAGTCGCGGATCAACCGCGGGCGCACCGAGCTCGCCCGCCAGATCAGGAAGCTGCGCGGCGAGGAGTACAGCCCGACCCGCGCTTCGCTCAAACGCACGGGAGCCTACTGATGAACGTCAAAACCGAGCAGTCCGGCCGCGTCGCCATCGTTCGCGTGGGGGAAACGCGCATGATGTATCCGCTCCTGGGCGACTTCTCCTCGACCGTCACCTCGCTCCTGGGCGCGGGCAAGCACGACATCCTCATCGATCTGACGCCCGTCACCTACGTCGACAGCGCCACGATCGGCTGCCTGATGGATCTGTACCGGCAGGTGCACACCGCGGGCGGCCATCTGAAGCTGTCCGGCGTGCAGAAGCGCGTCGAGACGATGCTCACGATGACCGGCGCGCAGAACTTCATCGAGATACACGCCGACGAGCCGAGCGCCGTCAAAAGTTTCGGGGCTTAGCGATGCACACCATCAAGACCACCACCGGCGCCGAGATCTCCCTCGACGGCGACCTCCTCGCCATCATGGAGGCGCTGCACCAAGAAGTGACCGCCAAGCGCGAGCTGGAGCGCTCCTTCGAGGACATGGTCCGCGAGATCCATCACCTGATCGAGCAGATGAACGACAGCGAGCGGCGGACCTACCTGGCCGAGAGCCTGTTCCTGAACACGGTCAAGTATGAGAACGACAAGCTCGAGGCCTACATGAAGAGGCTGGCGAAGAAAAGGTAGTGTCTCTCAATTTCCTGGCGACCCGCTTCCGATGCAGCTGGCCGTGGACGACGCTGGTGATGCTGTGCGACGGGCGCGTCGTCTGCGGCTGCGCCGACCCGTACGCGCACCGCGTCCTCGGCGACGCGCGCGCCGTCTCGATCCACGAGGTGTGGACCGGGCCGCGGATCATCGCGCTCCGCGAGGCGCTCAACAACGGCGGCTCGCAGTTCTGCGGCGATTGTCCGCTGAAGCTCCCGCTCAAGAAAGGCGAGGCGCCGCCGGTGCGGCCGATCGATGCCGGCGCGCTGCCGTCGCGCCTGTACATCGAGTGCACGGCCGCGTGCAACATCTCGTGCCACGAGGCGTGCTGCGCCCCCGAAACCGGCATCACGCGGACGCGGCAGGCCGGGATGCTCGACTTCGACCTGTTCCGCCGGGTCGTGGACGAGGCCGGCGCGTCGCTCGTCCGCATCGACTTCTTCAACTACGGCGAGGCGTTCCTGCACAAGCGCGCGATCGAGATGTGCGAGTACATCAAGTCGGCGTTCCCGAACATCTACCTGTACACGAGCACCAACGGGCTCGCCTTCAGCGAGGAACAGGCGCGCCGTCTCGTCCACTCCGGCATAGATGAGGTCACGTTCTCGATCGACGGCGCGACGCCGGACAGCTATGCGAAGTACCGGCAGCGCGGCAGGTTCGACGTCGCCATCCGCAACCTCCGCGCGATGGTGGACGAGAAGCGGCGCAGCGGACGCGATGTGCCGTTCCTCAACTGGCGCTACATCCTGTTCATCTGGAACGACAGCGACGATGAGATGGATGTTGCGCGGAAGCTCGCCGCCGAGATCGGCGTCGACCGCCTGTGCTGGGAGATTACCGATCATCCCGAGAGCGCGTACTCCCGCCGCTTCGTTCCGGGCTCCGACGCGCTCGCGCGGATCCGGCGCGAAGTGTGGGACGACAACAACCTCGGCAACGCCATCCCCGGCGCGATGCCGCGCGCGAAGATCGAAGTCCGGCAGGACGCCATCGTCGCCGACGCCGGGCGGCCCATCCAGCTGAACGCGCGCGTTCACAACCTGTCGACGCGACCCTTTCCGGCACAGGCCAGCTACGGCCGGCGGCTCGTGCGCCTGGGGGCGCAGCTCTGCGAGCCTTCGGGCGCGCTGATCGACCGCGACTTCGCGCGCGCGTGGCTGCCGGGCACGCTGGGCCCGGGCGCTCTCGCCGACATCGCGATCGAGATCCCGAGCCCGGGGCAGCCGGGCGACTACGCGCTGAAATTCGATTTGGTGAGCGAGGGGATCGACTGGTTCGAAGCCTGCGGGTCGGAGACGACGACCCGCAGGCTCGTCGTGCGCTAGCTCGTGGGACCCTTGGTGTAGACCGTCTTCCGCGTGTTCTCGCCCGCCTTGGTTTCGACGGTCATCTCCTTGCCGTCGGTGCTGAGGCTGCGAGTCTCGGTGGTCGTCATCGGGCCGTTGCCCATGTCCATCGTGTTCTCGATGACGAGCTTCGAGCCGTCCCACTTCGCCTTCGACTTGATCGTCATCGCGCCGCCGCGCATCGTCACTTCGTTCGTGCTCTCCGATCCGTCAAGTTTGTACGTGCGGGTCTGCGGACCGCCGCGGCCCTCGCTGGTAATCGAGAGCTCGTTCGCCGTCTGCTTGATGGTGAGCGAGGCCGCGCCGCCGCCCATGCCACGTCCGCCGCCACCACCGCCGCCGCCGCGCTGAGGCGGCGGATCGCTTTTCGCCTGATCGAGGGTCCACGTACCCGAGAAGTCGGGCTTGGTCTGCGCCCACGCCGCGGCTGGCAGCGCGAGCGCGAGGATGAAGACGAATAAGGCTAGCCGTCGCATGCCACTCCTCCTTCGGCGGACGGGCCGCCGAGCGCCACAGCGTAGCAGAAGCGGCGGAGGCGAGTTGTGACAAAAGGCTGACAAGCAGCCGAGCGACAGCCGAGCGAGATCAGCTGAACGAGGCGCGCGCGGCCGCGCCCTTGACGGGCAGCGGGCCGGGAATCGCAACCGGATCGAGCACCGGCGCCTCGACGAGCCGCCACGAATGCGTCTCCGCGAGGATCTTCGCCGCGAACTCGGTGTGGAGCGCGTGGCCGGCGCGGTGCGCGACCAGATGACCGACGACGGGATAGCCGACCAGCGCCAGGTCGCCGATGGCGTCGAGGATCTTGTGGCGGACGAACTCGTCCTCGAAGCGGAGCGCGTTGTTCAGGATCCCTGTCTCGCCGAGAACGATCGCGTTTTCGAGCGAGCCGCCGAGCGCGAGGCCGTTCTGCCGCATCACCTCGACGTCCTTGAGGAACGTGAAGGTCCGCGCCGGCGCGATTTCCTCGACGAACGATTCCTCGGTGATGCGCACCGTCCGCGACTGGTGCCGCAGCAGCGGGTGATCGTAGCTGATGCTGTAGGTGACCTTGAAATGATCCGATGGGTACAGCGCGATCCGCTTGTCGCCGCGCGAGATCGCGATCGGCCGCACGATCTTCAGATACTTGCGCGGAGACGGCTGCCGCTTCACGCCGGCCTCGTGAATGAGATAGATGAACGGCGCCGCGCTCCCGTCCATGATCGGCACTTCCGGCGAATTCAGCTCGATGAGGACGTTGTCGACGTTCACGCTCGTGAGCGCCGCGAGCAGATGTTCGACGGTCTCGACCGACACTTCATTGCGCGCCAGGCCGGTCGCCAGCTGAATGCCCCCGAGATTCTGCACCGTCGCCGGGACTTCGTGGTTGCCGATATCTGTGCGACGGAACCGAATGCCGAAATCGGCGGGCGCGGGTTTCAGTGAAAGGTGAACTTTGTTGCCGGAGTGAAGACCGATGCCAACGCAGGAGATTTGGCGGCGAAGTGTGTGCTGTGCATCCATGAGCGTCTCAGGCGGCGAGGGGACAGCACTGAAAGCTCAGCAAAGACGGTGCCTGGCGGGTCCGCGCCGATCGGTTTCCGCTAACCGTTTGGCGCGACAACAACTTAGACGAGGTCGGCACAGCGCGTTTGGGCCTCGGCGAACGCGATTTTGTGGTTTCGGTACCACAGCTCGCGGTCCCAAAGTTGTGGCAATCTTACCACAAGACAAATCTGTTAGACGGCCTCGGATCGCATCGGCCGGCCACGTTCCGCCGCGAAAAGATTCGCCAGGTAGCGTCCGGTGGCCGACGGCTCGCGGTGCGCGATCTCCTCCGGCGTGCCCGCCGCGACGATCCGTCCGCCGCCCGCGCCCCCTTCCGGACCCAGATCGATGACGTAATCGGCCGACTTGATGACATCGAGGTTGTGCTCGATGACGACGATCGTGTTGCCCTGATCGACGAGCTTGGTGAGCACGTCGAGCAGCTTCTTCGTGTCCTCGAAGTGCAGGCCCGTCGTCGGCTCGTCGAGGATATAGAGCGTGCGGCCGGTGCCGCGCTTGGAAAGCTCCTTCGCCAGCTTGACGCGCTGCGCCTCTCCCCCGGAGAGCGTCGTTGCCGACTGCCCGAGCTCGATGTAGCCGAGCCCCACGTCCTGCAACGTCCGCAGCTTGTTGGCAATCGCAGGAAAGTTCTCGAGCAGGGGCAGCGCCTGATCGACGGTCAGATCGAGGACGTCCGCGATCGACTTGCCGCGATACTTGATCTCCAGCGTCTCGCGATTGTAGCGCCGCCCCTTGCACTGCTCGCACGTCACGTAGACGTCGGGGAGGAAGTGCATCTCGATCGCGATCACGCCGTCGCCCTGGCACGCCTCGCAGCGGCCGCCCTTGACGTTGAACGAAAAGCGCCCCGGCTTGAAGCCGCGCGTCTTGGCTTCCGGCATCATCGCGAACAGATCGCGGATGAAGGTGAAGAGGCCGGTGTAGGTCGCCGGGTTGGAGCGCGGCGTCCGACCGATGGGCGATTGATCGATCTCGATGACCTTGTCGATGAGATCGATGCCCTCGATGCGGTCGTGCGCGCCGGGGTCGTCGCCCGCCTTGTAGAGCGTGCGCGCCAGCGACTTGTACAGGATGTCGTTGACCAGCGTCGATTTGCCCGAGCCGCTGACGCCCGTGACCGCCGTCAGCACGCCCAGGGGAATCCTGACGTCGATGTTCTTCAGGTTGTTCGCGCGCGCGCCCCGAATCACCAGGTCGCCCTTCATCGACGGACGGCGGCCCTTCGGCGTCGGAATCGCGCGCCTGCCGGTCAGGTACGCGCCCGTCAGCGAGTCGGGGTTCTCCATCAGCTCACCGGCGGTTCCCTGGAAAATCACGTGGCCGCCGTGCTCGCCGGCTCCCGGACCGAGATCGATGACGTAGTCGGCGGTGCGAATCGTCTCCTCGTCGTGCTCGACGACGATGACGGTGTTGCCCAGATCGCGGAGGCGGGACAAGGTGCCGAGCAGCTTGCGGTTGTCGCGCTGATGCAGGCCGATCGACGGCTCGTCGAGCACGTACAGGACGCCTGTGAGGTTCGCGCCGATCTGCGTCGCCAGGCGGATGCGCTGTCCTTCGCCGCCGGACAGCGTCGCCGCGCTGCGGCCGAGCGTCAGGTAGCCGACGCCGACGTCGTTCAGGAAACGAAGGCGCTCCTGGATCTCGCGAAGAATCCGTTCGGCGATGATCGCTTCGCGATCCGTCAGCTGCAGCGTGTCGAAGACCTTCAGCGCTTCGGCGATCGGCAGGTTGACGTAGTCGGAGATCGTCCGTCCCTTCACCTTGACCGACAGGCTCTGCGTCTTGAGGCGCTCGCCGCGGCAGGTGGGACACGGACGCAGCGATCGGAACGGCTCCAGCTCCTCCTGCTCCGCCCAGCTGCCGTCGTGGTAGCGGCGGCGCAGGTTCGGCAGCAGTCCCTCGAACCGATTGTCATTTCTCACTGCGCGTGGGGCCCCACCCCCACGCGCTCGCGCTGCGGCGCTCGAAGACTCGCTATCCTCGCGCGGGCCGCGGGCGCCTCCGTTGCTGCCGGTCCCGAACAGCAGGACCTCGCGCTGTTTGCGCGGCAGCTTGCCGAAGGCGACGTTCAGATCGATGCCGTAGTCGCGGGACAGCCGCTGCAGCGCCTCGCGCACCAGCTTGCGGTCGCCTCGGAACCACGGCGCGATCGCGCCGTCGAGGAGCGACTTCGATTCGTCTGGCACGACGCGCTGCGGATCGAAATCGATCGTGGCGCCCAGGCCCTGGCAGTCCGGACACGCGCCGTGCGGCGAGTTGAACGAGAAGGCGCGCGGCGTCATCTCCGGCATGCTCAGGCCGCAGTCGACGCACGCCAGCTTGCGCGAGAACAGGCGATCGCCCCCGTCGTACGAATTGATGACGACCACATCGTCGGCCAGATTGAGCGCGACGTCGACCGATTCGGTCAGCCGCCGCTCCACGCCGCCGCGCACGATGACGCGATCGACGACGACCTCGATCGTGTGGTTGCGGCGGCGGTCGAGCGCGATGTCTTCGTCGAGCGAGCGGAACTGGCCGTCGATGCGCGCCTTGGTGAACCCCCGCGCCCGCAGAGCCGCGAGCTCCTTCTTGAACTCGCCCTTGCGGCCGCGCACGAGCGGCGCGAGCACGTTGATGCGCGAGTCCTCTGGATAGAGCATCA
>Ga0114129_10012136_pt1 | contig 12266 bp, 11 predicted proteins | sample RhiMetdeltSRZDD1_FD_80071 | JGI IMG/M metagenome (GOLD analysis project Ga0114129, IMG submission 80071) | Populus rhizosphere microbial communities from Tennessee, USA - Rhizosphere MetaG P. deltoides SRZDD1 (version 2) (version 2) | ecosystem: Host-associated > Plants > Roots > Rhizosphere >...
CCGTTCGGGCAGCCGGACATCTTGATGTGGATCTTCTGCGTGAGCGGGTCGGTGATCTGCATCTGCTCGACACGCTCATGTATCGCACGGTTGAGCCCCATGGAAGAGGTGATGCCCAGCTTGCAAGAGTCGGTGCCGGGGCAGGAGACCGTGTCGACGATCGTGTCGGCGCCCGGATTGGCGAGCCCGAGCTCCACTAGCCGCTGCCATACCGCGTACGCCGCCTCGTCGCGCACCCAGCGCAGGACGAGGTTCTGGCTCACCGTCGTGCGGGCGTAGCCGCCGCAGAAGTCGCGCATGATCGCGGCGAGCCCCCGGAACTGCTCCGGCGAGAGGTCGCCGCGGATCACGTTCACCTGCACGGTGCTGAAGCCGTCCTGCTTCTGCTTCTTGACGTTGTGTTCCGCCCAGCGGTTGAACTCCGAGTGGTCGCCGTTCGGCTGCGCGAAGTCCTGCGCCATCGGGAGTTTCGTGACGACGGCCTCCTCGTCGTCGTCGAAGCGCAGCCGCGCGACGTCGAAGTCGCGCTCCTTGACCCAGTCGCCCTTGCGCTCCTCGTCCGCCTGGCGGCGCAGCTCGTCGATGCCGAACTTGTCGACGAACACCTTGATCCGCGCGCGGGCGCGGTTGGGACGCAGCCAGTCCTGGCGGTCGAAGATCCGCAGCACGGCCTCGGCGGCCTCGAGGTACTCCCCGTTGTCCGCCTCGACGAAGTCGTAGAGGACCGGCGCGGTGCGCGGCATGATCGACGTCCCGCCGCCGACCAGCATCTCGAAGCCCTTCTTGCCGTCCTTCGTCTTCGCGCGGAAGGCGATGTCGTGGATCTCGGAGATCGCGCGGTCGTCGGGCGTGCCGTCGAAGGAGGTCTTGATCTTGCGCGGCATGAGCTGCGTGGTGGGGTGCCGGACGAAGTAGCGCACGTACGCGCCGGCGTACGGGGTGCAGTCGAAGACCTCGCCCTCGCACACGCCGGCCCACGGGTCGGCCGTCACGTTGCGGACGGTGTTCCCGCAGCCCTCGCGGCTCGAGAGCCCGGCCTCGGAAATCATCCGGATGAAGGCCGCCGCGTCGCGCAGCGGAACGTGGTGGAACTGGAAGTTCTGGCGCGTCGTGATGTGACCCTTCCTGAGCGGCACGTACTTCTCGACGCCGTCGGCGAACATCTCCATCTGCTCCGGCGTGACGCCGCCGAACGGCAGCTTCACGCGGACCATCTGGACGTCGGCCTGGCGCTGGCCGTAGACGCCCTGCTTCAGCCGGAATCCGATGAAGTCGTTCTCCTCGATCTCACCGTCGAGGTACCGCCCCGACTCGTGGTCGAAGTCGTCGAACTCGCGCTCGAGGATCGGGATGACGTGGCCCGGGACGTTCTCGTAGACCTCGGGATTCTCGAGCGAGCCCCTGCCCTTGGGGGTGGGGCCGACGGAGGTCGTCGGTTCCATCGGGGAAGCCTAACACATGAATCCCGGCCGGGATTCAGGTATTTAGCTAGCGGGGTGGTAGCCCGCTGGGTTGGCCGACCTCGCCCTCGACGGGTCGCCCGGACTCCTGCCACGCGACTATCCCACCGGCGAGGCTCACCGCGTCGAAGCCGGACGCCGCGAAGGCGTCGGCGGCGGCCGCCGAGCGCTCGCCGACGCGGCAGTAGAAGACGATCTGGCGGCCCCGGTCGAGCTCACCCGCGCGGGCCAGGAGCTCCTCGAACGGGATGTGCGCCGTGTCCGTGGGGATACGGCCCGCGGCCCGCTCCTCGGTCGTGCGGACGTCGACCAGCTGGACGTCGCCGGCCGCCTCGAGCGCTTCCGCGTCTACCTCGCGTGCCACGTGACTGATCGTAGACTGCGCGGCCCGTGCAGATGATCTTCAACGTCGGCGCGCGGCGTTCCGGCACGTACTGGCTCCAGCGCATCACCTGCGCGCACCCCGCCGTCGCCGAGGTCCCATCGGAGACCTACGTCTTCTCGCACGGGATCGCGCCGCTGATGGAGCGCTTCCACCACGACGACCCCGAGTACGAAGAGGTCGGCCAGGTCTATGCGCGCCGTGAGCGCGTGATCGAAGGCGTTCGCAACCTGTGCGACTCGGTGTTCGGCGAGTTCGTCCGCGACGGGCAGACGCACGCGGCCGAGCGCACGCCGTGGCACGTCTATCACCTGCCGCTGATCGCCGAGGTGTATCCGGACGCCCGGTTCGTGCACATCGTCCGCGACGGCCGCGACGCGGTGCGCTCGATCGTCGCGCAGCCGTGGGGCCCGGACAACGTGAAGGACGCGGCCGAGGAGTGGCGCAGCTCCGTGACGGCCGGTCTCGACGCGGCGCCGGTCCTCGGCGACCGCCTGCTCGAAGTCCGCTACGAGGAGGTCCTGGCAGATCCGCGAAGCGCCATCCCGCGGATCTACGCGCACGACGGGCTCGAGGGCGGGCTCGACGAGGCGCTCGAGGCGGCGGGGGCGAAGGCCAACATCGGCCGCCAGGACAACCGGGTCGGAACGGGCAAGTGGCGCGAGGACTGGGGCCGGCGCGAGCTACGCGACTTCAATCGCGTGGCCGGCGACCTCGTGCGCGAACTCGGCTACGACCAGGCCTGAGGCGTGTCGGCCGCGTAGCCGACGCCCTCGTACAGGGCCGCGCGCAGCCACGGGTTGAGCGCGTCGCCCTCGGGAGCCGGCGCGGGCGCCGTGTCGCGCAGGAACTGCTCGATCGCGGCGGCAATGGCCGCAGCCTCCTCCGGAGTAGCGGCGCCCGTGCGCAGCTCGATGCGCGGGCGCGGCGGGTGATGGCTGCCGTTGCGGCTCATCGGAGGCCGCAGGGTACAGTCGGCTCGGTTTGGCCGACGTACCGGTGTACGACTACGAGACGGTTCTGGCTGCCGTCGCGCCGCTCGACGCGATCGAGCGCGTGCGCGACGGCTTCGTCCGGTACGAGGCGGACGAGTGGGGGATGCCGCCGAAGGTGTACCTGGCGGTGCCGCCCGCGGGCGACTTCCGCGCGATGCCGGCGAAGGGCGGCGGCCTGGCGATCCTCAAGTGGGTCACCTCGTTCCCCGGCAACCCGGCCCGCGGCCTACCTGTCGTGATGGGGATGATCTGCGTGTCGAGCGCGGAGACCGGCGAGCCGCTCGCGCTCATCGACGTGCGCGCCGTGACCGCACTCCGGACGGGCGCGGTCGCCGCGGTTGCCGCCCAGGAGCTCGCGCGCGAGGACGCATCGTCGGTTGGGATGATCGGCTGTGGGCTGCACGGGGCATGGGCGGCGCGGTGTCTCGCGGCGGCGGAGTTCGGCCCCGGCCTGTGCTTCGACGTCGACCCCGAGGCCGCCGGCGCGCTGGCGGGCGAGCTCGGCTGGGAGGCCGGCGCGCGCGAGGACGCGCTCGCGTGCGACATCGTCACCTGCGTCACGCCGGGCCACGAGCCGGTCGTGAGCGCGAGCGACCTGCACCCCGGTGTGCACTTCAACATGCTCGGCGCCGACGGGCCCGGCAAAGCGGAGGCGGAGCTCGACGCGATCGAGCGCTGCCGGCTCTTCTGCGACGAGTGGGCACAGGCGAGCCACGGCGGCGAGCTGACCGGCGCCGTCAAGGACGGCAGGGTGACCCGCGAGGACGTGACCGAGCTGGGCGCGGTGCTCACCGGCAAGGCCGAGGGGCGCACCGCACCGGAGGAGATGACGCTGTTCGACTCGACCGGCCTCGCGATCCAGGACCTGGCGCTCTGCCATGCGATCTTGGAGGCCGGTGCGAAGGTCCCGACCATCCGCCTATAGGAGGAGCAGAGATGACAGACGCACGTCCGTATTCGATCGCGAAGCGCGAGGAAGCGCTCGACTTCATGACCGACTACCCGGAGTTCGGCGAGATGCGCTGGTACGCCGACGCACTAGGAACTGAGCAGGTCTCGTTCAGCTGGCGGCAGATGCCGCCGGGCACGGGCGGGCGCGGGAGCTACGGGCACCGTCATCCGGGCCAGGAGGAGATCTACTTCGTGATCTCCGGCACGGTCACGTTCAAGGTCGGCGACGACGTCTTCGAGGCCGGGCCGCAGACGGCCGTGCGGATGACGGGTGAGGACTTCTACTCGGTCCACAACGACACCGACTCCGAGGCCGAGCTGATGATCCTCTCGACTCGGCTCGCCGAGCCGCGCACCGAGCAGCAGCAGGACTTCTGGCCTAGCTAAAGCGGAGTTAGCTCCGCAGGGCTTCCAGCCCCGCGTCCTGATGCAAGCTCGCCCTCCAGGCTCGCGTGACCATATTCCGCTTACAGCGGAATATTTCCGTGCTTGCGCTTCGGCCCGGGCACGCGCTTCGTCTGGAGCGTGTGCAGCGCCTGGATCAGGCGCGGGCGCGTCTCGTGCGGGACGATCACGTCGTCGATGTAGCCGCGCTCAGCCGCGGAGTACGGGTTGGCGAAGCGCGCCTTGTAGTCGTCCATCAGCTTCCCGCGCCGCTCGTCCGGCGTCGGTGAGCTCGCGATGTCGCGCCTGTAGATGATGTTCACCGCGCCCTCGGGCCCCATCACGGCCACTTCCGCCGTCGGCCACGCGAAGTTGAAGTCGGCGAGCATGTGCTTCGAGTTCATGACGTCGTAGGCACCGCCGTACGCCTTGCGTGTGATCACCGTCAGCTTGGGCACGGTCGCCTCCGTGAACGCGTACAGGAGCTTCGCGCCGCGGCGGATGATCCCGCCCCATTCCTGAGTCGTCCCGGGGAGGAACCCCGGGACGTCGCAGAACGTGAGCAGCGGAATGTTGAACGCGTCGCAGAAGCGCACGAAGCGCGCGGCCTTCTCGGAGGCATCGATGTCGAGCACGCCCGCGAGCTGGCTGGGCTGGTTGCCGACGATCCCGATCGCGTGACCGTCGAGTCGGCTGAAGCCGCAGATGATGTTCATCGCGAAGTGCTCGTGCACCTCGAAGAACTCGCCGTCGTCGACGATCAGCGAGACGACGTCGCGCATGTCGTACGGCTTGTTGGGGTTGTCCGGCACGACGTGGTCGAGCGCCTCGTCCATCCGGTTCGGGTCGTCGCCCGTCTCGAGTCGCGGCGGCAGCTCGAGGTTGTTCTGCGGCAGGAACGAGAAGAGGTAGCGCGCGTCCTCGAGACACGCCTCCTCGTCCTCGGACGCGAAGTGCGCGACGCCGGACTTCGTGTTGTGGGTCATCGCGCCGCCGAGCTCCTCGAACTCGACCTCCTCGCCGGTGACCGTCTTGATCACCTCGGGGCCCGTGATGAACATGTGCGAGGTCTCCTTGACCATGAAGATGAAGTCGGTCATCGCGGGCGAGTAGACCGCGCCGCCGGCACACGGGCCCATGATCAGGCTGATCTGCGGGATGACGCCCGAGCACTGCACGTTGCGTACGAAGACGTCGCCGTAGGCGCCGAGCGAGACGACGCCCTCCTGGATCCGCGCGCCGCCGGAGTCGTTGATGCCGATGACCGGGCATCCGATCTTGGCGGCCAGGTCCATGATCTTGCACATCTTCTCGGCCATGACCTCGCCCAGCGAGCCGCCGAAGACGGTGAAGTCCTGGCTGAAGACGCACACGGGTCGCCCGTCGATCGTCCCGTGGCCGGTGACGACCGCGTCGCCCCATGGCCGGTTCTTCAGCATGTCGAAGTCGAACGTCCGGTGGCGGACGAACGTGTCGAGCTCCTGGAACGAGCCCGGGTCGAGCAGCTTCTCGACCCGCTCGCGGGCGGTCATCTTGCCCTTGGCGTGCTGCTTCTCCTCCGCCTCGGGGTTCGTATGGGCCGCCTGTACGCGCAGCTCCTCGAGCTGCTGCAGCTTCTCTTCGTAGGTTTCCGGGGTCTTCTGCCTGGCCATGAGGGCGCCGGACTTTACTCGGGGCGGATCACAGGTCGAGCTCGAACTTGCGCGTCTTGCGCGTGAGGTCCCCGTTCGCGCCACGGACGCGTGCGATGAGCTTCAGCTTCCGATCGGTGCCGGCCGCCTGCATCTCGCGCCGGAAGCCGCGGGCGAGCGGCACGCGCAGGCGGATCCGATGGCGATCGCGAACGCGACCGCGCCGCCGGCCCACGACGTCCCCGTCGTCGACGAGCTTGACGTCGAACCGCTTCGCGTGCTCGAGCTTGAGCCGCACGCGCAGGCGCCGGGCGAGCTCTGGGTGCCGGGGCAGGTCGATCTTGACCTGGGCCGGCGGCAGCCGCACGACGTCGCTCGCGGCCGAGCGGGCGGCGCTCTCGCCGGCGTTGTTCGAGGCCGTCACGACGACGCGGACCGTCTTATGGGCGGTCGCGTCCCCGAGCTCGAGGATGCGATGCGTCGCTCCGTGGATGGCGATGCAGTCGCCGCCACCGCGGCCGCAGCGGAACCACTGGTAGGCGAACGAGAGCGCGGTGCCGTTCCAGGAGCCGGTCGAGGCCGTCACCCTGCGGCCGGTCTCGAACTTGTCCGCCGACAGCTTCGGCGCCCCCGTGTTCTCGGGCTTCACCTGGACGACTGCCGTCGGCTGGGACGACGCGGCTGTGGAGCCTGCGACGTTCGCACCGGTGACGGTGAGCCGGATCGTGAACCCGACGTCCGCCTCGGTGAGCCCGTACTGCGAGCCCGTCGCGCCGGCGACGTCCGCACAGTTCCCGCCCGCCTGGTCGCAGCGCTGCCACTGGTTGGAAAGCGCGAGCGGCGCTGTCCCCGACCAGGCGCCCTGCGATCCGGTGAGCATCTCGCCCGCCCCGGGCACGCCGCTGACCGCGGGCGGGGAGGTGTTCGCCGGCGCCGTCGCGGCCGGGAAGCCGGCCATGTAGAGCAGGTGGTTGTTGGTGGTGGGCGTGCTCGGGCTACTGGTGACTATGTCCTTGGTCGAGGCGGCGAAGAGCGCGTCCCTGACCGTCTGCGATCCCACCTGCCGGTGCGCCTCGAGATACAGCGCTGCGGCGCCGGCCACGTGCGGCGCCGCCATCGACGTGCCACTGAAGGTGCCCGTCGCGCTGTCCGCGTCGTCGATCGAGGACGTGATGCCGACACCGGGGGCGAACAGATCGACGCAGTTGCCGTAGTTGGCGAAGCTCGCCTTCTGGTCGCTCGAGTCGGTGGCGCTCACCGTGATCGCGGTGGAGACGCGTGCCGGGGAGGTGCCGCATGCGTCCTGCGCCTTACCGGCCTGGTTCCCGTTGCCGGCGGCGATCGCGTACGGCACGCCGCTCGCGATCGAGCGCGCCACAGCCTGGTCGAGCGAAGAGCTGATGCCCCCGCCCAGGCTCATGTTCGCCACGGCTGGCTTGCGCGCGTTGCGGGTGACCCAGTCGACTCCCTCGATGATCCCGGAGATCGCGCCGCTGCCCGAGCAATCGAGCACGCGAACGGGCACAAGGCGCACGCGCTTCGCAACCCCGAAGGTCGAGCCGCCGACGGTGCCGGCGACATGCGTCCCGTGGTCGTCGCAGTCGTTCGTCCCTCTGCCGTCGTCGATCGCGGTGAAGCCCGCATCGACCCGCCCGCCAAACTGCTTGTGCGACGCTCGGATGCCCGTATCGAGGATGTACGCCGTCACGCCGAGGCCCGTCGCGGAGTACGTGTAGGCGCCGTCGAGAGGGCGTGTTCGCTCATCGATGCGGTCGAGGCCCCAGGGTGGGCTCGACTGCGTGGCGAACGCGTGCATGACGCGGTCCTGCTCGACGTACTCGACGCGCGGATCGCTTCTCACAGCGTCCACGCGCCCGGGCGGGATCGTCGCCGCGTATCCGTTGAGGGCTGTGCGGTAGACGACGCGGTCGCTCCCGCCGTGCGCACGGGCGACCGCGCCCGGATGCCGGACCGAGTCCTTGAGCACGACTATGTAGCGGTCCTTCACCGGCGCTGCGGCTGACGCGAGCGGTGGGAGGGCCGTCAGCGTGAGCAGGGAGAGCGCAGCCGCCGCGAAGGAGCGGCGCGAGCGGGTCGCCATGGCGCCACTCAGCGTAGAACCCGTGTGCCGGTGTGGCTACGTGCGCGCTAGGCGCGCGAGAACGGGCGGTGGTGAGCCTGGCCGAGGGCGTCGAGGACGTGCTCGAGGATCTGGAGCTCGTCGCGCTCGTCGCTGGTCGCTGGTCGCTGGTCGTCGACCTCGGCCGTGGGCTCCGGCGCCGGGGTGGGCTCGGGGTCTGGCTCCGGCTCCGGTTCGGGTTCGGGCTCCGGCTCCTCCTCGAGGCTCTCGCGTGCCTGGGCGATCACGGCCTCGACGCGGTCGTCGCGGCTGAAGAAGCGGGCGAGGAAGCCGCGGCGCTGCGCGGCGACCGACATCGGGGCGATCCGCGGTGGCTCGGGTTCCGACTCGGACTCGGGCTCGGGTTCCGGCTCCGGCTCAGGTTCGACGGCGACGGGCTCGGGCTCCGGCTCGGGCTCGGGCTCGGGCCCTTCCACCTCGGCCGTGAGGATCACCTTGGTGCCCCATCCGGAGGACTCGATCTCGACGCTGCCGTTGGCATGCTCGCCCTCCCAGACGACCTTCGTCTCCGGCTCGAGCCGCGTGATGCGGATCTCGCCGAACTCGCCGAGATGGCGGGCGAGCGCCTCCGCGTCACTCAGCTCGTTCCAGAGCTCGGGCGGTGACTTCACCAGTCGCCGCTGTGCCTGCACCTGGGGCATCGGCGGGACGATTCGACCGTGGCCGCCGAGCGTCCTGCGGATGCAGGCGATCTTTCAGCCCGGCTTGACCTCCATCAGATACACGACGAAAAGGAGGACGACGCCGACGGCCGGCATGAGCAGGTTCGGCAACCGCATCTTCGCGCGGTACGCCTCGGACAGCGGGAGCTCGTGGTCGTCGTGGCCGGCCTCCGCCAACACCTGGTCGGCCTCGTCGGCCGCCCGTGCGCGCAGCGGCTCGACGAGCAGCACGAGCACGCCGAAAACGAGCAGGTATAGGACGAAGCCGATCGACATCCACATGTCGTCGTCGAACGTGAACGGCCCGTCGATCGCCTGGTAGACGCCGGTGAACCCGACGATGGCGCCCGCCGGGATGACGAGCGCCCGCTCGGTCCGGTTCACCGCGCGCAGGACGACGGGCAGGGAGAGGCGGTCACGCCGTTCGGCCACCGCGATGAAGAGCGGGAACGCGAACAGCGGGCCGAACGCGACGATCGCCGCCATCACGTGGACGGCGACGGAGGCGTCGTAGATCGCTACGCCTCCTTGTATTCGCCGAACTCTTCGCGCATGACGCCGCTGACCTCGCCGATCGTTGCGCGGTCCTTCAGCGCGGCGCGGATCGGCTCGAGCAGGTTGCCCGTGCCCTTGGCGACCTGGCGCAGCTCCTCGAGCCGCTGGGCGACCTGCTCCTGGTCGCGGTCGGCCTTGAACTTCGTGAGCCGCTCGACCTGCTGGCGCTCGGACTCCGGGTCGACGCGCAGGATCTCGACGTCGTCAGGCTCGTCCGAGACGAACTCGTTGACGCCGACGACGACGTCCTGCTTCTGCTTGTAGCGCTGCTCGTAGCTCCACGCGGACTCCTCGACCTCCGCCCGGATGAAGGGGATGCACTCGACCGAGCCGCCCATCTCGTCGATCCGGTCGATCAGCTCCTGCGCGCGCGCCTCGATCTCGTCGGTCAGCGCTTCGACGAAGTACGAGCCCGCGAACGGGTCGACGGTGTCGGCGGCCCCGGACTCGTGCGCGAGTATCTGCTGCGTCCGCAGCGCGATGCGCGCAGCCTTCTCGGTCGGGAGCGCGAGCGCCTCGTCGAAGCCGTTCGTGTGGAGCGACTGCGTGCCGCCGCACACCGCGGCGAAGCCCTGAAGCGCGACGCGGATGATGTTGTTCTCGGGCTGCTGCGCCGCGAGCGTGACGCCGCCGGTCTGCGTGTGGAAGCGAATCGTCTGCGACTTCGGGTTCTCCGAGCCGAACCGCTCGCGCATGATGCGCGCCCACATCCGCCGCACCGCGCGGAACTTCGCGACCTCCTGGAAGACGTTGTTGTGGCCGTTGAAGAAGAACGCGAGGCGCGGCCCGAACTCGTCCACCTGGAGGCCGGCGTCGATCGCGGCCTGCACGTAGGCGATCGCATTGGCCAGCGTGAACCCGACCTCCTGCACCGCCGAGCAGCCCTTCTCGCGCATGTGGTAGCCCGAGATCGAGATCGTGTTCCACTTCGGCACGTTCTCCCGGCAGTACGAGAACAGGTCCGTGGTGAGCCGCATCGCGGGGCCCGGCGGATAGATGAAGTTCCCGCGCGCGATGTACTCCTTGAGGATGTCGTTCTGGGTCGTGCCGCGCAGGACCTCGGACGGCACGCCCTGCTCCTCGCCGACGAGCTCGTAGAGCAAGAGCAGCACCGCCGCGGGGGCGTTGATCGTCATCGACGTCGAGACCCCGTCGAGGGGAATGCCGTCGAACACGCGGCGCATGTCGTCGATCGAGTCGATCGCGACGCCCGTGCGGCCGACCTCGCCCTCGCACAGCGGATCGTCCGAGTCGCGGCCGAGCTGGGTGGGCAGGTCGAAGGCCATCGAAAGGCCGGTCGAGCCGTGCTTGATCAGGTAGTGGAAGCGCTCGTTCGTCTCCTGCGCCGTCGCGTAGCCGGCGTACTGGCGCATCGTCCACTTGCGGCTGCGGTACATGTCCGGATGGATGCCGCGGGTGAACGGGAACTCACCGGGCTCGCCGAGGCGCTCCTCGAGGTTCGGCGCGACGTCGCCGTCGTGGTAGACGTGGTCGATCTCGATCCCGGAATCGGTGAAGCGGCGCTCGTCGTCGGGGCCGACGACTGGCGCGATCGTCGGCTTTTCCTGCCGCGTTGCCATCCGTTGACAGGATATGCGGATGGCGACGCCGGGCGACAGGGGGACGGTCGCACGCTGGTGGCCGCTGGCGGCGCTGATCGTGCTCGCGGCGGCGCTTAGGTTCCCCGCGCTGGGCGCGCAGAGCTTCTGGCACGACGAGGTGTTCACCGCCCGCCTGGCGGACGGGGACTTCGGTGATCTCGCCGACGGCATACGCCACACCGAGTCGACCCCGCCGCTCTACTACGGGATCGCGTGGCTGGCCGACAAGGTGTTCGGCGGCGACGAGACCGGATTGCGCCTGGCGTCGGCGCTGTTCGGGACGCTGCTCGTGCCGGTGGCGTACGCGATCGGGCGCGAGCTCTCCAGCAGGCGCGCGGGGCTCATCGCCGCCGCCCTCGTCGCGGTCAGCCCGTATCTCCTGTGGTACTCGCAGGAGGCGCGCTCGTACGCCCTCTACGCCCTCCTCTCGGCGGCGTCGTTCCTGTTCTTCCTGCGCGCGCTCGAGCGTGCGACTCCGCGGACGCTTGCCGCCTGGGCGGTGCTCTCGGCGCTGGCGATCGCAACCCACTACTTCGCCGGGTTCATCGTCGGCATCGAGGCCGTCTGGCTGCTCGTTGCATGCGGTCGCTCGCGCGCGGTGCTCGCGGCGGTAGGCGGAGTCGCGGCGACGTGCGCCGTCCTCGCGCCGCTGCTTCTGTCGCAGCGATCGTCTGGACGTGTCGACTGGATCGAGGACACGTCGCTCGTCACGCGCGCGACCGACACCGCCAAGCGGTTCATCAGCGGCCAGTACGGGGCGCCCGTGAACGCACTCACCGCTGCCGCTGCCGTCCTGTTTCTGTGCGCGTTGGTGACGCTGTTCGTCCGCGCCGGTGAGCGCGAGCGCGCTCGCGCGACGGTGGCGCTCGCCGTCGCGCTCGGGTCGATCGCGGTGCCGTTCGTGCTCGCGATCGGCGGCTTCGACTACTTCTACGACCACTACGTGATCGCGGCACTCGTGCCGCTCCTGTGCGTGGCCGCCGTCGGGATCGCTGCCGCGCCCGGGCGCTGGGCCCTGGCGGGCGGCGCGGCGCTGTGCGCGGTGCTGGCGTCAGTGGCGATCGCACAGCAGCTCGACGAGGAACTGCAGCGCGAGGACTGGCGGGAGGTCTCCGACCTGCTCGGACCGCCGGCGGGAACGCGCGTCATCGTCGCGGACGAGTCGGCATCGAAGCCGCTCGAGTACTACCTGGGCGCGACTCCCTTCGAAGAGGGCGAGCGCGCCGCGGGCGAGCTCGCGCTCGTCGAGACGTTCCGGAGCGGCCACACGCGCGAGCCCCCGCCGCCGGAGGTTCCGGGGTTCACACTCGCCGACGACTACGAGGGCCCTGCCTACCGGCTGATGACCTACCGCGCCTCGGCGCCGGTCGCCGTGACGCCGGCGAGCGTCGCTCCGTTCGGCCTCGACGATGAGGCGTTCGTGCTCCAGCAGGGCTGAGCTATGCGGGGCGCGCCAGGACGTGCACCGCGAACGGGTCGCCCCACTGCTCGATCGGCTCGAAGCG
>Ga0114129_10012137_pt1 | contig 12266 bp, 17 predicted proteins | sample RhiMetdeltSRZDD1_FD_80071 | JGI IMG/M metagenome (GOLD analysis project Ga0114129, IMG submission 80071) | Populus rhizosphere microbial communities from Tennessee, USA - Rhizosphere MetaG P. deltoides SRZDD1 (version 2) (version 2) | ecosystem: Host-associated > Plants > Roots > Rhizosphere >...
CCGATCTGATGAGCATCCTCTGCGGCGTATAGCTCGGCTTGCTCCTGAGTAATTCGCTTCTCGTTCACGATCACAAAATCGAAGTGAATTTCTGGCGCATACTTCTTAACGGTCTCTAGATGCTCGCGGGCGCTATATCCGTCGGTTTCGCCGGGCTGCGTCATTAGATTGCAGATGAAGATCTTAGTCGCCTGAGTTTCACCGATGACGCGAGCGACTTGAGAAACAAGCAGGTTTGGCAGGATGCTTGTGTAAAGCGAACCTGGGCCAACCGTTACCACGTCGGCGGCCCGAATGGCTTTTAAGACTTGCGGTAATGGCAGACATAGTTCCGGTTCAAGTCGTAGGCGACGAATAGGACTGCGTGATGCAGTGATGGATGTTTCGCCGCGCACTTCCTGGCCATTCTCCAACTCCGCAACTAAACGAACGTCACTAATTGTGGCCGGATAGATATGACCCTTGCTCGCCAAGACTTCGGACGACAGTCGCAACGCTTCGGTAAAGTCGCCCGTAACTTCTGTAAGAGCCGCGAGGAATAGGTTTCCAAAACTATGTCCGCCGAGTTCCCCATCACCTCGAAAACGATACCGAAAAAGCCGCGAAAGCAAGCTGGAGTCTTCGGACAATGCAATCATGCAATTGCGAATGTCTCCCGGCGGCAGCATCTGAAGTTCGTCGCGCAGTCGTCCAGAGCTTCCACCATCGTCTGACACAGTTACAATTGCCGATAGATTCTCAATCCAAATCGATTCAGAGGATTTACCGACGAGCTCCTTCAATCCAGCAAGCAAAGTCGAGAGGCCCGTACCTCCACCCATCGCTACCAGTTTTTGTCCGGAGTTTTCAGAATGTTCCACGCCTGAGCTCCTATGCGGCGGACACACGCTGGCGAGAATCATACCTTAAAGATACTTTCAATCTGGCAGATTATTGGCAGGAATCATCAGCGTCAACTAATGTTCCGCTTAGGCAGGGGTACTGAAGATCAGACGATCGAAATCCGGATCGTTACGGAGGGGGTTTAGATCATGGTCATGCTGGGCTCTAACCCGCAGGTTAGGTTGAAGATCGAGAGCTCGTTGTAGCGATTCGAGCGCAAGATCGATCGAACCAAGACGTGCACGGGTAGCCGCGAGACCGTAATGAATGTGGGCTGCCTCAGGTTCACGCTTTAACGCGCGCTCAAACATCTCTTGGGCAGCGACATACTCACCTCGGTTCAGTTCGATTACGCCTCGGTCATATAGGGAATCCGCGTCGCGCGGTAGCATGCTTTCCGTACGCAACCGCGATTCAGCGACGGCAAGGTAAGTGCGAGATCGCGCAGCAACCTCGGAGACCTGCGAGAACTTATCCAAGAGAATTCGAAATTGGTTCCTCGCTTCCGCAAATCTCCCCCTGACGAACTCCCTGTGAGCACGCTCGAAGGCAGCAAGTGCCGCCGACTCGTCCTGAGTCGGTTGCCGGGGTGGTGGCGGAGGTGGAGTCGGTCGCACCGCGCGGACCGCTGCGATCTTCTGAGTCTTTTTGACTCTCGAGACTGCCGCCTTCTTGGCTGGCGCAGCCTTGCGGGCCTTAACCTTCACTGCGGGTTTCTTAGATTTGGCAGCTGACTTGGCCAGCACTTTCTTTGCTGGTTTAAGCTTTGCCGGTTTGCGAGTTGCAGCCCTCGCAGCCGGAGCACGTTTCGCCTTGGGCTTCGCAGTCTTTGCTTTTACGGGTCGTTTAGCAGCTTTCGCTGACGCATTTCGACCTGCAGAGCGTGATGAAGACCGTCGCAGGCCCTTTGTCAGACTGCTACTCATTTGTTGCTCCGTGAAAAGGCTGCACCCAGGGAATTAGCAGCCGCCGAATGCGCGGAGCTTAACATAGCTGCGCCCGTAGATCAATTTACACAAGAATTTAACGGCTCTGAAGGCGATCATTTGGACCATGGCTGACGGACCGGTGGCAAACAAAGAAAAACACTTGAAGGTCATTGTTGGCTATGTTAAAGTGCCTTCTGGCTTGCGGAGGCTTAATCCACCTCGAAGAAAGCCCCATCCGATCTAGCAACCCGTTTTATTTTCAGGAACTTTCAGCCACGAAGCTGTGTTTCGGGTACCTCCTTCCGATTAGACTTCACCCCCGGCCTTCAAAGAAGAGTCGAACACAATGGCAGACACTCCAATCCTTCTGCGCGAGCAGCAATACCACCAAATAAAGGCCGTTCTTGCCCGTCTTCGAATGGACTCCGCAGCAAAAGTTGTTTTCCTGGTGGACAAAGACGGACAAGAGATTGCGACCCTGGGGGAAGTGGGAAATCTTGACACAACGAGCCTTGCTTCTCTCGCGGCCGGAAACGTAGCCGCGACGGGGGGAATGGCTCAGCTGATCGGAGAGAAGGAGTTTCCTACCCTTTCGCATGAAGGCGAGAAAGAAAGCATACACATCTCGGTAATCGGAAGGCTCCTGCTGGTAATCGTCTTCGATGAGCGATCCAGCCTTGGATTGGTCAAATTGCGCAGCAAGCAGGTCTCCCACCAGATCAAGGCCATGATCGACGAAATCGAAAAAGGCGATTATGACGATCTCGAATCTCCCTTCGCCGGAATTACCGACGAGGACATTGACAGCCTGTTCAGGTAACGACACGCGCCATGACTTTCATTAACTACGCTTCCAGAGAAATCAATTGCAAGATTGTTTATTACGGACCCGGATTGTGCGGCAAGACGACTAATCTGCAGTACATCTTCGATTCGACCGCTCCCCAGTCTCGTGGCAAGTTAATCAGCTTGGCGACTGAAACCGACCGCACGCTCTTTTTTGATTTTATGCCGCTGGAGTTGGGGACGGTGCGCGGTTTCAAAACTCGTTTTCATCTTTATACAGTCCCCGGCCAGGTCTTTTACGATGCGTCCAGAAAACTAATCCTCAAAGGCGTCGACGGAGTAGTCTTCGTTGCGGATTCGCAGGAAGAACGAATGGACGCGAACATTGAATCTCTCTACAACCTCGAAGAGAATCTAAAGACGCAGGGTTACGACCTAATGAAGATCCCCTATGTATTGCAGCTTAATAAGCGGGATCTCAAGAACATCATTCCAGTCGCTGATTTGACTGTCGAATTGCAGCGTAAGGGTGAACCGGTAGTAGAAGCAGTCGCGTCTACGGGTCAGGGCGTCTTTGACACGTTAAAGGCAGTCGCCAAACAAGTGCTGACCGAACTTCGGAAGGGATAATCTTTCGGAGAGCTGTGAGAATTCTATTCGAGCGATTTCAGCATTAGCAGTCCATCGCCGCCATTGGAATAATATTTGGGCAAACGTTGGGTAATCGAATACCCCAAACTTTCGTAGAGTTTTTGTGCCGCGGCATTTAGAGCTCGTACTTCCAGCCGAACAAGTCTCACGTTTCGCTTCTTAAAACCGTCTTCAACCTGCCCCATCAGTCTCTTGGCTAACTTCCTGCGCCGATGTTCCGGTGCAACACCCACGGTTGTTACATGGCCGGTGTGGTCAGGTTCTACCAGTCCGATTACGAACCCCACCATCACTCCTGCTGTGGTAACTGCCCTGTATGAGACGGACTCGGGAGCGGTTAACAGATAATCGAATGTTTCGCGGCTGTACGCTTCTCCGTCGATGAAGCAACGCTGATCAAGGCGCCAGCACTCATCGAGTTGCGAGATTGTGAGCGGACGGATGTCGTATTTCATCCCCCAGGAGGGCGTGGCGACCTTTTCTTTTCTGGTCGCACGCTCATTTGGGAGTTCGTCTTGTGCCCACCAGCGAGAGCGGAATTTCTTGAGTACAGCCATGACCTTATTGTGATGAGAGTAACGCTTACTTCAGTTTACCATCAGGTTTTTTATACCGCCTACAGGATTAACATGCAATCCCCGTAACTGTAAAAACGGTATCGCTGATCGACGGCGTGTTTGTACGTTCCAAGCACCAGGTCTTTTCCAGCGAAGGCGCTGACAAGCAGGAGCAGGGACGAACGTGGTAAGTGGAAATTGGTCAGTAACACGTCGACCGCTTGAAATCGGTGACCCGGAATAATGGTGAGCGCTGACTCACCTACCTGGGCCATGACCTCTCCTCGATCATCCGAGGCTGACTCCAACGCGCGCACAGTGGTTGTCCCAATCGCGATTATTCGTCCGCCTCGCTGTCTTGCCAGGTTGATCACGCGCGCAGCTTCGCTATCGATCTCAAAGTGTTCTCGACTGACTAGATGTTGCTCGATCTCGATCACTCGAATTGGTTCGAACGTTCCGTATCCAACGTGAAGAGTTATCTCCGCAACCGTGCAACTGCGCCGGATGTTGGCGAGCACGCCCGTCGTAAAGTGCAACCCCGCCGTAGGTGCGGCGATTGCGCCGGGCTCACGTGCGTAGACAGTTTGGTACCGCTCTCGATCCTCGTCTGAACTTTCCGGGCGTTTGATATATGGTGGGAGTGGAGTGGATCCAACGCGCGCGAGCAGTTCGTCGAAAGACCCTTGGCAGTTGAAACGAACCTTACGCAGTTCTGGACCGGGGTCGTCAAGTATCTCCGCAGAAAGCTGCTCGCCAAAGTCGACGATCGCACCTAACTTTAGGCGACTGCCCGGACGTACCAGTGCTTCCCAATCATCATCAGCCAGTCGCCGGACAAGGAAAACTTCAACGCGGCCTCCTGACGCGCGCCTTTGACCAATTAGCCTCGCCGGAATCACGCGCGTGTTATTGATTACGACGACATCAGCTGGTTTTAAATAATTCGTGAACGAGTGAAAACTGGAGTCCGTCCAGGTTTGGGTGCGACGATTCAGTACGAGCATTCGCGAGGCATCACGTTCAGGAAGCGGCGCCTGCGCGATTAACTCTTCAGGAAGGTAGTAATCGAAGTCAGAGACACGCATGTTGGTGTCCGATACGCTTTAGCTTGTCGTGACGTACCATAGATTCAACTTCTTTCAGTAATCGCGTTCCACCTAAGATCCTACCCGCAATTCCTGAAAGAAGTTGAATCTATGGTACGTCACGACAAGCTAAAGCGTATCGGACATCGCGGGATGTTCGCGGTGGAAGACAGCGGTTAATTGAGCGCCGAAGAGGAGAATCAAACTTGAAACATAGCTCCAGGTCAGAACAGCGACGACTGCTCCAACCGAGCCGTAAATCTGATCGTAGTGAAAGTACTGAAGGCTCAAGGCAAAAATATACTTTGCCAGTTCCCACAGCAGGCCGCCAAGAAATGCTCCCGGTAAGGTGTCTCTAAGCGACACTTGAGTGCGTGGCATGAAACGATAAACCAGCACGAACAACGATACAGTGATGAGATAGCTAGCGATGGCAAACACTATCTGCCAAAAGAGGCTCCCGGCTGATAGAAGTAGTGGATAGCGCACCAGCTGTCGGGGTGATAACTGAACCGCTATCTCTTGCAACGAAACCAACGCTGATGTCGCCAACACTGACAACGCGAGCAACAAACCAACAACACCGATCATGCCGATTGTCAGCGCGCGGCCGTGCCAAAAAGTCCGCGAAGCTGCGCCCCATATCCTGTTAAGTGCCCGCTCAATCACGGCAAAGACCCACGAACCTGCCCAGAGCACCAGGATGATGCACGTAATGAGTGCCCCAATACCGAGTTGAGAAAACGACAGAATGGTTTCGCGCAGAAACTTACCGGATCCGGGGTATACATCAACCGCTTGACTCAGCATCTGACTTCCCGCTGCTATCTTGTTGCTCAGCGCCAGCATAAGAAGCAACGCCGGAATTAGCGCCATCAGTCCGAAGTAACTCATCGCTGCCGCAGAAGTGAACAGATCGTTTTCGTGAAACTGGTGGAGAGAATGGGCCAGCATTGATCCCCAGGGCGCCCGATTACGAACGCCGAACGAATGACGCGAAAATGAACGGAAGCGCTTCATATGGAAAACGTCGGAATTCTATGGGGGCTTAGCGGGGATCAAATAGCCCGAGTCGGTGGGGGCTCGGCGGTCTAATGTTGAAATGTTGATACGCCAGCGGAGTTGCCAGACGGCCGCGTGGCGTGCGATCCAAAAAACCAATCTGAATCAGATACGGTTCTATGATTTCTTCAATCGAATCCTTCTCTTCATGAATGGAGGCGGAAATCGTGCCTAGACCTACTGGACCACCGTTGAACTTCTCGATTATCGTCAACAACAGTTTCCGGTCCATCTCATCTAATCCGTACGTATCGACTTCCATGCGGTTCAATGCATCACCCGCAACGTCTTTTGTGATTTTTCCTTCATAATCAACTTCGGCGTAGTCGCGAACACGACGCAGTAAACGATTGACTATGCGTGGGGTCCCTCGCGAACGGCGTGCAATTTCACGCGCCCCTTCTTCGTCGATTTCCACACCCAGAATATTTGCGGAACGTTTACAGATAATCTCGAGATCCTCGTGCGGATAAAAGTCGAGATGGAAAACAATGCCAAAGCGGCCGCGAAGCGGAGCCGTGATCAACCCCGCTCGAGTCGTCGCACCGATTAATGTAAATTTCGGAATCTCCAGTTTGATAGATCGCGCCGCTGCGCCCTGACCAATTAGTAAATCAAGTTGGTAGTCTTCCATTGCGGGATAGAGCTTCTCTTCGAGAGCCGGCAGCAGCCGGTGAATCTCGTCGATGAAGAGCACATCGCCTTCCTGCAAGTTCGTAAGCAGTGCCGCGATATCACCTGCCTTTTCGATAGCCGGGCCGGCAGTCGAACGCAGTTCCGCGCCCATCTCGTTCGCGATGATGTTGGCGAGTGTGGTTTTTCCGAGGCCCGGCGGTCCGGTCAACAAAACGTGGTCGAGCGCTTCATGACGCGCCAGAGCTGCTTTCATGTAAATACGCAGATTCTCCTTTACGTGTCGCTGACCAATGTATTCCTCGATGCGGGTAGGACGGAGCGTCAGTTCAAACTGGCGCTCGTCATCAGTCGGCGTCGAGTCTTTCAAGCGTGCGGATGTTTCAGGAGCCATACGTCTGTTGCATTATCGCATCGGTTCGGTTAAACGCGAGCGAGTTTTCTCAAACCCCTTCGTAATACAGATTCAACGGTGATATCGCCGCCTTCAAGCAGGGCACTATCGATTGCTTTTTCAGCCGAAGACCTCTGATAACCGAGATTCAGCAGAGCCGATAAAGCATCTGAGCGAACCGTATCTTCTGTAGTTTCGGTTTCGGCTTCCTTGCGTGCTCCTAAATCCCCCTCGAGTTGAGCGGAGGAAAGTTCTGCCACCTTTTCCCGCAGTTCAACTACCAACCGTTCGGCAGTTTTGCGTCCGATCCCGGGTATTAACGTTAGCCGCGCGAGGTTGTTGTTTCGTATCGAAGCGACTAGTTCATCAGCACTCATGCCAGACAACAAGGTGATCCCAAGTTTTGGCCCAATGCCACTGACCGAAATAATCTTTAGAAAGAGCTCCCGTTCGCGCAACGTTTTGAAGCCGAAGAGTTGCAGGGTGTCTTCGCGAACATGCGTGTAGATCCGAAGCTGAACATTTGAACCGGGATCTTCGAGATCATAAAACGTTGAGAGAGGAATGGTAACTTCGTAGCCTACACCGCCGACGTCAACGATTACTGAAGTTGCTTGCTTGAATAGAAGAGTTCCGCTTAGATGCGCGATCATCTTGCCTTAAGTACGGAAACGGATGCTGTGAAAGCGGTCGGATTGTAGTTGAACGGTTTTCGTTGGGCAACGGAAGCAGACCCGTCGATTTCCACAGATTACACGGATTTCTAGTTCGGATTTCGGAATGCGGATTTCGGATTTCGTCTTCCGCAAGTTTCGACTGTGCTTTGAACGGTTTTGCTGAGCGGCAACGTTAATAACAACAAAAAAACCTTGTTGAGACGAAATCCGAAATCCGAATTCCGAAATCCGCATTCCGAAATCCGTCTAAGCTGTGGAAATCGGTGGATCTGCCGCGCTATACTTGCCACGACAGGTCCCTCAGATGAAATCCGAGAAGATATCAGAATTAACAACTAGCCGCTTGAGCGTTTATCTACGTTGCCTCAACGCCCTGGACACGGCCGGCATCAAAACCATTTCATCACAAGCCCTCGCTGAACAATTCAATCTGAACTCGGCGCAGATTCGAAAAGATCTCGGATACTTTGGTGAATTCGGCGTGCGCGGTGTGGGCTATTACGTAAGAGACTTGCGCGATCACATTACGAAGATTCTTGGCTTAGACAAACCTCATCGCGTAGGAATCGTTGGCGCAGGCAGGTTGGGAACGGCGCTGGCAAACTACAACGGACTGGGGCGTTCAAACTTCGCAGTGGCCGCCTTGTTTGATAACGATAAGGAGAAGATCGGACAACAAGTAGGCGATGGCGGGATTCTTATTCACGATGTTGAAAAAGTTGCAAGTGTGATTCGTGAAGAATCCATCGACGTGATGGTGATAGCCGTTCCAGCGAAAGCCGCCCAGAAGGTTCTGAACCTAATAATGTCAGCAGGAATCAAGGCCGTTTTGAATTTTGCCCCGGCACCGTTGACGGCGAGATTAGGTGTTAAGGTGAAAACGGTTGACCTCACAACGTCCCTCGAATCGCTGTCCTATTTCCTGGCCACACCTAATCCCAGGAAAGTTGCTTCGCGATCGAGAGCAAGAACAAATCTCGCATACAATCAAGCGAAACGAGAGCGGGTTCGTTAAGGAGTAGGGAAATGAAAAGAGCATTAATAAGACTTTTACCGTTTTTGATTACGTTTGCCTTTGGTGTTGTGTTGAGCGTGATTGTTGGAGGTGTAGTGCCGAGACATCACACTTGGACGAGTGATTGTCCGATGAGAAACAGGAATGAGGTCGTTCGCGGGTTCAGGTCGGTTTCCCAGGACGAAACAACATTCGTTCTTACTCAGATTCAGAATTCAGGCTGGACAGGTCTTTCTTACATGTCGTTGGGAAATTCGATTTCGATTTCCGACAAACTTACGATGAAAGAGCAGGCATTGTATCTTGGTTCGACTTCAAGGTCGGGTTTTGGCTCCAGCACGAATTTTGTCGTCAGTTATATATCTCCGGACACCATTGACGATCAGCCGGTCACACAGGACGCCAAGATCATAAGCATTCCGCGTCCTCGCTTCTGGCGCGATGAAGAAGGCCACTGGGGATCAAGTAGTTGCAACGCGATGGTACGGGTCAATTTAGATTCATCTGGAACTGTTTCCAAAGTCGAGACCGTGCCTGGCTATTCTGACGCCTGTCTGTATACAGAAGACATTCTCGATGCGGCGAAACAGATCCAGTTTCAGCCGGCGCTTCGAAACGACGAACCGATATCTCAGCGGATTTCAATCTTCTACCGGTTGCACTGAGCTGGGGTCTGAATTGGGTAGGAAGCTTGATTATGCAAGTTGTTTTAACCCGCGTTACAGCTTTTGTCCTGACCCTGAAGATCGGCATCGCAGTTGATTCGCTGGTGGGTCCACTGTTGCCGAACGCAGATATTGACCTCCGCCGGCTGGATGACAACGTGCGATCTCAGGTCTTCTTCCACGACGTAAGACCGATTACGATCAACTCCGTTCCGGACGCCGATTTTCCAACCATCGTGAAAACGCGGAGACCATTTCTTCACGCTAGTGTGAGGTTCACCGCGCTGTTTCACGCGAATGGCTCAATCACATCAGTTAGACCGTATCCAATGATCCCCTTCGGTGTAGATGAATCAGCTGCGGGATCTGGTGAATTTGCGGATGTGACTCCGTTCATGGTCGATTGGAGGTTTGTGGATTCACTTCCCCAAGGGTTGACCGAATCGGCAATCCAGCAGGTTTTAAAGATTAACTACAAGCCTAAATCGCTAGATGGACGGCCAGTTTCTCAGCGAGTCTTCGTCCTCACAGAGTACTCTTATTCAGAGTCGCGATTTGCCGTTGGTTGTAGCACCATCGATCTCACAATCATGGATGAAACCGGAATTCTCTGGTCGGGAAACACCTGGGTCTCGCGAAATATGGGTTGCGTGTTGATATAGAGTCCTCCAAATGGATGAACAAACTGCTAGACGTGAGATAGTGCGTATCGGTCGTTTGATGTACGACCGCAGCTACGTTGTTTCGTCTGACGGCAATATAAGCGCGCGTCTTGATGACGGACGTGTCGTCGCTACGCCAACGATGACTTGTAAAGGCCGGATGACTGAAGAGTCGCTGGCCGTTACGGATATGTCGGGCAAGCCTCTAAGCGATCAGAAGCCGTCCAGCGAGCTCGCAATGCACCTTTTGATTTACCGCGAGCGACCTGACGTCAGAGCCGTCTGTCACGCACATCCACCGCATGGAACAGCTTTCGCCGTGGCCGGTCTGGCCATCGATCAGCCCATCTTATCTGAAGTTATTTTGACGCTCGGCTGTGTGCCGCTCGCTTCCTACGGCACACCTTCGACTGACGAACTGACGGAAGCAATGCGTCCACTGGTGAAACATCACAACGCTTTACTGATGGCGAATCACGGTGCCGTTGCATACGGCTCCGATCTCTGGCAGGCCTGGGATCGTTTGGAGACACTCGAGCACACAGCAAAGATAGCGATCCTGTCGCGCATACTCGGCGGTTCAAAAAATCTACCGGCTGATGCAATTGAGAAGCTGATCAACGTACGTGAGGCGGCGGGGTATCTTGGTGAAGGCGCCCGTTGCCAGGCGTGTGGCTATCTTCATGAAACGCAGCTTGCGTGTCCTAGTGGTGATCGTCCTAGTCTGAGCTACAGCAATCAAGCCTCGAATGGAGCGAAGATCTCTTTGACGCGCGAAGAGTTGGTCGAACTATTAAGCCAGGCAGTTAGTCGTGAATCGTAAATCGTAAATCGTGAGTCCACTTACGTTTTACGAATTGACGATTCACCATTTACCATTCACTATTCACCAACGATTCATGATTCACGATTCACGATTCACGAAAACAGGAGACATCTGAATGCAAGAAGCACTCGGAATGGTTGAGACCAAAGGGCTGGTCGCGATGATCGAAGCAGCCGATGCAATGGTCAAAGCTGCAAACGTTACGCTCGTTGGTTATGAAAAGATTGGCGCGGGCTTTGTCACGGCTATCGTCCGTGGCGATGTCGCGGCGGTCAAAGCTGCGACCGACGCTGGAGCAGCGGCTGCGCGCCGTGTCGGCGAACTCGTCAGCGTGCATGTCATTCCTCGTCCCCACGGAAGTGTCGACGAAAACCTGCCTGTCGGTCTCGATCGTTAGCAGATTGCAGCATGATCATCGCGCGTATCCTCGGGACCGTTGTCTCAACCCAAAAAGATGAACGGCTGCACGGCAAAAAACTTCTAATCGTGCGGCCCATAAATGTCGATGGTTCTGATACCACTGGTTACGTCGTCGCGGTCGATACCGTAGGTGCAGGCTTTCACGAACGTGTGCTGGTCGTCGCAGGTTCCAGCGCGCGACTGGCGCAAGGAATGAAAGACACTCCAGTGGATGCTGCAATCGTTGGGGTGATTGACACAGTCGATGTAACGAAGCCCTGACGCAACAACAAAGACCAAAGTACAAAGGCCAAAGATCAACTCCGTGCAACTCGCTCGCGTCATTGGAACTGTCGTAGCCACCGTCAAGAACGACTCACTTGTAGGCCGCAAATTGCTCATCGTTCAGACGCTCGACAAGAATCTTCAGGCGAGTGGTAAACCGATGGTGGCAATTGATGCGGTTGGCGCTGGTGTTGGTGAGCTGGTGTTCTGGTGTCGAGGAAGGGAAGCGAGCTTTCCTTTCAAGCGTGAAGACACACCGACGGACTGCACGATTGTCGGCATTGTCGATTCCGACGCACACGTCACACGAGTAGAACCATGATTCTCGCACGTGTTCTGGGAAACATCGTCGCCACGCAGAAGAACAGTCGTTATGAAAACGCGCGGGTGATGCTTTGTCAGCAGATTACGCCCGAAGGGGAAGACACGAATTACACCGTGCTGGCACTGGATGCAGTCGATGCAGGTGTTGGAGATACTGTTCTAATTGTCCAGGAAGGGTGGAGCGCCTCAACGGTGGCAACGGGCAAAGCCGGTGCGGCTATTGATTCAGCAATTGTCGGTGTGGTTGATCGAATAGATCTCTTGTAGGATAGACATTCTTGTCTGTCTTATTATGTACAAGCGACAATCTGTGTCTTAAGTCCAGAAAACAAACGACAGACAAGAATGTCTGTCCTACAATTGTTCGATGAGTTCAGAGTTAGATCAAGCTAGACTGATCGCGGAACGAATTGCGCAGCGAGTATCGTCGC
>Ga0114129_10012138_pt1 | contig 12266 bp, 10 predicted proteins | sample RhiMetdeltSRZDD1_FD_80071 | JGI IMG/M metagenome (GOLD analysis project Ga0114129, IMG submission 80071) | Populus rhizosphere microbial communities from Tennessee, USA - Rhizosphere MetaG P. deltoides SRZDD1 (version 2) (version 2) | ecosystem: Host-associated > Plants > Roots > Rhizosphere >...
ATCGATGACCGCCAGGTCGCAGTGTTGTTCGCGAAGGGCCGCGAGCGCCTCGTCAGCGCTGGCCGCAGTCTTCGGCCGAAGACCAAGTGACGCCACCCATCGAGCCATCAGCTCGCGGACGGCAGGTTCATCGTCGACGATCAGAACGGAGGAAAGGGGAGTCATGTCTGTTTTGAGCGGGGGAGGAGGCAAGATTACTGCCAGCCAGACTTTGGACCGATATATAGGCCGCGAGTGTCTGGACGGCCGAGTAGTGTGCAATCCCGCACACTGCCGCACATTCCGGCGGCCGCAGGCGCACACTCGGGGGTCTGACACGGGTCTGACACCTGTCCGGAGTGGCCGAAAACTTCACGGAGACGTGTTGCCCAATTCCGGGCTGCGCCGATGACCATGTCGGTACCGAAACCAGGTTCTGAATCTCCAGCCGGTCGTCCGTCGCTGCTGGTCGTCGACGACGAGCTGCCCGTGTTGAAAGTCGTGGAACGGCTGGCTGCGAAGGCCGGGTTCGAGGTGGAGACGTGTGCCAGCGGCACCGAGGCGCTGCGCATTCTCATGCGCAAGCCGGCCGATCTCGCAATGGTCGATTTGCGGATGCCCGACGTGAACGGCCTCGACCTGCTGCGGCAGATTCGCGCGAACGTCCCGGGCTGCGAAGTCATTCTCATGACGGCGTACGCCGCCGTCGACAGCGCGGTCGAGGCGATCAAGCTTGGAGCGCGGGAGTACCTCACCAAACCGTTCGATTTCGATCGCCTGCGCGACGTGCTGGTCGAAACGCGCGTGGAGCTCGAACGCCGAGCGCAGGTCGTGGCACTCGAAAGCCAGGTGGCGAAGCAGCTCGAGTTTTGCGGGATGCTCGGACGCAGCCCTGTGATGCAGGAGGTATTCAGCCTCATTCAGCGCTTGGCCCCGCACGCGAAGGTCGTCCTGATTAGCGGAGAAACGGGTACCGGCAAGGAGCTGGCTGCGCGCGCTTTCCACCACGCAGGGCCCCGTCGCGCGAAGCCGTTCGTCACCATCAACTGCTCCGCGGTTGTCGACACGCTGTTCGAGAGCGAGCTGTTCGGTCACGTTCGCGGCGCGTTCACCGGTGCGGTCGAATCGAAAGCGGGAGTGTTCGAGGCCGCGCAAGGGGGCACGCTGTTCCTGGACGAAGTCGGCGAGCTTCCGTTGTCGGTGCAGGCAAAGCTGCTGCGTGCGCTCGAATATGGCGAGGTCCAGCGCGTGGGCTCGCTGCAGCCGAAGAGAGTGGACGTCACCGTCATCGCCGCCACGAACCGCGACCTTCGGAGCGAGGTCGCCGCCGGACGGTTTCGCGGCGATCTCTTCTACCGCCTCAATGTCGTGGAAGTGACGCTGCCGCCGCTGCGCGACCGTCGCGAAGACATTCCGTACCTCACAGCCGCGTTCATGCGCGAATGCGCGCAGCGGATGCACAAGCCGATGACCGGGTTGACGCCGCCGGCCGAGCGGCTGCTGTTCCAGGCGCGATGGGACGGAAACATTCGCGAGCTGAAGAACGTCATCGAACGTGCCTGCATGCTGTCGGACGGCACTCTGGTCTCCGAACGCGAATTGGCGGGTGCCTTTGGACCCGAGACGCACGGCGCCGCTCCGCGTCCCCGCACCGCCGAAGCGACCGCTCGCGGCGCGGAACCGCCGGCGCAGCTCGATGAAATCGAGCGGGAGCACATCCTCGACGTGCTCCGGCAGGTCAACGGCAACCGAATGGCCGCCGCGAAGGTGCTCGGCATCAGCCGCCGCGCGCTGTATCGCCGCCTCGAGCGTCACCATCTCGCCGACGAAGCGCCACGACCGTCATCATTCCGCCGACTGTCATGACCCGGTCCGGTGTCGAATCGGCGCCGGCCAGCGGCCCCGATTCGGCGCTGACTCCACCCGCCATCTCGCTCGCCCCTCGCTATCAAAAGCTGCTCGAGGGCGCTCTGCTCGGTCTGTACGTCTCGCGTCCCAACGGCACGGTCATCGCGTGCAACGCCGCCTTTGCACGCATGCTCGGCTTCGCTTCCGTCGACCAGGCGGTGGCGATCGGAATGCGCGAGGTGTATTCAGACTCCGAAGACCGCGAGAGGTTCGTCAACCGCGTGCGTAGCCAGGGACGTGTCGAACATTACCGCGGGCGGATGCAGCGCCGTGACGGCGCCACGATTGATGTCATCGAAACGGCCATCGGTGAATTCATCGGAGGAGATCTCGTCGAGCTCTGCGGGTTCGTGATCGATGTGACGGCGACTGTGGAAGCCGAAGCCGCATTGGTGGAACGCGCGCGCCAGTTTCGCGCCGTCTTCCTCGACGCGGCGGACGCGATGTTGATCCTCGACGACAGCCGCGCGATTCTCGAAGCAAATCCTGCGGCGTGCACGCTGTTCGGCATCGGCAGCGACAGCATCGCCGGTCGATCGCTCGACGGGTTATTGGTCGAAGCGGGAAATCAGCTCGTCACCGCGTGGCGCGAGCTGCTGGCGCTTGGCGAAGCGAAGTGCGAGCATCACGTGGTCTCGAGCCCGGACAGGACGCGACTGGTCGAGTGCAGTTACCGTGCTCGAGTGTACGACGATCGGCACCTGTGCATCGCGCGCGACATCACCGACCGGCGGCTGCTCGAAGAGCGCTTGATACAGTCGGAGAAGATGGAGAGTGTCGGACGGCTCGCAGGCGGCATCGCGCACGATTTCAACAACCTCTTGACCGCGATCCTGGGATATACGGACCTACTCATCAGCCACCGCGCCGACACGGATCCCGATCGCGCGGACCTCATCGAGATTCAGAAAGCGGGGCAGCGCGCGGCGTCGCTGACGCAGCAGCTGCTCGCGTTCAGCCGCAAACAGGTCCTCATGCCGAAGAACGTGGACCTGAACCAGACCGTGGCAGGGCTGAAGAACCTGCTTGTGCGACTGATTCGCGAAGACATCATCCTTTCGTGTCAGGTCGCGAATCAGCCGGCCATGGTGAGGGTAGACCCAGCGCAGATCGAGCAGGCGATTCTGAATCTGGTGCTGAACGCGCGGGACGCGCTGCCGGCTGGCGGCCACATCCGTCTGGAGGTGGCCTGCGTCCGTCGCTCTCAGGTGGATCTCCCGCCAGATCTGCAATCCGCGGCCAGCGACTATGTCCGCCTGCGCGTGATCGACGATGGCGTTGGCATTTCGCCGGAAGCGCAGGCACACCTCTTCGAACCGTTCTTTACGACGAAGGACGTTGGAAAGGGCACGGGCCTTGGCCTCGCATCTGTCTACGGCATCGTCCGTCAGAGCAACGGGTTCATCGCGGTCGAGAGTCAGGCGGGTCTCGGCACCACCTTCACCATCCATTTTCCCGCAGTAGCGAAGAGCGACGACGCACATCCGCCATCCATGGATTCGCGGCCCCCGGGCAGGGGCCGGGAAACGATTCTTCTCGTGGAGGACGAGGACGCTGTCCGCGTCATCGTCAGCGCGGCGCTGCGGCGACAGGGCTATCACGTGCTCGAGGCGTCGAACCCGCGCGGCGCGTGCGAGATCTTCGACCAGCACGCGAAAGAGATCGATCTGCTGCTCACGGATATCGTGATGCCCGACCTGAACGGCCCGGCTCTGGCGCAGCGACTCGTTGGCATCCGGCCCGAGCTCCGGATTCTCTTTATCTCAGGCTACGCCGAGATGAAGACATTACCGGACCCGGACAACCCGAACGTGAGCTTTTTGAGCAAACCGTTCCAGGCATCCGTGCTTACCGAGCGCGTGCGAGAGATACTCGCTCGCCCCGGCCGCCTGCGCACGACTTCCTGAAGGTGCGTGCGGCGTGGTGTGCGGCCCTGTGTCACATGCGCACACCGCACACCGTCGACAAAGGAGCAGACCGGCGTAAACAACGTAAACGCGGGCAGTTTCGGGCCAATGGCCCGGTGGCAAGATCCTGGCTATGACAGAGGTCAGTCCAAGGAGCTGCCTGTGTTGGAGAGCCAAGTGTCGTCGATGTTCAACTTCGTCAAGACCTACACCAGCCGCGTGAAGCGGGGGCAGCCGTCCGCGATCAACGTGCTCGTCGTGGACGACGAGGAGCCGGTGCGGAAATTCGTCGATCGCGTCCTTCGGGAAGCCGGCTACAAGACCACCCTCGCCGCTGATGGCCCCGAAGCGATTGAAGCCGCGAAGAAGATGGAATCGCTCGACATCCTCGTGACCGACGTGATGATGCCCCAGATGACCGGTGACGAGCTCGCCAGGCGGCTGCGGCAGACGGAGCAACGCGGACTCAAGGTTCTGTATCTCACCGGCTTCAGCGACCGCCTGTTCAAAGAGAAGGTGACGTTGTGGGAAGACGAGGCGTATCTCGACAAGCCGTGCGGCGTGAAAGGCCTGCTGCAGGCGGTGTCGCTTCTCCTTTTCGGCCGGTTCGAGGCGCCAATCGACTTCGGCTCGTAGACGAGCTGCGGCCGGTGCCGGAGTCCTCATTGCTCGAGCGGTATCGCCGCCTGTTCGACGAGAGCCCCGAGCCGATGTGGCTCTTCGACGAAGAGACGCTTCGGTTCCTCGAGGTCAATCGCGCGGCCGTCGCGGTGTACGGTTTCTCGCGTGATGAGTTTCTTCAAATCGACATCGACGCGATCCTTCCGGCGGCTGACGTCGATCGCCTCCTCGATGACATCGAGGACGGCGGCGGTCTGCGCGGCGAGTGGCGGCATCGGACCAAGTCCGGAACGATGATCGACGTCGAGATGGTGGCTTCGCGGATGACGATCGACGGCCGGCCGACGCGGCTGGTGATCGCCCGCGACGTCTCGCTCAAGCTGGCGCTCGAGTCGCAGCTGCGGCATTCCCAGAAAATCGAGACGGTCGGGCGGCTGGCTGGCGGCATCGCGCACGATTTCAACAATCTGCTGGCGGCAATCGTCGGGCACGTTGAAGTGCTGTCCGACTACCTCGCGCCGGGAGATCCGCGAGCCGCGGAGGTGCAGGCGATCCGCGAGGCTGCCGACCTCGCAGGCGACCTCACACGGCAGCTGCTGGTGTTCAGCCGGAAGCAGCAGCTTCAGCCGACGGTCCTCAGCGTGAACGACGTCATCGATCGCACGCGCACCGTGCTGCAGCGTCTGATCCGCGAAAACATCGTGCTCGAGACGCGGCTTGCCGATCACCTGTCGCCCGTTCGAGGCGACGCCGGACAGATCGAACAGATCATCTTGAACCTGGCGGTGAACGCGCGTGACGCGATGCCGCACGGCGGCGTACTGACGCTGGAGACGGCAAACGTCACGGTCAACCCGGATGCGGCACGGCGCCGCAGCGTGGAGCACGGCGACTACGTCGAGTTGTCGGTAAGCGACACGGGGACGGGCATTCCGCCCGAGGTGCGCGTCAGGCTGTTCGAACCGTTCTTCACGACGAAGGATCGCACTCTCGGCACCGGGCTCGGCCTGGCCACCGTCTACGGCATCGTCAAACAGAGCGGCGGCCACATCATCGTCGAGAGCGAGGTCGGGCAGGGCTCGAAGTTTCTGATCTACCTGCCGGCCACGACCGCATCCGCAGAGGCGGGGCTGCCGCAACAGCGCGCTCAGAACGAACGCGGATCAGAGACAGTTCTAATCGTGGAACACGATACGGCGGTGCGATCGCTGATCGGCGACATTCTGCGCCGCCGCGGGTACCGGCTCCTCGTGGCGCAGGATGGTCCCGATGCGCTCCGCGCGGCCGATGAACATGGCGGTGGGATCAACCTGCTGATCGCCAGCCTGTCGGTGCTGCCGTCGGACGGCGCAGCCCTCGCCTCTGCGTTGCGCGAGCGATGCCCCGACACGCGCGTGCTGTTTCTGCAGAAGCCGTTCACACCAGTGGGATTGGCGCGGAAGGTACGGTCGGTTCTGGAAACCCGGTAGGTCGCTACCCGCCCCTTGTATGCATCTCCAAATGCGGATCCTTCTTCAAGAGATCCTGCACAGGCACAAATGCTCGCCGCTCGCCGAGCGCGAGCCGCTCTTCGGCGCCCCGGTCGTCCCGACGCTGCCAGCCATTTACGATCAGAGCCTTCAGCTCCGCGGTTGACGCACCGCGGCGCAGCGGCGCGCGCAGGTCGATCCCGCGAGTCGCGTAGAGGCACAAGTACCACATGCCGTCGGCTGTCAGGCGGCTCCGATCGCAGGTGGCGCAGAAAGGCTCTGTCGTGGACGCGATGATGCCGAACGTGGTGCCATCTTCGAGCGCAAAGCGCTCGGCCGGCGCGGTTGAACCAGGCTCCTCGACAGGCGCGATCCGACCGTGGCGACCCGCAAGCGTCTCGAGTATTTCCTGTCGCGAAACGACGCGCGCTGGAGACCACCGCGACGCGCCGCCCACGTCCATGTATTCGATGAACCGCACTTCAGCGTTGACAGAGCGGCCGAATTCAATCAAATCGACGAGCTCGTCGTCGTTGACGCCTCGAATCACGACCGTGTCGATCTTCATCTGGCCGTAGACACGAAATGCAGCGTCGATGCCTTCGCGCACCGCGTTCAGCTGATCGAAGCGCGTGAGCGCCATGAACCGATCACGACGTAGCGTGTCGAGGCTCACCGTGACGCGGCCAAGACCGGCGGCGTGGAGCGCGTCGATCTGATCCGCGAGCAGGACGCCATTGGTGGTGAGTGCGAGGTCGCGCAATCCCGGCTTTACCGCCAGCATGCGGACGAGGGCCGGCACGTCGCGCCGAAGGAGCGGCTCGCCGCCCGTGAGGCGAACCTTGTCGACGCCGAGCGCGAGGAAGACGTCCACGAGCGCGCTCGTCTCCTCGAAGTGCAGCACGTCCTCGCGCGGCAGCCAGACGTAGTCGTCCTCCGGCATGCAGTATTCGCAGCGGAGGTTGCACCGGTCTGTGACCGACAACCGCAGATTGCGCAGCGGACGACCGAATGCGTCATTCATCGGGAATTGAGCATTGTAAATCGACGGGAGCCTGGCACGAAAGGCCGCGAGGCGATTTGGCCGTCGAACCGTGCGCTCCAGCGCCCGGGAATGGCGGCTGCGCACGACGGACACCGGCCGTCCGGCGTGATGGTGTAATCGCGGATGTAGTAGCCATACCGTGACACGACGACCTCGCCGCACGACGCGCAGTGCGTGTCCTCGAGGTCACCGACGCGCCCCGGCAGGTTCCCGGCGTACACGTACCGCAACCCGTTCGACCGGCCGATCTCGGCAGCGGTTATCAGCATCCCCGCCGTGGTGTTCTGCGGGTCGGTCATCTTGTAGTCCGCGTGAAACGCGGTGACGTGCCACGGGATGTCGGGCGAGACGCTCGCCACGAACGACGTGAGCCTCTCGATCTCATCACGTGAATCATTGAAGCCGGGAATCAGCAGCGTGACAATCTCGAGCCAGAACTGCATGGCATGGAGCAGGCGGATCGTGTCGAGAATCGGCTGGAGGCGACCTCCGAGCTCACGGTAGTGTCGGTCGTCGAAGCTCTTCAGGTCGACCTTGTAGAGATCGACCCACGGCTTGAGGTACTCGAGCACTTGTGGCGTGCCGTTGCCGTTCGAAACATATCCGGTCACGAGGCCTGCAGCCTTGGCGTCTTTGAAGACGGCGACGGCCCATTCGCTCGTGATCAGCGGTTCGTTGTACGTGCTGACCATGACGCGCGCGTGCTGGTCGATTGCGTCGCGGACGAGACGCTCGGGCGACGTGCGGAGCGGCGGAGCAACGGCCGCCGGATCGCGAAGCGCCTGTGACGTGACCCAGTTCTGGCAGTAGCCGCAGTGCAGATCGCAGCCGAGCATGCCGAAGCTGTAAGCAAGCGCGCCGGGATGCGCATGAAAGAACGGCTTCTTTTCGATCGGATCGCACTGTACGCCGCCCACGTACCCCCAGGGCACGAAGAGACGTCCGCCTTCGTTGAAGCGTACCTTGCAGACGCCGATGGCGCCTTCGGGAAGCGGGCAGCAATGGCCACAGGCCTGGCAGCGCAAGCGGCCGTCGGGCAGCCGCTCGTACAAATCGCCTTCGCGTGTTTCGTGCGCGAGCACCTCAGCCAGACTGGACATGACTCGAACCATTGTGGCACGCACATTGAGACACCGCTACTGCGGAGGTCGGAATGCGCGCGTTTCTGCTGAGCCTTGTCGCAGTCGTGGCTGTGCTCTTTCCCAATAGAGGGACTGCGCAGGTCTATCCGCTCCGTACGGCCGCGCCGGCCGTGACCGCGGCGGCTGCGGACTGGCAAATCCGCAGTGAGCCGATCATGGTCGACAGCTTGGTCTATCTGCCGACTCATGAAATGCGGCTCTTCGATGGACAAGTGATGGTGAAGGTCGGTGTTTACCAGCATGTGCCGGTGTATGCCGACGCGACGCTCGAGCCCCACAGCATCGTGTACATCCCCGTCGGACGCGATCGGATGCGGAGGTACGAGCGTCGGCGCGACCGCGAGCTCGCCGGCACCACCGGCAGCCGCACGCCGACGTTTCCGGTCGAGAGCGCCGCGGCAACGCCGGCTGAGGAACGCATTGTCGGCACGGCCGGCAGCGTCGTCTCCAACGTCGCAGGCGCATCGACAGCTTCAGTCCCTCGGCCGCGCCGCGTTGTGATTGAGTCAATTCCGCGTCCACGAGCCAACCACATGGACGGCGTGTGGCTCGAGTTTGAGGGCGTGCGTTGGTACAGCGCAGGCGCATCGACGTCGTACCTGGCCGATCGATTCACGAGAATCGGCGACTATCGCGGCTTCGCCGTCTACCGGGAGACCGCCGGAAAGCCGGATGTGATCTGGGTTCAGGTGGTCGGAGGCGGACCGCTGGCGCCATACCAGAAGCGCTGACGTGCGCCTTTGCGCAGCGCCAATTGCTGATCGCAATCTCAATTAGCATCTAGCAATAGCGATGTTGCGGTTTCCGCGCGCCGTCTGGCTGTTCGGCTGGGTTAGCCTCGCGACCGACGCCGCTACCGAAGCGATCTATCCGCTTCTTCCGTTCTTTCTCACCCGCGTGCTCGGCGCCGGCGCCGTGTCGCTCGGCGTTCTCGAGGGCGCGGCGGAGGCGGTCAACAGCATCCTCAAGATCGTGTCGGGGCGCGTCGCCGACCGCGCGCGCCGCAAGCGGCCGCTCGTCCTTTTTGGCTACGGGATCTCGTCGATCGCGCGTCCGTTCATCGCGCTCGCAACGACGTGGACGCAGGTGTTCGCCGTCCGCGTGCTCGATCGCGTTGGCAAGGGCGTCCGCGGCGCGCCGCGCGATGCCATGCTCGCGGTGTGGACGACACCGGCGACGCGAGGCGCGGTGTACGGGTTCCATCGCAGCATGGACCATCTCGGCGCGGTCGTCGGACCTGCCTTGGCGTCGGCGTTTCTCTATTTCTATCCCGACCAGTACCGGACGCTCTTCGCGCTCACAATCATTCCCGGCGCGATCGCTGTCACGTTGATCTTTTTCGTGCCCGAAGAGCCGGCTGTCGTGTCCCGCCTCTCGACCGCCGAAGTTACCGCGACCCCGATTCGCCGGACGCCGAACGGGGCCGAGACGCCGCTTCCGCGCGAATTTACTGCATTCATGTTGGTGCTGTCCTTGTTCACGCTCGGGAATTCAACCGACGCGTTTCTCCTGCTGAAGCTGACCGACGTTGCGGGTACCGCCCGATTCGTGCCGCTGATGTGGGCGGCGCTTCACGTTGTCAAGGCAACGGTATCGGTCTTTGGTGGGAGCTGGTCGGATCGGATCGGTCGGCGAATGGTGATCGCGATTGGCTGGCTCGTCTATGCAATGGTCTACGCCGGTTTTGCGTGGAGCAGCGCGCTCTGGTCGCTGTTCGCATGGTTCATGTTGTATGGGTTCTATTTCGGGTTTGCGGAGGGCACCGAGAAAGCGCTGGTCGCGGATCTCGCGCCCGCTGCGCGTCGAGGGTTCGCGTTCGGCGTCTACACCGCGGTGCAGGGGCTTGGTGGCCTCGCCGCGAGCGTGGTGTTCGGAGTGGTGTGGAAGGCGTACGGCGCGGGCGCGGCGTTCAGCCTCGGCGCCACGCTCGCGCTTGTCGCCACCGCGCTGCTGTTTGTGGCTGTGCCGCGAACGCAGGCCGTATAATCGTCACGCCTCATGGTGCGGATTCTGATCACGAACGACGACGGGTACAGGTCCGATGGCATTCAAGCGGTTGCGCAGGCGCTGAAAGAGCTGGGCGAGGTGACGATCGTTGCGCCTGTCGAGGAGGCGAGCGCCATCGGCCACGCGCTCACGCTGCGCCATCCACTGCGGCTCGAAACAATCAGCGATCGCACGTATGCCGTCGACGGGACGCCGACCGACTGCGTCAATGTGGCGGTGACGCACGTCTTTCACGGTCTTCCTGACTTGGTCGTGTCGGGCATCAACAAAGGATGGAACCTCGGCGACGATGTGACCTACTCGGGAACCGTCGCGGGCGCGCTCGAAGGCGCGTTACTCGGCATTCCGAGCGTCGCGGTTTCGCTGCGCCAGACGCGCGGCGCCTACGACTTCAGCCACGCAGCCCGCGCGGCCGCTGCGATCGCCGGCGCGATATTAAGGCACCCGCTGCCCGCTCGGACGTTCTTGAATCTGAACGTGCCGAAGGGACAGCCGAAGGGATACCGCGTCACCGTCCAGGCCAAACGGAACCACGTGACGTCCGTGGCCGAACGGCACGATCCGAAAGGCCGTGCGTATTACTGGATTGAAGAAGGACAGAACGAGTGGGAGCCGCACGATCGGTCCGACTATCAGGCGGTCCGCGACGGCTTTGTGTCCGTGACGCCGCTTCATCCCGATCTCACGGCGCACCATGCGCTCGCCGCCGTCGAATCCTTGTCGTTCGAGACAGAAACGCTGAGGTCCTGATGCGCGTGTTCCTCATCGGCGTTGTCGTCGCTCTCGAAGTGTCCGTCACGGTCACCGCCGCGCCACCCAGGCGGAAGCCGCTCGATCCCAAGGAGCGGGAGGCGGTTCTCACGTTGATGAAGGCGGTTGACGTCGCGCAGGAGACCGACGTGACGTCGGAGGCCGCGTTGGCGTGGGAACACCACGTGCTGAAGTCGGGCGATCAGACGGCCTACGTGCCGTTCCGTCTGTCGCTCAACGTCCCGGACCTCAAGTCCGGCGCGATGTACGTGCGTGCCGTCTCGCGCCACGAAGGCATACGGTCCGCGCAGGAGCATTCCCATCTATACGACTGGGTCTTGCGTGGCGGCAGCCTGATGCCGCGGATGCCTGAAACGGTCTGGGTCGGCCTGGGTGAGATGCCGATCGGCGGCGCGGCAATCACCTCCTCGCGGCAGGCGACAGCCGCCGCTGCAGCAGCCACGGTTACACTGCAGCTGCAGCGCCGCGATTACGAAAAGCAAGTCGCGGCGGAGGAGGCGGCAAAGAAGAAGGCCGAAGGCAAGGAGCGCGATCCGTTTCTGTTTCCGTACGAGGAGTACTTTTTCTTCGATCTGAAATCGGCGCGCAGTGTGGAGCGGGCGCTGGCGCTGCCGCCGGGCGAGTACGACGTATTCGTGGGCTTGATCGATCGGGCGCGGCTCAAGACATCCAGTCCGCAGGTCCTCAAGCGGACACTCACCGTTCCAGATTTCTGGTCGGATCGGTTGATGCTCAGCAGCCTGATGCTCGTGCGCGAGGTCCGATCGCTCAGCGCGCCGCTGCCGTCGGCGCAGCAGATCGAGCGCCCCTTTGCTCTCGGACGCGCTGAAATCATTCCAGTGACGGTTCCCTCATTCACGCCGGACGATGCGCTGGCTGTGGTCTATCAGATCTGCAACTATGGCGCGCCGGACAGCGATCTGCACGCGGAGTACAACTTCTTCCATACCGACGGTCCGCGGCGATTATTCAATCGGACCCAGCCGCAGCAATTCTCGGATGCCGACCTGCCGCCGCCGCAGCCGTGGACGACGCAGGCGTTCGCGATGGAGACGGTGTCGCTTCGGAGTTTTCCGCCCGGTCGGTACGAGCTCGAAGTCGTCGTGCGCGATCGACTGACGCGTGCGACGGCGACTGGGACCGTGGCGTTCACCGTCGGGGTAAGGTAAGATAACGAGTCGCCCGGTCGGGGCGTGGCTCAGCCTGGTAGAGCACTCGGTTCGGGACCGAGGGGTCGGAGGTTCAAATCCTCTCGCCCCGACCAAAATCCAAACAAAAACAACCGGTTCTATGACGTGGCATCTGGGTTGCTCCGGTGCCTTGTCGTGCCGCGTTGAGCACAAATTGAGCACAAAAGGCCCGCCCAATTGGCGGGCTTTTTTGTGTCATCGTGCTGGACTAGCGGTGCGGGATGTCG
>Ga0114129_10012139_pt1 | contig 12265 bp, 10 predicted proteins | sample RhiMetdeltSRZDD1_FD_80071 | JGI IMG/M metagenome (GOLD analysis project Ga0114129, IMG submission 80071) | Populus rhizosphere microbial communities from Tennessee, USA - Rhizosphere MetaG P. deltoides SRZDD1 (version 2) (version 2) | ecosystem: Host-associated > Plants > Roots > Rhizosphere >...
CCCTATCGACCACCCCACGCGGGCTGCCCGCGCGGGGACCCCGGTTGGTCGGGCTACTGCCCCGATCGCGCGCTGGTTGGATCGTCAAGACACAAAGCGGCGCAGAGTTCAGAGCAAAATACCTGGTCGCCGCTGATGGCGCGAACAGCGCGATTGCGAAGAAGCTTGCCGGGCCTTTGCCGCCGGCGGAGATGGAAGTGGCGTTCGGTTATCGCGCGCCGTTGCCGGAATCTGGTGAGGCGGCAACGGTGGTCGCGTTTCTGCCCAAGTGGGTTGGCTATGCGTGGGCGTTCCCACGCGTCGATCACGTTTCGTTTGGCATCGCCACGACGCAGGACGCTTTTGATCACCAAGCGCTGGATGAACTTCTGTGGGACTTTATGGTCAGCTACTACGAGAGCTACGAAAGAGCGGGCAAGGATGCCCGCGAACCGCAGGCAAGGATGCCTGCGCTCCCAATGATGCGGCTTTGGTCAGGCAAAAATAAAACCGCGCAAGTTAACAACTTGCGGTACAAAGTTGAACGTTACGCCGCGCGCATTCCCGGGCTCGCGCCGCGCACTTGGGACAAGCGCAAAGCTTGCGGCGAAGGTTGGGCGTTGCTGGGTGACGCTGCGGGCTTTGCCGATCCGGTAACGGGCGAAGGGATCTATTACGCGCTGCGTTCAGCGGAACTGTTCGCGGATGCGTATCTAAAGGGAAAGCCGGAAGAATACGAGAAACTTTGGCGCAAAGATTTCGGCGGCGAACTCAAGCGCGCTTCACAGATGCGCCGGCGCTTCTACGGAAACTTCTGGGGCGCGCCTTTCACAGATCGGATGATCGAATTCGCGCGGGGCCATCGCGGGATTCGGAAAGTGCTGGGCCAGTTGGTCGCGGGCGATCAGGGTTATGTCGATCTGAAAAAGAAACTTGCGCGCAGCGCGCTGAAACCTTTGTAAAAAAGGAGATCAAACTATGAATGCGCGTCGAAGGTCTGTGCTGGTTACTGTGGCCGCGGTTATGACGTTGTTGCTCGGACTGCTGTTTGCCACAGGAGTGGTGTTGGCCGTGCTTGATTTGTTGGAGGGGCCGCCTGAGATGCCATCGGTTAACGAACGCATGCGAGAGTATCTCGAGCGCGAGCGCAGAACTTCTCTTTTCATTGGATTGATTCTCAGTTTGCCCGCGACGTTGCTGTTGGTGCCTGGGGCCCTGGCTCTGTTTTTCCGTTGGCGCCTGGGGCGACCACTCGCCACGATCGCCGTACTGTACGCGGTCCTGGCTTGGGCGTTGTTTATACTCTTTAACGTAACGCAGGGTGGTTCCGCGAGCGCACAAACCGCCGTTGTGGGGGCTATCTGGCTGATGTGGACCGGGTTCATTTTATTCTCCATCTGGCGCCGTAGCGTCGCTGTCGAGTTTTCTTCGATAGACCCACAGGAGGGCAATTCTCGCTCTATCGAACACCGATAAGCTTGTCAGTCTCGAAATCTTTGACGACCTTTTCGACATTTTGCCGGGCTATCTCGGAAGTCACATCGTAGCTTCGAACAATCTCATCAGCGACGATGGCCAATCTTCAAATCACGAAAAGCGGGTTGCACACGAATCCTGCGGACAGCGAGTTGCGCGCGCGGCGAGAAATCTTCGAACGCGAGCACTGGCTGCGCCTGCCAGACTTTTTTGATCGAGCCTTGCTGAAACTGATTACGCGCAAGTTGGCGGAAACCGAATTTTGTATCGTCGATCGCGAGACCGGAATTGAACTGAGGCCGATAGATTGCACGGCATATTTGGCCGCGGAGCTTTTGCTGAACAATCCAAAATTGTTGCGCGCGATCGAGCAGATGACCGGCGTTGATGGAATTGTCTGCTTCAGCGGGCGCACCTATCGACGTATGCCGGGTCGCGATCATTTCAATCGCTGGCATACTGACGTCACCGAAGGGCGAGCGATTGCGCTCAGCGTCAACCTAAGCGAGCAGCCTTACGAAGGCGGCGAGTTGCAGATCCGCTCGGCTGAGACGCATGAAATTCTTTGCACCGTGGAAAACCTCGGCCATGGCGACGCGATTATCTTTCCGGTGTGCGAAAGTCTTCAGCACCGCGTAACGGACGTTACCGGAGCGACTGCAAAGACGGTGCTCGCTGGTTGGTTCAGAACCGAGTTTGATCCGAATTCATTGTTTGGTCGCGGGAGACAATAAGTGCCCACCAGGAAATGCGCGAGCAGTTGCTATTTGCCCTCAATTAGCTTGTAGCTCGCGAGTTCTTTCAAAAGCTGCTCGACGTTTTGAACGGCATCCTCGGGTGTAACTTCGTAGCTTGCGACGAGCCGGGCGGCGATTTCATCGGTGGCCATTTCTACCTCGAGACTTTTCCAGATCAACATCGCGGTTTCATTGAGCTGATAATACTTTTTCGTGTTCAGGTCGACGAGGATACCTTCTTCACCGTCGAAGTCGGTAAAAACAATATGGTCGAAAGGCTTTGGCTTCGCGCCGTTCGCAGCAATTGCGGGTTTTGTCACAGGCTCATTCAATGGTTTGGGTTACCTTCGAAAAAGTCGCGATAACGGGTAGGAAGATAACACCTGTTTCTGGTGTCGGCAATTGGCCTCTGCCACAGATAACCATGCCGCGTACTAATTCTCGACTCATCCTTTGCGGCCTCTGCGCCTGCCTTGCGTGCTTCCTCTGCGGTGAATGCTTTTAGAGAATTTTAACCGCAGAGCAGCGCAAAGGTTTTCGCAGAGGGACACAGAGGAACTGGCAGGACAATATGAGTTCCGGATACTTGCTTGACGCCTCTGACACTGAATGCAAAGATGCGGTCCACAAGAAAACGGCAGCCTCGTAAATGCCATCAGTAAAGCCGCGCTGCTCGACTTTAGTGCTTGGAAATCTAGCGAACCTCGACCGCTGGTTTGAGCGCGACGCAGGTGAACGAATCGGAAACTTAATCCTTTATCGGGTGCGGTTGCGGCAGTAGGAATCCCGTTTTGAACAAGCTTTGGTTTCGAAGAGACGGTTGGCTGCGCTGGCGGCTGGGCTTCTACGCCGCAGTAGGTTTCGCGCTGATCACTCTAATTCCACAGGCAAATTTTTGGCGGGTGCGAGGCCATGAATGGCACGGCGCGTTTTATACATATCATCCTGATGAAACGCCTTATGCAGCCTACGTCAACTCGCTGATCCACGGTCGTCCACGTCGTAACGATCCGTATTCCGGTCGGCTTGATGGTCCGGACGTCTCGCTGCCTGAATCATTATTGTCGATTCAATTTGTGCCGGCGTTCTCGTTGGCGCTTCCCGCGCGCTTGCTGCGTCTTTCGGCGATGACGATGTTCATCGTGCTCACGCCTGTGGTGGCATTCGCTTCCATTCTCGTAATTTTTTGGCTCATCCTGCGCATCACGAAGGACCCGCGCCTGGCCGCAACGGCAGCGGTCTTCGTTTTGAGCATGGGTGGTCTAGCGCGTGGACAGTTGCTGGTCAGAATGTTAGGCGGCGCAGCGACGCCTTACATCTTTTTGCCGTTTCTGCGGCGTTATGAACCGGCCTTTGCCTTCCCATTGTTCTTCGTTTTCTGTGGGCTGGTTTGGGTAATGCTGCGGGCCAGAAATCGCCGCGCGGTGATTATGGCGACGATTGGCGCGGCGCTTACGTTTACGGTGCTTGTCTTCTCCTACTATTTTCTGTGGACGGCCGCAGTCGCCTGGGTCGTAAGCCTCGTCTCCGTCTCAGCGCTTATTCGTAGTGATACCTGGCGGCAGGACTCTGTCCGCGTCGCGCAGTTGACTGCTCTGATGGCGCTGCCGCTGGTTCCGTATCTCTATTTGCTGGCACATCGCGCACCTTCGATGGATGCACAACAGGCGCTCACCTACACGCACGTGCCCGATCTACTCCGCCCACCCGCGGTGTTGTGCGCGCTGCTATTGTTGACGCTGCTGCTCGCACTGTGGCGAGGTTTGATTGCTCAACGCGATCGGTCGGTCATGTTCGCCGGCGCGTTCGCGTTAGCGCCGCTTCTTATGTTCAACCAGCAGGTGCTGACCGGGCATTCCCTTCAACCGATCCACTACGAGCAGTTCATTGCGAATTACGTCTCGCTTCTGGCCCTGGTTCTGACCGCAAGTATTTTGTGGTGGGCGCGGACCGGCGGGCGGAAGATTCCAGCGCTCATATTGATTCTAATTTCCGTCATTTCTATCGCGCGTGCGTCACAGGAAGCTTGGCTCGGCGCGAGAAGCAGAGTCAATTTCTCAACCATCGTTGACGAAAGCAGACCCGTCGCCGTACGCGTCGCCGAATTGAATCGACGGATGTCCGACCGTGGCACTGGTTCATCAACCGTAGTTCTCGTCTTATCACCTGCATCGTTCGTAGTCATGGACACACTATGTATGACTACATCGCAGCCTGTGCTCTGGGCGCCTCACATGTTCAGCTTTTCTGGACTTACGCCCGCGGAAAATAAAGAGCGGTTCTACCAAAATCTCTACTATTCGGACGTTGATCAGCAGACGTTGCGGTCGGCTACTTTGGAGCACACTTACTTTCAGCTCGCGAACTTTGGTTGGGAGCGAGTGATTCAAGGGCTAAATGCGAACTGGCGGCCAATCACTGAAGCCGAGGAGCAGGCCGCGCTGACAGAGTACGAACAGTACGTCAACACGTTTGATGCGAAGCGCGTGTCACAGCCGCAGCTTGCATATGTGATCGCCCCGGTGAAAGAAGCCACGGATTTTTCGCGCATCGATCGATGGTACGAACGTGATGCAGGCGAACGCGCGGGCGCTTATGTGATTTATCGAGTCAAACTGCGGCCTTGATTTGAGGTTAGGACAAGTCGAGACTCCATTTGATTGCTAACTCCAGAGGAACAAAAGGTTGGCGCTGGATCGCGCTACCTGCTGCCATTCTGTTTTTGCTGGCGTTGGCGCCGCAGGTCGCATTGCGAATCCTGGACGGACAAAGTTGGTCGGGGTCGTATTTCTCGTTCAATCCAGACGAAGCGCCTTACCTCGCCTACGTTAATGCGTTAAAAGACAGCCGCCCGCGTAAATCCGATCCGTATTCGGGCCGCGACGATCGCGCGGATGCTCCCCAGCCTGAATCGATCTTCTCGATTCAATTTGTTCCAGCATATGCGATTGCGCTGCCGGCGCGGCTGCTGGGAATTTCCGCGCAACGTGCATTTGCGGTTCTGAGTTGCCTGGTTGCGCTGTGCGCGGCGGTAGTTGTTTACGGTCTCATTCGTCTGATGACGAAGAATGATCGAGTCGCAGCGGCCGGCAGTCTGGTCGTGCTGTGCTGCGGATCGCTGCGGTACGCGCCGTTCATAACGCGCTTTGTCCCAAACGGACGAGCGCAATACTTCCCGTTCTTGCGCAGCTATCTGCCCTCGTTCGCTTTCCCGTTTTTCATTCTGTTCGTGATCGTTGTCTGGATGCTTCTCAAGACGAACGATACTCGAAAGAAGTTTTTCCTGAGTGTGGCCGCGGCGGCAATCTTCACTCTGCTGCTGTTTTCGTACTTCTATTTGTGGACCGCGGTGATTGCCTGGGTGTGCATACTGGCCTTTTTGTGGATAGTTTTCAGACCGGATGGTTATCGAAACAATTTGACCGCCATTGCCGTCATCGGCGCGGGCGCAATCGCCGGTTTAGTCGGTTACTGGCGACTGCTGTCGCATCGCGCGGCAGCCACGGACGCGTTTCAGGTCGTCACGGCAACTCACCGGCCAGATTTGCTTCGCGTGCCGGAATTGATCGGCATTGTTGTAGCCGCGGCAATCGTCGTTTGCGCAAGGCGCGGGGAGTTGCTCAGCCTCCGCGAGCATCGACTGCTATTCGTTTTGTCTCTGTCGTTAATGCCGTTCGCCGTTTTCAATCAGCAAGTACTGACCGGCTACTCAATTCAACCGATTCATTATGAGCTTTACGTCGCGAACTATGTTGCGCTTTTGGGGATGGTGTTGGCGTTTGGCGTGATCGTGCAGGCGCGCAGGCCGCATGGCTTTCGATCGCGAGTGTTGACCGTCGCAGCGGTCTGCGCAATCGGTTGGGGAGTCGTCGAAGTTACATACGCGATCCGCTCACGCGCACAGCTAAACCGAATTCGAGACGAAATCAGAGTGGCGGCTTTGCGGTTGACTGATATCGAAGCAACTTCTCAGGTCACAATTGATCAGCGAAGCACGCTGGTGCTCGTAACTAACATCGTCCAGGCGGACACATTGCCTGCCGATGCGCCGCAGCCGGTCCTGTGGGCTCCGCACATGCGCAGCTTTCCAGGCGTCAGCCTTGCGGAAGAGAAATTTCGTTACTATGCGCAGCTTTATTACACTGGGACGGACGTGAAGAGTTTTGAATCGCTGCTGCGGCAGACGACGATTGCGCCGAGCGTGGTTTTTGGTTGGGAACGCGTGAATCCGCGGCTTGCATCCTCTTCGAATCCAATCTTTGAAGAAGAGATTCAACAGGAAGTGCGCAGCTATTCGGATTACATCGCTTCGTTCAATCGCGATCGTGCGGCCGGCATTCGGTTATCGTTTGTGGTGGCTTCGCGCAACGATAATCTGGCGAATCTCGATCGTTGGTATGCGCGTGATGAAGATATCGGTGTTGGGAAGCTGGTGCTCTACCGTGTGACGCTGCGCTAGTGGAGGCGTTTAGCGGCTGGTCGAGACATTTAGGATCGGCAAGGCGTGCTTAGTCGAAACGTTAGCTTGCGCGTTGTGCCAGGGGATTTTTCCGAACGACTGAAGGCAGAGCAGACACGGCGAGCCGACATAGAGTTCCGGTCGCGCGCCACGCGAGGCGTAGTCAGCCAAAAGATCCTTTCGGCTCCTAAGTTGCGCTTCGGCGACCGCACGCAAACGCGTGAACGCGGAAGCGAATCCCTCAGAGTTCAAGTCGGCGACCACCTCGGCTTCACCTACCGCGCCGCGAAAGCCTGACAAATTACAGCACAAAGACATGTGACCGCGGTAATCGATGTTGCAACTCCGGCTGGCGAGCGCCGAGCAGGGTGTCGCCGGATCAATATTGTAGTACCCAACTTCCAAACTGATTCGCATTTTGAAGACGCGCGCGAGCATTGCCACTTCCTGCTCGGCCTGCGTCCGTTCATCCGGACTGAGGCCCGATTCATCGGCAAACGCGTTGGAAGTCGGCAGCAGGTGTCCAAAGTTCAAGGCGGCCGCGCCCATCCGGGCGGCGAATAAAGCGATTTGTTCGAACTGGGGCAGCGTGTCCTTGCGCATCACGCATTTGATCACAAACGGCAATTCCGCGCGGCGGCAGCGCGAGAACGCGCGCACTAGGTGCACGAAAGATCCTTCGCCGCGCCAGCGATCGTGACTCTCGTGCGTCGGCCCATCCAGGCTAAACGCCACGTGCGTAACGACATTTCGGTTCGCGCTGATAACTGGCCAAATCCGCTCAAAGTGCCAACCGTTGGTCACGAAACTGCACTTCAAGCCTTCAGCGCCGACGGTTTCGATTACTTCATTGAAGTTTGGGTGAAGAGTTGTTTCGCCGCCCGTGAACATCACGTGCGACGCACCGATCGCGTCGCGCGCTTCACGGATCACGCGTCGCAGCAAATCTAATGAGAAGAAATTTGCCGGCGCATGATAGAGCGCGTCTTCATCACGCAGGCAGTAACTGCAGTGCAGATTGCAGATGTTCGTGAGTTCGATAATCAGACGCGGCGGCCCATAGTCGCGCGTGCGGCCGCCATCTTCAAGCGCTGCAGCTTCCACTGGCAACATCATGTTGTTAGTCAGCATGCGAAAGCAAGAACTCGCTGGCTCGTTCGCTGTTCAACAGATCTGTGCCGGCAAAAAGTTCAAACCCTTTAGCCTGCCGCGCGAGTTGCGCCAGCACTTCCAAATGCGCTTGGGCAGTCGGCTTGTCATAGCAGGCCCAGGGACACATCCGGATCAGCCGAGCCATCGTTTCTGATCGATTCAATAATCGTGTGCGGCTGGTTGGCGCATTTTCCAATTCCGAGAAGAAGACCTTAGCCGGCATGCACGATTGCGCGAACCGGCCGGGAAAAACCGGCGCCGGCTCGAATCTTTTCTTGAGCGGATCGAAAGGCGCAGTCATGACTTCGATTGCATCCGTGTCGCCCCCTCCGGTTGCCGAGAAAGCCTCTTCCGTAAGGGCGAACATTCGTCTGAGGGCATGCGCTTCAACCACGCCGTTCTTGCTGAACAGCAAGACGGAATCATCCGAGAGATACTGCCACCCCGCCGCCGCCAGTTGCGCTGCGAGATTCGACTTGCCGCTGCCCGAAGGACCCACCACCAGGACCCCTTTGCCGGCCGGATCAACAACGCCTGCGGCGTGCAGCTCGTACAGCCCACAACGACGCATTGCTGCCATCGAAGCATTAAAGATCAGACGAGCCAGCGGCGAACGTTCTCGCGCTTGCCCATTGCTGCCAATCCAGACTTCGACTGTAGACGGATTCAAGCGGCCCGCGGCGACTGTGGAACCGTGATTCTCGAAAAAATAGATACTCACGTCGGTGCGGCAGCGACCGCCTTCAGCCACTTCGAAGGGCGCGAGATGGGAAGGCGCTGTTGGTGGATCGTCGGATGTGCGGATGACGAGGGTGACGTCGGGCTTGATGCCGCCATAAGCGTTGACGGGAGCGACGTGCCAACCCGCGAAGTAACGTTGCATCAATTCAGACAATTCCGCATCGCAGGTTTCGACGCAAATAAAACGACCGGCCACCACGTAGACACTCGCGAAAGCCGGTCGTTCGGAACATTCCGAAGCTCCGATAGCCAAGTCGGAGCGAATTACTCTTTCCATCGCAAAGGACATTCCTTCACGGGGCACCCTGGATTAACTGATTACGCCGCTGTCGGTAAGTTGAAAGAAGGTCGTCGCTTCCAAAACGTCAACCGGCACTGAGATCTGAGGAGTGACGAACTTCTTCTTCGTCGAATTGGAATCTTCTGCTGGTTCGGATTTGCTGTCGTGTATCTTGACCGCTTCGGTGGCCACTTCTGCTTTGTCCACGCTGTATCCTCCTGATAGTTTGAGTTCGAGCGGCCAATCCGGCGATAGCAATTCCGGTAAAAACCTATGAAAAAAGGCTAAATTTGGATTACTCCCGCTTGGGGGCGAGGATTCTACGACTTTTTGTCCGGCTCGACAAGCAATAATCGCAAGGGTCGTCGTTCCTGCGTCAGTAAGTCGGCTCTAAGGTATAAGCGAATATACGGACTCAATTGCTGAAGCGCCGACTCGACCGGCAACTTTTCGATGTTGACTGTCACCGGATCGTTGATTTCATTCGTGACCTGAAAAGGAATCCCGAGTTCATTTGCGATGGCGTAAAGCACGACGACCAAAGGTTGTTTCTTCGCTTTTATGGTGAGTTCACCTTTCTCGTACTTGACTCTCAGCTCTTCCTCTTTGTCGCCTTTGTCTTTTGTCTCACCGGTGTCTTCGGTGTCTCCCTCGATTATCATCACGTCCGAATTGCCGCGGACGACAGCATTTTCCGCTGGGGGTGCCTCGTTGTAACCCTGCAAATAAATTCCCAGTGGGCGGGACGCCTTCCCCGGAGTCGTGTCTATTTCATAATCGATAAAGACCTGCGGCGCCAACTGCTGCATCGCGGGTTCCAGCACCAGATCACTGAAATTCGTCGTCACCAGATGCTTTTGCATGATGGGCGTGACTGCTACGGGAATTCGCAGCCGCCGTGACAGTTCAGCCGCGATGTCTTTGAGGCTCGCGTCCCGCGCCTTGAGCGAGATGCCAATGATCTGATCGTCAGTAACACTCAACGTGAACGGTGGCTTTGATTCCTTGGCGGGCTGCTCAGACTTGTTGCCATTTGTCTTATCGGTCTTCGCTTCGGTCTTTGTGTTCGTGCTTGCCGAACCGGCGGGTTCTGTTTGTCCTGCTACGACTGCGGCCAAAGTTACGACAACCGCGATTGCCACTGCGAGGCGGATGAAAAGCATTGAGACGAAGGGAAACCTATTTTGTACGAATTTGGTAGAACTCAACATCTTGGTTTATCCCGACGGGTCTTTTATAGCGGGCAACCTATCACAGGACGGAAAATGCGGTCAATTTGGGCTGGTCCAATTGATGATTTACGAGAGCCAACTCTTGTCTTCATATTCCCCCGGCACAACGCGACTAGCAATTCAGCGATTCAAGGCTGCCGCAAGGTCGAATGTAGCAGCCGAAACGAGCGCAAAAAGATACTTTATGCAAAACATACTTTATGAACAAGCGCTGCCGTATCAAGGGTTCATGAAACCGTTGGAGTAGAGAAAGACAAAGCGTATCATTCGAGTGATGCTCAACGCGGGAACCCTTACATTTCAGGAGTTTGCCATGCGCGAACAACTACCCTTGGCTACGATTCACGATGCCGTGCTCGAATTCTTGCGCGGGCGCGACGACGTAGTTGTATTCGGAGCGCAAGCCGTGAACGCATACGTCAGCGAGCCGCGCATGAGTCAGGACATCGATTTGCTTTCCACGCACGCGACGGAGCTTGCTGAAGAACTGCGCGAGTATCTGAGTGAACGCTTTCACATTGCCGTCCGGGTTCGTGTTATCGGCGCCGGCAAGGGTTATCGCCTGTTTCAAATTCAGAAACCGCGCAATCGTCATCTCGTTGACGTGCGCACGGCTGAATCACTTCCGCATGCCGAACGAATCGAAGATGTGCTTGTCATCTCTCCGCCAGAGTTGATCGCTCACAAAGTTGTCTCATATCACTCACGTCGCGGCCAACCCAAAGCCGGAACCGACTGGCGCGATCTGGCAATGCTGCTCTTGACGTTTCCGGAGTTGAAACAGGAACAAGGCGCGGTAAGCGAAGCTTTGAAATCAATCGGCGCGAAAGCTGATGTGGTGGAAACGTGGCTGGACTTGGTGGCGCAAGAATTAACCGAATCCGAATCCGACACAGAATTCGATTAGGTTCGCCCTCATTCGTTAACTTTCAGCACTGCCAAAAACGCTTCTTGTGGGATCTCCACGCGGCCGACTTTTTTCATGCGCTTCTTGCCTTCTTTCTGCTTTTCGAGCAGCTTGCGCTTGCGCGTGATGTCGCCGCCGTAGCATTTCGCGATTACGTTTTTGCCCATCGCCTTCACTGTTTCGCGCGCGATGACTTTGTTGCCGATCGCGGCTTGAATGGGGACTTCGAAAAGCTGCCGCGGAATCAGTTGCTTCATTTTCTCGGCCAGCGCGCGTCCTTTCACGGCCGCTGTGTCGCGATGCATGATGAGCGAGAGCGCATCGACCGGCTCGCCGGCCACCAGAATGTCGAGCTTGACCAGATCGCTTTCGCGAAAGCCTTCAAGGTTGTAATCCAGAGACGCATAGCCGCGCGAAACTGATTTCAAGCGATCGTAAAAGTCGAGCACAATCTCGTTCAAAGGCAGTTCGTAAGTCAACATCACCCGGTTTGTCGTGATGTACTCGAAACCTTTCTGCGTGCCGCGCTTTTCTTCCAACAGCGGAAGGATGCCGCCGAGATATTCATCCGGCGTGAGGATGACGGCGCGGATTACGGGCTCTTCGATCTTCGCGATGCGCACAGCCTCAGGCATTTTTGCCGGCGAATCGATTTCGCTGGTTTGACCATCGGTCGTCGTCACGAGATAGCGAACGTTCGGCGCGGTCGTGATCAAGTCGAGATCGAATTCGCGTTCCAGACGTTCCTGCACAATCTCCATGTGCAACAGTCCGAGAAAGCCGCAACGAAAACCAAAACCGAGCGCGGCCGATGTTTCCGGCTCGTAGAAAAATGAAGCGTCGTTCAATCTCAGCTTGTCCAACGCGTCGCGCAGGTCTTCGTAACTGTCGGCATCGACCGGAAACAGCCCGGCGAAAACCATCGGCTTGATTTCCTGATAACCGGGAAAGGGTTCAGTCGTCGGCCGCGCGGTTTCGGTAATCGTATCGCCGATCTGAACGTCAGCAACGGCTTTGATCGAGGCGGTGAGAAAACCGACTTCGCCGGCGCCCAGTTTATCGATGGGTGTCGGCCGCGGCCGATTCACTCCCAGCGTGTCGACTTGATAGTCACGGCCCGCGGTCATAAATCGAATCTTCATTCCGGGACGAATCACGCCGTCGATAACGCGAAACAAAACAATCACGCCGCGATACGAGTCGTACCACGAATCAAAAATCAGCGCTTTCAACGGCGCTTCGGGGTCGCCTGTCGGCGGTGGCACGTCACGCACGATGCTTTCGAGAACTTCCTCAACGCCC